>Ga0315274_10015715_pt1 | contig 10713 bp, 4 predicted proteins | sample YL17G02_20_MG_FD_203700 | JGI IMG/M metagenome (GOLD analysis project Ga0315274, IMG submission 203700) | Sediment microbial communities from Yellowstone Lake, YNP, Wyoming, USA - YL17G02_20 | ecosystem: Environmental > Aquatic > Freshwater > Lake > Sediment | place: USA: Wyoming | collected...
AGGTACGTTCTATAGCACCCAAACGTACGTACAAATGCTCCGTGACAGGCGAAGCAGTGGAGGAATACCCAATGTAGCCGCTTGGGATCTGGGTATGGGTCTTGCGGGTGCGGCTTCGGCTGGGGCAAGCACGACCGAGTGGATAAACGGAGTAAAAGCTGAGATAGATGAGCTCGATGGTACCAAGGATAATTATGAAGTTTTAGGCCTGGCTGGTGCTATCTACGGATTGTCTTTTGTACACGAGAACTACGACCCGCAGAGCGGTGACTACGCATCAGCCAGCAGCCTGAGTGATCTGGCAGGTATCCTCGCCGGCCAGCCACTCACTAGCGGGGCAGATGATGGTGAACTACTTCAGAGAAATGCCTATGCCATATTGGCTCTGAATCAATTCAATCGTACTAAACACCTGAGCGTCATACGAGCCGCAGCAGACTACTTGATAAGTGTGCAGAAACCGACAGGTGGCTGGGGTGGTAACCCACCGAATGAGGGCGAGAACAACGAGATAACTGGAGAAGCCCTTTGGGCGATCGCTGCTGCCTATCCCAGTGCAGAGGTGACACCGACGCCTACGCCTACACCTACGCCTACACCAACGCCTGAGGTGACACCAACACCAACGCCTGAGGTGACGCCTACACCCACACCTGTGGTGACTCCAACACCAACGCCTACACCCGCGATTCCGCCAACAGTTATCACCAAGGCTGTGAGTAGTGTGACCACCAAGTCAGCTACCTTGCAGGGCTATCTGGACCTGGGCGGGGAACCGCAGATGCAGGTCTCTTTTAAGTGGGGGCTAACCACAGCATATAGTAGCGGTGAGACTACACCGAAGCCCATGTACTCATCAGGATACTTCAGCTTTCCCCTGAGCGGCCTATCACCTGGCACAACCTACCACTACAGGGCCCATGCTGTAGGCAGCGAAGCCCTTGGCGCTGACATGTCCTTCACCACACCGGGGGTGAGTGGTGGCGGAGGCGGAGGCGGAGGCTGCTTCATCGCCACCGCGGCCTACGGTTCCTATCTAGACAGCCATGTGGATACTCTCCGCAGCTTCCGAGACCAGTATCTGGAGACTAACCCCCTGGGCTCGGCTTTCGTGTCGCTTTACTACAAAGTGAGCCCACCAATGGCAGATTTCATAGATGAACATCCCACACTGAAGCCGATTGTAAGGGCTGAGCTGATGCCGGCTGTGGCCATGAGTTCAGTGGCATTGAACACTACTCTAGCCGAGAAGGCGGTAATCTTAATCGCTATGGCGCTTTTCGCCGCCGTATTGATTATGTGGCTAAGGCAAAGGACTCGCCGATTAGAAAGGCGCTAACAAGCGATTCCGAAAGCACAATTTAGCGTGCCTTCTGGAGGGCGAAAAATAAACATGAGGTGTATGCTCGCGGGTATGAACCACTTATGATACTTCATCTTGGAAAATTGGACTCACCAAACTGCCGAGCATAAATGCAGGAGAAAATTGCAAAGGAGTGTTGATTAATACAGGAAAAGTGTCAAATAAGAGGAAAAGTGAAGAAAAAGCATGATTGGTGGGGTTGACAAAGGTCTGAGCTAGTACTATACTCCTAGTACTATAGTCTTATAGGAATTTATTTTTAGCAGCATTTTTAGGATAATTGTTTCGGCTGCTAGGTTTTGCTCCCTGATTCAAGGGAGCTCTATTGCGGGTTCTTTGACCCGCCCATACATTAAACAAGCATATTTATATCTAAAACTTGTGTCTAAAAGCGCATTTTATTGGTTAAATATAAAAGAAGGATTGGGGTGGCCCCGCGCAGCGGGAACTGCCGGGGCCATGGCATAAGGCGCGGGTTAAGCACCATACGCATATCTATTATACCACACACGGCTAACTCGCGTCGGACTGCTGTGTGTGGTTCTTTTTTCCCTGGATAAAGGTATAAACGGCTTCATACAGCGTGCAGAAATTACGTGAGGAGGGGCGCCTATGCAAGGTCAGCACGAGCCAGACGGCTCGGGAACGATTGACGACCATTTGGAGCATTCTTCGAGTTTATCAAAGATTTCACAAAGGAAGGAGCAGAAATGAAAAGAAAAATCATCTATCTATTCGTGGCTTTGTCGCTGCTGTTCTCCCTCATAGCGGTTGGGGGGACAGGCACGGTGGCGGCAGCAGGTCCTTGGTATGTCGATCCTTTGGGGACCGATAATGGCTCCCATGGAACAGGGCCTGGAGCTGCAGCGTTCCTAACTATTCAGTATGCTATAAATGATGGCAGAGTTGGGGGCGGCGACACCATCAACGTGGCAGCGGGGACGTATAGCCTTACAGCTTCCATCATTGTTAATAAGTCAATCAGCATCATTGGAGATATAAATAATCCTGCAAATGTGGTTATAGATGCAGGAACTATCCCTAGAGATTCAGGCCCTAAGCCGCCAGGCAGAGATAGAGATGGTTTTCAAGTTGCTGCTAATGACGTAGTAATCAAGGGCTTTAAGATTATAAACGCTTTGAACCTAATGACTGGTGCTGGAGATGGGTGGCAAAATGCTGGGATTACAGTCGGTGGCGACATAACTCTTATCGATTGGTTAGACCCCTACAACAAACCTATATTGATTGATGGCGGAACCTTCTCCAATAACATAATTGAAGGCTGCAGTGTTGGGATCTATCTGGCTATGTCCAAAAACGTCACTGTGTCCCATAACATAATTCGATATAGCACTATCGGTAGCGGCGATAGTTACTTCGCAAATGCCGGTGAAGGCATTCTGAACTGGAATACCAAGGCTTGGGGGACTGGTAACTGGCAAGACCCTATCAACAATATAATCGAGAGTAATGTGATTGAATACAGCGCTAGACAAGGAATTTGTCTTGGTGCGTGGGAGGAGATCTTTAGCGTTAGCGGAACAGTTGTCAGGGATAATATCATCCGATATTCTGGCAATGAGCCGGGCATTGATTTGATGTACGTTACTGGTGCACTCAACATAACAGGGAACGACATTTATTCAAATCCAACTGGTATAGGGGTCGGTCCGGGAGTCTCAGATGTCATTGCCCACTACAATAACATCTCTGGCAACACTGCTTATGGCATTAAGAATACTAGCAGCGTAATCGTCAATGCCACTCTCAACTGGTGGGGCACGACAGACCCGGTTGCCATTGCAGCCAAGATTACAGGGCCTGTCACGTACAATCCCTGGCTCGGCATACCAACAACCGTCTATGTTGATACTACCTACACAGGCACTTCAGCAGGCGGTCATCTCTTCGGATATGACGCCTTCACCACCGTTCAGGAAGGCGTCACTGCTGTTGCCGCGGATGGCACAGTCAATGTGGCGGCTGGAACGTACGACATCGCTAGCACCATCGTCGTGAACAAAGCCTTAACGATCTCAGGGCCGGCCGTTGGGGGCGGGGGCGCCAAGGTGCAGGGCACAGGAGGTCTCCTTTCGGTGTTTGAGATCGCCGCGAGTAACGTGGTCATCCAGAACCTGGAGATTACGGTGACCTCAGCCGGCACATTCAATTCCCCCCCTGATAATGAATTGGCAACCAGCCTGATTCGCATTCCCAGTGGCGTAGCCATGACGGGGATTGCCATCACGGGCAACACGATCTACGTGCCAGCTCAGTCCGGTGCCATGAGCACCTGGAATGCGCGGGCCATCACCGCCGGCTCCGGTACGGTCTCTGGCATCAGCATCACCGGCAACACCATCTATAACACCCGCAATGGTGTGGTTATCCATTACAATAATACTGCCACCATCAGTAATAACACCATTTACAACACCAAGGGCGGGATAATGAACTACACCAGCACCCAGGCAGATGCAAACAACAGGACGATGAGCAACAACTCCTGGACAACAGCCCACAATGAATGGGACATCGTCTGGAACTCAGGTGGTGGGCCTTATGAACCCGACTACAACCAGAGCGTGCTGCTCCTTTCAAAGGCTAACAACGATGGTTATGTTGTAAGCCTAATGACAGCTACTGCAGATTCAACCACATTGGTTAGTAATCGAAGCCACGTCTTTGTGAATGCTGCAACAGGTACTACCACTAAGAAGTGGTCCAACGGGAATATGAACCTGCCCTACGCTACCATTGCACTCGGCATCGAGGCCGTTGTGCCCGGCGGCACGGTCTATGTAGCCGCGGGTACATATAATGAGAACATTAATATCAGCAAGTCTTTGACACTGAAAGGCGCTCAGTTTGGTAACGCTGGTTACGTTGGTACAAACCCACGCAGCGGAGCCGAATCCATCATCGCAGGCCAAAATGGAGCGATTTCGGCTGTTCTTATCGGTTCAAACAACGTTACTATTGATGGCTTCAAGATCACATTGGCACCCCTCGGTTCGGGTGGAATAAGCGAGGCTATTGCTCTTACCGCACCTGTTACCGGGCTGATCTTTCAGAACAACGTTATCGACGGTACAGGCGCGAGCGGCTCCCAAGTCAACGGTGTTAATCTTAGTGTCGAGGCAGATATAACCGCCACAATAACCCGCAACTACGTAGCCAACGTGCTAACCAGTGGTATCACAACTGGTGGTGTTGGGACAGCCAGCAAGTCCACTAACGTCCAGATTACCCAGAACGTGGTCAAGAACGCTGGTTATGCCATCAGTGGTTATTTGGGTGGTAGCAGCAGGATCGAGAGCAATGTCGTCTTGGGTGGGGCGAGCGCCATAGCCGGGATCGCCGGCCAGTTCGATGGTCTCAATATAAAGAACAACACGATATCAGGCTTTACTTCAGCTGGCCAGGTAGCGCTTGCGGTCATGGGGCATGCATACTATCCTTCACGTACCTATGGCAATGTCTACGTGCAAGGCAACACGTTTAGCAATAACAGCAGCCAGATGCTGTTTGCTCCTGATTTGACCGTACGTCTCACTGAACTCGGTACGGCCCAGCTAATAAATCCCGCAGTTCTTGCTTCGATCCTTGGGCTGAATACCCTGGACCGGGCAACTTACATCACAACGAGTGGTGGCGGGCTGCGCTCTGAGGACGTAGGCATAGGCTTGCCTGCAGTACCGGTACGAGCGTCGATCCAGGCAGCCATCACTGCTGCAAGCTCCGGCGACACGATCCATGTGGCCGCGGGGACGTACGATGAGTCAATGGATATTACCAAACCATTGACCATTCTCGGACAGGGGCAGACAACGACCTTTATTGACAGATCTGCTAATGCCTCGGCGGGAACTGTTGTTTCTATTCATAACTTGAGCGGCAATGTAAAGGTTGACGGATTTACCATCAAAACAGGGCCCGCTTCATCAGTGGCTTCCAATGGTATTTCTATCTCCGCCCTTACAGGCCCCGGTACCATCACTATCTCCAACAACACGATCTGGGGTGTGCAATCTGCAACAGCAACAGCGAAGGATAACTTCTGTGTTATAGCTGGTTATTTTACTGCAACGACACCAAAGCTGGTATTTGATCATAATACAGTTCATGGCGGCAGCGGGGGGAACCCCATTCTCATTGAAAAATGGATGGGTCCCACAGAGATCACAAACAATATCCTGGATAATGGAATCAAGGATTATGGAAATTCTGATGTTATCTTTATGATGAATTATAGTGGAAGCCATAACACTCAAAAACAGTTGATATCCCACAATACCATCGATATGGGATGGGGAACAATTTATGACTCTAGCCACAGAGGCACCGGAATTTCTGTTGTCGGCTCCTTCACGCCCCCTGGTGGGTTAGGTGGGTTTACCGACGTTCAGATCACTAACAACCAAATTTCCAACGTGAAGGCTGCCCGCCGCGGCATCGGCCTGACGAACCTCGGGGCGACTGCTTCCAATGGTGATATAGTAAATGCTATTATATCGGGCAACACCATCACCGGCGCCGCTGGTGACGTGACAGCCAGCATGGGCATCAACACCTATGGCCTGGTGACCAATGCAACGATCACTGGCAACACCATCACGGGCGTCGACTTCAGCTTCAAGGAAAGACTCAATGGGGCCATTATTGCCACTGGAACACAGCTAAACTGCAACAACTTCATCAGCGGCGGTAGCGCCAGTGGTGTGGTCACCGAAAGAACCAGTGGCACGCTCAATGCCAGGAGTAACTGGTGGGGCGATGCAAGTGGGCCTGGGCCCGTGGGTTCAGGATCCGGCACCAAGGTAAGTGCCAACGTTGACTATACATCGTGGCTCGGCCACCAGTCCGGCTCGGTTCAGAATCTGACGACCCTTCAGGTCTACTGTACAATCCAAGACGCGATAGATGCCGCAACACCCGGCGACACCATCAGCGTGGCGGCGGGGACATACGATGAGCAGGTAGTTATCACCAAGAGCTTGACTCTTCAGGGAGCTGGCGATACTACTATCATCCGGCCTTCCGGAGCAGGAATACTGACATCAGTTTACACATACCCAGTTGGGATCCCTATTTATGCTGGCGTTAAAATCGCAGGCATCGTCACTGTTGAGAACGTTGCAACCCCAGGTGTCACGATCAAAGATCTCAAGGTGGACGGAGTCAACATCACCAGTCTACCCGCTGACGCAGCGAGGCTCGCGGGCATCCTGTATGGCGAGTCGGCCGGCACGATACAGAACGTGACGGTGAACACCATTAAGACGACTGGCTATGTCGATCGCACCTATGGGATCGACGTGAGTGCCGCTGGCACCGCTGTCTCTGTAGAGGTCGCTAACAACCGAATCAGTGATTTCGCCAGGAACGGCATTATGGCCAACGGAGGTAGCCTCACGGCTAACATCCATGATAACACTATCACAGGTCCAGGTACGATAGGTCCCAACAACGTTCCCAATGGCATCGTATTCTTGGCAGCGGTGAACGGAACGATTAGAGGCAACATCATATCCGCTTGCCACTACAACGTTCCCCTCAGCTGGCGTAGCACTGGGATCATGATGTACGACACTTGCCCAGTGGGTGTGGTAATAGAGAACAATGAAGTGTACGATGTCGATGACGCCATCAATACGCATAACGATTGCATTATCAGGAACAACAACATACACGGGAATGGCTTCGGGGTAGTGCTCGAGGCGGGAGCTTACAATAATGTGATAACCTCTAACAACCTCCAGAATAATACGAACGGCATCCAGATAAACGGGGCGCTTAATCCGAACCCGGAAGGGGTCGACCCACCTGGAGCCGGTAATGTGGCTCACGGCAACAACTTGGCCGGCAACACATTTGGAGTGATAAGCTATGATAATACTAAGACCTTTGATGCCACCAACAACTGGTGGGGGAACGCCAGCGGGCCGTATGATCCATCAGGAACCACTGAGGTGCCCCCCTGTACCAATCCTACAAGCGCCAAGAACACGGATGGCACCGGAGACAAGGTCTCAGACAATGTACTCTACTGCCCTTGGACAGGTATGAATGTTGCCGACTGTCTCATACCTTTGAAGGCGGGCTGGAACATGGTCTCGGTACCGCTGACTCTCGGTAACAATTCGGTGAGCGCTGTGTTCCCTGGTGTAGCTGTAGTTTACACCTGGGATCCAGTGAACAAGACCTACACTACGCCCACCACAGTCGAGCCCGATACGGGCTACTGGGTGGCAGTCCTTGGGAATGAGACGATAACAGTGACTGGGGTGTCAGTAACAACCTGGACCAGCGATATCAAACCAGGTTGGAACATGATAGGCTCAGTCATCAGTAATGCCAGCATTGCTAACCCTAACGACAATCCTGATCAAAGTGTGCAGCCCTTTACGTACTGGTGGAATCCGGTTGCCAGGACATATGTCCTTACCACTAACATTGAGCCTGGGAAGGGGTACTGGGCAGCATCGGTGCGGGATTGCACGCTAACACTACAAGGCGGGTGAGAATTAGTTGCCCGGGTGGATAGCTCATAGTTTAACCTGTTGAGACTTGATTCATGGGTTCTGGTATTAGGACACGCAGGAAGAGCAGAAAGACAAGGAGGGTACAAATGGGGAAGGTAGCGAAAACCCTAGGCTTAGCGGCTATTCTAGCATTGCTTCTCGTTGGTGGAGCTATACTGCCTGCATCGGCCGCATCGGTATGGTCAATGCCAATGACAGCAGCAACAAACAGTGAAGGCAGTAATCCAAACCTCAGGCTTGGGACAAACATCAGCGCCACCGATGGTTTCGACAGCGGCATAGATGTACCTCATCCCCCGCTAGCCCCACTAGCTACATTTGATGCTTACTTTTTGATCGTTGACACCGTTTTCCCACAACTGGACAAAGACTACCGGGCACCGACCGGCAGTATTCAATGGACATTACACGTACAGTCAAGCACGCAGCAGATCACACTCTCATGGGATACCAGCGGGGTGCCAGTAAATGTCTCGCTTCGGCTAACCGGTTCTGGTTTAAACGTAGATATGAAGACCACGAGTAACACAACTCTCCCTGCTGGCATCCACTCACTGACAATAGCAGCTACAGAAGCGCCCCCACCAACACCTACACCCACACCTGCTACCCCTACACCCACATCCCCTGCTGGCGGTGGTGGTGGCGGAGGCGGAGGCGGATTCTGCTTCATCGCTACCGCGGCCTACGGTTCCTCTCTAGACAGCCATGTGGATACTCTCCGCAGCTTCCGAGACCAGTATCTGGAGACTAACCCTATCGGCTCGGCTTTCGTGTCGCTTTACTACAAAGTGAGCCCACCGATGGCAGATTTCATAGATGAACATCCCACACTGAAGCCGATTGTAAGGGCTGGTCTGTGGCCGGCTGTGGCCATGAGTTCAGTGGCGCTTAACACTACTCTAGCAGAGAAGGCGGTAATCTTAGTCGCTATGGCGCTTTTCGCCGCCGTATTGATTAAGATGTGGCTAATGCGAAGGACTCGCCGATTAGAAAGGCGCTAACGAAGCCATACCAATGCAAGGTTAATACAATAGAGACTATGATGTGAAAGGGGGAACCAGACTCCTGTGTATGATCGGCAACGATGGGATATGATGACCTAATTCGCGGGTCCTTTTCTCAGCAAAATGATGAAGTTTCATATGCGCTCAGACGTTAAGCTAATAGAACAAGTGATAAGAATCGTTGGGATAATTGCTATTCTAGCATTGCTTCTCGTTGGTGGAGCTATACTGCCTGCATCGGCCGCATCGGTATGGTCAATGCCTATCACAGCAATAGCAGGCAGTGAAGGCAGTAACCCAAACCTCAGGCTTGGGACAAACACCGGTGCTACCGATGGTTTCGACAGCGGCATAGATGTACCTCATGCTCCACCAGCCCCAGGGGCTACATTTGATGCATACTTCTCTATTGTGCATCCACTTTTCCCACAACTGGACAAAGACTACCGGGCACCGACCGGCAGTATTCAATGGACATTACACGTACACTCAAGCACACAGCAGATCACACTCTCATGGAATGCCAGCGGGGTGCCAGTAAATGTCTCGCTTCGGCTGACCGGTTCTGGTTTAAACGTAGATATGAAGACCACGAGTAACAAAAATCTCCCTGCTGGAACCCACTCACTGACAATAGCAGCTACAGAAGCACCCCCACCAACGCCTACACCAACACCGACTCCTACGCCAACACCGACGCCCAGGCCGACAGCTACGCCTACGCCGACGCCAACACCGACGCCCAGGCCGACAGCTACGCCGACACCGACGCCCAGGCCGACAGCTACGCCTACACCGACGCCCAGGCCGACAGCTACGCCTACACCAACGCCAACGCCTACACCGACACCTACGCCTACACCAACGCCTAGGCCAACAGCTACGCCTACGCCTACACCGACGCCTACGCCCAGGCCGACAGCTACGCCTACACCTACGCCCAGGCCGACACCTACGCCTACACCAACGCCTAGGCCAACAGCTACGCCTACGCCTACACCAACGCCTACACCGACACCTACGCCTACACCGACACCTACGCCTACGCCCAGGCCGACAGCGACGCCAACGCCCCCAATTCCGCCAGCAGTCATCACCAAGGCTGTGAGTAGTGTGACCACCAATTCAGCCAAATTGTGGGGCAATTTGACTAACCTGGGCACGGATACATCGGTACTGGTCTCTTTTGAGTGGGCAACCAAGGCCTATTACACAAGCAACGGGAATAAGTACCTTCATGAGACTACACCGCAGGGGAATATGACCTCACCAGGAGACTTCAGCTTTCCCCTGAGCGGCCTATTATCCGGCACAACCTACCACTACAGGGCCAAGGCTGTAGGCAGCATAGCCTATGGCGCTGATATGTCCTTAACCACGGATGGAGAACCGGGGGTGAGTGGTGGCGGAGGCGGAGGCGGAGGCTGCTTCATCGCTACCGCGGCCTACGGTTCCTCTCTAGACAGCCATGTGGATACTCTCCGCAGCTTCCGAGACCAGTATCTGGAGACTAACCCTATCGGCTCGGCTTTCGTGTCGCTTTACTACAAAGTGAGCCCACCGATGGCAGATTTCATAGATGAACATCCCACACTGAAGCCGATTGTAAGGGCTGGTCTGTGGCCGGCTGTGGCCATGAGTTCAGTGGCGCTTAACACTACTCTAGCAGAGAAGGCGGTAATCTTAGTCGCTATGGCGCTTTTCGCCGCCGTATTGATTAAGATGTGGCTAATGCGAAGGACTCGCCGATTAGAAAGGCGCTAACGAAGCCATACCAATGCAAGGTTAATACAAT
>Ga0315274_10015716_pt1 | contig 10713 bp, 10 predicted proteins | sample YL17G02_20_MG_FD_203700 | JGI IMG/M metagenome (GOLD analysis project Ga0315274, IMG submission 203700) | Sediment microbial communities from Yellowstone Lake, YNP, Wyoming, USA - YL17G02_20 | ecosystem: Environmental > Aquatic > Freshwater > Lake > Sediment | place: USA: Wyoming | collected...
TCCCTGGCCGTTCGCTGCGGAGCCTTGCCTTACCCCTCCCGGCGGCCGACCGCTGCAACAAGGCCCCTCTGGTGTGTGGTTTCTCGCAAAAGACGCTATCCTGGCTGGCTTTACCCTTCCCGCCGCCCGAACTCGCGTCCTACGCACAGGCTGGACCTCTGAAAGCGGGGCTGAGACATTCTGGCAGGGCTCAACATCCGTGAGGCCTGAGCCCGGGCCAGCCGGGACACTACACCGCTGGCGCGGCCTTGGCAAGGCCACGTGGGCCCTCGGACGCGCCCACGGTTTGGGGCTCCCGCAGGCCGCGCAAGACAGGCAAGAGCCTGCCCCCGCAAGGATAAGGGTTGCACTCCCCCTGAGGGGCACTCAACTTCAGGGCAACCAGCACCGTGGGCAATGGCAGGTCGCCTGGGCGACCTGCGCGACGCCCAGCGTTAGCATCAAGCCCAGTAGGGAGACAACAAGGAGCGCCCGGTAACAGTCTCCCATCATCTCGGCTTCTCATCTCCGTCCGGCGCTTCCACTTCCCTCAGCCGGTCCCGGGCGAAGGCGCGCCACGGTTCGCAGCCCTTGACGTCTGCGTAGTCGGTAAGGACGCGTTGGTAGGCCTGTTTCGCCTCCTCGATTCTCCTCAACCGGACGTTCAGCAGTGTACCGATCGCGTACTGGGCTTCGGCGGCAGTGGGGGTCCGCGGGTAGCGGCTGATGGCCGTGTTGAGGGCCGCGATGCTTCTGTCAATATCGCCGAGGACGGTGTAGCAGTCCGCCAGCGGCAGGAACACACCGCGGGTCCACACGCTGTCCACATTGTCCGCGATCATCCGCTCGAACTCCTTGGCCGCGAGGTCGCACTTGCCCTGCGTCATCAGCGTCTGCCCTAGTCCGTACCGGGCGAGTCCCGACCAGTTCGTGCCTCCAAAGGCGCTCGGCGCCTTGCCGGTGCACGCATCGATGATCGCGCGGTAGTGCGCGGCCGCCTCATCGTACCGTTCTCGCTCGGTCGCAATCTCTGCCGCTCCCTCGTGGGCTTCAAGCCACGGGGTGGCGCCGGAGGGCGCGATCCGGATCGCCTCGACGTACTTCGCCATGGCCTCGTCGTAGCGGTCCGCCTCGCTTAACGCGAGCGCTTCGTTTACAAGATCTCTGGCCGCCTGTATGGCCGGGGCATCCTGCACGGCGGCTGCCCGTGCCGCCGCAATAGCGGCTGTGGTGTCTTTCTTGCTCTGCGCCGCCTGCTCGTAAGTCGCCCGAGCCAGTTCGATCTTCTGCTCGGCCAGAGCGATGTCCGCTTGCGCGTAGAGCGCCGCCGTGCCCGCTTCGGTCTGCGGGTGCGCCTGGACGATCGCCTCCATTTCCTCGCGCGCCCCCAGCGTGTCCCTCGCCATCCAGTGTAGGACCGAGATGCGCTGCACCGCCTGGGCGGCGTATAGGCTGCTGGGATCGGCGCTCACGATGGTGTTGTACTCCTCCTCGGCCTTGGCGTTGTCCGCCGCCTGTTCGTAGAGCCCGCCCAGCGCCAGCCGCGCCGCCAGGGCTCGGTCGCTGCCCCGGAAGTCATCCACAACCCGTTGGAAGGCGGCCTGGGCCTCCTGCATCCGGCCCCAGAACGCATTCACCACCCCCAGCTTGTAGGCCGCGCCAGCGCCAACATCATCCTTGGGGCGGGAGGCGACGGTTTGCTGCAAGTCGGCGACGGCCGTCTCGTAGGCTGCCTTGTTGGCCAAGATGCCGGCGATGCGGTCATTCAGGTAGCCTTGGGCCGCTGCGTCCGCGATCTGGCCCTGCAAGCCCTGGGCCGCCTGCTTGGCGCCGTCGAAGTCGCCCTGGCTCAGCTTGCACAGGATGACGACCTCCGCGGCGCCGATCAGGATCGCCGATCTGGCCTCGCCCGTCGCCAGGGCTTCCCTGGCCGTCCCCTCGGCCCGGGCGAACTGGTGGGCCGTGAACTGCGCCTGGGCCTCCTGCAGTCTAGCGGCCGCGTCGTCAGCAGCCAAGGCGGGCACGGTCGCAACCACTAGCGCCAGCAACAGCACACATGCTAAGTAACGTGTTCTCATTCCTTTTTGCCCCCTCAGCTACGGCTTGGGACGCCGCATCGTTTCTTCGGTCTCGAACTTCACGTGGCCGTCGCGGAAGAGCACATTGCGGCCATAGACGGCACCATAAGGCCCCGGCGACGGCGCGCCGTGGTAGCAGCCGTCATCCAGCATCAACATGATCATATCGGGTGTGGCCACCCACTGCCCGCCGGCCAGATCCTTGGTCATCTCGTCCTTCTCGATGAGGATCGCGTCGAGCCGCACCGGCGGCGTCTCGCCCCGCACGTTGCCGTAGTGGCGATAGGAGGTATAGTAGTGGTCCATCGCCATGTCGGGCTGATCTGTGGGCGCCACGTCGTGTTGCTCCGCGGTGCGGGTGTGGGTGTTGGCGTAGGGGTCGGCGGGACAGTACCAGATCTCCGGGTCCTGGAGGTAGGGCGCGTAGGCGTTCTTGAGCTTCTGCGCGTTGTCGGAGCCCTCCCTCCACCGCCAGTCAGCCCGGCCCCTCACTTCGCAGATGTAGCCGCTGTTGTCCGCGGCGTACATCTTGATGGCCTGTCCCAACTGCATCAGGTGATACGCGCAGAGCGCCTTCTTGTACTCGCCATCACTGCCTGCGGAGGCGGCCCAGAGCCGGGCGACCAGAAGGGCCGCCGCAGCCACGAGGGCGAAGCGCACACCGATTCGCAAACCTGCTGAGTGCATATCTTGAACCTCCTTCCGATGAGAGTCCAAACAGAGCGTGAGACGCCTGCCAATCGGGACACCGGCGGGAACGCGCCAGAGAGAGACAAGAAGTGCAACGGGGCGCGAATCGCTATGGAAGAGAGGACCAGGCCCCAGCGTCTCTGGAGCAACACTTGGCTTCTGGGCCCCCTCAAGGCTGATTCGGCGGCATCGCCGCGACTTATCATCTCTTTCCTCGAAGGCTGTGGCGGTCGAATCCCGACGCAAGGTCGCGGCTGCGTAGCGAGGTACGATGGCAAGACTAGACTTGCCCTCAGCACCCGCCTCCGACCCCGGACCAACGGCATCTGCGCTGGCGGCGAATTCTTCTTCTGTCATAGCACGGACTACAAGGGACGTTCAGGGGCGACTGGCCTGGACCGGCAGGAAGATGGGCACCGCGGAGGAACGGAGGACACAGACGTCCACCGCCGCCATGCTGCAACCCCGATTCGTCGCTAACTCTGATGTGCGATGGTTGGCTCGAGTCGAGTCTGAGCTGACTCAGGGGGAGTGTGACGAACAGGCCTGCCAACGATGAGCCTACTGGCCATAGGGGTTCGCCCATGCCATACAGGCCATGGTGGGTTGCGGTCACCAAGGCTACACGGGGTATGCTGGCCAGTGCTCGCAGCGCTGAGAAGAAGCTGTAGTCGAGGTTGTGGTTGCCGGACAGAGCGTCAAAGTCGTCCAGCGTCCAGACCAGGTTCAGGCCGATCATCTCAGCCTGCTCCAGATAAGACAGCAGTTGGATGTAGGAAGTGGGGCGCCACGCCGGGCGAGAATGCAGTTGGGTCAGGGCGGACCGGCGGCGAGCTTGGCGGATCATCCCCAACAGCATCAAGTCGAAAAACTCTTGCGGGCCAACGCATTCCAGGCTGCCCAGGCTGAGGTAGCAGCAGAGGAACCGGCTGGGATCTAGACGGTGTTCACGTTGCGCCTGCGGATTCGCCACGTGCCGTAGGATCGAGGTCTTGCCCGTCTTTGGGGGCCCCACGAGTGAGACATTCTGCATGACGCAGAGTAAGCCGAACAGCCTCGCCACCTGGCGTCTCTGCGTGCCCAAGGGCCGCGCTAGCACGATGTCAGTGGGTGGAAGGCTTAGGTTGGCTGAGATCATGGTTGCCCCGTCCACGACGCCGCCCGCGATGTGCACGGGCCCGCTAGCAGCAGACCGCGTCGTCTCCGCTAGCGGGCCCTCGCGACTGCGCCTTCCGCCCGAGTTTGCGCGCTGAACATGCCTCTGCGCCTGGTATTGCGCTCGACCCTGCTACGACCTGTTCTTGACGGTCACGTAGACTCGTCTGGACTTGCCGTCCTTCCCTTTCTTGGGATGGGCAACGGCACGCAGTTTGTGCGACCCCTCTGCGACCTTCGTGGTATCCCACTGGTACGAGTATGGCGCCGAAATCAGGCTCGTCAGGAGCTGATCGTCCAGGTAGAGATCGACCCCTGTCACGTCAACCTCCTCGTTGATACCGACCTGGATCAAGGTGGTCCCAGAGACCGTATCGTTGGTCGGGGGCGTGACGATCCAGACCCAGGGGGGATCAGGACAGGCCCAGGTTGTCACGACCGCGGCGGCCAACAGCAACGCTGTCAGCACCAACACTGCCCTCACGCGCTTCTGCATCTGAGTTCCTTGCTTGAAGCTAGTTTGGTACTCCGTCCTATTAGTTGCAGAAAGGGGGCAGCCGGTTCATGGGGATGACCGAGAGGATGGAAGCTCTCGTTCCAGGCCGAGGGAGGGCGAATCGGGAAGAGCCGTCCGTTGCGAGCGGCTCGTTGCCTCAGAAACTGTACCGGCGAGCCCGGTCAAGAATGTTCGCGGCCAACTGGACCTCTCCGGACCTCCGGTACAAAGAGGCCAGACGCTGGGAGGCTGGCTCGTAGGTGGGGTCCAAGCGAAGAGCGACGGCACATTCCCGTTTCGCCTCAGCTAACCGGTGGCTGTGCTCCAGGGCAACCGCCAGCCCATAGTGACACCAGGTAGCATCGGGGGCCAGCGCGACCGCTTTGCGGTAGGCCGCTTCGGAAGCGGCTAGATCTCTCCCTCCCAGGTACACAAGCGCGAGGTTATTGTAGACTTTGCCGGACTCGGGATGTAGAGCAGCGGCTTTGCGGAGAACCTGTTCGGCTTCGTCCAGGCGGCGTTGACGGAAGAGTACAAGACCCAGTCCATTGAGGGCCTGCAACGAACTCGGGTCCAGTCTCAGGGCAGACTCCACCCATGTCCGTGCTTCGTCGAGTCTTTCCTGGATGAAGCACGTTCTAGCCAGGTACACCCGAGGATCAAGGTAGAGCGGGTCGGTCTCTGCCGCCCTCAAGTACCAGGACTCGGCCTCCTTGGGCTCGCCGCGAAGCATGGCGATCTCTCCCATCAGGCAATAGCCTCGGGCACTGCTCGCAGGCGAGGTCTGCAAGGACCGGGCCTGTTCCATGGCGGCCTCGTACTCTCCGGATAACGCCCAGATTCTCCCAAGGAGGAAGCGAGCATCGGCAAAGGCCGAGTCGCTCGCAAGGGCAGCCTCCAGTTCATCGGCGGCACGTGGCAGATTTCCGATTCTGAAGAAGCCGAGTGCCAGGTTGAACCGATATTGAGCAACCTTGGGAGACAGCCGCACCGCCTCGCGGTACGCCGCTACCGCGCTTTTTGCTCGGACGGTAAACTCATAGGCAACTCCCAGATTGTTCAAAGCCGCAGATTCCTGCTCTCCTTTCGCGACCATCTCCTTATAGGCGCGCATCGCCTCTGCTGTTTCTTTCATGGCGAACCGGCGGTTGGCCCTCTCCAGTGCGTCACCCTCTATGCGCAGCGAGGAAACGCCGGGTTCGGCTAGCGCAGCAGTGAGCTGTAGGGACTGGCCCGCGCGTTCGATCAGCAGCGGGAGGTGCTGACCAGGCGAGAAGAGCAGTTCCGACCTGGCCAGATCCTCTCTGCTGGCGATCATCAACTCGTCCACCCGCACCAAACGGTCGCCAGGTTTGATGCCTGCCTTCTCTGCTGGCGATCCTGCCAACACCTTAGTCACTCCCAGGCCGGTGGCGCTCGGGGCGTCCGCCATGGGGGTCGGCTCCAGCTCCACCCCGAGCCGGGCTCGCCCGCCGGCAAGTTTCTCAAAGGCGTCGGCCCACGAAAGCGGTTCGGGTGCCCAGTCAAGGAAGCCCTTCTGGCCCCAAGGTACCTGGAGACGAATCGCCTCCAAGCGGCCCGCCGCATCAGGCAGGGCTATCGGCTTGCCTGTCTGCAGCCGGGCGCAGTCACCTTCGGCGACGGTGATCATCCCGTGCTGGTTGGACAATTTCGCCGTCCCGCGAACGACGGCGATGTTCGTCTCTGGCTCCGCGCCGGCTTGCTGCCCCTCCAAGCGCCCGTGAAATCGAGGGGCGCCTTGCTTCGCGGAGAGCCTGAAGAATCCGCCCAAAGCCTCCACGGTAGCAGTAGGCGTAGAGACGACCATCCCCGCCTGTCCCCGGGTGAGCAGCAGCCAGATCGTTCCGCTCCGGAGATTGAGCTTAGCAGAGCGCACGCCTGAACCTGCTCCCGTAGCTCTCGCCATTTCCAAGTGGGTGTCATAATCCAAACGAATCCGCGATCCGTCCGGAAGCTCGATCTCCGCGCGGTCGGTTTCGGCTGTCATCAAGGCCGCGACGCCGGGAATCGGGTCCTCTTTGAGGCACACGTGCCAGCTCTTCTCGCCCGACGCTCGGAGTCTGGGCTCACCGGCGATGCCGACAATCCTGCCCAGAGGCGACACCTTTGCCACCTGAGTCGGCTTCGTCCTTTGGACTAGTACAGAAGCGAGAGGAGTTGACCTGTTCGGGGAGGGCGCTCCGCGGCGAGGAATCGTGACAACTCTTCTCGGCGCAGGGTGACTCTCCGGCACGACAAGCGAGGGACGAAAAACGGTCAGCATGAGTATCAGCGCAGTACCTGCCAAGGCGGCGCCCCCTACGGCAATCCGTCGCAGCGCCCCAGGCCCCGGAGTCCGCAGAGCTGGTCGAGCGTTCTCGCCCGACTCTCGCAGGACGGCCAAGCGGGCCGCCAGCTGCTCCTCAAAGCTTGGCGAAAGGCGCTCCTGTGGAAGTCCTTGCAGCAGTCCTACGGTAAGTTGCAGCGAGTCCAGTTCCTCAAGGCAGGAGGGGCAGTTGCCGATGTGGGAGGCGATCCGGTTCGACTCACGCTGGGAGACTTCACCCAGCAAGAATGCTACTAATCGGGCCCGTATCCTATCGCACTTCACTCTGATGCCCCCCCGGACTGAGGAAGGATTCCTTGGGCTCGAAGGTTATCTCGTAGCACTCTCGTAGCGTAGAAGATGCGGGTCTTGGCTGTGTTTCGAGGGATATGGAGTATCTCGGCGATCTCCGCACAGCTGCGTTCCTCGAGGTAGAACATCGTGACTGCGGCTCGGTGGACCTCGGGAAGGGTCTGCATAGCAGCCATCACACGCGCGGCGGAATCGCCTCTCGCCGCACTCTGTGCTGGATCGGAAACGCTGGCGAGTTCAGCTTCCTCAAGCGGCACTTCCGGCACGTACTTCTTCGCCTTGCGCTGCCGGATGTTCTCCAAACAGACATTCAAAGCAATCCGGTGAAGCCACGTGCCAAACTTGGCCTTCTTCTGGAACTTGGGCAAGGATCGAAAGACCTCGACGAAGACCTCGACAGTGATGTCTTCCGCCCAGTCCCGATCATTGGTCATCCGGTAGACCAGATCGAAGATCCGCTGCCTATGGCGCTGAACCAGAGCGTCAAATGCCCTCTCGTCACCGCCCAAGAAGCGGTCTACCGCCTCCGAATCCATGTGCGTGACTCCGAAGAACCTCTAGGTGCGGACAGGAGCCGGAACCCATGGAACCCGCGCCTCGCGAGGACTGCAGCGTGCGAGGGGGAAGCCGCCGCATTGTCGGGTACGTCCGTCCTCACCGTGGGAGAGGTCGGGGCGTGGATTGGGGTGCGCCGGATGTGCCCGCCTCCGCATTCCGAGTGCTTTGCGCCTTCCAGCGGTAGCGCTCCCGCCGGTCTACGAAAGGTCCTTACCTCGAGCGCTTTTCGCCGCGCCAGGGGGGATTCCCTGTCGTCTGCGGGGGCATGGAAGCAGTCGGCCGTCGGCCTCCTGGCCCCCAGGCCATCTCTACGGCCGAAATGCTGGCAACCGGCTGGGCCTGCTGCCAGCGAGTCGTGGAGATCTCGCCGGGAAAACCTCGGAAACCCATCCAGCGAACTTGGGCGTCACAGTGCAATAAGAGAGTAGGAGTGGCGGCGAGGCCTGTCAGGTCACGGCCTTGGCGTCCTGGCCTGCAACCCTCGGCTGGCTCTTGCCCTTCTCGCTTCCCGAGGTCGCATCCTACGCACAGGCTGGCCCTCTGAAAGCAGGGCTGAGACATCCCGGCGGGGCTCTGCGTTGGGCAGACCTTGGCCCGGGCCAGCCTGACCACTATACCGCCAGCGCGGCCTTGGGAAGGCCGAGTGGGCTCTCGAACGCGCCCACGGTCTGCGGGTCCCGCAGGCCCCGCAAGACTGGCAGAATCCCTCCGGGGCTACCATCCCTCCCACCGCGCCCTGCGTCTCGCCCGCAGGCCGTGGGCAAGGCGCAAGGCCCCGCCGCGTTCGGCCCCTCGCGAAGCGCCCCTACCCTTGCGAGACGCGCCGTCTCCAAAGACAGGGTAACCGAGGCGATCCGGTGAAAAGGGCTCCGGGTGAGGACCCTTGTAGCCCGGCGGGGGCGCTACCGCCGGACGGGGGAGACCAATGAGAACGAGGGGGCAGGGACACCCGGACTGTACCTTAACTCACCCCCCGGTTTGTGCCACGAACGCTGACGATGGACATCAACCGCTGGTGGCCAAGTGCTACGAATACCGTTTTTGGCCCGCAGCCGTATCGATCTCGGCGCAGCCCCGGCAGGGCGGCGGGAGGGTCCCCCTCATGATGTCGGCGCGGATGCGTTGCAGCGCGTCGCCGTTCCAGATTTCGAGCAGGGACTCGTGCCAAGCACTGCCCAGCGCGATCTCGCCTTCCATGTCGGCGCAGCAGACGGTCACGGTACCGTCCCACAATACTACCAGGCGACCGTCGTGCTTGCCAAAGAACTCGGCACAGTACGGCGTGGTCCGTTCTCCGCAGATTACCATAGGCTGTAATTTGATGTAGTCCACGTGGTCTTGCCAGGCCTTCTGGAAGGCATGGGCGTGGGCCTCGTTCTGACCGCACACGGTGAAGACCAGTCCAACCCTGAGAGGGGAGCAGAGCTCTTGGCGACGCAACAGGGTCTCGTGGATTCGCTGCTCGACGGCACGGTAGTCAACGCCACGAATGTTCTCATAGACGCCGGCCAGACCATCTACGGAGAACTCCAGAATGTCCAAGCCGCTGTCGAAGACCTGGTCGATGCGGTCATCATCCAGCAGGGTGCCGTTGGTGCAGAAGATCACGGTCTGCGCGCCGTTCTCCTTGGCGAACCGAACCATCCGGAATACGTCAGGATGAAGCAGCGGCTCGCCCCAGCCATTCAGTGAGAGCCGTTTCAGGGGAGGGACTCCCTTGATCACCTTCTGGAAGAGCTCGAAGGTCATGTTCCCGCGAGGGCGCTGCATCCCGCGGTTCACGGGACAGGTAATGCAGGCCAGGTTGCACCGATTGGTGGGTTCGACCACGATGGCCTTCAGCGGCCTAATCGCGACGGGACGGGCCTGACGGGTGAGCGTCGCCATCACCCCGCCTGCGCCAGCACGAACACGGCCGAGGAGTACTCGATGGGGAGTTCACGGCCTAGCTCGAACATACCGCGAAGCTGCTCGTCGCTGCACTGCACGAGCATCCCGTTCGGGAACAGCTTGGTGAACATGCCGGCCTGCTCCAAAATCCGAAAGCCGCCTTCCACGATCATGCGCTCCAACTCGTGACAGGTGAAGCAACGCTGGTGCCCGATTCGCCAGTCCGATTCCCCCAATTGGGCAGGATGCGAGACCAAGCCCATCTTCACGCCCAAGCGGCGGTGCAGACTGAGGGCGTGCGGCACTACCACCGCCAGCCTGCCGCCTTCCTTAAGCCAACTGCGGCGGGCCATGCTCACGATGAGTGCGGGCTCATCCACATGTTCCAGCACGTAGCTGGCCACTACCGTGTCGAAGCGCTGTCGTGGCCGGTAATCCTCGAACAGGGAACACACGGGCGCCCATCGCCTGCCGCGGAGACGTTCTTCCATGCCGGCGAGCAAATCGCGGGACCCGTCTACAGTCGTTACTTGGGGGAATCTTTCCACCAGCTTCGGCGTCCAGATGCCATCGCCGACCCCCAGCTCGAGGATGCGCTCGCCGGAGAGCTTCGAGATCACGAAGTCGGAGACAAAGTGCTCGATCCTCTGCTCGACCTTCCTGTCAGCAGAGGGGTCAGCATACTCGGCTTGGTAGGTGTCCAGCTCTCGCTTGCGGTCCGTTACCGCGTCGGCTGCGACCGGTTCCATCCCTTGCTCCTCGCCATCATAATGGGCCGTCTTGTGAGCGCATTCTCCGGTGTAAGTATTCGACCACCTCACCGGCCGACTTGAGAGACCAGACTCCTGTTGGCCACCGGCCCTCGAAGTTACCCTGTCCTCGCCACAGGCCTGCGATACAGAGCGGCAATTGGCCGCGGCCACATGGGGCGTGGGCGTGAGAAGGACACTGGCATCACCTACGAGGCAGGTGGGAGGCTTCCCGCCCTCTTGTCAAGGGCGGCTGAATTCTCCCCGGATCGCCGGTTGAAAGCTCCCCACCCCTGGTGCTCAGGCGGCGGCTCGTTCCCTCCTTTCCGCCTGGGGCGGCAGCCCGCCTTCGCCGGTTCGCTTCCTGCTCGCCGAGATCACCTCGAAGACCCCTGTCTAGAGGCCCTGTTCCGGGCCGATTCCTGCGCAGGGGCACTCTACCCTTCCCGAAGGCCGACCTCCTCACAGAAGGCCCTCTGG
>Ga0315274_10015717_pt1 | contig 10713 bp, 8 predicted proteins | sample YL17G02_20_MG_FD_203700 | JGI IMG/M metagenome (GOLD analysis project Ga0315274, IMG submission 203700) | Sediment microbial communities from Yellowstone Lake, YNP, Wyoming, USA - YL17G02_20 | ecosystem: Environmental > Aquatic > Freshwater > Lake > Sediment | place: USA: Wyoming | collected...
GAGCTGCCTCGACAATGAGGATCTGCCGGCCGAGACCGATCCGCAGAAAATGGCGTACCTGGCGACCAATCTCAACCGCGTCGCCGGCCTGCTCCAGGGGCGCTCGTGGATAATGTGAAACTCCTGGCGCGGCTGGTGCAAGGCGTGAAATCGGGCTTGACGCGGAAGGACACAACGGCCCCATACTGAGCGGCGAAATGTTCGGCCTGCCGAACAAGCGGGGCGAACCGGATCCAGTTCTGGCCCGTGACAATCGGGGAGGAAGCGCTGAACAATGAACGTGGTTCTGACACCGGAAGAGCTCGAGTTCAATTCCCGCCTTGATCCACACACGGTGTTGCGCCGACTGGGATTTGCGGAGGAGGCCTTTTCGGACGAGGGCAAAGTTGTCCGCCTCTATTGTCCCATTCACAAGGATCAGGTTCGGCGCTCTCTGATCATCGAAAAAGAGGGAAACGTGTATCGGTGTCAGTACAAGGACTGCCCGGCGCACGAGAGCGGGCGGCTGGTCGAGTTGGTGGCGCTTTACCTGGGGGTGACGGTCCCCGAGGCCATCCAGCAAATGAGCGACGAGTCGCGGCCCGAGCAGCAGATGGTCTCGCGCGCCGACCGATTGATCGAATCCGGTCAGATGAACGAGGCGCACCGGTTGCTCGAAGAGGCGGTCCGGCTGGCCCCGAGAAACGAGATCACGCGCTGCAAGTTGGCGGCGCTCTATTTGGAGCTGGGGAAACGCGATCAGGGATTTCGCGAGTACCTGACGGCGGCGGAGGATTTTGCCGTCAAGAACCAGACCGAGAAAACCCTGAGCATCTACAACATCCTCGTCATGCTGTCGCCGCAGGACGTGCGCGTGCGCCGTCAGATGGCGTTCTTGTTCTCGCGCCTGAAGCGACCCAAGGAAGCCTCGGAACAGCTGAAGTGGGTCGTGGATCAGCTGCTGGCCAGGGGCGAGGTCGAGGAAGCGATCAAGACCGCCCGCCAGCTGCTCGACCTCTGTCCCGGAGAGCCCGCGATCCACATGCATCTGGCGCGACTTCTCAGCCAGGCGCGGCGGATCAACGAAGCCGTGACCGAGGCGCAGCAGGCCGCCGAGCTGGCTCTGCAATCGGGCGACCGAAGAGCCGCCGAAGAGGCCGTGACGTTTGGCTTGATTTACAATCCCGTGCACGATCGGCTGCGTGAATTGGAGGCCCAGCTGCGCGAGACCGAGGGCGGCGCCGAAGAGGCGGGCGGCGCACTGGGACAGGCCGACGAATTCAACGAATGGCTCGAGAGCCTGCAGGAAGAAGTGGTCAAGAAGCCCGCGGGGCCCGAGGTGCCCATGCCGCCTCCGACCGCCGGAACCTCCTCGATCCGTCGCGAAAAATGGCTGGCGTTCTGTCGTGGCACGCTGTCCGACCTCGACGAGGAGAAAATCCTCTCGATGGGACAGCACCTGCGGGGGATGTTTGAAGACGCCGAGAGTTCGTTCAAAGCAGGATTTCTCGACGAGTGGGAATTGAACGTCCTCAAGGACTTCTACACGTCCTTCTGCGGCGCCTACGACACCGTTCGAAGAAGCCGCGAAAAATGAAAGGATGGAGGAGGAAGGATGAACGAGGAACGATGAATGATGAATGATGAACGGTAGAACAGCCGCCGGCGAAGCATCACCACGCATCGGACTCCAGAAGGCCTGTCAAGGAATCTCGTTCATCCTTCATCCTTCATCCCTCATCCCTGGGCTGTCTGTTCGTGGAACCCGTTCTGATCACCGATGGCCTTTGGCGAAAGACGCTGGCGGCGGTTCGGTCGCTGGGACGACGCGGAATCCCCGTCGTGGTCGGCGAGCGAACGCGACTGGCCCCCGCGCTGTGGTCGCGCTATGCCGCGCGGCGCTTTTGCTACCCTTCGGCCGCCCTCAAAACTGACGAATTCCTGACCCGCCTCCGTCAGATCATCGAGTGCGAAGGTCTGCGAATCGTCTTTCCGATGGAAGAGGAGACCCTCCTGACGATCCTGCGCCGCCGCGACGGGCTCGGAAATGGGGTGGTGATTCCTTTCGCGGAACCCGAGAAAATCGAACGGGTTCGTGACAAGGCCGAACTCTTCCATTTGGCCGAATCGCTCGGTCTGCCGATGCCGAACACGTGGTATCCCGAATCGCGCGAGAACGTCGCCCGGATCGGCCGCGACGCCGGCTACCCGCTGATCGTCAAGCCGCGCGTGAGCACGGGCGCGATGGGGCTGCGTCGGGTCGCCGACGCCGGGGCGCTCGCGGCGGCCTGGGACGAGGTCAACGCGCGCTTTCCGAGGCCGATTGTCCAGGACTACATTCCCGAAGGGGGCGGAGCGTTCGGCGCGTCGGTCTTGGTCGGTCCGCAGGGCGAGCGTCTAGCGTCGTTTGTCCATCGCCGCTTGCGGGAGTACCCGGTTTCGGGCGGCGCGAGCACGTTGCGCGCGAGCGTGCGCGATCCGCAACTGGTCGAGATCACGTTTCGCCTTCTTGAGGCCGTCGAATGGTTCGGCGTGGCGATGGCCGAGTTTCGCTACGACCCGCGCGACGGACAGCCCAAGCTGATCGAACTGAACCCGCGCTTCTGGGGGTCGCTCAATCTGGCGATCCAGTCGGGCGTGGATTTTCCCTGGCTGCTCTATCGCGTGGCGCGGGGCGAGCGCGTCGAGCCGGTTCACGACTACCGCGAGGGGGTGGTCGGGCGCTGGGTGTTGCAGGGCGACCTGCTGCACTATCTGACCAATCCGAACCGCCGCCGGATGGAGCCGAGTTTCTGGAAGTTCCACGGTCGCGATTGGCACTATGACATTACGACGTGGGACGATCCGCTGCCGACGGTGGCGAAGATTCTCTCGCTTCTGCTGCTTCTGTATGACAAGGAGCTGCGCCGGTTTCTGAAGCGCTGAAATGCGCCCGCCGCTCGGTGGGCCGCCGGCGTTTCATCGCACGTGCCGCCCGAAGCGGGTATGATTCGGATCAGGCGGGCTTTTCGAGGTCGAGCGCGGCGTAGATTTGCCCAACGGCGCGGTCGGTGGCCGTGCCGGGTTTGAAGAAGATGTCGGCGGCGGCGGCGCGTCGGATTTCGCTTTGCTCTCGGGGATGAGCCAGCGCCCACTCGGCGGCTTCGAGCGCCTCGCCGGCCGACTTGACGAGCCTGCCGGTTTTCGTTCCCCACGTTTCGAGATCAATGGTCTGTTTGTATTTCTCGACCAGTTGCGGCGCTTCGCAAAAGATGATCGGACGGTCGAGCAGCGTGAACTCATTGCCGACCGACGAGCCGTCGGTGATCAGAAGGTCGCCGGCGAACAGGCAGGGCACAACGTTGTAGTCGCGGATGACGCGCAGGTTGCGATGCTGCAAGGTCCGCAGCCGCGCCTCCCAGTCCACGGTGTTGTACGAAGGATAGTAGCAGAGATCGTGGAGCTTGACGAGGACGTTCCAGTCCTTCTGCGCGAGAGCGCGGACGATCTCCTCGCCCATCGAGTAGAGCGACGATTCCTTGCGCCACGTCGGGGCGTAAAGGACCGTCGGGCGATCCCAGGGCAGGCCGATGCGACCGAGGATTTCGACGCGCTCGAGCGTGCCGTCCACCAGGGGGTCAAGTTTCGGCATGCCGACCATCGCCAGACGCGGATCGTCGTCGGCCAGGATGCCCTTCTCGACGAAGCGGCGTTTCATATAGGGACCAACGACGAACAGGCGGTCGAACTTGAGCACCTTCTCGGTGAACGCTTTTCCTTTGAACGAGACGCCGTGGAAGGTGTGGATGCGAAACCGCGCCCGCCGCGCCATCATGAGAATGTCGGGACTGATGTAAAGGTCCCAGCGGCGAACGGCCGCCCACATCGGATGGACGGTCGGCAGATCGGCTCGACCCATTCGGCGAAAGAGGCGATTGGACCGGCCGTCGAGATCGTTGCGCGAGGTAAAGCGAATGTCGAGACGGTCGTCGCACGCCAGGCGCTGATAGAGGCGTTCGACCACCGCGAAATTGCATTCGATTTTCGTGAAAAACAGGATGCGTTTTCGATCCGGCATGGGTGGCTCAGTGGGCAATCATCCATGAAACACGTGCAGGTGAGGTTCGACGACTCGAAATCCGCAATCCGCACCCCGTATTCCGCATTCCGAGATCACTTCTCGGTTCTCAACAGGCGCGGCAGTTGCGGTTCGGTGATCCGCACCGCGAGGTTTTCGAGGCCGCTGTCGCCGCGGCTCTGTTCCCCCAGCAGATTCTCGCCGAGATAGCTCACCTGGGTGCGCATCGTGTCGTCTTCGGGTTCGGTGACAAGCTCAATCGTCGCCGAGGCCGCAATGGCCTTTGGACGAAACCGGATTCGCGCCAGATAGCCGCGTTCGGGCAAAGCACGCCGCTTCGTGCACGCCATCGCATAGGTGATCAGCCCGATGTCGTTGGACGCCGAGTTCTCGACGTGAACGTCGAACGGGAAATCGTTGTGATAGTCGCCGTCGAAGATGTTGATGCCCGACGCGATCCAGTTGCCCGCGTCGTCATCCACGACTTCGAGGACGCGCGGATCGAACCGAATCTTCACTGCGATCTTGCTGACGTCGAGCAATCGCGGATTCTCAAACCAGACCCCCGCGTAAAAGTCCTCGTTGGCAGGGATTTGCCCCTTGTTGGCGATCAGGCGGAGCTGCACGCCGCCGCGCGTGGATGGGCGCTGGCCGGCGAACAGGGCGTCGCCGATGGTCGGCCCGTCGGCCATCTGTTCGGGCGAGTACACTTGCAACGTCATGCCCAGCGACCCTTCGCTGCCGGTTCCGCCCAGGATGCTCTCGGTTGATTTGCCAAGCAACGCGGTACGTTCGCCGCGCCAGGCCGCGAAGCCGATTTCGGTGTGCGGACTGGCGTCGAGGGTCTTCCACCGGATCGTGAAGAAGTCCATGGCCTGGGCCGTCGTCCGTTGCGCCAGACGCGCCTGATAGATCAGAATTCCCGCCTGGGCATAGACGACCGATTCGGACGGTTCTTCGAGAAGCGGGCCGATGTCCGCTTCGTCCAGACGGATGGGTTCGACCACGCGGGGATCAAATCGAAGGACGACCGTGATGGTCTGAAATTCCTTCTTTCCGGGATTGGACAGTGAGACGCGCGTTTCAAACTCCTCGTCGGTGGCGAGCTTGGCTTGCAGGGGCGTGAGGTAAAGAACCGCGACGTCGGGAGCCGGCTTGAAGCTGAAACTGACGGAGGCGGCAGGCAGTTTGGCGACGGGTCCGACGGGGCCCGGTTTGGCGGGCGCCGCTCCCCGAACGACCGTCGGCGTCTGCCCCCTGGCGCGACTGGAGGCGGGACCTTGCTGGCCGGGGCCAGGGGTCGCGCCGGCCGGAGTGGGAGTCGCCCCGCGCGGGGTCGGCGTGGCCCTGCCGCTGCGCGGCGTCCGACTATAGCGGCTGGAAGGCATGTTGCCGGTTCCGCTATCGTAGCCGGATGAAGAGCCGTAGCGGCCGGTGGTGGGGTCGCGATAACGCGCACTCGTGGAGCCGGCGCCGGGATAGTTCATGCCGCCATAAGGACTGCTGCCATAAGGACTGCTGCCGTAAGAACTGCCGCCGTAGGGATTGCCGCCATAGGAGCCGCTCCCGTACGAGGAATAGGCCGGGTTATACCCCGAATAGCCGCCGCCCTGACCATAGCTTTGGCCCGGCGGAGGGGGCGTTGGCGGGATGAGACCCGGATAGGCCGTCTGCCCCTCCGCTCTCTGAGCGTGATAACCCACCAGCAGAAGGGCACAGACGAGCGTTGCGATACACGCCAGTCTATGGGTCGGAATTGCAGCTTTACACATCGGCCCGTCGCCGTCCTTCCACGGCTTCAACCGCGTGAATACGATTACTCACACGCTTGCGGATTTCAAGTACTCTGTTTGGAGTTCACGCTTTAGCGTGGTTTTTCTTTCCGCCCGAAATCTTTACTCCAACCCTCCGACAGCACTTCTCGTGCCCGCCCATCAAATCAAACTCAGCCCGCCCGCGACCAGGAACGGAAGATCGAGCAGAAAAGACCAGACCAGGTGCGAACGAATCTTCTGCTGGTAGGTCAGCCAGTAGGCCAATGCCATAAGAGCAACCGGCGCCAGGAGGATCAAGCCGTTGAGAAACGGTTCCACCAGCAGTCCCGACGCAAGCGCCAGAAGTCCCAGACCCGCCAGGATCATCGTCATCAATCGGTGGGTTGGCCCGCGACCGACAAAGACCGGCAGCGTTTCGCGGCCGAGCAGCAGATCGCCTTCGATCTCTCGAACATCGGCCGTAAGCGATCTGACCAGGCTCAGGCCAAACACAAATGTCGCGGTCAACGCCAGCGCGGCAAGACTGGGCCAACTCAGGCTCGCCGGCCCGTGGACGTGCACCCACGGCACGATGACGATCAGCATCGCCCACGCCAGCGCGCCGCACAAATCCTTCGAGCCGGGAATCTGGTGGAGGCGGCGAAACCGAAACTGCGGGAACCAGCCGCGTGGAATGGCGCCGAAACTATAGACACCGCCGACTAGCGTCGAAAGCCCGACCAACGTGAACACCCATGGCCCCATCAAAGCGCTCAACACCAGCGCCACGACCAGCGAAGCGAGCCCCGCGCCGAGCGCCGCGCGTTTGTGAACCGCCAAGGCTCGCGCAGGCCCTGACGTCAGCGACAGGTCGTGCGGCAACGTGGCGCATTGATGGAGCAGATGCATCGCGCCCAGGTACAGAAAGGGAAGCGCCGAGTATTCGAGGCGATAGCCAATCCGCATCAGGTGGGCGGCGGCCAGAGCCAGGGCGGCGGCGCCGGTCGCCAGAACGATCTGGCCGATGATCAGGAAACGGGCCAGGGCGGAGGCCGCGCGCAGCACAAGCGGCCGGCGGCGCCGTTGCAGGGCCCGCAGGCGATCCACGACCTGTTCGATAATCCAGTGAGGGGTCGAAGCGCCCGCCGTCACGCCGATTTCATCGAAATGCCGGAGTTCGTCGAGCGGCAATTCGTCGGCCGTTTCGATGTGCCAGGTGGGAACGCCGCGCTTGCGCGCCAGGTCGGCCAGGCGCGTGGTGTTGGCGCTGCCGCGGCCGCCCACGACGATGATGGCTTCCACTTCGGAGGCCAGGTCGAACAGCTCGCCCTGGCGGTTGTTCGTGTCGTTGCAGCGGGTGTTGAAAACCTCGACCTCGCCGTAGCGCGCGCGGATGGCTTCGACGCAACGTTCAAAGCGGTCGCCGCCTTGAGTGGTCTGGGCCACGACGCAAATCTTGCCCAGGTCGGCCGGCAGGCCGGCGACGTCGTCGGCTTTTTCGACCACCCACCCGCGCCCTCTCGCGTAGCCCAGAAGCCCTTCGACCTCGGCGTGGCCGCGATCGCCTACAATCAACACCTGGCAGCCCTGGGCGGCCTGACGCTCGACGATGCGCTGCGTTCGGCCGACGTGCGGGCAGGTGGCGTCAATGACCTCGAAGCCGCGCTCGGCGAGCAACCGTTTGACTTCGGGCGTCGCGCCGTGGGCGCGAATGATGATCGGCGGGGCAACGCGATCTCCCTGACCGGATGCGGCCGTCCGCGGGGAATCGGCGTTCCCCTCCCCTTCCTTCGGCAACTGGTCAATCCCCTTGGTTCGAAGCAGACCGAGCGCCTGGCGGTTGTGAATCAAGGGGCCGAACGTCAGGATGCGGCCCGTGCGCTCGTGCGCGACACGAAGCGCGAGGTCAACCGCCCGCTTGACGCCCCAACAGAATCCAGCGGTTTTGGCCAATCGAATTCCCATACTTCCACTGGCGCGGAATGGCCGCCCGATGGCGGGCAACAAATCCGCGCGCCAAGACCCTGCCTTCTCGCGCACCCTCACCGCATCCATAGTGGCCCGGAGGCGGAGCCGGGTCAATGCGGAAAGAGTCCGGAGGCGACGGCGTCTCGATGTTTCAGAGAGTTTCCGCGAGACGCGTTCCGTGAGGCTCTGCGGGGGTTTGAGGCGGGCCGAGGGCGGAGTTCTCCCTGGGGTTTCGGCGCCCAGAGGAGCCGCAGGGAATGCGGGCGGGCGAGGTCGGGCAATGCGCGCGCCGGAATCGCCTTGACGCGTCGGCGGCGCCGGTCGGAAACTTCTGATGGGAAGAGGGAGGCGAAAGGGCCGGATGCGGTCTGTCGCCAAGGCTGTATGGTGCCGAAGAACAAAGCCTACCTGATTGTCCCGCCGACGGGCTTTTACATCCGCGAGGATCGCTGCCAGACGCCGATCAAAGACCTCAAGACGGTTGCGCTGCGTCCGCCGATTGACCTGATGTATGCGGCGGCGGCGTTCGAGCGCGGCGGCAGCGAATGCGTCGTGACCGACTATCCCGCCGAAGGGTTGGGTTGGAACGATCTCGAGCAGCGCCTGCGCGATCTTCAGCCTGACTTCCTCGTCCTGAGCATCACGACGCCTTCGCTCGAAGACGACCTTCAGGCGGCGAAGATCGCCAAGCTGGCATCGCCCCGAACCACCGTCATCGCCAAAGGCGCGCACTTCAACGTCCTCGACGTGGCCACGCTCGAAGGCCACCCGAGCCTCGACGCCGTCCTGCGCGGCGAATACGAGCCGGCCTGCGAAGCCATCGCGCGCGGCGAGGCGCTGAGCGACATTGCGGGCGTCACATCGCGGACCGCGGCGGGGGCGATCCATCGTTCGCCCGACCCCGGTTTCATTGAGGACCTCGACCGTCTGCCGTTTCCCGCGCGCCACCTCGTGCGCAACGAACTCTACATCCGGCCCGACACCGGCGAGCCGCAAACGACTCTGGTGACCAATCGCGGCTGTCCGTTCCAGTGCGTCTTCTGCCTGGCGCCGCAGGTCGGCGGGCGCAAGAACCGCTATCGAAGCGTCGGCAACGTGCTCCAGGAAATCGAGGAGTGCGTCGGGCGATTCCGGATTCGCAATTTCCTGTTTCGATCCGACTTGTTCACGCAGCGGCGCGAATGGGTCATCGAACTCTGCCGCGAAATCCTCGCGCGCCGCCTCCCGATCGAGTGGGTCTGCAACAGCCGCGTGGACACGCTCGATCCCGAAATGCTCGACTGGATGAAACGCGCGGGATGCTGGCTGATCGCCTTCGGCGTCGAAAGCGGCGACGACCGGATGCTCGAGCGGATGAACAAGCGGGCCAACAGCGCCCAGGCGCGCGAAGCGATTCGCATGACGCGCCGCGCCGGCATTCGGTCAAGCGTCTATATGCTGATGGGGCTGCCGTGGGACAACGAGGAAACGATTCGCGAGAATATCGTTTTCTTCCGCGAACTCGACGCCGATTTCGTCGAGATTTTCTACGTCTATCCCTTTCCGGGTACGGCGCTCTACGAACTGGCGATTCGCGAAGGACTGCTTGTGGCCGGCAAAATTCCACGCGAGGCGTATGGCGAGCCGGCGATGCCGACGCTTCATCTTTCAACGACCGAACTTTCCCAGTGGCGGCGTCGCGCCATGCGAAAACTGCTGCTGAGGCCGCGCTACATTGCGCGCACGCTGGCGCGTTGTCGTTCGCCGCGGGAGTTGCTTAATTACCTCCGATATGGCTGGCTGCAACTGAAGGCTCTGGCGAGGAAAGAGTGAGACCGTTTTTGATTCGCTTGAAGTTCCGGCTCCCGCCGGTCCTTCCGTCCGGCTCAAGGCGGCATTTCAAATCCTCCCCGCCGCGAGACCCCGACGTTCAGACTTGATTCGCGCGAGTGGGGCAGAGTAGCATTCAAATGAAGTGAAGGCGTTATAGGAGGCTTCCCATGCCCCAACTGACCATCAGCCGCGAAGAGTTCGTCCGGCGCGGAAAGGACTACTACGGCCGGTTCCTGCGCGACAAACTCGAACCCGAACACAAAGGCAAGTTTCTGGCGCTCGACATCGAAACCGGTGAATACGAAATGGACGCCGACGAAATGGCCGCCATCCATCGAGCGCGAGCGCGAATGCCCGATGCCGTTTTCTACATCCTTCGCGTCGGCTATCCGGCCGCCCATCGCCTTGGCGCACGATCCACCTGGAAACGCCCATGATTACCGGCACCGTCACCTCCGAATTCGAAGCAGTCCTGACTGTTGAATTGCAGGGTGCAGGCGGAGAGTCCGAAACGCTCCGGGCGGCTGTGGACACCGGCTTCGATGGTTTCCTTACTTTGCCCTCATCGGTCATCGCGCGGTTGGGCTTTCCTTTTCAGGGGCTTGCAGATCTGGTGTTGGCGGACGGGAGCGCAGTGATCCTTGCGGTCTTCGAGGCCATTGTGATTTGGTACGGCAAAGCCATTCCCGTGTCCGCCATCGAGAGCGAAGGCGGTGCGCTTGTCGGCATGCGCCTGCTTTACGGCAGCCGCCTCACCATGGACGTTCTGGAAAACGGCCCGGTGCGCATCGAACCGATTAAGCAGAAAACCCATGCCTAACCGAATCCGCAAATCGAACCCGTCGCCTGCCCTGGAAGAGGTTTTTCAGAAGCTACGACGCCACATGGTCCATCTGCGAGAGCGCTACAGAGTTAAATCGCTGGGCGTGTACCGAAACACTTCAGGTCAAGACAGTCACTCAAGAGGCGGGAACAATGAAGATGAAGGCGGAATACAAACCGATCGCGTTGAAGAACGCGCCACTAGACCTTAAACCAGCGCAGAATTTTGCGCGGTGAGGAAGAAAGCTGCTGAAATGCCCGCCAGTGTTGGTTAGGATCACTGTTGTCAGGAATGATTCAAGCCGACAAGGAGGGCATTTC
>Ga0315274_10015718_pt1 | contig 10713 bp, 3 predicted proteins | sample YL17G02_20_MG_FD_203700 | JGI IMG/M metagenome (GOLD analysis project Ga0315274, IMG submission 203700) | Sediment microbial communities from Yellowstone Lake, YNP, Wyoming, USA - YL17G02_20 | ecosystem: Environmental > Aquatic > Freshwater > Lake > Sediment | place: USA: Wyoming | collected...
CTCCACCGGCGGCAACTGGCTGGCCGATCAAAACACGGACTCACCATGGGGAGGATTGGCGAAAGCATTGAGGGACAACAACTACTTCGTCAGCGCCACCAACTATGGATGGGGACCCGACGCCATAGGCGACCGTACCGATATCCCCAACTGGACCGAATGGTTTAGGGGCCCAAACAGTTCCGGGATCCTTGCCGCCCTATACGCCGAGAGCGGGCAGAACTTCGGCGATTTCGGCAGCTGGTCGCGCCTTGCGATCACTCTCGGCGGCGAGAACGAGATTGTCATGTTCAAATCCTGTTTTCCCAACTCCGACCTGTACGGAAACCCGGACGATCCACCACTTCCCGAACCGAACGATTATGAATACAGCGTGGCCAACGCCAAGGCGATTTACGATAAGATACTTGCCTACTTCGCCACCCGACAGGATAAACTCTTCATGGTAATCACCGCGCCGCCGATGGCCGAAGGGGAATATTTGCCCGGCGACCAGTCGCCCTCACAGCGCGCCGCGAACGCCCGCGCCTTTGACAACTGGTTGGTAAATGACTGGCTGGCCGGTTATTCCCATGAGAACGTTGCCATATTTGACTATTACAATATACTCACCTCCAATGGCAGCACGAACCGCAGAGATGATCCCGAGACAAACGAGGAGCCAAATGACTTCGGCCGGACGGATGGCAATCATCACCGTTATGAGAGCGGGGCAATCCAACACCTTAGGACCGTAGACAACAACTTCTCAGCCTATCCCAGCGGTGACAGTCACCCCTCCACGGCTGGTCACCAAAAAGCGACGGCTGAGTTCGTGCCGCTGCTGAACATCGCGTACCACCGCTGGAAGAACTCGACTTCGGTCGGCAATCCGCGCGCAGACCGCATCACAAACCATCCGTCTTTCATTCTCAAAGGGAACTATCCCAATCCCTTTAATCCAGCCACCACGATCCTGTTCGAAGTGAAGGAGACGTGCCGGGTGAGGCTCGTGGTGTGCGACCTCCGGGGCAGGGAAAAGGACGTTCTGGCGGATCGACGGTTCGACGCGGGAAGCAACGCGGTCCGATTCGACGCGTCCGTCCTGCCGTCCGGGATCTATATGTACAGAATCCAGATGGGTGATTTCAAGGCGGCGAGAAAGATGGCGGTGGTGGAGTGAATAATCATGTGCACAGGCAGGAATGCCTGTGCTACAGCCAATAAAAATATGGATTCTGCACCCCAGGGTGAAAAGAACGGGAGAACCGATGAAGAAAAAAATCCGAATCCTGCTGGCCGGAGTCGCGGTTTCGACTGTTTTGCCTTTGGCATCGTCCTTCGGTCAGACCAATCCATCGGTCAAAATAAACGACGATGCCGCGGCGGCCACACAAATCAATCCCAGCGTGGCCATCAACGGGTTCGGGTATGCCGTGATCTGCTGGACTGATTCACGGAACGGGAACAATGAGATCTGGGCGCAGGTCATTAACGAGAGAGGCGCCCGGGTCCTCGGCAATTTCCGGGTTTTCGATGATCCGTCGCACACGGAGCAATCGTTTCCGGCCGCGGCCATGGACGATCATGGACGTTTCTTGATCGTGTGGCAGGACGGGCCGGACGCGGCGCCCGATATCCGCGGCAGGCTGTTTCTGGCTAACGGCCAGCCTGCGATCGATCCGTTCAGGATCAACGATGAGGCTGCGGGCGTCATCCACGCGGAGCCGGTCGTGGCAATGAGGGCTGATGGATTTTTCATGGTCTGCTGGGCAGACAGCCGAGACGATAGCAAACTGGACATATACGGCCAGCGTTTCGATGTTTCGGGGAATCCGATCGACGGAAACTTCAGAATCAATTCGGAAACGGCGAACGAACAGAACGATGCCGTCATTGCCATGAATTCCAGCGGCGAATGCCTGGTCGTGTGGGAGGACAAGCGCGGGGGTGGACCTATCGAAATTTTCGGGCAGAAGGTCGATGCGGCCGGGGCTTTCGTGGGCGGCAATTTCCAGATCAATCCGTCTATTGAGGGAAGTTGTTGGGATCCGAGTGTCGCGATGCAAAACGACGGCAGTTTTTTCGTTGCGTGGTCGCACGGCATAGCGAATGAGCAGGTGTTCGGCAGGGCTTTCGACTCCCTCGGGGTACCCGCCGAGCAATCCGTGACGGTGAGCAGCGGTGTTGATGCATCAGGCAATTTCCATCCGCACATGTCGACCGCTCCGGCCGGGAGATATTCCTGCGTCTGGACCAGCATGATCGACCACGGGAGCAACCTCTGGATGCGCGAATTGGATGCGGACGGCGAGCCGCAAGGCAATCTGTTCAAAATTTCGGACGCCCCTGATCCCTCACAGTTGATGTATTCAGCCGCAGACGTGGACGGCAGGGGGATCGGAATCGCGGCCTGGAGCGATACGCGCAGCGACGAATCGGACATCCGAGCGACATGGTTCGGCCCCAGAATGGCGCTCGACCCGGTGGCGGGGTCTGGATTCGACGGGATCGTTCCGCTCTCCTGGAGTCCGATCTACGGCGAGGCGGAAACCCGGACCGTGGAAATTTACCGGAGCCCCTATCGTCCGGTCATGTTTATGGAAAAGATCGCGACCCTCGACCTCTCCACGAGGCCCTATCCGAAGCGGATGCTGGATTGGGTGGATTCGAACGTCTCAAACGATTCCACCTATTGTTACAGGATCCGCTGCGCCGGAGACTCGCGGTTTTCCGATGCCGCGTACGCCACGCCGTCCTCGGCAAGCCATGCCATGCGCTCCGCATGGAGCGGCTCCCCGGTACTCGTGGATGGCATCTTGAACGCGGATGAATGGGCAGACGCGGCCGGACTTTCCATCGGTAATCCCGCGGCGAAAGAACCCATCACATTGTACGTCAAGAATGACGCGGATTCCCTGTTCGTCGGCGTGGACGATCCCAATGATCCGCTAATCGATCCCGCGAACCTGTTCGTATTTCTTTTCGACGAAGACAACGACGGGCTCTGGGATCCCAGCGGCTTGGTGACCGAGGGCGCGATCTCCCTAGCGCCGGCCGGAATCGGGTACACGCCGTACGGAGGCGACTACCCGGAATCCTTCCAACGGGGGGCTCTCGAGATTCCCGCGGGCGTAAAGGGAGCGATTTCGGCGAACAGCGGACACGTGCAATACGAGTTGGCGGTCTCGCTCAAGATCAGCCCTCTTCAAGAGGAGGCCGGGGAAACCATTGGCGTGGCTTTCTGGATCAATGATCCCGGCAGTCATTATCCCGGGCGATACGGGTACGCAGTCGAATGGCCCTCCGGCGCGCTATGGGACGCGGCGCGGACGCTGGGTAGACTGACCCTGGCCGAGGAGACGGGCGTGTCCGGCAGGTCAGGCGGAACCCCGGAAGTGTTCCAGCTCGGACGGAATTATCCCAATCCCTTCAATCCTTCGACCACGATCCCCTTCCGCATCAAGGAGGCATGCAAAGTGACTTTGAAGGTGTACGATGTCCTTGGAAAAGAGAAGGCCGTTTTAATCGATGGGCGATTCAACGAAGGAAGCCATACGGTCCTGTTCAATGCAGCCGGACTGCCGTCAGGAATCTATATGTACAGAATACAGATGGGAGATTTTATCGCGGCGAGGAAGATGGTCGTACTGGAGTGAGGTACTGGACGTACTGGCAGGAATGCCTGTGCCGCCAGGACATCCAAGATCAGGAGGGGAACATGTTCAGACGCATCCGAACCATCCGAATTTCGAAGATTGCGATAACGGTCGTCCTTCTCATGGTTTTAGGCGGTACGAATGCGGGGGAGCGGAAATCATTTTATCCGAAGCGGATCCTGACCGATGACCGGCGTCTCAACGACGACACGGGCACGATGGACCAATTCGCTCCTGCGCTTGCGATGCACAAATACGGCCATGCGGTCGCGGTATGGCAGGATGACCGCAACGACGGACCGGACATTTATTTTCAGCTCTTCAACCACCGTGGACAGCCTTTCGGAACCCTCGGCAACGTCAAGGTGAACGACGCAGAGCATCCCGATTTGTACTATACCAGTGACGTCGCCATGGACGGATACGGGAATTTCATTGTGGTATGGGACGGGGGACCGTGGGGCGTTTCGCATGTTTTCGGCCAGTGGTACCTGGCAAACGGGAGGCCTCTGGGCGGCAATATCCAGCTGGACGAAACCGACGCGGACCTTATCAATTGGGGAGCTGCCGCGGCCGGGCTGGATTCAGGCGGCGCGGTGGTGGTATGGACGGACCACAGGGCCGACGTCAAGGGCGACCTGATGATGCAGCGTTTCGGCCGCGCCGGGCTGAAATTGGGTTCGAACGCGGCCGTGGACCCGGAATCCGATGAACGGCAGATGCGCGGGGCGGTCGGCGCCGACACCCGGGGGAATTTCACGGTGGCCTGGGAGGAGGGTGAGATCGGGTCGAAGGTCATGGCTAGGCGGTTCGATGCGGAAGGCCGGCCGATCGGGAATTCCTTTCAGGTGGCTCCGCAATCGGATCTGGACGCGCCCGCGTGCAACAAGCCCGCGATTGCCGTTTCACCGAACGGCGCTTTCGCGGTGTTCTGGATGGCACATTACCAGGATGGTGAAACCCAAAGGCAGGCCTGCATGTACGACTCGACCGGACATCCGCTCACAGGCGTGATCCGGGTGGATGAGCCAGGCAAATTCGAGTTATCGGGAGAAGTGAGCGCCGCGGCCGTCGGGAATTCCTATTACGTGTTCGTCTGGTCGGGCAGTGAAGGCGGTGATTGGAATATCTACATCCGGACCTGCGATTCCATGGGCGGCATGAACATGGAAAGCTTCCCGGTCAATGACCGTCCGGGACGCCAGATAAGCCCGGATGTGGCCGTGGACAGGCTCGGTTACGCGCTGTTTGTCTGGAGCGACGATAGGAACGCGAACATGGACGTGTACGGAACTCATCTCGGACCCGGCATACCTCATTCCCTCACCGTAGGGGCGGGGTACGACGGCCTGGTGCCCCTCAGCTGGGAGCCGCCTTACGGAACGACGGAGCATGAGCGGTACCTCATCTATCGCGGAGAAAATATTTCGGAGGAGCTCCCGCTGCTGGTCACGGTGGATGCAGCCTCAAGGCCTCTGCCTGACAGGATGCTCGATTTCGTCGACACCACGGCGGCGAACAGCCGGCCGTATTACTACGCGGTCCGGGTTGACGGAGACGACTACTCCAACGCCAATTTCGCAGGTCCGGTGGCCGCGAAGTCCGGAGGGCATGTCCTCGAATCCGCCTGGTCCATGACGGATCCGACAGTTGACGGAAGCCTGTCGCAGGGCGAATGGGACGATGCCGCGGCCTTCGGTATCTCCGAGCCGGACGGATTCGGAAACGTCCATTTATACCTGAAGAATACAAACCGGATGCTGTACCTGGCCGTGACGGATTCGAACGACGCATTCCTGGAGCCGGCTACGGCGATGGGCATGCTGTTCGACATGGATCATAACGGGCACTGGCCCAAGGTCGGGCCGAGCAACGAGGGGCTGGTCGCACTCGGGCCCGCGGGCGCGGTTTTCTGGGGATACTGGGGATCGTATCCGGACCACCTGGGAGGAGACGCTTTAAAACCGGCCCCATTCGTTGTTCATGCCATCGCAGGCGGGTCAGACGGCGTGCAGTACGAGGCCTCGATAGACCTGACGGCGAATCCGTACCCGATATCCGGCGGGATGACGATCGGATTCGCGTTGTGGATCACCGATCCCGGGAATTTCTACGGATACCATTACGGAAACGCGGGAGAGTGGCCGCCCGGCGCTCTTTGGGAAGCGGCCGAGACTCTGGGAGATCTAAAGCTGGCGCAGGATACGGGTTTGTCCGAAAATCCCGCTGGTTCTCCTGTGTCCTTCCGGCTCGATCCGAATTATCCCAATCCTTTCAATCCCGAGACCACGATACGGTTTGCCGTGAAGGAACCCTGCCGGGTGACGTTGAAGGTGTTCGATCTGCAAGGCCGGGAAATCATCGCATTGGCCGATGCCATGTATGAACCGGGCGAACATGCAGTGCGTTTCGCGGCTACCGGGCTCTCCTCGGGTTTGTATTTGTATCGGATTGTGATGCCCGGATTCATGAGGACGAGAAAAATGGTCGTCCTGGAGTAATAAGAAAGCAATTTATTCACATGCGTTATTGATAAGGAGAAAATGGGGATGGAAACAAAAAGCCAGACCCTCTGCCGACGGCTGGCCCTTGTTCTGACCGTCTGTTCGATCGGGAACGGAATGTCGAAGACCTATACCGTACTGAACACGAACGACGCGGGGCAAGGCTCGCTGCGGCAGGCGATCACGGATGCAAACAACCATACGGGGCCAGACGAGATCCGTTTCAATATCCCATCCTCCGATCCGGGATTCGATGGATCGGTCTGGTGGATTCGGCCTCAAACCGCCCTGCCCGGGCTGACGGACGGTTGGACGGTTATAAACGGATCGTTCCAGACCTCCAACCAGGGCGATACGAATCCGGGAGGACCAGAAATCGTCCTGTCCGGAAAAGCAGCAGGCGGTTCTTCCAAAGGGATCCTCATCACGTCACCCAACAATACAGTCCAAGGACTGGTCATCTCAGGATTTCAAGACGTTGGAATCGCCATCCTATTGCCTCAGGCCGCGGGTAATACCATTCTGGGGAATTACATTGGAACCAATCCGACCGGGGAGGACGCGGCGGGGAACAGGGACGGAATCATGATCGGATTGGGCGCCAAACGCAACACGGTCGGGGGGCCGAAGCCGAGCGAACGAAATATCCTCTCCGGCAACCGCAATTCAGGTGTTTATGTGGACGATGCGGACAGCAACCAGGTGGTCGGAAATTGCGTTGGGACCAATGCGGTGGGGGATGACACGTTAAGCAATAAATACGGCATCCTTATCTTCTACGGTGCGAATCACAACACGATCGGGGGTACACGGTCAGGCGATCGCAACATCATTTCCGGTAACCGCAATACGGGTGTTTTTATAGGTGATGCGGACAGCAACCATGTGATCGGCAATTTCATCGGAACGGACGTGACGGGGAAGCGGTCCATCGGGGGAGAAGGACACGGAATCACGATCGAGCTGGCCTCGAACAATCGCATCGGGGGATTGCAGGCGGCGGAATCCAACCTGATTTCGGGGAATGGTCTGTCCGGGATTCGCATCCGATCGTCCGGGTCGAGGAACAATCAAATCGTCGGGAACCGGATCGGGACGGATCAAAGCGGAGCATCTTCATTGCCCAATCAATCGGACGGCGTCGCTGTTTTCGAAGGCGCCCGGCAAAACCAGATCGGTCCCGCAAACACCATTCGATACAACCAGGGTAACGGCATCAGTATTTACGATGAGGGAACGCTTTACAACCGGATCACGCAAAATTCCATTTCCACGAATACAAATTCGGGAATCGATCTCTCGCAGGGCGGAAACGGAAGCCTCTCTCCGCCGAACGTTTCCCCGGCATCCACTGGAGTATATGGAAAGACCATTCCGAACAGTACCGTTGAAATATTTTCCGATTCCCTGGACGAGGGAAAAAAGTACGAAGGAACAGCGGTTTCCGATGCGGATGGGAATTTTGACTGGCCGGGGAATCCCGCCGGTCCTTATGTCACGGCAACGGTGACGGATCCTTCGGGCAACACTTCCGAATTTTCAACGCCGGTTAGTCACATTCCGGGCCTGTGGGTTAGAAACACGAACGATTCCGGCCAGGGATCCCTTCGGTGGGCGATCGAACAGGCGAATGGGCATCAGGGACCGGATTCCATTTTATTTGACATTCCCGCATCGGATCCCGGTTTCGACGGATCCGCTTGGTGGATCCAGCCCGAGACGAATCTGCCGCCATTCCTGGACAACGGTACGCGCGTGTTGGGCGAATCTCAAGCCCGGATGGGGGGAGACAAAAATCCATACGGGCCGGAAATCGGGTTGAACGGAAGGGAAATCTTGAACTACGATGTTGGATTCGACATTCAATCTTCGGACAACGTGGTCTCCGGATTGATCCTCTCCGGATTCCGACTGTATGCGATCTCCGTCAGCGGAGAGCGGGCAGAAAACAACCGCTTTATCGGGAATTACATCGGAACCGACGCAACAGGAACCGATACCCTGCAAAACGGAAGAGGCATTGTCATCGAATCGGCCAAGAGGAATTGGATAGGTGGATCCGGGCCGCTTCAGGGAAATCTCATTTCAGGTAATTCGACCGGTGCCGTGCACCTCGCAGCAGACAGCAATTTCGTCCTCGGGAACAGGATCGGGACCGACCGCAGCGGGACAGCGAAACTCGGAAATGGGTACGGGATTCAGATTCGAAACGCGGCCGGCAACTGGATCGGGGGCAGTCAACCTGGGGAAAGAAACGTGATCTCCGGGAATGAGACCAGCGGGATCATCATTTCCGGGACCCGGAAAGCACGATTCAACACGGTTCAGGGGAATTTCATCGGAACCGATATCAACGGTGCGTCGGCTTTGGGAAGCCAGCAGGAGGGCTTATGGATTGGTGACGGCGCAAGCGGCAACCTCATCGGGGGCGCATCGCCCGATGAGGCCAATCTCATCTCAGGACATGACGGATACGGAATCACGATCTCATCCTCCGAAACGGACAGCAACCGAATCATCGGCAACCTGATCGGCACGGATGCCGGTGGCGGGAGCGCCCTGCCCAATCGGTATGGAGGCGTTTATTTAAGCGAAGGAACAAAGTACAACCAAATCGGACCTTCAAACACGATTCGCTTCAACCGATACGGGATTCAGATTTACCACGATTCCACACTCTACAACCGTATCACACAAAATTCAATTTCAAGCAATGAAGTGTCGGGAATCCTTCTTTTTTCAAACGGGAACGGCGCGATTCCCGCGCCGATTTTTTCCTCGGATGCCTCCGGCGTTCATGGGACCACGGTTCCGAACGGAACCGTCGAGATTTTCTCGGACGAATCCTCACAGGGAGCTGTTTATGAGGGTTCCGCGGCTGCGGACGCTGGGGGTAATTTTTCCTGGAACGGAACGCCGGGAGGGCCTTTCATCACCGCCACGGTGACGGATCCGGAGGGAAATACGTCGGGATTCTCCTCTCCTATCCACGTGACAGCTTATCAGACAGAGACGTCGGAGCCCATTCCGGCGAATTTTTATCTTTTCAACAATTTCCCCAATCCCTTCAACCCATCAACTGCGATCCGATTCGACGTCAAGAAATCCTGCCGTGTGACGTTGAAAGTGTACGATATCCGGGGGAAGGAAGTCGTGGTGCTGGCGGACAAGCGGTACGAAGCCGGCAGCCACGCAATCCGGTTCGACGCGTCCGGCCTGGCGTCGGGCCTGTATCTATACAGGATCGAGATGGGCGGATTCACAGCGACACGGAAGATGGCGGTGATGAAATAAAGGGTTACCTCCCGAAGGCTGAAAGCCTTCGGGAGGTAACCCTGAAAGGAGGGACTATGAACAAGCGAAGAAATGGTTATGTCCGGGTCATGATGGTGGTTTTGGTGGTCGGCTTCTCTGGGCCGGGATTCTCCGCCAATTTCATCGTCACCAACACGCAGGACACGGGGCCGGGTAGTTTGCGCGAGGCCATTATACAGTCCAATGCCAATGGGGAGCCTGATTCCATCCTATTCAACATCCCCATATCGGATCCGGGATACCAGGAATCCATAGGAGTGTGGACCATCCGTCCCATCCAAACTCCCTGGCCCTCCATCGGTGGGACAGGTCTGGTCATCGACGGCTTTTCGCAGAAGCGTTTCATCGGGTATGACATCAATCCGTTCGGCCCTGAAATCGAACTGAGCGGCCGGAACATGCCCGAACAGGATGGATTGGAAACGTCTTCCGGTTCCGTCGAGATCAACGGCATGGTGATCAACCGATTCAGGACCGGTATCTATTTGGGACGCATGGAGAGCGGCAAGATCGCGGGCTGTTACGTGGGCACCGACCCCACCGGAATGCGGGCCGAGCCGAACACATTGGACGGCATCATCCTCGCTCATACCTGTCACGTTCAGATTGTTTCGTATGAGGAGATAAAAAATGTCATCTCGGGCAACGTGCGTATCGGCATCTTCATCGCGGATTCCAGCATGAACAATTTAGTCGCAGGGTGCATCATCGGCCTGAATCGGACCGGCACGGACACGCTGCCGAATGACACCGGGATCGAGATTGCCCGCCAGAGCAACGAGAACCTCTTAGGCAAAAACATCATCAGCGGCAATCTAAGATGGGGCATCGACATCACCCAATCTTCAATGAATTTTATCGAAGGCAATTGGATCGGGACGAACTTCGAATATCAATCGGGTCTGGGCAACCGCAACCATGGCATCCTAATCTGGATGGGATCCTGTCAGAACACGGTCATCAACAATGTCATCTATTTTAATTATTCCGGGGTCGTCATCGGGGCCAATACCAGCTACGAAAACCGGGTGAGCTGGAACAGCATCTCGAATAACACAGCCAAAGGAATCGACAACGGGAACGGCGGGAACCGCGGCATCGCACCGCCCGTGATCACGAAGGTCACGGCCAGCCAGGTTTCGGGCACGGCTGGTCCAAACCAGGTCGTCGAGGTTTTTTCCGATGAGGAGGACGAGGGACTGACCTGTCTCGGGGCGGATACGGCGGACGCATCCGGGAATTTCGCGGTGACATTG
>Ga0315274_10015723_pt1 | contig 10710 bp, 10 predicted proteins | sample YL17G02_20_MG_FD_203700 | JGI IMG/M metagenome (GOLD analysis project Ga0315274, IMG submission 203700) | Sediment microbial communities from Yellowstone Lake, YNP, Wyoming, USA - YL17G02_20 | ecosystem: Environmental > Aquatic > Freshwater > Lake > Sediment | place: USA: Wyoming | collected...
GCAGCCACATCCTGGTGCTCTTGCGCGAATTGCGGATGCCCATCGTCACGACACTACACACCATTCTGCGCGATCCCGACCCCGATCAAAAGCGGGTTTTGGAAGAAGTAGCGGCCCTGTCTGATCGGCTGGTTGTCATGAGTAAGCGCGGCGCGAAATTTTTGCAGGAGGTCTATGGGGTGCAGCCGGAGAAGATCGATCTGATCCCGCACGGCATCCCGGATGTGCCCTTTGTAGACCCAAGTTTTCACAAAGACCTGTTTGGAGTCGAGGGCAAAATCGTCTTGCTTAGCTTTGGCTTGCTTTCGGCGAGCAAAGGCATCGAAAATGTCATCGCCGCCCTACCCGCCATTTTAGCCCGGCACCCGAACGTGGTGTACATCGTCCTCGGCGCGACCCACCCCCACGTCGTGCGGAATGAAGGCGAAACATACCGGCTGTCCCTGCAATGGTTGGCTCAGGAGAAAGGCGTGGAAGGGCAGGTGATCTTTTACAACCGCTTTGTCAGTTTGGAAGAGCTCGTTGAATTCATCAGCGCGGCGGATATTTACATTACGCCTTATCTCAATGAAGCGCAAATCACCTCCGGCACACTCGCCTACACCCTGGGGGCGGGCAAGGCGGTGATTTCGACACCGTATTGGTATGCGGAAGAGATGCTGGCCGAAGGGCGGGGAGCGCTGGTGCCGTTTCGGGATCCGGCAGCGCTGGCCGATCAGGTGATTTACCTCTTAGACAACGAGACCCAGCGCCACGCCATGCGCAAGCAGGCCTATGTATTTGCACGAGAGATGATCTGGCCGCAGGTAGCGAGCCGTTATAGGGAAAGTTTTGAACGCGCGCGCTCGGAGCGCCGTCATTTTGCTCACACGGACTTTGCGGTTAAACCCCTGGATAAACGCCCGGGCGAATTGCCGCCTCTCAAGCTGGACCACTTGCATCATATGACGGACGAAACCGGCATCATGCAACATGCCATTTTCACCATCCCCAACTATCGCGAAGGGTACACCATCGATGACAACGCCCGCGCACTGATGGTGAGCGCTCTCCTGGAGGCCATAGGCAACGAGGAGGCCCTGGATCTGGCCTCCCGGTATCTCGCTTTCATCTGGTATGCCTTCAATACTGAAACCGGACGCTTCCGTAACTTCATGGATTACCAGCGCCAATGGCTGGAGGTCGGCGGTTCCGACGACAGCCACGGCCGAACGTTGTGGGCGTTGGGCACCGTATTGGGCCGCTCGAACACTCCGGTCCTGCAAAGCATGGCCGGCCGGGTGTTCGAACAGGCCTTGCCCGCTATTCTCAACACCACCAGCCCGCGCGCCTGGGCTTTCGCACTGATGGGCATCCACGAATACCTGCAACGCTTTGCCGGTGACCGCAGGGCCAGCCAGGTGCGGGAGGAACTGTCCGGGCGGCTGTTGACGTTGTATCAAGGCCACCGCTCGGATGAATGGCGCTGGTATGAAGACAAGATAACCTACTGCAACGCCGCGCTGCCGCACGCGTTGCTCATGTGCGGTCAATCTATTCCGAATGGCGCCATGACCGAAGCCGGACTGGAGGCGCTCTGTTGGCTGGCTGACCTGCAGCGCGCGAACGCGGGGCATTTTGTTCCTATCGGATCCAAGGGTTTTTATCCGCAAGGTGGTGAGCGGGCCCGGTTCGATCAACAGCCGGTGGAGGCGCAGGCGATGGTCTCCGCCTGTCTCGAAGCCTACCGGATCACGGTCGATAAACGCTGGCGTAAGGAAGCTCGCCGCGCCTTCGAGTGGTTCCTCGGACGCAACGACTTGAACCTCTCTGTCTACGATCCGACTACGGGAGGCTGCCGCGACGGTTTGCATCCCGACCGCCTCAACGAGAACCAGGGCGCGGAGTCGACACTGGCATTTCTCCAAGCCCTGCTGGAACTGCGGCTGGCTGAGAATATTCTTGTAACACTGGAGGCACAAAACTAATGAATAATCAGCACCTTGAACTTTTTCAGCGTCATGAACGCAATCCCATTCTGACCGCCGCCCAATGGCCGTACCCGGTTAATAGCGTGTTCAATCCTGGCGCGGCATTGTTGCCCGATGGAACGACGTTGCTCTTGTGCCGCGTGGAAGACCGGCGCGGGCATTCCCATCTATGTGCTGCCCGTTCCGCCAATGGCATAGACGGCTGGAAGATCGACCCCCAGCCTACTCTGATGCCTGATCCGGAGCACTTTCCTGAAGAATTGTGGGGCATTGAAGATCCACGTATCACCTTTGTTCCCGAACTAAAAAAGTACGCCATCGTCTATACCGCGTACACACGCGATGGACCCGGCGTATCCTTGGCCTTCACGGAAGATTTCCACCACTTTGAGCGCTATGGTTTGATCATGCAGCCGGAAGATAAAGACGCTGTGCTCCTGCCTCATCGGATTGGCGGAAATTGGGCTTTGATCCACCGCCCGGTCAGCGCTCCCAAGGCGCACATGTGGATATCCTATTCTCCCGACCTGCGGTCGTGGGGCAACCATAAGCTGATGCTGGAAGCCCGGCGCGGGGCTTGGTGGGATGCGAATAAAATCGGCCTCTCGTCGCCTCCCATCGAGACTCCGCAGGGCTGGCTGGTGATTTATCACGGTGTGCGGATGACGGCAGCAGGGTGCATTTACCGGCTGGGATTGGCGTTGTTCGATTTGCACAATCCGGAGCGTTGCCTGAAACGCGGTGACGAGTGGATCTTCGGTCCCGAGACGCCCTACGAGCGGCATGGGGACGTGGATGATGTCGTCTTCCCCTGCGGCTGCACACTGGCTCCTGACGGTGACACAATTCACTTGTATTACGGTGCGGCGGATACGAGCATTGCCCTGGCCACCGGCAGTGTTCTCGCCATTCTGGGATGGCTTGAACAACACAGATAAAGAACCCACATACCTTCAATCAGATGTATCATTGCAGTACGGCAGCGAGCAGTCTTGTTGCCCGCCCAACACGGCGTTGCACCCGGTTCGCGCTACGCATCGCCAGACATTCGTTTGGCTTCCGCGCGAAGGAGCACGGCCTTCCCGCCGGATGATCCAGACCACCACGGCGACGACATTGACTTCCCTCGACCCGCCGTGCTATGCTCTTCTTTGTCGGCGAAGGAAACCGAGGCCGCACAAGCGGCCGTTGGATGTGAGAGAATGAGACAAGCAGGGCAGATGCGATGAGCGTACTCGGCAATATCCTTTGGATCGTTCTGGGAGGGGGACTCATCCTTTTCCTGGAATACCTTCTCAGCGGCCTCGCTCTGTGTCTGACGATCATTGGAATCCCGTTTGGCGTTCAATGCATCAAGATTTCCCTTCTCGCACTCGTTCCGTTCGGCAGACAAGTCCGTCGCTCCCCGAAGTCCGCCGGGGCACTGGCCACGATCATGAACGTCATCTGGATTCTGATCGGGGGGATCTGGATCGCGGCCACGCACCTGCTCTTTGCGGGCCTCTGTGCCATCACGATCATCGGGATTCCCTTTGCGAAGCAGCACATGAAACTGGCCACACTGTCCTTGGTCCCCTTCGGCGCCGAAATCGTCTGACGACGATCGAATAGTGAATCGACAAGCTACCCACGTTCCTCACTCCCGCGAAGGCGGGAATCCAACCTTTCCCGGGGAGAAGCCAAATTATCTTGCCAAGAATATTGACTTCCCTCGACCAATCCTGCTATCCTCTCCCGTGATAGCGAAAGGGAACCGAATGGTGGAAGTGCCTCAGACGCACGACGTGGGAAGCGCACCAGCGACGCAGGCGGTTGCAGCCCGGTGGATGGGCTTTGAGAAGGGGCTTCTTATGTCGATCCGCATAACATGCCGAGATAAGCGATTGAGACAGCGGCAACTCATTGCTGGAACAGGCTTTATCTCGCCTTCGAGAGTAAACCCGGTGGTGTCTTATACGGACCGAAATGAGGATTCCCGCATCTTATGCGGGTCCATCTAATTATTGTTAGCCCGATGGGATGGAACCTATGAATCCACAGACGCTCTCCGCAGGCGAGCAACTCGCCTATTGCACGGTTCGGTTGGAGTGCGATCTCGCTCAAGGCGGAGTAAGTACTGGCACAGGGTTCTTTTTCGCCTTCGCGACGGACGGCGACAAATCGGTGCCCGCGATCGTCACGAATCGACACGTCGTCCAAGGCGCTTCGAGGGGCCGCTTCCACCTGACCATGCAAGGCGCCGACGGAGGACCCCAACTCGGAAGCACTGTGACCGTCGTGCTCGATAACTTTGACTCGAGGTGGGTGCCCCACTCGTCTGCTGATATCGACCTGTGCGCCATGCCGATCGCTCCTCTCCTCCTCGAAGCCGAGTCGAAAGGGAAGACCGTCTTTCATCGACAACTCGCGATGAGCCAGGTCGCCACAGATGCTGAGCTCCAAGATCTCGATCAGCTTGAAGACATCACCATGGTCGGGTACCCGAACGGTCTCTGGGACCAGAAGAACAACATGCCGGTCTTCCGGAGGGGCGCCACCGCTACCCATCCGGCGATGGATTGGAACGGGAAACCCGAATTCATGATCGATGCGGCGTGCTTCCCTGGGTCAAGCGGAAGTCCGGTCCTGCTTTTCAACGTTGGTGGCTACACGGACAAGAGAGGCAACACCATGTTGGGCGGCGCCCGGGTCAAGCTCCTTGGCATCCTGTACGCAGGACCTCAGCACATCGCTGATGGTCAGATCGCGATGGTGCCAATTCCAACAGCGAACAAACCCATGGTCCTCACCTCTATTCCCCTTCACCTTGGCATCGTGGTCAAGGCGAGGGAATTGGAAGACATAGACGGTCAGTTTCGCAAGAAGGTGAGCGCCACGGGCTAACAAGGCGATGAAGCGGACGGGCTTCGCCCGCCGCTTATCGCCAAGGCGTTGGGGCAGCAAACAGAGGAAATGGAAAAGCAAAGGAGGAACAGCATGACACAACCGAACTACGCTGATCTGGTCGCACAGGCTGAGAAGGCCGTTGACGCAGTCAAAAACCCAGAACTGAAACGTGTGGCGTTCGAGAAGATCCTCGATGACCTTCTGACGGGAAGCTCAAGGGAGGCAACACCACGAACCAGAGGCGCCGAGAAGACGGCGGCCCCGGTCGCCGCCGCAACGCGGGCCAAGGCAAAGCGCGGAGGCCCGCAAGCCTACATTGAAGAACTCGTCGCCGACGAGTTCTTCAAGAAGCCGAAGACCATCGCCGAGGTGAAGGCCGAACTACAGAACCGCGGGCACCATATCCCACTCACGAGCCTCAGCGGACCGATGCAGAAGCTTTGCCAAAAGAAGACGCTACGCCGACAGAAGTCCAGCCTTCAGGGGAAGAAGGGGATGAAGCAAGCATTCACCTATTCTCACTGGTGAGCTATGCCCGCAAAACGGAAACCACCTGCGGCCGCAACCCCAGCACAGCGCTTGGAGGAGCTTGTTCAGCAAGCCTTGCATGTCGCAACCAAGGCCCGGAAACACAAACTCAGTCTTGGCGGAGCGAACTTCTACGCCGAGAAACTGAGTGACATCCGAGCCGACGCCACAAACTCATTTCGCGAACTGAGCTCCGGCAATGCCGGCGACGTTGCGGCATTGGCGGAAATGGTTGACACTGTCTTTGGCGCTGGCGTCCTGCACAAGCAACGACTCCAGATTGCGCGTGAGCTCGTGTTTTCCCTGCGCACAACGTGGCGGGCCCCTCTTGCGGCCCCCACCGTCCCATCAGATGACGGCGTCTTCCCGTTGAGCATTTTGGAACAAACGAATCGCGGATACTTAGGACGTATAGGCTACCAGATGAACGGCTGTTACGCAGCCGGTTGGTATGACGCATGTGCAGTCATGATGCGGCGTCTTCTTGAAGTCTCGATCATCGAGGCGTTTGAGAATTGTGGACTTGCCTCCAAGATCAAACGACCTGACGGAAACTACTTTGATCTTTCGGAACTCATCCAACACACGCTCGCGGAACCAACCTGGACCCTGTCTCGGAATCTACGCAAGTTTCTCCCTCAACTCCGAGACGTCGGCCACATGTCAGCACATGGTCGCTATTTCTCTGCTCGTAAAGAGGATCTCGAGAACATTAGACAGGGGTGTCGAGTCACGATTGAGGAGCTGTTGCACCACGCGAAACTGCTGTGACATCCGGATGCAACAGAGCCCCAACAACGGCTTCGTGCGCTACCTCGCGCCCGCGGCGGGCGCTCGGAGGCACAAGCCGGGCGTTGGGGGTTGGGGCGAAAGGCGAGAACCGCATGGCTAAGACCAACGCGAACGGCGAACGCGAACGTCGCATCTCAGGGCAGACTGTCGTGGACGTCTATGGCCCGTAAGAGCAGTCGATGTACGCAGCCCCCTCGGAAGGCAGGACTTGCGCCGAGGTCGAATGTGGCATTTCAGGCTGACGCCCCGTGGGCCAAGGGGTCGTATCGCGAGAGTATGTAATACATCGTCCGGGAAGAAGATCGAGAGCACAGCGGATGGTGGGAGGTTGCACATGACAGAGGGAACGGGAATTCGATGGGGCTGGCTGCGGTTCATGTACGTGTACACGATCCTCGGGGCAGGCGGATTCGGACTGGCTATCCTCACGATGCCTGACAGGATGAGGGGGGTGTTTCGATGGCCGGGAGACGAGCCGATTGCGCTGAGCATCGTCGCGAGCGTATATCTGGCCTTCGGAGTTCTTTCCGTCTTCGGATTGCGAGACCCCCTCAAGTTTGTCCCCGTCCTGCTTTTGCAGTTGTGCTACAAGCTGGCGTGGTTCATCGGTGCCGTCGTTCCGTTGCTCGTGTCAGGGCGATTTCCAGGCTACGCCGTTCTGACAGTGGTGATCTTCGCGACCTACGTCGTCGGGGATCTGATTGCGATCCCTTTCTCGCATGTGCTTAGGAGTCACACACGGCCCGTGGCGCACTAACATGCGAAGGGGGATGTGGCTGGAACGGCGGAGTGGGTTGGGCTATTTGTAGGCCAGGGCGGCGGCACCGAGGACGGCTATGGCTCCGCCTGTCAGGGAGCGGGCGGTGGGGCGTTCGCCGTCGAGGAGCATGGTGAAGGGGATCACGGCCAAGGGGGTGGTGGCTACGATAGCCAGTACGACGCCAGTGGGGGCGATGGCCAGGGCCCACTGGTAGAAGGCGACGCCCAGGGCTGGGCCGCACAGGGCGTTGGCGATGACCCAGGGCCAGGCACGTCTCCAGGGATGATCCGCAGTGGCGTGCGGCGGGTCCGGCTGCTTGCGCCAGCGATGGATGAACAGGACCACGGCCGTAAGCAGCAGGCCGCCGAGGATTCGCTGATAGGCGGCTGTGCCGCCGTCGATGTGCTGCCCTGCTTGTCCGGCCACGTTAAAGGCCTTCCGCGTCAGGACGGCCCCACCGCCCTGTCCGAGGGCGGCGACCATGCCCAGTGCGATGCCAGCGGCCCATGTGCGTGCGCCCACCGGCGTCCGGGTGTCGGGCGCCAACGCCGCGAATACGCCCACCAGGATGGTGGTGCTCCAGAAGATCTGATAGAGGGTCAGTTGCGTGCCCAGCCAGACCCACTCCATGAATGCCCCCAGCGGGGCGGCTAAGCACAGGCATAGGAGCACGGCCAGCCGCGGGCCGATGCGATAGTAGGCCCCATACAGGGCCAGATCGCCCATGCCGAACCCGATCACGCCGCTGAGCAGCAGCCACGGCAGGGCGACGCCGCCGATGCCCTGGCCGAAGGTGTGGGCCCACAGGGCCAGGAAGCCCGTGGCCAGCGCCAGCCGGCTCAGATTGGCCGTGCCCGCCCCGAGCAGACGGGTGGTGCGTCCGGCACTGACTGCCGACATTGCGAACAGAATTGCAGTAATGATTGCCTGGATCATTCGGGGATCGCCCCGCCTGCCGTTGTCATTGAAGTCAAAGCGTAACAGGAGAGCCGTGTGAGCTGGCTTTGTCAATAGGCAGGATCGAACGGCTGCTTACGCGGCGTCAGTCGAAGTCCGTGGGCAGGGCGGGGTGGCGGTGGTGCTCGAACATGTGGGCGATCTGGAAGGGCAGGGTGCGAGAGATGGACAATTCCTGCGGGATGTTGTCTTCGGCGAAGAAATCGACGCCGGTGGTTTCGTAGCTCTCCGCGGCGGCGCCGCCGGTGATCTCACAGAGGAAGAAGAGCTTGTAGAGGTGGAAGGGCATGGGCGGCTTATGCGGGTGCTTGCTGCGGTCGTACACGGCGGCCAGCTTCGTGACGCGGACCTCGAAGCCCGCCTCCTCGAAGACCTCGCGGGCCACGGCCTCGGAGGGGGACTGGCACGGGTCGGCCCAGCCCCCGGGCAGCGTCCAGCCGCCGTCGAGCTTCTCCCGGACCAGCAGGATCTTGTCGTCGCGGAAGACGGCCCCTCGCACGTCCACCTTAGGCGTGGCGTAGCCCCGCTCCTGGGCGAACAGTTCGACGAATGCTTTGGCTTCGAGATCGAAGCCGGCGGACATCATTTCCGCGGCGATCTGTCGGATTCGCTTGTACCGGTCGATCTCGTACTCGTTATCGGAGTACGTAAGTCCATTTTGTGCCAGAGCGGCGAGCTGCTTGGCCCACCGCAGCCAGTTGGGTTCCATCATGTCTCCCCATGCGACCCGGACGAATGTGGTGTGTCAACCGCCCTTGGCGGCGGCGGCGGCCAGGGCTTGCTCCAGGACCGTTTCCATGTCGTCCATCGGGTGACCGACCCATGCGAGCTTGCCGTCAGCGCCCACGACAAACGCCGTGGGGATGGTGTCGACGCCAAATGCGTCCATGTACCCTGAGGCGACGGCGCCTTTGGTGTCCACGGCTACGACGTAGTCCATCTCAGGGCCTTTCTGCTCCACGAAAGGTGTCACGACGTTCACCTTCTCCGTGGAGATGCCGACGATCACCACATTCCTGTCTTTGTACTTGTGCTGCAGCTCCGTCAGGTGCGGGATGCTTTTCTTGCAGGGTGGGCACCAGGTGGCCCAGAACTCGACGACGTACACGGTGCCCGGCTTGATCTCCACGGGTTTGCCCTTGACCCAGGTCAGGCCGGTCAAAGGCCAGGCGGGATCTCCGAGCTTCGAGGGTCGGCTCTGGGCGGGCATCGTCTGTTGCGAAACCGTCGGCTCGGCCGGTGTCGTTGGCGCTGCCTGCGGCGTGTCCACACCTGGCTTGGAACTGGCTGTCTCTGTATCCCCCTGTTTCTTGGCACAGCCGAGTACGAGCAACATGCACGGCAGCACAATCCATTTTCTCACGGTCATATTCTACCTCATCCAGCTATTGCTCACACGTCCTTGTTTCTGCAGTACGTCTGCGAACGCCATTGTACTTCCCCACGCCGGCATCTGCACGGCATTTCCGTTCCGCATTCGTGTTACCGCAGACGCCGTCGCCGCCTTATTAGTGGGACGGATGATGAGCCGTCGCCCGGTGGAGGGTTGCGGCGGGGACAAGGAGATGGTATCGTTCTGCCTGCGGGATAACGTGTTGTCCCGGGCAGACTGGATAGGTGCAAGTAGAGGTCTTTGGAAGGGAGAATTATGAAAAGGTGTCTGTTGATTGCAGGATTGGTCGTGATGATGGTCTGGCTGAGCGGGTGTATCGTCATCGACACGGAGAAGACCCAGACATGCCGGACGGAGGTCGTGGAGTCGGAGGATGTTACGATTCGTGAGATCGACGCCGTCGGGAAACTGTCCCTCCAAGACAATCGCGAGGATGGCTACAAGCGGATCGCGCAGCGGCATGGTCTTTCTACCGGGGCCCAGGTGCACCTCGTCGAGGCGGTATTCCAACACCTGTCCCTGGATGATTTCAAGGTCAACGTGCTACTGGCCCTCGTGCACAACTCGAGCTTCCGTCCTGAGGCGAAGGCCGCCCTTCTGGATCGACTGGACCAGCTTTCCCTCGAAGACCATAGGCGGGAAGTCCTGGCAGCCATGAGCAAGAAATGAGTGGGGAGCCGGAGGCTCTCCGGTTCCTTCTATAAAAGAGAATATCGAAGGCCGGGTGTTCCATGCCATACCGCCGCAGAGAATGGTGCACGGGTTGTCGAGTCCTCGTAGTCGTGACTGTCCTCGCAGGAATGCCATACGGCCACGCCAGTCCGGCCGCTGTCCGGGAACTTCAGGCGGCAGTGGCCGGGCAGGAGGAAGAGTTTGAGACCGTTGCCAATTCGTTGAAGCCCGGCGATGAATTAGTCTTGCATGGCGGTACGTATTCACAGACCGGCCGCCGGGCGGTTACGGTCCACGGGACGCCGGACAAGCCGATCGTGATTCGGGCCGCCGAAGGCGAGAGCCCGCTGCTCACCCGCCCGGCCGAAGATCTCGACAAGTACAACAACGCGGAGTTCATCGACTGTTCTTGCCTCGTAGTCCGCGGGCTGAAATTCAAGGGGGGCAATTCCGGAATCCGGTTCATTCGCGGGCACCACGTCACGCTGGAGGGTTGCGAGATCTGCGAGACCGGCAATAACGCACTGACAATGAACAGCGGCAATTGCGACGCCTTCACCATCCGGAGGAACCACATCCATCACACCGGTCTGAGTGGCGCCGGGCCCACGGAGGGCGAAGGCATGTACATCGGCTGTCACGACGGCTCGTGCATCACGACCAACTCCCTCATCGAGGGCAACTACATCCATCACCTGCGCGCCACGAGCGACGGCGGCAACGACGGCATCGAGATCAAGTTCCGGTCCTGG
>Ga0315274_10015724_pt1 | contig 10710 bp, 5 predicted proteins | sample YL17G02_20_MG_FD_203700 | JGI IMG/M metagenome (GOLD analysis project Ga0315274, IMG submission 203700) | Sediment microbial communities from Yellowstone Lake, YNP, Wyoming, USA - YL17G02_20 | ecosystem: Environmental > Aquatic > Freshwater > Lake > Sediment | place: USA: Wyoming | collected...
GATCTTCCGCAAGCGAGAAAGGGAGACCCCTCTTCACAAGGGCCCCCCACCCCTTTCGCGCAATCTGATCAGCTACCTCGGCTGGTTGGTCTGTTGCGTGGTCGGCACTCTACTCGTCGTCCTCATTGGGGCGGACGTCCTGTTTCACAGCCAGGACGTTTACAAAAGCATCATCACCTACATGATCGTGCCTGGGGTCCTGATGGGGGGGGTGGGCTTGGTGCTCGCGGGGTCTTTCCTGGAGTGGCGCCGGCGGCACAAGCACGCTCCGGAGGAATATGCGGCGCTGCCGATCATCAACTTCAACCTGGCTTGGCAGCGCCGGCGAGTGGCTTTGGGCACCGTGTTGCTTACGCTGGTCTTCGGATTGAGCGCCATAACCGTATACCAAGCCTACCACTTTACGGAATCTCCCGCCTTTTGCGGCAAGGTCTGCCACGCCGTCATGGAGCCGGAATACACCACCCACCAGTTCTCGCCCCACGCAAGGGTTTCGTGCGCGGAGTGCCACATCGGCTCCGGCGCGAACTGGTACGTCAAGTCCAAGCTGTCGGGCCTGCGCCAAGTCTGGGCCATGGCCAGGCACTCCTATCATCTGCCCATTCAGACGCCCATCGAGAACTTGAGGCCGGCCCGCGAAACCTGCGAGCAGTGCCACTGGCCCGAGAAGTTCACCGATTCCCTCGTCAAGGTGATCTGGCACTTCTCGCCCGACGAAGCGAACACCCCCATGCGCTACACCCTGCAGTTGAAGATCGGCGGAGGGGATCCCCAGCTCGGCCAGGGACGCGGCATCCACTGGCACATCAACCCCGATGTGAAGATCCGCTATTGGCACCGCGACCAGAAACGCCAGGATATCCCGTGGATCGAAGTGCAGGAGAAGGGCAAGCCCGCGCGCATTTACCGCACTGCGGACAGCGCCGGCTCCCCGGTTGCGGATTCCCAGCCGCCCGAAAGCGCCGACATCCGCGTCATGGACTGCGTGGACTGCCACAACCGCCCATCCCATATATACCAGTCCCCTCGGGAGATCATAGACGCCTCGATGTCCACCGGAGTCCTCGATGGTTCCCTGCCCTACCTCAAGCGCTACGCCACGGAGCTGTTCGAGGCGAAGTACCCGAACAAGACGGCGGCCCTGGCGGCCATTGAGGACACGTTGAGCGCCAAATACGCGGCGCGAGTTCAAGGTCCGCGCGGGGAGGAGTTAGTCAAGCGCAATGTGGAAAGCCTCCAGAAACTCTACGACCGCAATTTCTACCCCAATCAGGGGGTGGACTGGCGGGAGTATCCCGATCAAAGAAGCCACTTCGAGTCCCCGGGTTGCGGCCGGTGTCATGACGGACGGCATCTGGATGCCGACTCCAAGCCGATCCGCGACGACTGCAATCTATGCCACACTCTTATTGACCAGGCGGAAGGCGAAGCAGCCTTCGAACCAGCCGTCTTTCAGCGCAGGGAGTTTGTTCACCCGCGCAATCTCGGCGATATTTGGAAAGGGTACCAGTGCTGGGAATGCCACCGACTCGCCACGATTCCGCAAAAGGACGATGCGCAGTTGCGAAAGGCGATTCAACCCGGACCCCCGGATTCCGCGCCTGCGAAATCCGCCGACGGAGTCTCTTCGCCGTCCTCTGCGCTATCTGTCGGAAACAGAAGGGGAGATATTGGAATCGCGGGACATGAGCGATAACTACGGAACGGGGGATCCCGCCTGGCATGTGACAACGGTGTCACATTGGCTGGAAGGGCTCTCTCACGACACGATAATCGAGGTTTCCGGCGTGTCCTTGCCGAACAAACCGATGTCGCTTGGGGAGGCCGGCATGGAAAGTGGGATGAAGCGGTTGCTATTTGTGACTCAAGTGTCACATTTTCCTTTACATAGCCGCTGCTTCTGAGCAAAGTGAATGTAGATGAACATGGAAATGATGAGGCCGACATGAATATGATGAGCGAATCCACCCAACAGCTCCCTGTATGCGATATCACCTCTGTGCACGACGCTTATCTGGCCGGCCTGCCGCGAGGCGTGCGGATCTTTGCGCAAAACCTCGAAGTGCTCTGGGACAACGTTCCGGATCGCGCCAGCCGTTTCGCTCTCTTCCGGGACAGTGCGGGGCAGCCCGTCGCGCTTCCCTCTCCCGGACCGGAGCGTGAGGCGTGGCCGGTTCAGATCGTCTTGAATGGGGGGGGAGCGGCCCAACGCGAATACAGGGTTGATGGAGATCCCGGCGTTGAGGTCCGCTGGTTTCGGGTCCGCGCCTATCGCCTGAAGAGAGAGGGCGGCGTGGATTGGGTGGTGGAAGAGACAGAGGAGCTTAATTCCGCCGAGTCCCTCAGCGTGTATCTGGAAGATCTCGAAGCCCGCCAGACCTCCCTGCTCAAGGAGCTTTGCCACATTCTGTCGGATAGCGGCGATCCGTCCTCCGTGGACGCAATCGTCTTGCCGAATGCCCGGCTTCGGCCGTGCTATGAAATCAAGCAATGCGCGCGCCGGGAGTGTCCAGCCTACGGACGGACCGATAATCTGCGCTGCTGGGAAATCAACTACACCTTTTGCCCCCAAGGCGCGAATCCCCAGGATCCCATCGGGAAACTGCGGCACTGCGACGAATGCCAGGTTTATGTGCGCGCCCGTTCGACGCTTACCGAGCGGATTGACGAGAACATCAATCGCCTCCTGCATTTGATCAAAGTCAAGTACCAGGAAGCGCAGGATATGTACAAGGTTCTCCAGCAAACGGAGAAAGTGACGGCGGTCAGCGAGCTGAGCCTCGGGGTTCTGCACGAGATCAAGAATCCTCTCAGCATCATTCTTGGCCGTCTCGACTGCCTGGAGCTGGAATTCCCGTCTCTCTCGCAGGCCGAGATCAACGAGGACCTGAACGTTATCCATAGCCACGCGCTTCGGATGCGCCGCCTGCTGGAAAAGCCGCTGGACCTCGCCCGTCCCTCCGTGGGCGAATTCGAACCCATTCTCATCAACGACATCATCCTGGAGGTCCTGGCCACCTCCCGCAAAACGCTCGACAGGGCCGGGGTCGAGGCAAAAATGGTCCTCGACCCACAGACTCCCCGGATTGTCGGCAGTCGTGTTCAGATGCAGCTCGTTCTTCTCAACCTGATCCTCAACGCCCGCGACGCCATGGCGGCGGGAGGCGCCCTCACCGTTACCTCACGCCGTCAGGAAGCAAGCCCAGGCGGGGTAGTCGTGGAGATAAAGGACACCGGTCCCGGCATTCCCCTGGAAGACCTCGAGCGCATCTTCTCCCCCTTCTACTCAACCAAGGCCGAGAATAAAGGGACCGGGCTCGGACTTGCCGTCACCCGCAGAATCGTGCAGCAACACGGTGGGCAGATTACCGCGCAGAGCGAACCCGACGATGGGGCGACCTTTCGGATTTGGTTTCCCCCCGAGAGCCTGAGCCAATGAAGCATGCCACTGCACAACAACGCACCGGACCGCCCTCCCGCATCCTCGTCATTGACGACGAAGTGGATATGCTTACCAACTACAAGAGATTGCTCACACGCGCCGGACACCAATGCCTGACCACCTCCGACCCTTCCCAACTGGTGAGTCTCCTCATTGAGTTCCAGCCCGATCTGGTCCTGGCCGACCTCGTCATGCCCAACGGATCCGGCTTGGACGTCCTGGAACGAGTACGCAGCTACGACCAGGGAATCCCGGTGATCCTCGTCACGGGGCACGGTTCCATCGAGGTCGCCGTGGAGGCAATGAAGCGGCAGGCGGCCGATTTCCTCACCAAGCCTTTTTCGATGGAGGATCTGCTCAACAAAACGCGCGAAGCGCTTAGCCGGAGACGGATCGAGAGGCTCTCCTCCGCTCGAAGCGAGGTGCCGGAAGAGGACGTGGAATGGCGGCAAGGCATCATAGGCATCAGTCGAGCCATCACACGCGTTCTGGACCTGGTGCGCAAAGTGGCTCGCACAGACGTGAATGTTCTCATTACGGGAGACAGCGGCACGGGCAAGGAGGTGGTGGCCCGGGCCATCCACCGCCTGAGCTCGCGGCGGGAAGAGATATTCGTGCCCATGGACTGCGCCAGCCTGCCCGAGAATCTTCTTGAGAGCGAGCTGTTCGGATACCGCAAGGGCGCTTTTACCGGCGCGAACGCCGACAAAATGGGGCTTTTCGAATTCGCACACAAAGGGACGTTGTTTCTGGACGAGATCGCGGAAGTTCCCCTTTCCTTGCAGTCCAAGCTTCTTCGTGTTCTCCAGGTGAGGCGTTTTCGTCCGATCGGCGGCCGTGAGGAGATCGAGGTGAACATCCGGGTGTTGGCCGCCACGAACCGCAACCTGGAACAGTCCGTTCAGGCGAAGACTTTCCGAAGCGACCTGTTCTACCGTTTGAATGTGGTGATAATCCGATTGCCCAGTCTCGGAGAGCGCCGCGAGGACATCCCTCTTCTGGCCAGCCATTTCCTCCGCCAGTTCACCCAGGACAAGCGGTGCCTGATTCAAGGCATCTCCCCCGCGGCCCTGGCGCGCTTGAAAGCCTACGAGTGGCCCGGCAATGTTCGCGAGCTGCAAAACGTCATCGAACGCGCCGCGACTTTGGCCCCCGGCCCCCTCATCGAACCGGAAGACCTTCCCGAAGCCCTCCATGCCGCGCCAGTCCTGCTGGAAAGCGCCGAGGACGAATTGTCGAGCCAGGCACGCCCGAAGGAGCGGTGGGACGGCGCCGCTCCCCCGAAGGCCTTTTTTGAGGCCAAGGAAGCGGTAGTCGAGGATTTCGAGCGGGATTTCCTTGTGTCCCTTCTTTTGGGAAACGCGTTTAACATTTCTCAGGCGGCCCTGGCCGCGGGATGCCACCGCCGGACGCTCTATCGCATGATACACCGCTATAATCTGGACCTGAAGACCCTCCGTAAACAACAACGCGCGTGAAGGACACGCGGGGCGGCCGCGACTGGCGGCGGCGAGTGGCGGCGGCAAGGGGGGGCGCCACCCCCCCCGCAAACCGCCGCAGCCGGACGAAGCGGCGGAGGGTGAGCCGCACGAGGCACATCCCGGTTCCCGTCTCGTGTCAGGTTTCCCCCGGACCGTGGAATCCGGGGCGAACGGAGACTGCCTCCCGTTGATTTTCCTTGTGTTGGAAAACGGCGGCCGGATGTGCGACCTTCGAGCTCACGGGACTTTCCACTTGGGGCCGAACTTCCCCGGCGCGCACGCTTCTTTTTTCAATCCCGCTTCATTATTTTCTTGCACTATTCTTGCTGGGAGGGGGTAAAATCCTGCTTGTTTCGTTGAGGTTGGCCGAACAACAACCGCTTTGGTCCACAAGGAAAGGAGTCACACCATGCGCGCTTCCATTACCGATTCAAGGATTACCCTTTCAAGGATTTCCATTTGCCTGTTGATGGCGGCGGCACTCTCCCTTTGCCCCGCGCCTTCCTCCTCCTCACCCACCATGCAGTGGGCCGGAGACCAGACCGTCACGGGCGGCGTAAACGTTGGCGAGGCGACGGACGCGGCAACCGCCCAGGTGAAAGTACAGAGTTCGTCGGTCTCGCCGAACGTGGCATGGCGCTCCATCTCCCCGGGCCCCGGGGGAACCGCGTCGAACTATGCCGGAACGGCAACCGCCCCGTATGGGGGCTGGTTGCCGACGCCGAGCCGCGCAACCGGAGCGTCGAATTCCATTTGGGCCTACACGACCACTCTGAATGCGCCGATCAATCTGACGAATCTCATCTTGAACATTCCCTCGGGCAAGATGATTAATGGAATCGCAGTGACTGTTCTCGGAGCTGGGGCGGATATCCAGGCCTCCGCGCCGGAAGAAGGCGGAAAGGCATTGTGCTGTCCTCCTCCTTTGAGTGGCGGGAGCGCGACAGTGGCGCTTCAGTTGATCGGTTCCTCGGGATCTCTCATCGGCAGCCCCGTGAATATGCAGTTTCAGAGCACTGCGGGTAATTACCAGATGGGGAATTCCACATACTTGTGGGGAACGAGCGGACTGACGGTGGGGGATGTCAACTCGGTCAATTTCGGCGTTCAGATCAAGATGACCGGCGGTAGCGAGCTGGACATAGACAGCGTCTATATGACGGTGTACTACATGGCCCCCGACCTCCTCTATGGACAGTGGATGGCCGGCTCCTACGGGCCCGACGCCTCCTGGCGTCTCGCGCAGAGCCTGACAAGCTTTGCCAGCCCATCGGTCACGATCAAGACGGACGGGAAGGTGGGAATCGGAACTACGACTCCCGGCTACCGCCTCGAGGTGAACGGCGACATCAACGCGATCGGGAGCGTCCGTTCGAACGGCACGGTTCTCACCTCGAGCCTCGACTTCAAGATGGGGATCACGCCAGTTCCGGCGGTGGGCACATTCTCCCTTCCGGTCGCGGGCGGCGAAAAAGCCGGAGAGCCCGCCTTGGAAACGAGAACGGGCGCTTGGGATCTTCTCGATAACTGCAACGTCGTGGACTACGAATACAAGAAGATCGGCCTCCGCTACCGCCTCTTTGACGGGCGCGAGGTAAACTCGCTGGACGGCCTGACTTCCACCGTCACCCGCATGGTGGACGGAAACCGTTCTACGGAGGAGGTTTCCGGCGAGGCTCTGGTCGTGGACGAATTCCCGGTGTGGCTGGAGGAAGGTTCCGGCAACGTGCACCGGGGCTTCATCGCCGAGGAGCTTCCGGCGGAGTTCACCGAGGACGGCAAATCGGTGATGATCTCCGACATCACAGCGAACAACACGGCGGCCCTCAAGGAAGCCAAACGGCGGATTCTGGAACTTGAGAAGCAGGTGGCGGCCCTTGCGCCCAAGGTAGCCTCGGGGCAGCTTGCGGGCTCGGCGGGCGCCGTGGCGGGCGCAGCGGCGGTTGGCGCCGCGGGAAGCGGCACGTCCGGCGTGTCTGACCTGTCCGACGCGTCCGACCTGTCCGACAAAACCCTCCAACGCCTGACGGAGGCCGTCCTTAAGAAGATCGGCCTGGAGCCGTGGGTCGAGATCACCGCCGCCGAGGCCTGGGAGGAAATCGCCGAAACCGCGCCTGTCTCCGCCGTCGAGACCGTCACGCGCTACCGCTTCAACCCCGACGCCCGCCTCGCCGAAGCCTACACCGTCCAGGAGACCGTGACCCGCCAGGAGCCGACGGGACGCAAGACCGTCCAGCTCAAGAAAGACGTGCGCCTGGACGAGAGGACCGGCAAGTTCTACCGCTGGTGCGGCCTGGGCGGGACGGCGGCGAACGGCACGGCGAATGCGGCCACACCCGCGCAAACCGCCGCGGCGCTCAGCAAACTCAGCCCAATCCTCTCAGTCCTCAGTCCTCAGCGCTCAGTCCTGTCTTCTCAGTCCTCAGCACTCAGTCCTCAGTCCTCGGTTGGCCGTTAGCCCGGCCTTTTCTTGTCCCACACTTTGGAAACAGAAAGGGCCAGAACATGATAAACCCAATGAAACCAAAGCACCACAGAGACACTGAGATAGGAGAAGCCAAAGGGGAAGTGGGTTTCCCTCTCTCTTCTTCTTTTCCTCCGGACTACAGACTACAGACTCCGGACTACAGCCTCCTTTTCCGCGTCTTCCGTGCCTTCCGTGGTTCCAGCTTCTCCCTCACCATCCTTCTTTCCTTCGCGTTACTCCTCGCCGCCGCGCCCGCGCCCGCCCAGACCACCATCACCCTTCTCGACATCAAAAGCCCCGCAACTGCCACTCCGCCCAATGCCTCCCTCCTCACCCTCGACGAGGAAGGCAACCTCTGGATCAAGGGTAATCGCTATGACTACACCGGCAAGACGATCGCCCTGGATACGAACACCGACTACTGGGTGATCCGCGACTCGGCCGGCAAGATCCTCCTTGCGCTGGAGGTTTACAACAGATCGACGCTTCAAAGCACGGGGAACTTTTACACCGCCGGGTCTTTCACGCCGTGGAGCACCAATCCCGACCAATCCGGCGCGCTCCTGCGCTACACCAACACCTCGGGCCAGGTCGTATTCACCCTGAGCGCCGCCGGTGAAGCCCGCTCGGCGAACGCGCTTCCGTCCGCAGTCCCGAATGAACCAGACTGGGACGCTATCCTGGTGCCGGAGAACATCTGGAAATACGTACCGGGAGGAAGTCCCCAGGGATGTATCTTCTGCGCGGAGCCGGGAGATTCCGATCCGGATTGGAGCGTGTACGACGTAACTGGTACAGAATGGCGGAAGCGGTGGGACGCAACCAAAGTGACCCTAGCGGATTACGGGGTTACTCCAGGATTTTTCACCTATCTTTTCAGGCCCCCTGCGCCGGGGTTCGGCTACACAAAGCCCTGCCTTGATGGTGGGGTGATGAAACTCTGGGAAGAGGACATAGGTGTTTGTGTAGATGACTGGGGGAATCTCTATCCCATGTTCTTCGGAGACACTTCCTGGCCGTGGGCGCCGCCCCTTCCGCTGGTGCCGGGCACGGTTCATACGAGTCCCATCCGCTTCCATATTGTGATGGTGAACGCCCCCTGGCTTTATCTTGGCCCCGACGACGGAACCAACGTGGATCCCAGCACTTGGGCCAGATCCACGGTCTATCTCTACGACATGACGTTCACCCATCCCGTCCCCGTTCCGCGCCGCCCCGAGGATGCTCCCGTCAGCGCCGGCTGCACGCTGCGGCCCCCCGGAACTCCCGGCCTGGACCGGATCGAACTCACGCTGTCGGACCCGGCGTATCCCGCTCACAAGTGCACTTTCAGCGCGTCGGGAAACTATAGCCCCTCGTTTACCTGGGATGGTAAACTATACGCGACGGCGAACGGGTTGCCGGACCCGCAAAACCCCAACGCCTATTTCTACACCCTGGCCAGTGACGTTTTTATGTCCGCGACAGTCTTCTGGAACGTTCCCCCGACCGGCGCCAAGGTTTGGCAGAATTCCAACGAATCCTTCCTTGAGTCCAACGTGGCGCTTTTATCGCCGACGGGGCTTTGGTGCAACTCGCAGCCGTACCGCTATGACGACCAGGGTGTCGTGAGCGGCGCGGCCAATCCTTGCCCTCTGATACTAATGGCTTGCTCCCAGGCGGACTTCGAGGCGCGGCTTTCCTGGACAATAGACGCGGCGGTGGGCAGCATCCCGGAAGCGGAGAAGCACTGGTATCAACCATCCTATTCGCTGCCAAGCGCGCCGGGAACGGGCAACGTCACCGTCCGGCTGGAGAAACTGGTCCCAGGAGGAACTTGGGAGAACACGGGCCTAAGCGCCTCTTGGCCGGTTACCATCTATGGATCGCACCTGGATAGGGACAGAGTGAACTTCAAAGATGGTTTCCACAATGACAATTTCTTCATGTACTCTCCGCGAAAGGGATCCGATACGATCTCAAATACTCAACAACCGGCCAGCGTTGGCCCGCTTTCGTTCAATTGCCACGAGTCCTCTTCGCATGCTTACAATGGCATAAAGCAGGGCGACTGGAACCTGAATCCTGCTGTAACGGAAAACTGGACTACGTGCACGAAACAAGCACTGCAGAAGGGCGACATCTGCCACTTTACCGGTGGTGTTCAACACTCCACGACCGGTGTGGGAGGCAACGCGATGTGGAGCGCGAACAACAGCACCACGGCAATCTGGAACACCATTGATATTGACGCATGGCTGCAGCAGAAAAGGAGTCGGGGGCTTACTGTGGACGAGTCTTACTACAAGAACCCTCGGAATATGTAGCATTGACTCAACGACAGGAGGTTTTCAACTATGAAATACACAACTTTCACAAGTGTTCTTTTCCTTATCATCAGTGGAGTTCAACTTGCTTTTGCCAGCGATCTCCAGTTGGTCTGGAAATATGCGCGGACCCCGGACGGACTGAACGGGATCTACACCGTGCGCGTGGACGATCAGACAGCTTCCATGACGCAGAAGCGCTTGGTAGCAGCCAGCAATGAAAGCAGGCTTACGGTCATTCCCGGACATGGAAGAGCGATTCATTATATAGACTCGCGTCGGATAGAATCGCTTCAGGATCTGGAAGAGACCACAACCGGACCAAGGCCGAAGATTATGTTATCTGAAAACAGCCGGAAAAGGGATCTCATCCGCGAAGCGGATTTTCACGGAAGAGGGGCGGTTGACGTCCCGTTTGATGGCGCGATCTCTCACTCCGGCCGCCATATGGTATTCACCGTGACTCAGTTAGTTCCTTTCACAACCCCCCGAGGGGATCATTACAAGGAATTCGACAGCAGGGCTGTCTGCGTCATGGATCTCCATTCGGGCCAAGTGCGCGAGGTGGTGCCGGCCGGATGTTGGTGCGAAGGCCCTGAGTTTTCTCCGGATGACACGATGATAGCCTTTTACCGGGCGCCGCTCGATATGCTCCAACAACCCGGCAATGGGAATTCAAACGATGCTTTTGGACACCGGTTGTGCGTTGTACCGGCGGAAGGCGGCGAGGTGCAGGTCCTTTCGCCGCCACCGAATACCATTTTCCGGGGTCTGGGCGACAACAATCCGCCCTCGTGGTCTCCGGATGGCAAGAAGGTTCTTTTTGTAGCCCAATACAACGATCCCCAAATTGTGCTGAAGCCTTACGATATCAAAAACCCGGACCCCGCAGCCGTCGCGACGTACCACCGCATGATCCCGATGGGAATCTACATGGTTGACTTGTCCACCCGCAAAATGGAGCGCCTCACGCCAGCGGACTGGGGCAAAGGGGCAATGTGCCCTTCCTGGGCG
>Ga0315274_10015725_pt1 | contig 10709 bp, 13 predicted proteins | sample YL17G02_20_MG_FD_203700 | JGI IMG/M metagenome (GOLD analysis project Ga0315274, IMG submission 203700) | Sediment microbial communities from Yellowstone Lake, YNP, Wyoming, USA - YL17G02_20 | ecosystem: Environmental > Aquatic > Freshwater > Lake > Sediment | place: USA: Wyoming | collected...
ATTTAACCCGGATTCAATATCGGTTGCTCCGATACCATAATTTAAAAGTGTAAAATTAGCCTCGGGGTAGTATTTTTTTAAAGCTGAATTTAAATGAGGTAAGCCTTCGCCCATGGTTTGGATCATTGAGTCGCCTAAGACTGCCACCTTCAGGTAGGGCGTAATTTCACTTTGGCTAATTTCCGATTCAATTGAGGAGCTGGTTGGACCATTGGCGACCAAAATCGCAAATTGACTAGATTTGGGCTGGGCATCGACCTCTGGACGACTAGTGATTGTAAGGTTGGCAGAATAGGTTGTTTGAGGGGTTAACCGAGGAAGTAAAATCATCGGCGTGATGGTTAACCAAGTAAGTAAGATTAGCTTAACCATCAGGACAGGTTTTGATTTCATGGAGCCGAGGGGGAGGATTGAACTCCCGACATCTTGTTTACAAAACAAGTGTTCTACCACTGAACTACCTCGGCCCTTCGACTCGCTACGCTCGCTCAGGGTTCACCCTGAGGGTTCTCCCTGAAGGGTAAACACTTCGATTCTAACAAAAAAAGAGGGGATTTTCTAGGGTAAGAGAAGCCCGCCAGAAAGGTGGCGACAAGGTGTTTTCCCCAAACATTCAGGTGGGCACCCTCCTCCGAGACCCACGGGCCTCGGAAAGTTAGGTTGACCCGTATGTTTTAAGCTTGTGGAGGAAAAAATCCTTACCGCGCAAGCCCATCATGGCAGGCTGGATTAAGCATAACAAAGGCAGATTAAAAGTCAAGTACTAAATATAGTATAATACAAACATTATGAAAGAAATTCCAAATCCGCCTAAAGACCCAGTTGCTGAAGCGATGAAACTTCAATTACCGGTTAAATCGCCTGATGAAAGTGGAGTAGATCCGGAGCATGATAATCCACCCAGTGGTTATCCGCCTGTCCAACCAGTTGGCAGTGAAGAACTATGTGGATCAAGGTCTGATAGTGGTCGAGTTAGTCCATATTTTGACTAATATCGAGGATAATTTCTTTTCTTTCCGTGTTTGAAATAATTTCCAAAAATCGGGGTAGTTGGGGATTGCGATCATCAGTGACGGCGCCGATAATGGTGGTTTTAATCCCGTCGATTTCGTAGGTGCTGGAAAAATGCAAATGCCCGGCAAAAACTTCCTTAACTTGGTTGTTATTTAGCATTTTCACTAGCTTGGCCGCCTGGCTGGCAACGGCCAAATTTTGTTCGCCCATAACATGAATCGAACTGGGGTGGTTTAGGGGTTCGTGCATAAAGACTAAACAGATAATTTGCGGACACTCCTGAAGTTCGGCTTCAAGCCACTGCCATTGCTCTTTGCTGATGCCGACATATTCTTCGCCGTTATTTATAAGTATAAATTTCTGGTTTTGATTTTTAAAACTTTGATATTCAGTCCTAAAAACCTCCTGCCAAATGTTAGCTTTAATTTTTCGACTGAGCCATAAATCATGATTGCCAGGGATAGCGTAGTATTTTAGGCTATTACTATCAAGAATATTTTTTACTTTTAATAGTTCACTTTTATTACCCACAGTTGTTAAATCGCCGGTTATAACGATAAATTCTACTTGCTCACTTTTAGCAATTGCCAGCGCCTTTTCCAGATTTTTATAGTTAGAGTGGATATCAGAAAAAACGGCAAATTTAGATAAATTGTTCTTCGGTGTCAAGAAGGTAATTGTCGCGGGTTTGTTTTTAGTCAGAAATATAACCGCTAAAACCAGAAGCAGAATAGCCAGGATTGGCAGGAGTTTTTTAAGCAGTTTCATACTATCGGCGTTCCGGGTAAAAGAATCGAGAGGACAAAATTAACCAGCGGTGATAATATATAATCAATCGGTGCTCGGCCGGCAAAAGGGAAAATCAAAAAAATCAGCAAAATCAACCCATATTGGCTAAAAATTCCATCCCATTGATAGGCTAATTTTTTGGGTAAAATTCCCACCAAAACTTTGCCGCCATCAAGCGGATGGATCGGAATCAAATTAAAAAGTGCCCACATAACATTTAAGGCCACCATCGAGGTAAAGAAATATTGAATCAGAAAGGCTCCGGGGCCTAAAAAAAGGTGGCCGATTCTAATAATTACCGCTAAAATTGTTGCCATAATCAAATTAGCGCTTGGTCCAGCCAAAGAAATCAAGGCCGAATCCTTACGGGGTGAGCGCAAATTAAATGGATCAAAGGGGACCGGTTTACCCCAACCAAAAACCATCGGCGAGCCGGTCAGTATTAAGAAAATCGGCAAAATTGTGCCTATCGGATCCAGATGAGCCAGGGGATTTAAGGATAAGCGGCCGGAAAGACGGGCGGTCGGGTCACCCAGTCGATCAGCCATCCAAGCATGGGCGGCTTCATGGATAGAAAGAGAGATTAAAAAACCGACGATGAAGATAAGAGTACCAAGCATAATTTTAAGTTTTTACTTTTTGAATTTTAAGTCTCTTTATGTTAGTATAGCATAGTTATGTCATACATCTGTGATTTATGCGGCAAGTGCCGGACGATTTCCCGCCAACAGCGCCACCACCGAGGGGTGGCCGGTGGCAAGTGGAAACACCGCGCCCCGAAAACCCTAAAGGTGATCATGCCTAATTTGCATGCCTTTAATGGCATTTTCAATGGCGTTAAAAGCCACTGGAAATTCTGCACCAAGTGTTTAAGACGCGTTAAGGCCGCCCAGCCCAAACCCCGGCCAAAACCAAAAATCGAGCCCAAGGAAATTGGCGCGAAAGTTAAAAAAGAAAAATTACCAGTTATCAAACCTGCCCCCAAAATTTCTCCTGTCAAAAAGACGGCAAAGAAATTAACCCCGGTTAAATAATTTTTGTCCCCGGGTGGCCTTCGAGGAGTTGTTTAAAAGTTACCGGATTTTTACCTTCAAGTTGGACAGTATCAAGAACTAATTTCCCGTTAATTAGGTGAGCTTTTAGGATTTTTAGCCTCTTTGATTTGGCATTTGACCACGCACCCGGCCAGGGGAGCATCGCTCGGATGAAACGGTCTTGATATTCTGGGGGTTTTGACCAATCGATCTGGCCGTCTTCACGGGTAAACTTTTTGGTGAAAGTTGCCTGGGAATGGTCTTGCGGGCGGAGTTCAATTTTGCCTTCAATATAGGCCGGAAGAATAGTTTTCAAGACCTGCGCGCCGGCAGTAAAGGCCCTGGTTAAAAGTGTTTCGCTGGTATCCTCGGGGAAAATATCCAATTCGAATTGAGCCACTATCGGACCATGGTCAATCTCTTCATCCATTTTAATAATACTAACGCCGGTCTTTTTTTCGCCATTTATTATCGCACTTGGTACCGGCGTTGGCCCGCGGTATTCGGGTAATAGCGAAGGATGGATATTTAGAATACCGTGTTTAGGCACTGATAGCTCCTTAGCGGATAAAATCCGGCCATAAGAGGCAAGTACGCCAACCTCGGCTCCTTGGGGATTTTCGACAATTTGAAATCTTTTATCCGCCTCAAGTAACCTTAAAACAATTTCCGAATTTTTATCCGATCCGTAGAATATGACTTTCATTCTTGTTTAATTATTTTTCCTTTTTGTTTTATAATGCGGTCAATAAATAATATGCCTTTCAGGTGGTCGACTTCGTGCTGAATAATCACGCCGGTTAAACCTTTAAACTTGCGGATGACCTTTTGACCTTTGGGGGTTTGATAGGCGAGTTTGATTACCGAATGCCGACGGACTTGGCCCCAGACTCCGGGAACCGACAGACAGCCTTCATAAGGGTTTTTGGATTTGGCGACATTAAGGCTGGTTCTTTTTGAACACCAGATTATTTCCGGATTAATCATTGGTAAAAACTGGTGGCTGGGTTTTGACCATATAACCACAATTCTTATTGATAGGCCGATTTGCGGGGCGGCCAAACCAACTCCCTTCGGGCCTTTTTTCGGTTGGTCGGTTTTTAAAAAATCGACCATTTCTTCTATTAACTGCTTGGTGGACGGGCCAATTTTAGCCACTTTTTTCGCTTTTTGCCGCAAAATCGGGTTAGGAATGGTGATGATTTTCAGCATAAAGATATTATATCACTGCTGCCTCTTGTTTTTTAAAAAATTATTAAATAAAATGAGAAAGTTGTTAGGTTAAATTATGGTTGAAAGAAATTCAGTCTCTGAGCAGTCAGATATATTAAAAGCAGCCTGGAGGAGTCACATTCTCGGCGATTCCCAAGGCCATCCGGATGGGCTACCTGAGCCTACTTGTCAACAATGTGTTCATTTTGGCCAAGGCAGCTCAAGACTTCTGCGAATCATGGAGAGCCAAGAATAAGTTACTCTTCACAAATTCTCCCTTTTTAAGCCTAGGGCGGACTCGACCTCGGTTTTGATTTGAGGGAAAGATTTCCAGCCTTTTTTATTGCGGGGTTTGACGATGACTGCTTGGGGGTTCTTATCTAAAATACTTCTTGAAACAGCACCGGAACTAACCAAGTGAACTTGAGTACTTCTGCCACCATAAACAATTTTATATATTGTTTCTTCTGGGGAAGCCGGATCGCTTTTACGCCACTTGAGTTGTTGGCCACGCAGTTGGATTTCCCTAAAAGCGCTTTCCAGTAAAAATTCTCCGGCTAATTTTAAGATCCTTCGGGCCAAGTATTCTTTACAAAATAATCTTTTGCCTGCCCGGCCATAAATAACCGGAATATTAGGATGTTTCTCCTTCTTCATCTGCAGATGCCTAAAAGTTGAAGTAACTTGGAAAGGAACTTCTATTCCTTCTGCCAACTGCAGAAAATAATCGATGCCTTTAGCATCATCGGCGGAATTAGGCGTAGTTTTTACTAAACCTTTTACTGTTCCTTCAGCAACAAGAAGTTCTACCGCGTCCTGGAATCTTTTTTCATAATCCCGACCACTAGGCAAGAGCATACCGACGTGGTCTTTAAAAATGCCCAGTGTATCGGCAGCCGTCCGTAATTGTTCGGCCCAAGTTTCTGGAGTCATATTACAAATTCAAAAACTGAGGCGATTATAGCATTAAACCTTAATTCTTTTCGAAGATGGATGAAGTGATGGGTGAGTTGGAAACGATTCGTGAGGACCGTTTGAAAAAACTCGAAAAAGTTTGTTCAGTTACTGTTTAAGATTTAGATTTTCTCCACATTTGGCGCAACGACCTTTTTTATCCACGGCTATAATTTCCGGTTGCCAGGCAGTGCGCTTTATACATATAGTATGGCATTTGGGGCAAATCAGATCGCCTTGGCTATAATTATCGTGGGGTGCCCAGATATAGACAAACTCTAACCCTTCTTTCTTAGCAATACCGGCGGCTTTTTCCAGTTGTTCAATTGAAGTAGAAGGGATTTTTTGAAAATCCTTATTCGGGGCGGCCTCAGGATCAAATTGTGAGAAATGTAAAGGCGTTTTTGGTCCCAAGTTTTTGGCGATCCAATGAGTCATTTTTTTTAATTCTGCCGGGTTATCGTTAATCCCCGGAATTAAAAGGGTAGTAATTTCCAAATGGATTTTATATTTTTCTTGAGCATATTTAGCCATTTGGGGAATCTGGCCAAAAAAAGCACCCTGCTTTTGGTAAGTGGTTTCAGAAAAACTTTTAAAATCAATGTTGGCGGCATCAATATAAGGCCCGATTTTATCCAGGGTTTCTTTAGTCCAACTGCCATTAGTTACAAAGACAGTATACAAGTCCTCTTTTTTAGCCAGTTTAGCGGCATCCAACACAAATTCGGCCCAAATTACCGGTTCGTTATAAGTAAAAGCGATTCCGGGACAGTGGGCCTTTTTAACTTCTTTAATCAGATTTTCGGGGGAAATAGAAGTTAAAGTGGGCTTTTTTAGCGAATAAGAGCACCAGTAATTCAGGCATTGTTTACAGCGGAAATTGCAGCCCCAACCACCAATCGAAGCAACCAGTGAGCCGGGGTAGAAATGGTAGAAGGGTTTTTTTTCAATCGGGTCAATCTGGATGCCGGTAATTAGACCGTAATTGAGAGTATAAAGAATCCCTTGTTGATTGATTTTATTCCGGCAAAAACCGGTTTTGCCTTCAGGGATAACACACCTTCTTTGGCAAACTCCGCAGCGGGTTTGCTTGTCAGCCAGAGGCTGATCGTCCTTTGGACGAAGCTTTTGAAAAATCGAGGCTTTAAGCATATGATTATTATATACTACAATTGACAGAAGAAGTATTATGTCCTATAATGTCAACCAAAGTTATGGAAAGAAAATTATTTTACCAAAAACCTGATGGGGATATTCAGAGGAAGACAGTGGCTTTTAAAGTTCCTCATGGGTGGCAGGGAGCGACGGTTGAGCAGCTATTGGCTAGCTCTCGGGCGGTCCAGGCTACTTCTCGGCCAGGAGATGGCAGATGGGTAGCGGCTGAGTGGATAGTTATAAATTTAGGAAAAACTAAATAAAAGGAGGTGAGGGAATTATGTCATTATCAGCTGAATACGTAAGAGTAATGCGCAAAGCGATTGAAGCGGGTGAAGATGCTACAGATGATAGTGCGACTAAGAGGTTGGCAAGAAAACTAGAAAAAGTACTTACATTAAATGGGCTACCTTTAGTTGATCCAAGTTTATTACCAGAAGGGCCGAATCAATTGTTAGGGGATTATACTTTAGAGGTATCTAATTCGCCCAAGCCATAAATTGGAATTAATTTATTTTAGTTTTTCTTTGGCTTGTTCGTTGTTGGGGTTAATGTTCGTCAAGATATACTGGTATTGCTTTTTGGCTTTGTCTTTTTGGTTGGTTTCTTCGTAAAAAAGCGCCAGGGCTAAACGGGCATCTTCATAGTTTGGCTTTAGCATTACGGTTTCCTCTAGGGTGCTAATAGTGGCGTTGGTATCTTTGGCGGCGGCGTAAAGTAAAGCCAAATTATATTTAATCTTTGCGTCCGTTGGGGCCAGTTTGGCGGCCTGCAATAAAGATTCAAAGGCTTGGGTTAAGTATTGGGCATCAGACTCTGCCATTTTATAAAAAACTTTAGTCCGGTTTTTCCAAAAATTAAGGTTATCCGGACTGACGCGGATTGCCTTATCGGACTCACTGATGGCAAAATTGGCCAATTGGGCGGATAAACTAGCGTTATTTTGTTTGCCGGCAATTACGGCTAAGTTGGCGGAAACCAAGGCTAGTTCGTCATGATAGATTGGTTCAGTTGATCGGGATTTGATCGCCGCTTGGAGGGAATAAAAAGCTTGGTCATATTTACCGGTATTACTTAATTTCTCACCGGTAGAATAATATCTATCTGCCTGCCAGTACCTAAAAGTATTAAGTAATAAGTAATAAGTAATAAGTAATATTCCGGCAATAAGTAACCATTGTTTTTTAGAAATGTCATTGCTGTTGGTAGAAGTCATGGCGGGCTTGCCCGCTGTGATAATAGCGAAAGCGGGGAAAAGGAAGAAAAATAGACTGGTTATCACCACCGAAAAGCCAAAGAAATTGGTAACCAAGACAGAAATAAACCCGGCAAGAAGCGCTAGGTGCAGTGATTTTTGATTTTTGATTTGTTTAAGATTCCAGAGAACAAAACTGCCGATAAGTACCAGATAGCTGACTAAACCAATTGTTCCTGTGGTCGCTGCGTAATTTAAGTACTCATTATGGGCTTTATTGTACAGAAAATCCCACTCTGAAAGGTCATTATGTTCGCGTGGCCTAAACCAGTAGTATGAATAGGCAAAAGTTTCCGGACCGGTTCCCAGGATAGGAAAATGCCGCCAGATCTCGATGGCTCCTTTCCAAACTACTTTACGGATGTCCGAAGACTCACTTATAAGTAATGGTTGACTGGCTTCGTTGGTAGCCGCCGGCGTCGGTGGAAGGGCTGATTTTTGGTGCAGAAGACCGGTATTATAAGGGGTACCGAAAAGTAAACTTATAACTAATAACAAAGAACTGATAACTATAAACTGTTGAAGAATTTTTTTGACATTTTGTCGGTTTAGCCAAAAACTTAAGCCCCAAAATATCAGAAAGGTGATTCCAAAACCCAAAAAGCCGGAACGGGATTGTGTAAAGAGAAGACACGAAAATAGAATTATGAATAGTGAATAGTGAATTAGTGAAAATGCCCATATTAGTGGTATTAGCGCGACCAGATAGGCGGCTAACCAATTCGGTTGGCCAAGAGTGGCAAAAACCCGCCTTTGAACGTCCTGAACCCAGCAGCCGACTCCAAACTTGCCCTCAAATAACAAGCAGGAAACCGAATGACCGAAATGTTCCAGAATCCCGTAAATAGAAATAATTGCCGCGGTAACTAAACTAATTCGCAATGCGTAATTCGTAATTTTGTAATTAAGGTTTGAAACAAACGCCCAATACAATAACAAATAACATATGACTGATAATAGTCCGCCGTTAAAACGTCCGTAATAACCCCAAAAAGAAGTGTGTTTGTCAATTGAAAACAAAAAACTGATAACTTGTGACAGGAAAAAAATTATTAACGGAATATCCCAAAAAGTCCGCCGGAAAATAATTTGCCTTTGGCGGACCATTTTAATTAGCCAGGCGCCGGTAATAATGGCGGTTAGGGCGTAAACCACCAGCATTTTGTTAAATTCAAAAAGTTCAAAGTTCCAGGGAGCCACTGCCAACGGGACGAGGATAAAAAGAAGATAAAAACAGATTTCAATGATTTTTTGACAAAATTTTTCCGGGTTAAACATTATTTAAAGTATAGCATAATGAATTATGATAAAATGCTTTGTATGTTGGACTTCATTTTTTCTTGGTTTACCCATGACATGGGGATTGATCTGGGGACCTGTAACACTTTAGTTACCGTTTTAGGCAAGGGGATTGTTATCCGTGAACCTTCAGCCGTTGCCCGGCATAAAAAAACCAAGGAGATTATTGCTATTGGAAAATCGGCCAAAAAAATGATTGGCAAAACTCCGGCTTTGATTGAAGTTATCCGGCCGTTGAAAGATGGGGTGATTGCCGATTTTGATGCCACTGAGGCGATGGTGACTCATTATATCCAAGAAGTTCATCAGTCGCATGGCTTGATCCCCAAAATTCCCAAACCTAAAGTCGTAATTGGTATTCCCTCCGGGGTAACCGAAGTCGAACGGAAGGCGGTCCAGGATGTCGCGATTATGGCCGGCGCCCGTAAGGCTTATCTGATTGAAGAACCGATGGCGGCGGCGATTGGCATTGATTTACCCATCAATGAGCCGGGCGGAATTCTTTTGGTGGACGTCGGAGCGGGAACTTCGGAGATTGCGGTGATTTCTTTAGGCGGTATTGTTTTACAGCGGTGTTTACGGGTCGCCGGGGATGAAATGGATGAGGCGGTGGTTAATTTCATGCGCCTTAAATATTCGATTCTAATTGGCGAGCAAACGGCGGAGGAGATTAAAATTCAATTAGGGTCTGCTTTCCCTCCGCCAGCCGGTGGTTCGATTAAAGAAAAGCAGTTGGTAGTGCGGGGGCGGGATTTAGAAACCGGGTTGCCAAAATCGATAAAAATTGGCACCGCGGAAATAAGAGAGGCAATTGCGCCGATAATCAGGCAAATCGTTGAGGAAATCTCCGAGGTGATTGAGGAAACGCCGCCGGAATTAATCTCCGATATTGTTAACCGGGGAATTGTACTTTGCGGTGGCGGTGCCCAGCTGGCCGGTCTGGATAAATTGATTGCCGAAGAAACCAAAATGCCGGTTTGGATAGCCGATGATCCGATGACGGCGGTAGTCCGCGGCTGCGGCAAAGTATTAGAAGACGAATCATTACTTAAGCGCGTCCGCGTCACCGGCGGGTTGAGATAAAAAGCACTAGATAGTTCCAGTTGACTTAAAAGACAAAAGATTATATTACTTATTTAAGATGAGAAGAAGATTCTTCAGAGTTTTTAGTGTTTTTGTTTTCTTTATTTTCTTTTCCTTTGCCGGTATCTTCATAAATTCTGTTTCTGCTGCCAATACTTACTATGTCGCCGGCGACACGGGTAATGATACAACTGGGACAGGAAGTTCATCACTTCCCTGGCAAACTATCCAAAAAGCAGCCGATACCATGATGGCTGGGGATACGGTGAATGTGAAGGGAGGAGTAACGTACAATGAGCAGGTGACTCCTGCAAATCCGGGAACTTCCGGTAACTACATTACTTACCAAGCTTGGAGCGGTACGGGGATACCAATAATTCAACCGTTATCTACTACTCAAACGGGTTTTTACGTTTTTAATATGAATTATATTTCTATTTCAGGTTTTAAATTTACAAATCCTAACAATATCAAATTACGTCGCGGAATTTTTTTCTACTACTCTGATAATTGCATAGCTAAGAATAATATCGTCTATGGTACTGGTGAGGTAAGTAAGACTTTTACGTTAGGGATTTATGTTGCCTATAGTCAAAATGCAGTAGTTTATAACAACATAATTTACAATACCCCATGTGGAATTGATTTCGATAATGGTACGGAAGGGAGTATTGCCAAAAATAATATTTCCATCAATAATACTATTGGAATTGGCGGAGGCGTTAGTGGCGCGATTTTTGATTATAACCTCATTTGGAATAATACCGATAATTTCAAATATGGTGTTGCTGCTCCTGGCGCTCATGACATTTCCCTTGATCCTCTTTTTGTAGACGCGGCGAATGGAGACTTTCATTTAAAGAAAGGCTCTCCGGCTATTAATGCCGGAGTCGCTTTATCTGATGTAACCACGG
>Ga0315274_10015726_pt1 | contig 10709 bp, 15 predicted proteins | sample YL17G02_20_MG_FD_203700 | JGI IMG/M metagenome (GOLD analysis project Ga0315274, IMG submission 203700) | Sediment microbial communities from Yellowstone Lake, YNP, Wyoming, USA - YL17G02_20 | ecosystem: Environmental > Aquatic > Freshwater > Lake > Sediment | place: USA: Wyoming | collected...
GTCGATCTTTTTTGAAATCGAATACATAGTGCAGGGCCAGCGTCAGCTCCACCACGCCCAGGTTGCTGGCGAGATGCCCTCCGGCTTTGCTGACAGAATCGAGAATGAGCTGGCGTATTTCATCCGCGAGCGTCTGCAACTGCGGGACTGGCAGCTTCTTCAAGTCGTAGGGGCTGCTCACTTGCTCCAATAATTTACCCATCGAGGACCTTGCCGTTTCAATCAAAAGTGCTGATAGCTAAGAAGTAAAATCAGAATTTTTCAAAAAATCTTTATTGCTTTTCGCATAACAAGTTAGCACAAGAAGCGCCGCCTGTAAAGAGGTTTTTTTCGCATCAAATGCGCAGATTGCTCCAATTATGGGGCGCCACAGCGCGCAAACATGGAAACCTGATAATTGTGAAAGGCATCAAAAGTGACCAACGGTAAATTGTCGCCCACGAAGATCATACCCTTAACACAGGGCAAATTCGCAATTGTGGACGCCGAGGATTACAACTGGCTTAGCCGATTCAAATGGTGTGCCGCGAAGGACAGAGCCACCTTTTACGCCCACCGAGGCAGCAACGGAAGGCTGATTTCAATGCACCGGGCGATTATGCGTGCGCCGAAAGGCCTGATGTGCGACCACAGAAACCACAACGGCCTTGACAATCGCAAGAGCAATCTTCGCCTTTGTACGAGCGCCCAGAACCAGTACAACAAAAGGCCCAAGAAAGGCAGCTCATCAAGATACAAGGGCGTCGTTCTGAGAAGGGATTGTAAAAAATGGCGGGCAAAGATCTGTTTCAATCGCAAGCGCATACATCTCGGCGACTTCGCCGATCAGATAAAGGCAGCGTTGGCCTACGATGACAAAGCAGTTGAGCTTTTTGGCGAATTCGCCTACCTGAACTTCCCCGAACGAATAGACCTTAGAAAGTGGATAAGAAAGCTTATCTGGGCAGCGTGAGAATGCAAAATTCGAAATCCGAAATGCGAAGCACGAAACAACCCTGCACTGAGCCTGTTCGGTCCGCCGGTATTTTGCGTGAAAGACTTGAGTTTGGTTATTTTGCCTCCATCCTATCGTTTTTGGCGGTTTATTTAGTAGTTCAACATCAAAAATAAGGCTGTTTATCGCCCATAGAACTAAAAATCTCCAGTTGACCCCTATTAGGGCCTTCTTAGCACAAAGTCCCCTCTTATAAAGGGTACTATAAGTTCTTGGAATGCTGTCCGCCTACTCACATACAAAAGCATTCATCGTACCATGCGAGAGACCCAAATGGCAAAGTCGCTCTCTCCGACCGTATAATATGCAATTCCACAATCTTCGCATTTGTATATGTCTGTTTTACCGTCTTTCCTTGGTCCAGATAAATGAATGAGCCGGTGAGATTTCTCGAAGCAGTATGCGCAAAAAGGAATTTCATCACCATCACGCCAATATACTCTTCTCTTGAATTTCACGATTTCCTGCAACTCAATTTGTTCCTTCAACTTTAGGTTTTCTTTTTTCAGGCTCAGGTTCTCCTCTTGAAGTTCCAGTGCCTCTTCACGTAGTTGCATCACCTTCTCTTGAAGCTCGACAGTTATTCCCTTCTTGGCGAGGTCATAAACGGTCTTAGCTGTATCGACTAAAGATGACATTTATTCTCCCATACTCCAACTATCCTATGCGTATCAGGATTTCCGATTCCTATTCAGTCATTCGGGACCCAGGTTTATCGTAATCCTCTTTGAATCTCCAATAGCGTTCTCCCCGGCTCCAAACGATTCTGCCTTCTGTAAGTTTCCGAAATTCAGACAGCACACTCCGGTCGATGGCAAGATTCCCGTTTTCGTTGATATAGACAAATTCATCTCCATACTGCTTTTGTATTTCGTACACAACCACTTCTTGATAGAGTGTCTTATCCTGATTCAGGCGCTTCAGCATGAATGCAGTGACATCGTGCACCGTGAACCTTGTCATTTCTTTTTGCTTTCAGATTCATCAACAAAGACCAGTGAGTTGGGTGGAAACCACCCAGACTCCAATTTGCTGCCAGCAAACCATTGGCATTCCACCTGGTCATCATCGGACTTTTCGCCCGTGTAGGTCATTTTCGGTCCACCGGATTTCAGTTGGACAACGACTCCTTCTGTGAACTCAGGCATTGTCTCTCTCCTTTCATTGAATCACAAAAATATCAAACTCTACATTCTTTATGGTATCTTCCATCCGGCAAGCTCCGCTGTCAACAGGAAAACGGAGCGGCCAAATTTCACCTCTCAACCGCAATCCCGGCCCCAGCCACAGTTTGGTATGGGCCCGGCTGAGATTGTCGATTTGAGGTGTGGTTACGTTGTTCTTGACGGTAGTCTGAGTTAGTTCAGTTGGGACTGATTTTCGGAAAATCTTCTCTTATATTCTTTTCTGGCTTTAGCAACATCTTTCTTGGGGGCATAATGTATTCGTCCGAATGTATCGAAGATATACACATGAGTAAAAGGCTCGGACAAAAAACAATCTTTATCGAAAGACAAAAACAATTTACACTCTCGGCCAACATCCAATTCACATGGTAATTTTGAACTGTACGGGTCGTTGTAGTCTTCTATGATAACCACATATTTGACTTTTCTTAACACTCGTTTCCATAAAGGAGCAATCTTAGCACCGATACCCGTACAAATAACTTTGTTGGGGCCAAAGTTGGTTGCAGTAATAGCTATTCTGGTTGGAGATTGATATTCACCATGCTTAATGAAGCTTAATTGCAACCTTACTTTTAATCTTGGTTTTAGGATGACATCACGATAAATATTCCATCCTAATACTAAAAAAGAAATGGATATTGAAAATGTGCTTAATAAAATTGCAATTTTTTCATAATCACTCATGCCACAACTCCGTTAGTGTCTTTCGCTGCCATAACGACCTCCCAAGACATTTGTCAGAATCCTCCCTGCACGCCATCAGTGTAAATACTCTCCGTCTCGTGGGCAACTGCTAAACTTTCGTTAAACGCCGCCCATAGTTCGGTATCAGGGCCTTCTTAGCACAAGGTCCCCTGTTATAGGGGTTGCTATAATAATATTAGGGACAGCCACCTGTTAATGGCTCGGGCGGTTCTTTTCTACATGATTTTGACGGGACGGGCTTTTGCGATTATATTGGTGTTATCTCGTCGCTCGTATCTCGTTAATCGCCGGTGGCGTGGATAGACCTGTATAAGGCTGCGAGGGCGAAGATAGCAGCGCTAACCAGGACGATGCAGGCTCCGGTGGGCAAATCCAGGTGGAAGGAAACGACAAAACCAATCAAAGCGCTGAGCATTCCGAAAACCGTAGCAGCGATGACCACCGAGCGGTGCCCGGTGCAAATTTGATAAGCTGCCGCTGCCGGGCAGGTAATTATGCTAAAGATCATCAATCCGCCGATAAGAGGCAGATTCACCGCCAGTATTATTCCACATAAGACCAGCAACAGCCCATATACAAACCCTGCGTGGACGCCGGTAGCGGCTGCGATCGACCGGCTGAAAAGCAGCACCTTCAGCTCCTTGTTAAAAAGCGCACAAAAAATTGCCAGAACGGCAGCCATCGCCGCGATGGTAATTGTGCCGGCTCTATCTGTAAAAAGTATATTGCCCCACAATAGGCCGAGCATTTCCGAGCGACTGGCCTGATTCAGACCTATCCCAAGAAAAGTAAGGCCCAGCATAAGGCAGAAAACTATCGCCAGGCCCACGTTTGTATCCAGGCGGGATCTCTCAGGCCGAATACCTGCCAGGCTCAGTGCCGCGATTACTGAAGCTGCTATGCCGCCCAGCGCCGGGCAGATAGCGGTTAACGTTGGGTCTGCAAATACCAGAAAACTGCCATAGATGGACCCGGCCATCGCCGCGTGCGAGATACAGATGCCAATAAAGGGAATCCGCATGCCGACAATATATACGCCTAACAGCCCTGTGCTCGCTCCTGCGATAAGACCGGCGACAATCACTAAATAGAAATAAGGATCCATAGCTAAGAACCAAACGTCTGGTTTCTGTTGACGATGTATTTCCGCCCGCCCATATTGAGCGTTTCAATTCGGCAGCGATAAGCGACCTGCAAAGCCTCGGAGGCAAAAACCTCATCAATATCACCATCAGCCGATATGCGTCCCTCATGCAAAAGGACAATTCTGCTGCAAGCCGGAGGCAGCAAGCTGGTATCATGCGAAACAAGCAGAATAGTTACACCAGTTTGATGATATAACCGCTCTACAATTTCCGTTATCTGATATTTCCAGTTAAAATCCAGGTTTGCACAGGGTTCATCGAGCATAAGAACTGCCGGGGCCTGCGCCATCGCCCGCGCAACCAGAACTTTTTGCTGCTCTCCGCCGGAAAGCGACCTGAATGTCTGATCGGCAAGTCCGCCCAGCCCGAGTCGCTCAATCCAGTCATCGACAATTTCGTAATCAGCTCCGCTCAGCCGCGACAGCAAAGGCCGAACGCTTACTCGGCCCATCGCAACTACCTCCCGCACAATAAAAGGCAGCTCCCAGTTGTACTCGGCAGTCTGCGGAATATAGCCGATCCCTCTTCGCAGGTTGCTCCTGCTCCAGGGGCCAAGCCTGGCCAAATCCTTGCCGGCGAATTTTACCGTGCCACGATCAGGATGCATCAGCCCACAGCAGACTTTTAGCAGCGTTGTTTTGCCCGCCCCATTGGTTCCGATGACACCTACAAATGCTCCGGAAGGTATTTGCAGACTCTCGACGTCCAGAATTGTTCGTCGGCCGCGCCTTACCTGGACGCCCGACAGGCTCAAACACCCTCCCGTCATTGCGTAGCCGCCTCAAGAAGAACCCGCACGTTCTGTCGCAGCAATTGGTCGAATGCATCGCCGCGATCATCAGGGACAGGAAAGTTGCTAAAGACAATCGCTTTGGCTCCCAGGCGGTCGGCCAATGCCTCAGCCAGAGCGGTGCCTTCCTGCTTATTGGCTATCACGAACCTTACATCGTGGCCCTGCGCTTTTTTAAGACAATCGTTAATGTTGGAGACCGTTTCTATCTCGCTGCCGGCAAAGGTGGCTACCGTCTCTAAGCCAAGCCAGCGGGCAAATTGTGCCTGGTGGTCGGACACGATAACCTCAGCCGATCCGGCGCCTGCTTGCCTTACGCCGGCAGTAAGCTCAACTCCAGCACGTTCCAGACGCTGCTCTATCAATCCTAACCTTTGCCTGTATTGAGCAGCCTTTTCCGGGCACTGCGAGCTAAGGATGTTGCAAACCTCCGTGCAGATAGCTACGTAAGTTTCAGGCACACACAAGCCCGGCGACGCCTTGACCGAATGTATCTTCAGGCCATTTTCTTTCATTCGTGACAATGAATCCTCGATGCTTTTCTGAAAGTCAAAAAGCAGCAGCATTCTGCAATTGGAAAGCTGCGCAACCTGAGAGGGCAGAATGTCAAAGTGGCCAGGACACATGCCCGGCGGCGCCAAACAAAGAACCTCCGCATCCAGGCAGAGGTCCTTGACCACGCACTGCAGATAAGAATTGGCGACCGCAATCTCAGGCTGAATCGGGGCGCTGTCCGTATTCTCACAGCCGGCCAAAAAGCCGCCAATGACGAGCGAAAATGCCAATAAATAAGCAGTCATGATATTTTTCATTTGTATTTACTGCTCGAATGTGCCGACCTGCCGGCCATTTTTCAGGCGAATCCGAACTATAACGCCCTGGCCGGTCTGCGGGTTATACCACGTCTCTCGCGGCACCGGATATCTCCGCTCTTTCATACAGTTCAGGTCAAACTTGGGGCCCACACTGTAAAGTACCCAGCTTACGGGCGAATCGCGCGGGTCATCATACTGCTTGCCCTCTTCCTTCTGGTTATCGGGAAAACCGTCAGGCACCCACAAATACGCCCCATTTTCAACGACAACCGTCCTGTTGTATATCAACATCCCGACCGACCTGTACTTATAGGTGTACCCCCGATTGAACCTGTCTTCTATGCCGGCAGCCATGTAGGTATCGCTGCCGGGCTCGGGCAGATATTTACTTTGCACCAGCTCCAGCGGAAGCTGATAGAAATGGCCTCCGAGCATGCAGTCCACCCGCGTGGGCGGATATTTGCCGTCATTGTCAAGCCCGTAGGCCTCAAGCGCCATCCCAATCTCACGCAGCTCAGCATTGACCGTAACTATCTTGGCCTGCAAACGAGCACGCCCCGCTGCAGGCAGCAAAATCCCTAAAAGCAGTGCGATAACGGCGATAACCACCAGCAGCTCAATTAAAGTAAACGCCCGCTTCACAATGAGGTCACTCCTTGAGCCAATCTTCTGCCAATCTTGCAAGGTCAGCGAAGTTAACCACGCCGTCCAGATTGCTGTCGCCGGGCTTATCGGCAAGTCGGTGTTCCCGGCTGGCCAGGACACAACCATTCCCATCATAATTCATCACATATATCCAGTAACCAGTTTTCAAGTCCGTGCTTTCCTGGTCCATAATCCCGATGACATCAAAACGCTCGCTTAAATTATTTGAGCCGGCGTAAATTCCGTTGCCCCGGCCTAATTTTACGGGAAAGGTCTTAGCGCCATTGGTTATAAGTAGTTGCCCGTTTGGCCGCCAGTCGCTTGCATCCACGAACTTGACATCTTCAACCTTTACCAGCCGACCCTGATAATACTCACAGCCTCTTGTTCGAGCAGGGTCAAAAATAAACTTGTCATTATCACCTTTTAACCGATCCAGATCGACAGCTTCAGGCCGGGGCAGTCCCACGCCTTGCTCAATCAGTTCAATCGTGAAATCGTGGTCGGGATTTTTTTGATGCTGCTCATTTATATTCAGTTTGCCCTTGTATGACAGATAATAGCCGGTAGCTCGTATTCTATCTCCGGGACTAAATTGGGCGGCATTCAGACGACACAGTTCCGCAATAAACTCCTGGTTTGAATAACCGCCGTCCGGCGGAATCCAGGGCAAATTGTTATAAAGCTGCCCCATGAAAACTGCCGTGCCTGCGTGGTCGTTGCCTTCGCCCTGAAAGAATATCTGCCACTGTCCGCCGAGGTTAAAAGTCTCAGTAATAGTATCGTCCGGCGTCGGGTCCAGCATATCTGCGGGATTGTTCAGCAATATCCCTTCCAGAATGACTTTGTCAGTGGCATTATACGTCTGCTCACCCGCAGCATTTACTGCCTGGAATTGCCAGTGCGTAACCTCGGAGACCGTGGGAGCAGCTTTGACGACGCCAGCAAGGGCCAAAGCAAAAACAACTACTGAAACAAAAAAGCTTTTCATAATTCCATCCTCCAAAAAAAGTTAACGGTTAACCAAATCTTTAGCGCATAAAAATACAAAATTCGTGCTACTGCGTCAACATAAAATTTAGTTCTTTCAAAAAAATTCGTCGGATAAAATAGTGTTTAACTGGTCAGAAATCGGCATATTGGTTCTGTTGCTGTCACGCGAGAGCAAAAATGAGTCAGGTCGAGCGAATAGGGGTGTCGGTAGATAAGAAGCTGTCTTTGCCCAGCCAAAGGCGGGTCTGGCTGCCTTTGGCTGTTCTGACTGACCGTGGGGTTTTTATCACTTACCGTAGATTGGCAAATCTTATTTTTTACGGAAATTGTTGTTGACAGAGGGGCTGCAATGGTTTAGGTTATTAGCATATGCTAATAACTATGCATGTGTCCGATGGCCAGACCTTTTAGATGCAGATGTGTACGGTGCATGCCGGGAACGAATTATTTCAAACCAAGAGGTGTTCCTCTAACTACTCTTGAAGAGGTTAATTTGACGGTGGATGAATTTGAGGCAATCAGGCTTGCTGACCTGGAGGGTTTATATCAGGAAGAGTCTGCAAAAAAAATGGAGATTTCACGGCAGACGTTTGCAAACATCGTAAATTCCGCGCACAAAAAAGTTGCTGAGGCAATAGTAAAGGTAAAGGCACTGAGAATAGAAGGAGGTGTTTATAAAATGGCAGAAATGCGAAAGTTCAGTTGTTACGATTGCAAACATGAATGGGATATCCCTTACGGCACAGGTAGGCCGCAGAAATGTCCTCAGTGTGAAAGCAAAAATATTCACAGGGCACAAGAGGATAGGGGTTACGCAAGGGCAGGCAGAGGGCGAGGCCGTTGTGCCAGGCACTGGTGATACAGAAAGTAGTCAACAGTAATTGAACAATGTATAAGGAGTAAGCTATGAGAATATGTATACCTACAGAAACTAACGCGGGGCGTAAAACGATAGTGTATGCTCATTTCGGTAGCGCCCCGTACTTTACAATCTACGACAGCGAAAAAGATACATTCGAGGTGATTGACAACTCTAACCAGCATCACGCTCATGGAACGTGTCATCCCTTGGAAATGCTAAATGACAAACATATTGATGCTGTGGTATGTGGCGGCATGGGCGCGAGAGCCGTTTTGGGGCTTAACGGAAGCGGGATAAAGGTATATAGGGTAGTTGGGGGAACGGTTGAAGAAACAATCGAAAAGTGGAAAGATGGCAGCTTTGAGGAGATTACTGTAGAGAACGCCTGTAGTGAGCACAGGTGCCACTGATCGAACAGAAAACCCTGGAGGTCGAGCTTCTTGCTTGCGTTGTTGATGTCAATGCCGACAAGGTTGCCGTTTGCGTTGTAGTCGAAGACAAGTCCTTCAGAGAACTCTTTGCTATCGGTCCTTGCGCGGTCGGCGAGGTCGATATATAATCAATCAGTTTCCGGGTGGTAACTCACTCTCGTATTTTGCACTTCCCGGTCATTCTTGTGAAGTCTGTGCCTGCGAAAGCGGGTATCACGGATCCAGCAAAAAGCTGGATTCCTGTCAGGCACGGAATGACCTATTCATCCTGTGTCTTTTGCGCAATACGCGTCCCGTTAGAAAGCTCGTTTTTCTAACGGTACGCACGATAAGTAACTGCCGAAGGAGGGGGTCTGTCACTTCCGCCGCTTTAACTTTGGAATTCAAGTAACCTGCTCCCGGGTGTCTCAATGGTTACAGGCATCGCGTCTTCGAACCCGCTTTGAAGGCAGTATGCTGAGCCTCTGGTGTGTATGGTTTGAGAGCCAACGGACAAACCTTTGGAGGGGAGGAACTTTGTAAAGCCTACTTCTTCCTTTGATTTATCGATACTTAGAAAATATAATATTGAACACCATGAGAAAACTATCATTAATTCAAATGAGAGAAAACAAAAAGGCTAAAGTATTGGAAATTTCTGGTGGTAGAATTCTGCAACACAAAATGATGAGTATGGGTATTTATCCTGGCAGAGAGATTACGAAACTGAGCCATTTTGCCCTAAGAGGTCCGGTGGCTGTAAGGGTAGGTAGGGGCGTTTTAGCTTTGGGCTACGGCGTAGCTGCTAAAATTATCGTGGAAATAGAATGATGGACAAGATTTTTTTATTAGGCAATCCTAATGTCGGCAAAAGCGTGGTATTTTCGCGATTAACCGGGATTCATGCAATTTCTTCCAATTATCCAGGGACCACCGTTGAGATTTCCAAGGGGTATTTAAAAATAGGCGAAGAAAAGATTGAAGTAATTGACCTGCCCGGAACTTATTCCTTAGAGTCCACTTCCAAAGCAGAAGAGGTGGCAGTTTCTTTGCTGAAAGAATATCCCAAAGACAAGGGTGCGGTAATAAATATTCTCGACTCAACTAATTTAGAGAGAAATTTGTTTTTGACTTTGCAGTTAATTGAAGAGGGATTTAGTGTGATTGTGTGTTTAAATATGTGTGATGATGCAACGCACAGGGGAGTTCATATCGATGTGGAAAGGTTAGAAGAACTTTTGGGAGTGCCGGTTATTTCTACGTGTGCTGTAACAGGTGTGGGCATTAAATTATTGATAGAAAGGATAAAAGAGGCCCATTCAAATCCTAAAAATAAACTTACCCACGAGGCACGTTGGCAAGAGATTGGAAAGATCGTAGAAACTGTGCAACGTCTTACCCACAGACATCATACCCTAAGAGAAATACTCGAGGATGCTTCAGTAAAGCCTTTAAGCGGGCTACTTATGTCCTGCATAACTATATATGTATCTTTTAAAATTGTGCGTTTCTTGGGTGAATTATTAATAAACAAAATATTTGACCCTTTATTTTTTGATCTTTATCAGCCCGTTTTAGAGCGATTAAGCCTTGCATTAGGACAAAAGGGCTTTATTCATCATTTATTAATTGGAGAGTTAATCAACGGAAAAATTGACTTTAAGCAGTCTTTGGGCGTGCTTACCACAGCACCTTATATTGAATTTGCTATGGTTCTGCCTTACGTAGTTTCTTTTTATTTTATATTAAGCCTTTTAGAAGACATAGGATATCTACCGCGGCTGGCAATATTATTGGATAATTTACTGCACCGACTCGGGCTGCACGGTTATGCAATTATTCCGGTGCTTCTTGGCTTTGGCTGTAATGTGCCGGGGATTTTATCTACGCGTGTTTTAGAATCAAAGCGCGAGAGGTTTATCGCTTCAACCCTTATATCTATTGGCGTGCCTTGTGTGCCTTTACAGGCGATGATATTCGGGCTGCTGGGCAATTTTGGAGGATTTTATGTTGGCGGAGTTTACCTTGTTCTGTTTTCCATATCGATAATATTAGGTATGGTTTTGAATCGCGTCTTGGTCGGCTATAGTCCGGAACTTCTAATCGAGATTCCGCCATATAGGTTCCCGCCGTTACTAATTTTAGGAAAGAAACTATATT
>Ga0315274_10015728_pt1 | contig 10709 bp, 15 predicted proteins | sample YL17G02_20_MG_FD_203700 | JGI IMG/M metagenome (GOLD analysis project Ga0315274, IMG submission 203700) | Sediment microbial communities from Yellowstone Lake, YNP, Wyoming, USA - YL17G02_20 | ecosystem: Environmental > Aquatic > Freshwater > Lake > Sediment | place: USA: Wyoming | collected...
CTCATTTTTATCTTTTCGCCTCATGGTTCCTATTCCTGTCGTCCTTGTCAGCTATAGTCAATGCTGTTATACTGAACTCGTTGCCGATTCGAGGAGCCGGCCATGAACTTTGAGACCATCATCGGGCTGGAAGTACACGTGCAGCTGTTGACCAAGAGCAAGATGTTCTGCGGCTGCAGCGCTGATTATGCCAGCGCCTCACCCAATACCCATGTCTGCCCGGTATGCCTCGGCATGCCCGGCGTCCTGCCGGTGATTAACAAGCAGGCGGTGGAATTCACCATCATGACGGCGCTGGCGCTGAACTGCACCGTTTCCGAATATACCAAGTTCGACCGCAAGAACTACCCGTACCCGGACCTGATGAAAGGCTATCAGATTTCCCAGTATGATGCCCCCATCGGTCGTGGCGGCTGGCTCAGCATTGAGGTTGATGGCCAGCAAAAGAAAATCGGCATCACCCGGGTGCATCTGGAAGAAGATGTGGCCAAGCTGTTGCATCGGAAAGCTGCCGATGGTGAGGAGTACAGCCTGGTGGACGTGAACCGCTCCGGCGTACCGCTGATGGAGGTTGTTGGTGAGCCGGACTTGCGTTCTCCGGAGGAAGCCGAGGAGTACCTGAGGAAACTGCGCAGCATTCTCCAGTATCTCGGCGTGTCAACGGGAAACATGGAGGAGGGGAGCTTCCGCTGCGATGCCAACATCAGCATCCGGCCTGAAGGCAGTTCTAGCTCGAGGCCCAAGGTTGAGGTCAAGAACATGAACAGCTTCCGGGCGGTCTATCAGGCGATGGACTATGAGGCAAAACGGCAGAGGAAAGCCTTCAGCGAAGGGAAAAAACTTATACAGGAAACGCGGGGCTGGGTGGAGGAGAAAGGGAAGACGGTGGCGCAGCGCAGCAAGGAATATGCCCATGACTACCGATATTTCCCCGAGCCCGACCTGCCCCCGCTAATGATAAGCCGGGAATGGGTGGAGGCAATAAAAGCCAAATTGCCCGAATTACCTGAAGATAGACGGGACCGGTTCATGGCGGAATATGGCCTGTCGCTCTATGATGCCAGTCTGCTCACCGGCTCGAAGGATATGGCCGACTATTTTGAGGACTGCCTGAAGGTAGGTAAGGAAGTGCCGCCAAAGGAGATTAGTAACTGGCTCTTGGGTGAGGTTAGCCGTATAATAAATGCTAATAAGATAGATATCACTGCCTTTAGAGAAAGGGTCAGCCCGGAACGACTGGTTGAGTTGGCGGAATCAGTAGTGAATGGTAGTGTAAGTCGTACAACGGCGAAATCAGTACTTGAGAGAATGTTCCATACCACACCGGTAGGAAAGAGCTTGACATTACCTTGGAACATTGAAGCGCTCAGTCAGATAAGCGATACTGGCGAGCTTGAAGCCGCCATCCTTGACGTGATAAACTCAAATGCTCAGGCCGTGTCCGATTACAAAGCGGGCAAGGAGACGGCGCTGAAATTCCTGGTCGGGCAGGTGATGCGGGCGACAAAGGGACGTGCCAATCCGGTCATGGCCGGTGAACTGTTGAAGAAAAAACTTGAGGAAGGCTGAAGCAGGTAAAGAGGAAGGGAACGATGCAGACCTATTTAAATATGGCTCAGATAGTGCTGGCGGTATCTTTAACGTTGATTATTCTTTTACAGGTTCGAGGTGGCGGGTTGGGAGGCATCTTCGGTCAGCCTGACACTGTGTACCGGACGAAGCGGGGCCTGGAAAAAACGATGTTTCAGCTCACCATTGCCTTGGCCGTCCTCTTTGTCATCATCGCTATCGTCTATCTCCGGTTAACCTGATCACCAGTTTGCGGAAACTGGGTGAAATATGAGCGCCATCATTACCCTGACCACTGATTTCGGCCTGACCGATGCTTATGTGGCGGCGATGAAGGGGGTAATCCTCAATATCAATCCCGAAGCCAAAATCATTGATATTTGCCATAATATATCGCCGCAGAACATACTTCAGGCTGCTTTCGTTCTGAACACGGCCTTTCCTTTTTTCCCCGAGCGTACCATCCACGTGGTTGTCGTTGACCCCGGCGTGGGGACAGGGCGGAGGGCGCTCATTCTGCGTACGCCTCAATTCGATTTTGTTGCCCCCGACAATGGCGTGCTGAGCTACGTAATCGGGCCGTTTCTAAAAGAACGGCTACGTCCTGCCCAAAGGCGGGTTACGCTCCCCCCTGAACTGGAAGCGGTATCAATTACAAAGTCCAGGTTCTGGCGCTCACCGGTGAGCCCCACGTTCCACGGTCGCGATATCTTTGCCCCGGTTGCCGCCCGGCTTTCGCTGGGCACATTGCCAGAAGAATTCGGCGAGGTTATAAGGTCCGTTGCGGTGCTGCCGGAACATCGTCCGTATCAGGAATCGGCGGGCACTCTGGTGGGACGAATCGTGCAAATCGACCATTTTGGCAATCTGATAACCAATTTCAAACGCGAAGACCTGCCGGAAAAACCGTTTACCGTTGAGGTAAGCAGTCGCTTTATATCGGGGCTGAGTCGTACCTATGGGGAAGGGGAAGGGTTGCTGGCGCTCATCGGAAGCAGCGGCTATCTTGAAATCGCCCTGAAGGGAGGCAGTGCCCTTGATTTTCTGAACGCTGTGGTGGGTGGTGAAGTCAAGGTCAAGCTGGAGAGAAGATAAATTGGGCGATTTCAGGCCCAGTAGCTATTGACAAATTCTGGCGGGTTTGCTACTCTTGCTTCAAAGAGTCCAATATAGGAGGTTATAACGATGCCCCAGGCTTATTGCATGAAATGCAGAAGGAAAGTAGAGATCAGGAACGCCAGGCCAACGATCCTCAAGAACAAACGCCCGGCGGTTCAGGGTGTGTGCCCCAGCTGCGGCACCAAGGTATTCCGCATCGGCAAGGCTTAATATTTCTACTCAATGCGGTCTCTGGAACTGTCTGGGTGCAAACATGGTGCCCAGGTAGTTATTAAAGTAAACAGCGAAAACATAATTTTAATTACCGGACATTGCTGATTGTTTGGTAAGAGGTGAAGGCATTGTCGTTGACAGTGCCTTCTTTATTCAATATTCAATCGCATTGGTCGTTAGGGCTCTTTTATCATCCGGGGTGAAGAGTGGTGAAACTGAAACTATGGTTTCTGGAAACAAGGCCTCAGTTTCTGTTGCTTTCCGTAGCGCTGGCGTTTCTGGGCACCAGCATTGCCTGGTATGATGGATATTTTCATCTCGGTTATGCCCTGCTCGCTGGCTTGGGACTGCTGCTCACCCATATCAGTGTCAACACCCTGAATGACTACTTTGATTACCGGAGTGGTGTGGACCTGGCCACAAGGCGGACACCCTTCAGCGGCGGCAGCGGCATCCTCCCCGCCGCCCTGCTCACCCCAAGGCAGGTCTTCTGGCTCGGCATGTCTTCATTCCTGCTGGCGGTGGCCATTGGCATATTTTTCATTCTGATGAGGGGATGGCTGCTTCTTCCCCTGCTGCTGCTCGCCGCGGTCTGCGTTCTTTTCTATACGCCGGTGATACTCAAAATGCCCTGGCCGGAATGGGCGGCCGGGCTGGGACTGGGCGTGCTGCCGATTCTGGGGCTTTACTTTGTCCAGGCCGCGCAATACACGTGGCATGCAGTGATTGCCGCAATACCCTCCGGGATTCTGGTGCATAACCTCCTCCTGCTCAACGAGTTCCCCGATAGCGAGGCAGACAGCCGGGCCGGGCGAAGGACCCTGCCCATCATCATAAATAAGGCACAGGCCAGTCTCATTTATTCCGGGCTTACCATTGCCGTCTATCTGTGGGTAATCGGCTGGGTCATTGCCAGAGTGATGCCCGTTTTCTCGCTTATTTCGCTGCTGACGCTTCCCTTCGCCCTGAAGGCGATAAAGGGTTCACGGAAGTATCCGGAAATGACGCAGTTCATTCCCGCGATGGGCAGTAACGTGCTGGTTGTCCTCGCCACCCAGTTCCTCCTGGGCATCGGCTATATCTGCTCTTCAATGTAGAGCTCTCTCAGGTTGTTGAGTGAGGTGAAAAACTCCCGCATCATGGTGCTCACCGGGTACATACCTTTTCTGGTCACCCGGATTTTGTCTTTGCCTCTCGCCAAACCAAAAAGCTTGAGAAAAAGCAGTTCCGGGCCCAGTTTGCTTTCCAGGCTGGCACCAAATCTCTGGACGAATTTCTCGGCCTCCAGTTCCATGCCGAATAATTTGGTAAGTAGATAGTATCTCTGGTTTTCTTTCTCGGTGAGTTTTCGCCAGCCAACGATGGGCAGTGTCTCCCGGCTCAGTAGCTCGCCATACCTTTCTAGGGAAAACGTATTCACGTAGAAATTGCCGCCCACGATGCTTACCGAGCCAGCACCGATGCCAATGTAGTCATCAAAGTCGATTATGTATTCGTCAATCATTCTCTGCCCTCTGGAGAAGCACCAGACGGTGGAAGCTTTGTAATCACCGGCATAGAGCTCATTCAGGATGACATCGTAAAATCGCTTCTCCCCGGTTATGTCCACCCGGTTGAAGCGCCGCTCCAGGGCGCTCTTCTTGTGCGGGGATGCCATCAGCGGATAAAAGGTGGCCTGGTCGATATTTAGTTTCTTAAACGCTTGCACATCCGCCTTAAACTGCGCCATGGTCTGGCCCGGGAAATTGAAAACGAAGTCGACGTTCACGGTATCGAACTCTCCCTCCGCCATGAGCACCCGGCGCTTCATCTCTTCGCTTGAGCCGAAGGGCCTTCCCATTGCCCTGACGATGCTGTCATCAAAGCTCTGCACGCCGATGGAAAGTCGGTTAATGCCGGCGGCTTTAAGCAGGTCAATATTTTTTCGGTTCACTTCACGGGGAGTGGTCTCCAGCGAAATGCGCTTCACGCTGAAATTGGCTTTGAGGTAGTCAATGAAGCCCACAAGTTCGTCCATGAGGATGGTCGGCGTGCCGCCGCCAAAGTAAAAATCGGAGAAGGTGAAACCCTTCCCGATGTAGAGGTCAAGCTCCCGTTTCAGGTGCCGGAAATACTGCCTTGCTTTATCTTCTTGGAATCGGTAGCGATTAAAACAGCAGAACGGGCACAGGGTGCGGCAGAACGGGATGTGAATGTAGAGTGATATTTCCCCGATTTCTTTTGCGTCCGTAAATACTGAATCATCAATGTCCTGGCGCAGCTTCAGGAACTTGCGTCCCTCGCGCCTGGTAACCCAGCCGACCACATTCGCCAGCATTCAGACTGACTCCGTATGAAAAAAGACTGTGCTATTCCGCCGGTTGTGTGCTGATTAAAATTTACTGCACGACCACGCCGGTGCCGTAGGCCAGAATCTCGGCGGCGTTCTGCATCACCATGGCCGTAGAAAATCTCATGCTGACCACGGCATTGGCGCCCTGCTTCTCGGCGTCCTCAACCATCCTCTTGATGGCCTCCTCTCTGGCCTCGGCCAGCATCTGGGTGTACTCAATGATTTCGCCGCCGGCCAGACCCCGAAGAGCGGCCATGATGTCCTTGCCGATGTGCTTGGCTCTGATGGTGCTGCCCCGCACCAGGCCGATGGTCTTGGTTATCCTTTTGCCTTCAATATCGGCGGTGGTGGTGATGATCATCGGTCAACCCCTTTGAAATCCTCAGTCTTCGCCTTTTTGACTCGGTCTTTGATGGCCACACCGATGAGAATGAGTATTCCGGCGCCGATGGCCCCGATGGCTATCCTGACAACTAACGGAATCTCACTGTTGGTGAAAAAGGCTTGGCTGGCCCAGCCAAGCAGGGCCAGCATCCCCAGTCCCATTAAAACAAGGGCCACATTCTGCCACATGGTAAACCTCCAATGATTATCTTTTCCGCCGCCACAACGTGCCTTTGACAGTGTCTTGAAAATAGATGCCAAGTTCCTTCATAAGAAGGTCAATAGCTTCTTCAGATGGAACACGTTCATATGTTATGTCCGTCCCTGTCTTGGTATCTTCTATGATAACCCCAAGCTCAGACAGCTTATTTCGTATTTTATCAGCCCGTTGCCAATTCTTATCTTTACGGCAGTCAGCGCGCTCCTCAATGAAGCGATTTACACGAGCATTAACCGTAGCAGGTATGACTGTAAGCTTTGCACTAACTTTGGCTGACATTTTTATTGAACCTTGTAAAGAGACCGTTCTCGTTTCTGGAAGTTTTAAACCCAATACTTCTCGTGCCAGAGATAAGAGAACCTCTTTAGCATCCTGAAAGCCAAGTCCAGAATCTGCCGCCTGATTTATTTCCCGTGCCAAATCAAAAAGAGCAGCAAGTGCTTGCGGAGTATTGAAATCATCATCCATTGCCTCGATAAACCGTTCACGGCAAGGCTTAGCATCAAGGGCTTTCCCTTTCCCTCCCGTGGGGTCACCTCGAGAGATGACCCGCAGCAATCTTTCTACCCCTCCTTTTGCTGCCTCCAGTATTTCTTCAGAGTACGTAAGCGGGCTGCGGTAGTGGGAACTCAATACGAAGATGCGGATGCCATCGGGGCTGTACTTCTCCAGAGCCTGCTTGATGGTGACCAGATTGCCCAGCGACTTGCTCATCTTCTCCTCGCCCAACTGCACCATGCCGTTGTGCAGCCAGTAGCGGACGAACGGTTTAACGCCGGTAAAGCTCTCCGACTGGGCGATTTCGTTCTCGTGGTGGGGAAAGACCAGGTCCTGCCCTCCGCCGTGGATGTCCAGCGTATTGCCGAGGTACTTAAGCGACATGGCACTGCACTCAATGTGCCACCCCGGCCGCCCCGGTCCCCACGGGCTGTCCCATGACGGCTCACCGGGCTTGGACGCCTTCCAGAGGACAAAGTCCATCGGGTCTTCCTTCTCCTCCCCAACCTCAATGCGTATTCTCGCCTTCATCGAGTCCAGGCTGCGATGGGAAAGCTTTCCATAGTCGGGTACATTTCTCACCCGGAAGTAGACGCTGCCCTGCGACTCGTACCCGTATCCCTTGTCAATCAGGCCCCGCACGATTTCAATCATTTTTGGTATCTCATCGGTGGCGTAGGGAGTGATGTCCGGTTCCGCGATGTTGAGCGCCTTCATATCCTCGAAGTAGCTCCTGGTAAATTTCTCGGCGAGCTCCCTTGGCGGAATGCCCAGCTTGTTCGCCCGGGCAATGATTTTGTCGTCAATGTCGGTCACGTTCTGCACGTACTTCACCCGGTAGCCCCGGTACTGGAGGTGACGCCGGATGACGTCAAAGATGATATAGCTCATGGCATGCCCCAGGTGAGCCTCGTCGTAGGGGGTCACGCCACAGACATACATCTTCACCTCATCGCCCTGAGGCGAAAAATCCTCTTTCTTACCGGATAGCGTGTTGAAGACCTTCATCATTTCTCCTTCAGCGTCACCACGGCAAATGCGGCCATGCCCTCGCCCCGTCCCGTAAAGCCAAGTCCGTCTGAGGTTGAAGCCTTGACGCTGACCTGTTCCATCCCGATGCCGAGCGTCTGGCACAGCTTTTCTCGCATCTTGTTGATGTACTCGCTGAGCCTGGGCTGCTCGGCAACAACGGTAGCGTCAACGTTGTTAACCTGCCAGCCGTTTTCCTTGAGCATGCCCTTCACCTTTGCCAGCAGCGTCAGGCTGGAGATACCCTTGTATTGGGGGTCGCCGGGTGGGAAATGACGGCCGATATCTCCCAGCGCCGCCGCTCCGAGCAGCGCGTCCATAATGGCGTGTGTCAGGACATCGGCATCGCTCCAGCCGTTTAGGCCCCGTTCAAAAGGTACCTCAACGCCACCGAGCACCAGCCGGCGTCCCGCAGTGAGCGCATGCACGTCATAACCAGTACCAACTCGCAGGTTACCTCTCATGTTTCTGCCAGAGTATTTCCGCCAGCGCCAGGTCAGCGGGCGTGGTTATCTTGATATTGTCATAGGCGCCCATGTAGAGCTTCACTTTATATCCCAGCCGCTCCACAAGTGATGAGCTATCGGTTACATCTTCCTCCGCGTTTTGATAGGCCTCGGCGATGATTTTGATATGGAATATCTGTGGGGTCTGTACCGCCCACAGATTTTGACGTGGTGGCGTCTCATGTATGGTTCCGTCTTCATTTGAGACCTTGATTGTGTCCGTTACCGGCACGGCGGCCACAGCAGCGCCGGTCTCTTTGGCGGCTTCCAATCCTCGCTCGATAAGTTCCACCGTGACCAGCGGGCGCGCGCCGTCGTGGATGACCACCCAGGCGCAGTCAATAAGATGTTTGAGGCCCTCGGCAACCGAGTCCTGGCGGCGCCTGCCTCCGAGGCAGACATCACTGACCTTGGACCAGTCAGGACCGGCCAGCAGGTGCCGGCAGAGCCTCTCTCTTTCCCCGCTCACCACCACCACAATCTGGTCAATCCGGGAGCACTGCTGAAAGGGGCGAGTGGTCCGGAGCAGAACCGGCTGCCCACCGAGCGGGGTGAGCATTTTGTCCACATCGCCCATGCGCTGGCTCTTCCCGGCGGCAACAATAACGGCGCCGACTTTCTCTTTTTTCCCTGTTACCATTCTTCAGAATCTAAATAAAGGACTAAATTGAGTTTAACATATTGGCGATTGATTTCAAATAGTGCTAAAATGTTCCCGGTAGGAGCCGGTAGATGACGGTTGATAAGTACGCCACCAGAAGGTATGACATTCAGGGCGAGGAAGCCATTGACGCCGAGGTGCTGGAGGCAATTCCCTTCCAGTATCCGGAATCAGCCACGGAAATCGTCTACGAGACCGATGAGTTCACCTTCGTCTGCCCCTGGACGGGGCTGCCGGACTTTGCTCGGCTGGCGATTCGCTACGTGCCGGGCAGATTGCTCGTCGAACTGAAATCGTTGAAGTACTATCTCACCTCTTATCGCAACGTGGGCATCCTGCAGGAGCATGCCGTCAATCACGTCCTGCAGGACCTGGTACAGCTCTTAAGGCCCGTCTCCATGTTGGTGGAGGCGGAGTATAAAGAGCGGGGCGGGCTGAAGACAAAAGCAACCGCCCGCTACGACAGTATTACAGGCAAGGAGGCCATAGATGAAAGTTAGCAAGCTTGAGGATTCACCGACCAACGAAGGTCACGGCGGTGCGGTAATGCGAGAGGTAATCACGGCCGCCGATGGCGCGCCCAACTTCGCCATGCGTGTCATTGAGGTCAAGCCGGGCGCCTCGACGCCGTCTCATGCGCACCCCTGGGAACATGAGGTCTTCGTCCTCTCCGGTCGTGCCGTGGTGAAGGGGGGAAAAGGGGAGTCGAAAATCGCCAAGAACAGCGTCATCTATATACCTCCCAACGAGCACCACTGCTTTGAGAGCATCGGCAATGAGCCGCTGCGCTTTGTCTGAGTCATCCCCAACCCCCGCTAAGTTTTAGCGGTTTAGAGCAGAACACCAGCAAAATGCGGTTCCAGCGGTGTGCGCTCTGGCACACCTGCCATTAATTCGTGCATTATTAAATAGCGCAGGTGCTCAATTGCGCATTTACTTATTTGCGCAAGAGAGTATTGACGTAATTGCGTAAATGCGTTATACTGATACCGATTATGACGGTACTCTGTATTGCCAACCAGAAAGGCGGCGTGGGCAAGACGACCACGGTGGCGGCGCTCGCCGAGGGCTTGAGCGAACATGGCAAGCGCGCTCTGCTCATTGATTGGGACCCGCAGGCATGCCTCACCATCAGCCTGGGGCTCAATCCGGATGATGTGGCGCGCACCGGATATCATGTTCTGGCCGCCATCATCAGCGGTAAAAAGGGCCCCCTAATCAGCGATGTGGTCTCCCCGACTGCTGACCCGAATCTATATCTGGTCCCCTCCAATATCGAGCTGGCGCAGGCAGAGCTTGACCTGGTGAATGCCGTCAACCGGGAATCCTTTTTGGAGGAGATGCTCCGGCCGGTGCGACGGTCCTACGACTTCATCCTGATCGATTGCCTGCCCAGCCTGGGCCTGCTGACCATCAATGCTCTGACCGCCGCCGACAAAGTTATTATTCCGCTACAGGCCGACTTTCTGGCCATGAAGGGGCTGGTGCGCCTTTTGACGACGATTATCCGGGTCAAGGAAAAGCTCAATCCGTCGTTGAATATCGCTGGTATATTGTTTACCATGACCAGTTCGCGCACGTTGCATAGCAAAGAGGTTATGGAGGTGACCCGCCGGGCGTTTGGCGACCGGATAAGGATTTTTGATGCTATCATCCCGACCAGCGTTCGCTTCAAGGAAGCGCCGGCGACCGGAAAGTCAATACTGACCTATGCTCCCAAATCGGAGGGGGCCAGCGCCTATCGCTTACTAACCGAAGAGGTGATGAGAAATGAAACGGGCTAGCATAACGGAAGAGCTTGCTTACGGGAACGCCTTGGACCGTCTCACCGGTGGGAATAGAAAGGCGGCGCCGCCGCCGAAGCGGCCACCAGCCGCACCGGCCAGCCCCACGATGATAAAGCTATCGGTATTTCTTAACCGGGAAGAGGACAGCTATCTGGAAAGCCTGGCGTCAACCGCCAAGTTCAGCGGCGGGAAGAAGATAAGCAAGACCAGGTTGATTGAGGCCATGGTGCAGGCTTTCCGCCAGAGCAAGCTTGATGTCCGCGGCGTCAGGAACGATGAGGAACTGTACAAAAGAGTAATAGCGCAAATGCGTGAATGAGTAATTGCGCAATTATATTTTCTGGATTTTATAAAGAAGGTATCTTTGAACGTCAGGCCGGCAACTGGAATA
>Ga0315274_10015729_pt1 | contig 10709 bp, 13 predicted proteins | sample YL17G02_20_MG_FD_203700 | JGI IMG/M metagenome (GOLD analysis project Ga0315274, IMG submission 203700) | Sediment microbial communities from Yellowstone Lake, YNP, Wyoming, USA - YL17G02_20 | ecosystem: Environmental > Aquatic > Freshwater > Lake > Sediment | place: USA: Wyoming | collected...
AGGGGCGGGGGCTGCTTCCGCGGTGCCACCCTTCTTGGTCATGAGGTAGAAAAGAAATGACCGACCATCTCTCTCAGGTACGGCCCTTCTCTGGAAGGACGATACCCTGGGGTCTGCTAACGCTTCCCCTGCGTCAAATCCTACTCGCTATATTAGCTTTCGGTTTGCGGCTCCCAGGTCCATTCGGCTCCGGCACTGGCATCGGCTCACACCTCGCCCGACTCTCTGCGCCCCGCTCTGGAGCCTACTAGTCCTGTTCGCAGCCTTTGCACGATTATTTCTGGTAAGTTTAACAGCCGGTTATCCGTTTGTCAAGTGCTCGCCATTCAATATTGCTGCCTGTTAAGGGGTATGCTATACTGTTTAGCGGTATATTCAATTCCAGACGGGGAAAGGGGGGAAACTTGCCGAATACGATAACCATAAAACAACTCTTGGAAGCAGGTGCCCACTTTGGGCATCAGACGGGGCGGTGGCATCCCCGTATGAAGAACTACATCTTCACCAAGCGCAATGGTATTCACATCATTGACCTGGAAAAGACAGCGACCATGCTGGGCAAGGCCTGTGAGTATGTCCGGGAACTGGTTGCCGGGGGCGGCACCATCCTGTTTGTTGGCACCAAGAAGCAGGCTCAGGAGTCACTTGCGGAGGAGGCGAAGCGCTGTGGCATGCCGTACGTTGACCAGCGCTGGCTGGGCGGTATGCTGACCAACTTCGCCACCATCCAGGCGCGCATTGACCATCTGGTACGCCTTGAAGACCAGCAGTCAAGAGGCGAGTTCGGTCGCCTTACCAAAAAGGAAATCTTGAAAATAAACGAAGAAATCCAAAAACTAAACAAGCAGATGGGCGGCATCAAGGAAATGACCAACCTGCCCAATGCGCTTTTCATTGTTGACCCGACGAAGGAAAATATCGCCCTCGCTGAGGCCAAACGAATGGGAATACCGGTGGTGGCTATTGCGGACACCAATTGTAATCCCGATACGATAGACTACCCGGTACCGGCGAACGATGATGCCATCCGTGCCGTAAAGCTGATATGCAGCAAGATGGCTGAAGCTGTTCTGGAGGGTAAAGCCGGTTTAGCCGAAATGCCAGCGGAGGCAGCAGAGCTGGAAGGAGCTGCCGAGGCGAAAGCACTGGAGACGACGGAGCCGTTTATCTTTACTCCGGAAAAGGAATAAGGAGGACCGGTTTTGGAAATATCGATAGAGATGATTAAGGAGTTGCGGAGCCAGTGTGGAGCGGGAATTATGGAGTGTCGGAATGCTCTGCTGGAAGTGGAGGGGGACATAGAAAAGGCGCTCCAGATTTTAAGGGAAAGAGGACTGCTCAAAGCAGAGGAAAAAGCCGACCGTGTCACCGCACAGGGATTGATCGAGGCCTATATTCACACCGGAGGGAGAATCGGGGCACTGGTTGAGGTGAACTGCGAGACCGACTTCGTGGCGCACACCGATGAGTTCAGGGAACTGGCGCATGACTTGGCCATGCAGGTCGCCGCACTCTCACCGCAGTATATATCTGAGGAAGAGCTCCCCGCAGGAGCCGACGTTGAACCTCAGGCCGCCTGTCTCCTGCAACAGCCATATATCAGGGACCCCGCCAAGACCGTCCGTGATGTAATCGTCGAAGTCATTGCCAAAGTAGGTGAAAATATCAGGGTAAGCCGCTTCGCTAGGTTTGAATTAGGCGTAAGGGACTAGGGGGATGGCTGCGACCAAGTACAAGCGAGTGCTCCTCAAGCTCAGTGGTGAGTCCTTTGCCGGAGGCAAGAAGTTCGGCATTGATATCGCCACTCTTACCAAGGTAGCCAAGCAGATCAAGAACGTGGTGGAAATGGGGGTGGCGGTGGCCGTCGTGGTCGGCGGGGGTAACATCTGGCGCGGTGATGAGGCTGAAGCTAACGGCATCGACCGAGTCACCGCGGACTACGCCGGAATGCTGGCCACCGTTATTAATGCCCTGGCCCTCCAGGACACGCTGGAGAAGGAAGGAGTCACCACCAGGACGCAGTCGGCAATTGGCATCAACCAGGTGGCCGAACCATATATCAGACGCCGCGCTGTCCGCCATCTGGAAAAGGGAAGGGTGGTCATATTTGCCGGCGGTACCGGCAACCCCTATATGACCACGGATACCGCGGCGGCCCTCCGGGCAATTGAGATTGATGCCGAAGTCCTGCTCATGACGAAGAACAAAGTGGACGGCATTTACAGTGCCGACCCAATCCGAAACCCGGACGCGAAAAAGTTCGAGCGCCTCACGCATCTGGAGGCGCTGAACCTTCGGCTGGAGGTGATGGACGCTACCGCCCTTTCCCTGTGTCTGGAGAATAAACTGCCCATCATTGTTTTTGACCTTGAGGCGCCCCACAGCATGGAAAAGGCGGTCAGGGGCGAGCCGATTGGCACTCTGGTATCAAGCGAGTAGGGGAAAATGGTTAGTGGCGAATTACAGAAGATGGAAGAGAAGATGCGGGCGTCGGTCAGTGGCCTGCGGAAAGAGCTAGCGACACTGCGCACCGGGCGTGCGACACCGGCACTGGTCGAGCACATCAGGGTGGACTACGCTGGCGTGCCCACGCCCCTGAATCAGATTGCCGGCATTTCCGTGCCTGAGGCCAACCTTCTCATCATCCAGCCCTGGGATAAGAGCAGTATTCGCGAGATTGAGAAAGCCATACTGAAATCGGAACTCGGTTTCAACCCGACCAATGATGGGAACGTGATCAGAATAATTATCCCGCCGCTCTCTGAAGAAAGGCGGCAGGAGCTGATCCGGGTGGTGCGGAAAAGGATTGAGGAGAGAAAGATAACCGTACGTAATTTAAGACACGAGGTTATGAATGACCTGAAGACCATGGAAAAGGATAAAGAAATTTCCGAGGATGAGCATAAACGGGCCCTTAGCCAGCTGCAAAAGCTCACTGATGTCCATATCGCTGAAATCAATCAGGTCGGGCAGGATAAGGAAAAGGAACTTCTGGAGACATAGTCCACCGGAGTATTCCTTTACGATGTTGAGGAAAAGACAGGAGCGATGAAATCAATCAAGGAGCAGGTCACAAGATTGCCGATTCACGTTGCTATTGTGCCTGATGGGAATGGACGCTGGGCGGAGAAGCGCGGGCTGTCCAGGCTGGCCGGGCATCAGGCCGGCGTGAAAAAAATGCGTTCCCTGATTGAATACCTAAACAGCCTGCAGATAAAATACCTTACCCTTTACGGATTTTCCACTGAGAACTGGGGCCGTCCTGAGGAGGAGGTCAAGGGGTTATTCCGTATTCTGGTGGAGAGGATTGACCAGGATGTCCCCAAATTGCACAAGAAAGGCGTGAAGGTTCGCCACCTCGGCCGACTTGGAGAGCTGCCTGACTGGCTGCAAAAGTCAATTCGGCGTGCGGTGGAGCTTACCAGGGATAATAAAGGGCTGACGCTGAGCTTGGCTTTCAACTATGGCGGGCATATTGAAATCATTGATGCGGTTCGCCGCATTATCGCTGAAGGCATCCCGCCGGAGAAGATAGACAAGGAACTGTTCAGTAGCTATCTGTATACGGCGGGTATTCCGGAAGTTGACCTTTTAATCAGGACCGGCGATGAGCTGCGCCTCAGCAACTTTCTGCTGTGGCAGACTGCCTATAGCGAATACTACTTTACGGATGTTCTCTGGCCCGATTTTTCCAAAAAGGACATGGACAAAGCGCTGATTGCCTACAGTCAGCGGGAACGGCGCTTCGGCGCGCTTTAAATATTAGGCATGCTCAAAAAAAGGGTCATAACCGCACTATGGGGTATCCCTCTCGTCGTGGTTGTTGCCTGGTTTGATAAGCCTCTGCCCTGGTTCACTGTCTTTATCGTTATCTGGGGGTTGCTGGCCGCTTACGAATACTACCGGCTGGTGGGCGTTTCCCGCATCTCATCGCTGACCGTTTTCGGGCTGCTCTTTACCTTTCTTATCATATTGAGCCCGCATTGCCCATCCCCGTTTGCGGCCCCGCTGACGGTGACGCTGGCCATCGTGCTGCCGCTCATCTGGCTGGTGCTGCGCCAGCGCGTTGAAGGAGCATTTTCAGGCTGGGCGTGGATGATGACAGGGTTTCTCTACGTGGGCTGGATGCTGAGCTTTCTGGTAGATTTGCGACTTGAAGCGGGCCGGAACTGGGTGTTTTTCGCCCTTTTCACCACCTTCGCCTCTGATACCACCGCCTATTTCGTGGGTGGGGCGCTGGGCAGACACCGCCTGGCCCCCCGGATAAGCCCGCACAAGACCTGGGAAGGGGCGATTGGAGGGCTGCTGGGGGCAGCCGCAGTGAGCCTGCTGTTCACCCTGTCAACACCGCTCCAGATAACGCTGAGCATCGGACAGGGGATAGTGTTGGCTTTACTGACCAGCATTTTTGGGCAGATTGGTGACCTGGCGGAGTCCTTGCTCAAACGTAATACCGGTGTGAAAGAGTCCGGCAATGCCATTCCCGGGCATGGCGGCTTTCTGGACCGGATGGACAGCGTCATTTTCGCCGGCGTTACCGTATACCTGTACTATACGTTCGCCGTACTCTGATTTACCGATAATTACTGTCCGCTATTACTTTTTATTGATGATAATAAGGTTCAAGGAGGCAGAACACGAATGATTGTCGGCAAAGGTGACTTCAAGTACGAGCGCGTGGAAGGATGGGTCAAATTACCCGAGTACTTCAACCTCGATGACCCGGTGGATGTGGCTACCGATTCCCGGGACCGCGTCTATGTTGGCTCCAGAGGCAACCACCCGGTTCTCATCTTCGACCGTGAGGGCAATTTTGTCTCCTGCTGGGGTGAGGGACACTTCGTTGACCCTCACGGGCTTTACCTCGGCCCCGACGATGCGATATATATCGCCGATGCCAAGACGCACACGGTGGAGAAGCGAGCGCTGGGCAGCGAACCGCTCATGACCCTGGGAACGAGGTTCCGTGCCCAGCCCATCATGGTTCGTGCCCCGTTCAATCAGCCGACGGGAGTGGTCCTGGGGCCAGAGGGAGAGATTTTTGTCACCGACGGTTACGGCAACTTCCTGGTGCACAAGTTCTCACCGGAAGGAAAGCTGCTCAAGACCTGGGGTGAGCACGGCAAAGGCCCCGGACAGTTCGAGCTTCCCCACAAGCTTGATATTGATAAGCATGGTCGGCTCTATGTCTGCGACCGCAACAACGACCGGATACAGATTTTCAGCCTTGATGGTGAGTTCATCAATATGTGGACCGACTGCCGCTGGCCGCAGGACATCTGTATTGACAAGAAGAATGACCTTGCCTATGTGGTGGAGAGCCACATGCACCACCTGTTCCCACCCAGAGTCACGGTTCGAGACCTGAAGGGAAAAATCCTGTCCGAATTCGGTGGCTATGAGCACGAGAAAAAAGGAGTGCTGGAAAATTCCCATACCATCTGCGTTGATTCACGCGGTGACATCTACATTGCCGATATCGTCAAGGTCAAGCGGTTGATGAAATTTGCCAGAGTAAGCTGATGGTGGCGGCATGGAAAGGCTGGCGGCAGGGGCTCGCAGACTGGGGTTAATGTTAACCCTCCAACAATGTGAGCAGTTTCAGGTCTATTATCAGGAGCTCATCGACTGGAACCGGCGCTTAAACCTGACGGCCATCACCGATTATGATGAGGTGCAGGTCAAGCACTTCCTCGATTCCCTGACCGTGGTCCTGGCCATGAAACATCCTTTGCCGAAAGGGATGAGGCTTATCGATGTCGGTACGGGTGCCGGCATCCCCGGGATTCCGCTGAAAATACTCTTACCTGATATCAAGCTTGTACTGCTCGATGCCACAAGGAAAAAGTCCACCTTTTTGGAGCACATTACTCGAAGGCTGGAGATTAAGAATACGGAGATTGTGGTCGGGCGGGCGGAAGAGATGGCCCACCGGCCTGAATACCGCCAGCAGTTTGACCTGGTTTTATCCCGGGCGGTGGCCAAGTTACCGGCGCTGGTGGAACTGACTCTTCCCTTTTGCGCCATTGGCGGCCGGTTTATCGCCCAGAAAAAGGGGGATATAAAAGAAGAAGTGCCGGCGGCACGACGGGCGATTTCCATCCTTGGCGGGGAACTGGCCGAGGTGAAGAAAGTTGAGTTGCCCGAGTTCGTCGATGAGCGGTGGCTGGTGGTCATTGACAAGGTCAGGGAGACGCCAGCGCCGTATCCCCGCCGTCCCGGCATACCGGCCAAAAGACCACTTGTATAAACTGAAGTGACATAGAATGAAGACAAAATGTCTTAGTACCATCTTGATTCTGCTCTCCCTAATTTCTGTGGTAGGTTGCGCTGCTCCTGCCGCACCTCAAGTCACCAGGGTTATTGACGGTGACACCGTAGAGGTTGACATTTCTGGCACAATATACAAAGTCCGCTATATTGGCATGGATACGCCAGAATTAGATGATAAACGCCCCGAGTTTAGCGCCTTAGCGCAAGAGGCTACTAGATGTAACAAACAGCTTTTGGAAAGGGGAACTGTTAGGTTAGAGAAGGATATCTCAGAAACTGATATATATGGAAGACTTCTACGCTACGTCTATGTTGGTGATATCTTTGTCAATGCTGAGCTAGTAAGGCAGGGACTAGCTGAAGTAAAGGCTTACCCTCCTGATACTAAATACCAAAGCTATCTTGAGGAAATGGAAGCGAAGGCTAAGCAAGCTGGCATTGGTCTTTGGGCATTAGCTTTAAGACAAGTTCCTACACCAATTCCAGCTCCATCTACTGCAGCTGAGAATGTTCAGATTACCTACATTTTTTATGATGGTCAGGTTCCTCGTGTAGAGTCTGATGAATATGTAGAAATTACCAATCTCGGAGAACAACCACAAGATTTAGCCGGGTGGATACTACAAGATATATCAGACGGGTATCCTTCATTCATTTTTTCTACTTACATCTTAGGGCCAGGAGAAAGCGTTCGAGTTTATACTAATGAGTACCATCCTGAATGGGGAGGTTTCAGCTTTGAATCTAGTCAAGCTATTTGGAACAATAGTGAACCCGACATAGCTGTGCTCTACAATGGCCAGGGAGAAGAGATATCCCGAAAAAGCTACTAAACCCAATAAGTTGATAAACTATTAACTCAGTAGTAGAATATCAATGCAAGCGGGTAGGTTGCTGGCAAAGTGAGGTGATAGGAATGGAAACTGGAACATGGAAGGTTAAGGCTGGACTGGCCCAGATGCTCAAGGGTGGGGTCATCATGGATGTGGTCAACGTCGAGCATGCCAAAATCGCGGAGGAGGCTGGTGCCTGTGCGGTAATGGCTCTGGAGAGGGTGCCGGCGGACATCCGCGCTGCTGGTGGCGTGGCCAGGATGGCTGACCCGACCATCATTGAGGCTATTATGAAGGCGGTTTCCGTACCGGTGATGGCCAAATGCCGCATCGGGCATTTCGTTGAGGCACAGGCACTGGAAGCGCTCGGTGTGGACTATATCGACGAATCGGAAGTGCTCACCCCGGCCGATGAAAGCCACCATATCTGGAAACATGATTTCAAGGTTCCGTTCGTCTGCGGCTGCCGCAACCTTGGAGAAGCCCTGCGCCGCCTCGGTGAGGGGGCAGCGATGATTCGCACCAAGGGTGAAGCTGGCACCGGTAACGTCGTTGAGGCGGTCAGGCACATGCGCGCGGTGATGGATGGCATCCGCGAACTGGTCAATGCCCCGCAGGAGGAGTTGATGGCCAAGGCCAAGGAGATGGGGGCTCCGTTTGAGCTGGTGGTTGAGGTGCACAAGACGGGTAAATTGCCGGTGGTCAACTTTGCCGCCGGTGGCGTGGCCACGCCGGCGGATGCGGCGCTGATGATGCAGCTTGGTGCGGACGGCGTCTTCGTTGGCTCCGGCGTTTTCAAGTCATCCAATCCGTCGGCACGAGCACAGGCGATTGTCAAAGCCACCACCCACTACAACGACCCGCAGATCATTGCCGAGGTCTCCAAGAATCTGGGCGAAGCGATGCCCGGACTTGATATAAAGCAAATTCCAACTGAGGAGTTGCTGGCACCGAGGGGATGGTAATATGAAGATTGGCGTCCTTGCCTCGCAAGGAGCCTTCATCGAACACTTAGCAAAACTGCGTCAGCTTGGGGTTGAAGCTATGCCCGTCCGCCTGCCCGAGGAACTTGAGGGTCTGGACGGGTTAATTATTCCCGGTGGCGAGAGTACGTCCATCGGGCGGCTGATGCGGGATTACAAGCTGACGCAGCCGATTCGGGACCGGGCCAAGAATGGCATGCCCGTATTCGGCACCTGCGCCGGCATGATAATCATGGCCAAGAAAAGCACCGATGCGGACTTCGAGACGCTGGGGCTGATGGATATCGCCGTCAGGCGCAATGCCTTTGGCCGGCAGCGGGAGAGCTTTGAGACTGAACTCAGCGTACCGGTACTGGGCAAGAAACCCTTTCCCGGCGTTTTCATCCGCGCGCCGCTGATTGAACAGGTTAATGGGACTGTGGAGGTACTGGCGCGGCTGGCGGATGGCACCATCGTGGCGGCACGGGATGGTAAAATGCTGGCGCTGGCCTTTCACCCCGAGCTGACGGATGATACGAGGTTTCATCAGTATTTTCTGGATATCGTGTCCGGGCGAAAATAAGTGGTTACGGGAGGGGGGCAGTTGCAGAAGGTAATTACGGATGATCTGGATGCATTACTCGATATCCTGCCACCTCACATACGGAAGCCGCTCTGCGAGCAGAAAGACCTCAGCGAACTGCTGGAAGTGGTGCTGGACATGGGACGTCCCCCGCAAGCCCGCTTTCCCCGCCAGGAGGTGACACTCAATCCAGAGGAAGTTGGCGAGGGTGATATCGATTACGTGGTCTCGCGCATCGGCAGCTTTGGGGATGACAACCGCGCCGGGATTGAACGGACACTGCACCGCATTTCCGCCATCAGAAATCGCGAGGGGAGGATAATTGGGCTGACCTGCCGCGTGGGCCGCGCCGTCTTCGGCACGATAAGGGTGATTGAGGATTTGGTGGAGTCGGGCAAGAGCGTCATGCTGCTGGGCCGTCCCGGGGTGGGCAAGACGACGATGTTAAGGGAAGTGGCCCGGGTGCTGGCCGACGATATGAAAAGGCGAGTTATCATTGTTGATACCTCTAATGAGATTGCCGGCGATGGCGATATACCTCACCCGGCCATCGGCCATGCCCGCCGGATGCAGGTGAAGACGCCGGCCATGCAGCACGCGGTGATGATTGAGGCGGTGGAAAACCACATGCCTGAGGTGATAGTCATTGATGAGATTGGTACCGAGCTCGAGGCCCAGGCGGCGCGAACCATCGCCGAGCGCGGCGTCCAGCTGGTCGGCACCGCCCACGGCAATACTCTGGAAAACCTCATGCTGAACCCAACCCTTGCCGACCTTATCGGCGGCATACAGTCGGTCACCCTGGGGGACGAGGAGGCGCGGCGGAGGGGTACTCAAAAATCAATACTGGAGCGGACTTCTCCACCCACCTTCGACATCGTGGTTGAAATTCAGGAGCGGGACCGCGTGGCCATTCATTCCGATGTTGCCGTGGCGGTTGACGCCACTCTCCGGAGCCAGCCCGTTGACACGGAGATAAGATGGATGGATGAGGACGGCAACGTCAGGGTGGAAAAACCGCTGGTGGAGCCAAAAAAAGCCGGGCAAAAGAAACCGGCGGGGGGCAATCAGCACCGTATTTACCTCTTCGGGGTCAACCGTACCAGAATGGAGCACCTGGCCGAAGAGATGAACCTGAGCCTGGGCATCGTTGATAACGTGCGGGAGGCCAACCTGTTTGTCACCTCCAAGAACTATTATCGCCGCAAGCCGCAGAAGGTCAGAGACGCCGAAGAGGCCAACCTGCCCATCTACGTCCTGAAAAGCAATACCCCGCCCCAGATACGGCAGATGCTGCAGAGTATTCATCCGCTCGCCGGTCCCGGTAAGCGTGACGTATTCCAGACGGCGCTGGACGAGGCCGAAGCGGCGGTGGCGCAGATAAAGAACGGTGAGGCCGAAGTTGAGCTCAGTCCGCAGAGCGCTTACATCCGCCGCCTGCAACATTTAATCGCCGAGAGGAATGCGCTGTCCTCAAAGAGCGAAGGCAAAGACCCGAACCGAAGAGTCAGAATTTATAAGTGAAAGATGGCTAAAGGGAAACAGATTCAAAAAAGAGGTTAGTGTGGAAACTTTTTGGTTGCTAGTGGGTGTAATCTATTTTGTTTTAGCTTGTTTCTATTTTTATTTAGCTTATAAATCTCTGCGTAAGGTTACTCTGAAGAACCTTCAAATTGACAAATTAAATGCAGAGCCGTTCATGCCGAAGAGAAATGCGGGCTTCGAAGTAATAAGGACATTAGGTTCGAACGGAGAAAAAACGGAGGTTCGGAGTCCAGTTTTCGTAGAGATGATAAAGAATTCGAATTACATAATAGAAAAAGTTCAGCAGCATTTTAATCAGTCTATTTTCCCCAGTATAAAAGATTATTTGGATGAAACATCTAAAATTAATACTAGGGGTTTCATAATTGCTGGCATAATATCCTTAATAGCTACATCTTTAGCATTTTGTAGTGCGTTTAAGCTTTTGTAGTTCATAATTATAGTTTGTTATTTTAAGGGATAATTTAAATGTCTCTATTCATCACCTTTGAGGGGGGGGAGGGGAGTGGGAAA
>Ga0315274_10015730_pt1 | contig 10708 bp, 5 predicted proteins | sample YL17G02_20_MG_FD_203700 | JGI IMG/M metagenome (GOLD analysis project Ga0315274, IMG submission 203700) | Sediment microbial communities from Yellowstone Lake, YNP, Wyoming, USA - YL17G02_20 | ecosystem: Environmental > Aquatic > Freshwater > Lake > Sediment | place: USA: Wyoming | collected...
CTCTATAGAATTTGGGGTCAGTTGCCCGGTATGGCTCTGCGAGCTGTAGTAGAAGGCATCATACGGGCCTACTGCGTCGGCCGCCCCCGGACCGCCCTTGGTTTCGTTCAAGCCTTTGAGGGAGTTATGCGGGAACATGACATGCTTGTACGGGGGCTCTTTGTAGGAAATGACGCCCCCTAGCCATCCGTAGCGGTTGTCCCGCTTCTCCTTCTCCTTCGGCTCGTAGAAGGCGAACCCGAAGGCCGGCATCGTGTTCTCCTTGCCGATAATGGCTGAGGCGATGTCTCGCTCGTCCTCCGACGTGAAGAAGAACTGGCGGACCGTCCCGTCCGGCTGGCGCCATCCATCCCACCACAGGATGTTCGGCGAAGCAACGTAGGACTGCGCCGGCCATTGGTATCCGCACTTCTCGCAGAGCCTTTTTGCACCGAAAGCGACGTCGTGGATCGGGCACTTCTCGGCGTACTGCTCCAGGGCGAAGCCATCGGTCTTCCTTCCCGTGATCGGGTTTACCCCTTTGACGCTCGGCAGGATGGCCGTGTTCTCGTGGTCGTTGTCCTGCCAGTCAAACCAGAGGGCCCAGTCGGGGTCGACGGGGCAGACGTAACTCCCGGCATCCCTGACCCAGCTTTCCGGGGCTTTGGGGAAGCAACCGACCGGGAATACCGGAATTTGCTGCCCTGGAGGGAGGCCGAATACCTTGTCCCCCTTGAGTCGGGCCGCTCTCCTAAGGTTGGCGTTGAACCCATTCAGTTGCATGTTCCAGAAGTCATGCTCGACTACCGTACGCTTGGAAACCTTCTCGACGGCTGCTATTGCGTATGTCATGGCGAATCTCCTTTTTAGGGAACCAGTGGCGGGGCGTTGCGCCCCGCCACCATCGGTTCTGGTTTAGTATTTCCGGTGGTAGAAGAACGGGTCGGCGTTCTTCTTGTCCTTGCTGAGGCGGCGTGTCAGCTTGGGCAGGTCGCCGTCCTTGGTGCGGTCTTCCCAGGAGAGCTTGACCGAGGGGACTTTCAGGAGAGGGTTTGCCACGCCAGATGCGCCCCTCTCGATCTCCTCGATGAGGGAGATGATCGCCATGGGATTCTCCGGAGCGACCCCGACGTCGGAGGCGACCCTGACGATCTGCCGATTGGCATCGTTTATATTCTGCCAGTTAGCCTGGCACTTCTCGCAGAAGCCACCGGCAAGGACGACGTCGTTATGGAGTGGGCATTCCTCGACGAACTTCATGGGCCACTCGTTGACCCGGCAGGTCTTGGTCACGCACTGGGACCCGTCTGCGTTCTTGGAGATGTACATGTCGGGGATCTTGCCGCCGGACCGGACCTGCTTGAGCAGGGCGAGGCTGGCGTCGGCGTTGACCTTGCCATCTTCCTGGAAGACGATGACCGGCTCGTCCTTGGCCCGCCTGGACAGCTCGGTGATAACGTCCTCCGGGCAGTCCTCGTTGTAGGCGTCAAGGAGTTCCTCGGTCTTCCACTGGGACGCTGGCCTCTGGGACTTGATGAGCTCGACGAGCCCGTCGTTGCCCGGGTTGGCGAGAGTCGGTCCCTGCGGCTTATGTGGTTTGGGCGGGAATTCTTGCCCGCAAAGAATCGTCCAACCAGCGTTGAACCTAGCAGGCTTGACCCCCTTGCTGGCCACCGGACCCTTTGCCTCTTCCCAGGAGAGTGACTGCTCGAGGATGTCGGTAGCGTCGTCGTCCTCGACTCCGACGCCAAGATCAGCGAGGACGGACGTTAAGTCCTCCTCCTTGATCCTCATTACCTTCGCTGCTTCTTGGATCCTGCGGACGAACTCGGAGTTGGTAGCCATTGCGGCACCCCTTTCGTATGCGGCACGTTTCATTGTGCCTTGTTGACGGCTACTAGGGAAGGATCCGAACCGTCCCGTTTGCCTTGCGGGGAGCTACTTGGCCACATGGCGTTTTGCGGCCCCGCATGAAGAGGATTATATCATGAGCCGATTGATCCTGCATAAAATCTTTTGGAAAGTTTGGTATGTCGCTTTGGATTCTATTACTTGCGCTTCGATTTTTTCCGCACGGTACCGGTCTTGGCCCGGACGACCCTGCGCTCCTTTGTGTTCTCGTCACGTTCCCAGTCGACGATCTGGGACTGTTCCTTGAACTTCCTTCTCTTGATTCCGCTGAGGGACTTCTTGAGGACCCGGAACATGAACTTCTCGCCGAGGGCATACTCCTTGCCGATTGCCTCGTGGCCCTCGAACGTTCCCCTGACCACGAAGATGTTCGGGTCGTCAACCTTCTCCAGGATTCTCCCTATGGACGTGATGGACGAGTTGCCGGTAGTTTCGTCAGGAGAGAAGACCTCGACGATCTCCCTGAGCCCGACGAGCTGGGTCGAGCAGATGAGCATGTTCTTGTCCAAGTCGATGGTCACGCTCTTGTACGTGCTATTTGGCATGGCTTGTCCCTCGCACTCGATCCTATTATAGAGCAAGGAGGCCTTGGCACCATGCCTGACAAGAATCCGCCGTCTTTCGTGATCTTCGGCTACGGGGGCACGTTGGCCAACGCCGTCTACGACCGACTGGTGCAGGAGACCAGTGGCTACAAGCTGTTCGCCTTCGACCACCAGAGGGTTGACGTGACCATGGAGGGTCATGTCCTTCCTCTGCTCAGGTACATCAAGCCCGACTACGTGATCAACTGCGCCTCGCTCAGCGACGTCGAGGTGTGCGAGATGGCCAGGGTCGGGGCGTTCTCCATAAACGCTGTCGGGGCAAGGAACGTTGCCATGGCCTGCAAGGACATAGGCTGCAAGATGGTCGGATTCTCGACGTCATACGTCTTCGACGGGAAGTCCAGGTCTTCGTACAGCGAGACTTGCCACCCAAAACCAACGAACGTGTATGGCAAGTCGAAGTTGCAATCAGAGAAGGACATCCTGGCCTCCTCCTCTCGAAACCTGGTGATACGGACGGGATGGTTGTTCTCCAACCATGGCACAAACTGGCTTACGGAGGCCATGCGGATGGCCTCCGGCAACGAGGAAATGTGCGTCGTCGAGAACCGGGTTGGAAACCCGACGTATGCCGTAGACGTGGCCTCGGCGATGGTCGACCTAATCAAGGCGGATTCTTGCGGCATCGTACACGTGGTCAATGAGGGGTTGTGTTCCTGGGCCGATTTGTACCGAGTCATCATGTCGAAGCTGGGCTCGACGAAGGAGGTCGTCCTCGTCAACCCGAAGAGTAACTCGTTTTTCTCGGCTCCTTACCCACGCAATTCAACCTTGGCGAACCGGAGGTACGAGCGCATTGCCGGAAAGAAGATGCGACCGTGGATGGCGGCCATGGACGAGTGCTTCGACGTGGTCAAGAAGGACGGAGAGAGCGATGGCCGAACTAAACGATAGGGGAGGCCGTCAACATGCCCATCAACCTGAACCTGCCGATGCCGGAACCGGAGAAGGAGTCATACGATCCGTGGGTAGTCGTCGCGGATATACCCATGGGAACAAACGAGTACCGTTTTTCAGGGATCAAGCTACTAAATACCCCGGACGGTGGAGTCGTCAAGAAGCTCTATCCCGTGAATCAGCCCATGTCGTGGTCCAACAGGGCTCTGATCGGGGTGCCCGGGCTCGTCCTTCGCTGACCTGGTGTAAGTCAAGCCGGAGCAAAGGGATATTGGCCCCTTCGTCAGAATTATCCCCTTGAAGGGGCAAACATGGGTAAAAGCGAACCGAAGGACAACTTTGGCCGGATGTTGGACTTGCTGATCAGCGAGGCCAAGGCGTCGTTGTCTGACCGCAAGGTCGTCGACATCATCGAATTCTGCGAGAGCGAGAAGCACCTTAACCTGCTTGGTCAGGACCCGCCTCTCCAGTTGTGGCCGATGCAGCGCATCGTCCTGAAGATGTTCTATAGGGGCACCAGGGGAAACGAGCACCTCAAGCTGACGGGCCCGGAGGAGGACCTCCTCAAGGAAATTGCCAAGAGCGAGGAGTTCGACTACGACGAAGCGCTCGGCTTCGAGCAGGTCATCGACAAGTACAAGCGGGGCATCCTGTTCACCCACCTTCTCATGGTCATGGGACGAAGGTCATCCAAGACCACGCTGGTGAGCATCATCGCCGTCTACGAGGCATACAAGCTCCTTGAGACGCCGGAGGGGAACCCGCAGAAGTACTACAAGATGGCTCCCGACAAGAGCATATACATCCTTAACGTCGCCACGAACGAGCAACAGGCCCTGTACCCGCTGTTCGCGGAGATCGAGTCCAGGATATCGAGGTCCCCATACTTCCAGGACAAGGTCAATCATGACCACAGCCGGAAGGGCAAGCTGTACTTGCTCACGGACAACGACAAGAGGGAGAACGACGAGAGAATCAAGCGTGGCATGAAGGTTCTCATCGAGGGGTCTGTCGTACTGATGAGCGGTCATAGCAACAGCGACTCCCTCCGAGGCCATGCCACGATCTGCCTGCTGTTCGACGAGTTCGCGCACTTCAAGACGTCCTCCGGGGTTAGCGGAGGAGACGGCGTGTACAGCGCCCTGATCCCGTCCATGAAGCAATTCGGTAGCGACGGCAAGATCATCCTGCTGTCCGACCCATTGGGCAAGGACGGATTCTTCTGGAAGTTGTTCCAGATGTCCCAGAAGAAGGTTTGGGACGAGGCGACGAAGACGGACAAGTACCCGCACGATGAAATCTTGGCGATTCAGCTCCCGACGTGGCGGATGAACCCGACCAAGGACCTGTCCTACGAGGAGTTGTCCAAGACGGAGCTGCCGAGGGACCCGACGTCGTTCCATACGTCCTACGGGGCGAGGTTCCAGGGAGTCGCAGGGTCAAAGATGTTCGACCCTGACAAGGTCGAGACTTGCGTCGACTATACCAGGACGGAGTCGATGAAGCCAGACTCCAGGTGCATCTACTACATCCACCTTGACCCTGCAACGACGTCGCACAACTACGCCCTAGCCATGGTACACAAGGAGACGACGTCGCATAATTTTGGGCCTCCGGTCATCAGGGTCGTCCTTGACAAGTTGAAGTTCTGGGCTCCCACGTCTTCCGGTCCGATCAACATCGGGAACGTCGAGAAGTACATCATTGAACTATGCCAGACGTACAGGGTGGAGAAGGTGACATTCGACACGTTCCAGTCGGCCCAGACGATACAAAACCTCAGGTCGAGGTCGATCCACTCTACGGAGACGCCGTACCGCGAGAGCTACCTGCTCGACATCTATGGCCAGCTCAAGAACCTGGTCAACGATGGGACGCTAGTCCTATACCCGCACGACCGCCTCATCGGGGAGATGAAGTGCTTGTTGGCCAAGCTGGTCAGGGGCGGGTTCAAGCGGTATTACGACCCTAAGTCGGAGTATCCCGGTGACGACTGCGTAGACGCCTTGGCCGGGGCCGTGTTCCAAGCCTTTCAGAAGGTCAGAGAGGGCGGGCTTCCCCGCTCCAGGCTCGTCATGATGCCTTCCGTCAGGAGGTAAGCGGTGGACGTCAAGATCAACTTACAGGACGGCAAGCTGGTCCACGAGCAGAAACTCAAGGACCGCAAGCAGAGCATTGCCTCTGACGCTGCCTCCGTGGCGTGGTTCATCGTCAGGCACAAGCTTGAAGCAGAACGGCAGAGCGAGTCCTATAACTCGGATCCCGAGGACGTCATCAGGAGGTGGTCTGAGGAGGGGCAGCGACAGTGGACGTATGCGCTGGTCGAGGACGACAAGTACGTCCGTTCCGTCGGGCACAAGGCCTCGTTGCTGGTCAGGCAGATATTGGACGACATCAAGCACAACAAGGGCAAGCTCGTTTCGCTATTCCCGGCGCCCGCGGCTCCCGGTGGTGGCGGCGGCGGTGGAGAAGCCGGTGGCGGGGAGGGGCTAGCCGGCTTGTTCGGAAGTACCAAAAGTACAATCAAGACCGCGTTAGCCCAAGATCCGGACGTGGAGGCCGACGGGAACGGCAAGATTGTCATTACCGCAACCGACCAGCTCCTTATACAGTTTGCCAGAATCGACCAAATGAGCCCGGAGATGGCGTTCTGGGCGAACACGATCAACATCCACGTTCCTGACGAAAGAGGAAGGAGGGTCAGGTTCGGATGTAATGATGATGAGATCAGGATATCGGGACCCAGCGTCGCGGAGTTCAACAGCGCCGTTCTGGAGCTGCACGAGGCGTACCCCAAGGAGGTTGATAGGCTAGTACGGCACTTGGAGATAGATTTTGAGTCCGAGGAGGATAGGCAAGCCTTCATACTTAGCTTGTCCAGGTGCGTCCAGTACTCAAACTCCTGCTCGCTGTTCTCCACATGCCAGATACAAATTGAAGGCGTCGTGGCCGCGATGGACGGGAGTCGGTCGTTCAAGATATCCGAGACCGTCAAGGCCGTCATGGAGGGGATCGGCAAGTTCCTGGATCCTCGCCTTCAGAGGATCATGGACATCGTAAATCAAGGCATAGATCAAGGTCCTGGGTCTCCAGGCATAGTAATTGTCTCGATGCCGGCGTCTCTTGACATGTTTTACAGGGAAGAAATCGTTGAGTTCTCAAAGTATGGACACGACATGGAGGACATGGCTGTCGCATTAGGAGGTCATGCCGTCCATCCGTTGGTCGCCAAACTGAAGCAACCGAATGACTGGCCATCTTCGGACAACCATAGGATAGTTTTGGCCGACTTGAAGGGCAAATGCCTGTATCGGCTTGGCCACCTCATCGCTTTGGCGCCTGGTGCATTCCAGCGAGACGAGGCTGAGGTTCTGAGCGATTCGTTCATTGTTCCGCTGATGGAAGAACTGGCCAGGACGCAGTCGTCGAAGAATCCATCCACAAACAAACCCTCTGATACGGCCGCCGAGTTTAGGTCTTTTGTCCGTCTACTCGACGCCAACGACGAGGAGCTCCTTGCCGGGATGCAAGCCCTTCCTGCGAGGTGGAAGGTACGAGTTGCGACGCTCGCAGCATCGCAGAAGAGGCATGGCTTCATGCAGGGGAACCCACAGTCTTGGTATGCAGAGGACCCCCATGCATCTCATCAGGCTCCGTTGTCCCATTTCTCTTATGTATCTCCGTTGTTCTACAAGATGATGGACTCAGCGCACAAGACGGAACCGAAGAATGTAGACATATTGAGGAATCTTAGTAGGGTTGAAATTAAGGAACAGCCTGGATCGCTTAGGGATCCAGGAATGTACCAGATGAACGCCATGTTCGAGACCAAGGACCTTGGCCTATGTCGTAGCCTCTTGTCCAACTTCACGACCTCAAGCGAAGCGGAGTCAATGGCCTTCTCAATCATTTGCGAAGATGGAACGCATGAGGACTATGCGTATTTGGCGGAACAATTCATCAGAAAGAAGCCTCCGTTCGAGAACACGAGGGCTACGTGGGCCTCGGTCTGCAAGAACGCCAACAAGATCGCGAATACCCCGCTTGGGGCGGCGATAAGAACGATTTTGGGGTCGCAAATTCCAAACCCAGACGCGTACCTCAACATGCAGGACGCCTCGTTGCTTACTGGCGACGTCTATCCGAACGGAGAGAGCAAGTTCTCCAGGTCGTTCGGGATGACCATCGGAGGCAATAGCAAAGAGGAAGTCTTGGCCGACATCCACGACCTCATCATTGCAAGGAGTTACGACGCCGTAATTGGGAAGGCCACCGACCTTGTCTCGCTTGGAGCCAAGGACGACCTCGTCAACGTGATGAGGTCCATAAGCCAACATGGATGCCAGAAGCACCACTTGGTTGCCTTGTTCCGCATGCTCTCTCGCATGTCGAAGAGCAACAACGAGGAGAATTCGAGTCTCGCCTCTGAGTTCGGGTATCTCATGAGCCCGTCCGGGCAATTGATGGGCATCGATGACATGATCATGCAGGGCAACGTCCCGGAGGAACGACTAGAGACGTTATCCATTTCGAACCCGGAGATGATGGCGGCCTACTTCTCGACGAAGTGGGCCAAGGATCCGGAGCAAGCCAAGCGGCTCATCTCTAGACTTTCCCCGCAGGCCAAGGCCACGGTCAGGCCGTTCTTGTACAGCCTGCCCGAGAGCCTGTTCTACGAGGAGCCAGCCCAAAAGCCGGACGTAGAGGCTGCCGAGGATAACAAGGTCATCATCGTTGCGACGGGGCATGATGTGGCTACGACTGTAGTCGGAGAACCAATTGCATTCGTATACGACAAGAACAACAGGTCAGGCGACGCTCGAATAAGGAGATGGACCGACTATTCCTCTCGCATGATGCCGGACGAGAATGGCAAAATGTTGCAGTTCGTTCTTCCAGAGAAGATAAACATCCCGGCAGACAAGGCCAGAAACGTCATTGCATCCCTTGACGACATTATGAGCATAAACCAGAAGATGTTCCTGGCCATAGAAACATCGTGTCCAAAGTCCTTGTCGTATGAGAGGCGGACGGAGATCGCCTCGCTGTGTTCCTTCGAAATGGCGTATATAGGTGATTTCCCGCAAGCGTCGGAGCTTGTTCCGACCATGATCGACGGGGTCATGGCCGGAATGACCAGCCATCGGTCGCTGATCTTCTCTGAGCAGTCCTTGAATGTCCTGAAGGCCATCGGAGGGGTTCTATGCCCGAAGATGATGGAGATTCAAAGGCTAATCAACGAGGCGACCCATGAGAACGTCATAACTTGGGAATACGTCATGCCAACTAGTATTTGGCGCCCAGAAGACAAGCCAGTTGCCGTACCAGTGACGACTTTGGGGCAGGATCCGAGAGAATTCGCGTATAACATTTTGGAGCTTTTGGAGATCGTCAAGAGACCAAGCTTGAGCCTTGAGGTCAGGAACAAGGCCGCCCTGCGGATGGGCCACCTGTTCGCCGTGTCGCCGGACTTGTTCGAGCAGAACGACATCTCGTCAGCCCTCAAGGACGCGGACGTTATGGCCGCCTCGTGGTTGAGGCGCCTCATGTTAATGAGATTTTGGGACGATGACAAATTCTCTACCGAATACGTGAACTTCGCGCCCGAGTGGAGGCCGTGCGTCGCCACCCTTGCGGCTACTCAGAACAGGACGCAAATTATCAAAGAACATCCGGCCATGTGGCTCTCGAAGAACGATGACGACGAGTACTACATGTCGATGGAGTTCTTCCTCAAGACAGACAAGACGAACCCGACCGAAAGCCATCCTGAGATCATGACTTTTCTGAGTGACCGACCCATGACTCGCTATCCGGAAGACGTGCAGACGAATGACATACTCTTGCATACGCTCTTTGAGACAAAGGACATCGAGCTTGCCAGGGACATGATGACCCAGGCGGGGATGTTCCCCGAAGCGTTCTCGTTCATGTGCCAACACGGAGACAAGGACGACATGGCTTCGTTGTTGACCAACTTGGAGCGTTGGGGAGAATTGGTTAGCGACTCTGATTCACGCCATGGAAATACGATGAACAAGTACATGTGGGCCGCCATCATAAGCAACTCGGACAGGATAATCGGGACTCCATTGGCAGAAATGGTTGCCAACATAGAAATACAATCGCCGACCCGCGAATATCAAGCCCTGACAGATGCCCATTGGCTGGTGTCCGATGACGTCCGCAAAATGTTTTGCAAGACGTTCAAGCTCAACACTGACGGGGACAGGCCCGGAGACATCCTGAATTCATTCCTTGCTCTGGTAAGGGATAATAATTTTATCAACATCAATGATGGGTTCAAAAAACTGTTTGAGTTTGACGACAAGGACTCGACCCATACGCTTCTCGTCGCTGCCCTGCGGGCCGGATGGCGTCCGTTAAGCTACGAGTCCAAAGGCATCGAGAAGTTCATCGGACATGAAGGCATGGAAATGGCGAAGCAGGATGCCGGGTTTGTCTATTCTTGGTGGACGGTTGATGACCTGTTAAAGAATCCAGGGCTTTGCGCCAAGGTTCCCGACGACAAGCTAAACGAGGTCGTTGCCAAGAACATAACCCAAGTCGTAGGATTGTTGTCGGAGCTCGTGGCTCGAGACCCGGACTCGGTCGTGGTCATCTTCAACCGTCTGACGAGAGGAAACCAGGGCATGTTGATTCAATACATGCCGAACTGGCGGCGGCCATCGCCGCCGGCTCCGGACGTCGAGGCTCGATCAACGGACATGATCAGGACGGCGTCCTCAAAGTGGGAAAGCAACAAGGAAACGGCATACTTCTGCGGGCTTGCAAGAGGCAACCTATTCCCTTGGAAAGAAGGGTACCTCATGCACCTGCATCGTGCCTATGCCTATACAGAGGACGAGCTGGAGCACGCATTGGACCAACTTCTGGCATCAGAGGAGGACCGGAACAAGGCTGTCCAAATTGGAACTTTGGTACTCGAAGCCGCCGAGAACGTGGCAAGGAAGGTACTGCGAGACGATGCTTCGGTCCGTGACTTCATGGCATTGGCCACGGAGCACTCATTGTACATCCCGAACTTCCTGGAAGCGAAGTCAAGCGGGGCCATGAGCACGCTGTTGCTCAATGCGTTTGGAGCGTCCCATCAAACCAGGAACTTCGTCAAGGAATGGGCGTCCCTCTCAGGAAGGGCCATCGACGACATCGTCGAGTTGGCTACGAAGATGAAGTTTACCGTCATGGTCAGTCCATACTGGCCGTCTCATGGCGGGCTGGACATCGGGGTTGTTCCTCAGGACGCCGAATGGAGGACGTGGAGCAGCGAGCCGTCCGATAACGTGAGGAATGAG
>Ga0315274_10015732_pt1 | contig 10708 bp, 14 predicted proteins | sample YL17G02_20_MG_FD_203700 | JGI IMG/M metagenome (GOLD analysis project Ga0315274, IMG submission 203700) | Sediment microbial communities from Yellowstone Lake, YNP, Wyoming, USA - YL17G02_20 | ecosystem: Environmental > Aquatic > Freshwater > Lake > Sediment | place: USA: Wyoming | collected...
CAAGGAGCTCAGTATCGATATCAACGCGGTCAACAAGCTCGTCAATTTCATGATTATGGAGGAAATCCTCTTTCTGAAGGGAGGCTCGGGCAAGACATATGACCCGTTCGTGTACGCTCCCAGAGAAGGGGTCTTGGAACAGTTCGCATAGGGTGAGCATGGTGGTGTATATGGACGGTTGGCAAGCCGAAGTCGACGCCAAGGAGAAACGGAGGGTCCGGGCCAGAGAGTTATGGGAGACCCTGTACAAGGAGATGGAGGCGACGGATTGCAACGGCGACCCGGTGGAGCTAGCGTTCGAGGTCTATCGACGGACCACGGTAAAGAAGGACCAACCCTGTCTCGTAGTATGGGCGACGGACCCCGCGAAGGAGGTTGTTCGAAAAATCGATGGTGTGAAAAAAACACCCAATACCCATCCAACCTTTGACGAAAAATCCGAGAAGGTCATCATTGCGGTCATGGAGAAAATGAAGTCCACCTGTCCCAAGAAGGTTGACGGCCTGCACACCACGATGGAGCTCTATCTGCAAGTACTGACTTACGAGAACCCCGACCAGACAAGGAACGGATTCGTCGTCTTCAGGGACAGTGAATCAACCCGTATCGAGGAATGCTGCAAGAAATGGTTCAAGAAGAGCTATATCGATATTCAAAAGGAGGCCGGGGCAACATGACAACTGGAACAATCAAGTTCTCCCATGCTTACTGGAAAATGCCAAACCATGCTATTCCAAATATGCTGTTTGATTTGAAACCCACCACGCTCATTCAAGTCCTCAACGTAGATAGGAACCAACTCTCAAAGGAATTTTTGGATTACGACGATACCTATACCGGACCTGATGGCAAGCCCGCACATTTCCCGGTACCGGACGGCCCTCTCCTGATGCTCTTTCTCGAAACCGGTGGAGTGTTATGGACCACGCTTCGACGGTCCTATCCGACAAAAGAGAAATATTACAGGGACCTCGTGGGCAAAGAAGTCACGATAGAAATGGTCAAATGAGGTAATTCCATGAAATACAAGAGTGTACCTTTCAAGAAGGACGCGCCGTATCCAAGGGACTTACTCGTATCGACACTCAAGGAGTTCCGCACGGAGCATGTCACGTTCACGGTAGTGGACGATAACGTCCGGCTCTCGGAGGTCGTGTCCGAACTACCCGAAGAAGCCTCGGTTCCTCCCCCTGCTATAGTTGACGAACCTCCGAATCCACCTAAGAAGGTGGGTATCTCCTCTGGCGGTCTGAAGGTGGCAATGGCTTCGATATTCAGAATGAAAGGGAAGCCGGTCCTGTCAGAAATGGAAATTGTTAATACGATGGCATTCGATACCAAATGGGTCGGACCCACTCGTGCCAAGGATATCATATTTACGGCCAAGGAAATGAACATCCTCAAGGAAATAGCCGAAGGTTTGGAACTCGGGTTCGACATTGATACTATACCGGAAAACACGTTGGGCATTCCCTTTGACTTCCTCAAGAAAGATTCACCAGCGAAGGAGGAACCGAAGCCCGTTACGGACTTGCAAAAGGTCGAGAAACAGCACATAGAACCGGCGCTCCCAGTCGAAGAGAGCAAACCGAAGAAGGTCCTTCCGGCATGGTCCAAAGTCAAGCTCCACAACGATAAATGCTTGAAGCATTGCAAGAACAGGACCAAAGCCTGCGATGACTGTCATAGGTGGGGGAACTTTAAAGAATGATAATCCGTGAACCACCACCGTCTAAAGACGGTGGCTTCTCGCTTCTTTGACCCGCCTTACCAATCCGATTTTTTGAACCGGCAGAGGGCGATGTCTCCACGAGCGTAGATTTCCGTTGTTCCAACGGTATGGCGATTAAACGACTCTCCGTGAGAGATTTCAACCCTCTACGGAGGATGTTGATGGAAGCGTTCAAGTCACGGCTCATAGTCAGACCGCAGGATGGACAAACATGCGTCCGGTCCTTCAGTTCCTTCGGCACGACCGTTCCGCATTTCGAACAATCCTGCGTCGTACCGTTTGGAGAAACTCTTACGTACCACTTACCAGCACTTTCAGCCTTGTAAGCGATTTTGATATACAGTTCGTTCCAACCGGCATCCGATATCGACTTTGATAGGCACCGGTTCCTGACCATGTTCCTGATTTTCAGGTCTTCCACGACGATACAATCGAACTTGCTCACCAAGAATTTACTCAATTTATGCTGGAAATCGCTCCTCTGGTCTCTCACCTTCCTATGTAGTCTTGCAACCTTGATTCGTTGCTTTTCTCTACGTTTCGAACCCTTTACTCTCTTAGATAACTCCCTCTGGGCGCGAGCCAACCTTCGCTCGCTCTCCCGGAACCACTTCGGATTACCGAGCCTCTCGCCCGTGCTAAGGGTTAATAGGTTTGTCAATCCAGCATCGAGCCCGACCGGATTCTTCGGTTCATAATTGGGTACCGGGCTGTCGGGAATTCCAACAACAAAGAACGCGTACCATTTCCTGTCCGGATATCGCTTGACGGTCAATGTCTTGACCTTTCCAACAATGGGTCGGTGTAGAACGATTCTTACATTCCCGACCTTGGAAAATTTCAATCTATTACCGTCGAGCCGGAACCCGCTCTGAGGGTAAACAAAAGACTTGAAGTTCCTACACGACTTGAACCTCGGATATCCCTTCCTCGTCCTGAAGAAGTTCCGGAACGATTTATCGAGCCGTCTGAGAATGTCCTGAAGAACCTGTGAATAGACTTCGTTATATTCCGGGTGATGGGTCTTGATATCTTTCAATTCGTCCGCCTGCTTCTTGTAGGTCACGGATTCGTGGTCGACCTGCCAAAATGTCTTTCGTTGGTCCAATGCCACATTATAAAGGTTCTTGCATAGAATAAGAGTGCGATTCAGAATCTCTTCCTGTTCCCTGTCAGGATAGAGCCGATACTTGTAAGTACGTTCCACCATTTTGTCGCCCATCGCCATATTATTGATGAATGAATATCTATTTATAATCTCTGATTGATTCCATCCCCGTTTAAAAACGGGGGTATTCAAAACCCCATAAATATCCAAAAAGTATTAGTCAGGACGGGGATGAAATTGATAGACTGGAAAGAGTTGGGTAAGACGCTCGATAACCGGCTTAGCGAGATACACAAGAAGTACGAAGCGTTACGAAGTTCCGTAAAGACCGTTGAGGTCTCCGAGGAGCTCAATACGTCAGAGAAGGTTGAGATTGTCAAGACAATCATAGAGTATCTCGGAATCAAGTGCGAGCTCAAGGAATGGATTGATATGAACAACTCGCTCATCATGACCGGAACGCTCTATGAACGCGCGGAGGCCGATATCCGTTCCGAAATCGAAAGCCTGTTCTATCAACGCCTCTGCGACAAGCTCGACGACATGACCCTTCTCAAGACGGCCCGCAATATCGCCGAGAATGCCCATGTCCAGGACATAGAGAAATTCATGTCAGATATCGAAGCCCGTCTGAAAATGATGAAGCAGAAGCTGGAAGAAGAGGCGAAGAAATAATGTCCGGGTGCACTCGGTGCGACCGCACGGTCGATTGTCTGAGGTGTAAACGGAAGTGCGAACTGTGGCCCCATCAATTCGTGCACGACAGGGTAGGCAATCTATGGGTCCAGGGAAACTGTTGTTCATGCGGGACCTATTACGAGAAACTTGTTAGGCGAAGGTAGGTTATCGTCGTGTGGGAGTACCGAGTAGGGCACATTATCGACGAGTTGCGAAAAATTCCCGACGAGAGCGTGCAGATGGTGGTGACTTCGCCGCCTTACTGGGGATTAAGAATATATTCCGGTGAGCAGGAGATAATATGGGGTGGGGACGAAAAATGCAAGCACGAATGGACGGAGGCTGGCGGCGGACTCCATCACGAGAACCGAAATTTTCATAGCGGGACGCAGGACGAAGTGAAGGGTCAGGGACCGCTTGTAAATGTACGAGAAGACGCACGAAGCAAATCTGGTCTCTGCCAGAAATGCGGTGCGTGGCGTGGTGCGTTCGGACTCGAACCCGAAATTTCTTTGTATGTCGAACATACGGTCCAGATATTGAGGGAGATAAGGCGGGTGCTACGGAAGGACGGGGTTGTGTTCTGGAACATAGGGGATTCGTATGCGACACGACTCGAAGGGGACGGATGGGGCGATTATGAGTGGAATACCGGGGGCGCAGTCGCCCCCGAAAAAGGAACCGTATCGAAGCACAAACGAGAACGAACAAGCGGTCTCAAACCCAAGGACCTGTGCCTCATCCCGTTCAGGGTGGCGCTCGCTGTGCAAGCCGATGGATGGTGGTGTCGGTCTGACATCGTATGGGTCAAGCCGAACCCGATGCCAGAGAGCTGCACGGACCGCCCGACCAAGAGCCATGAATACATATTCCTGTTCACGAAATCGAAGGACTACTATTGGGACCAAGAGGCGGTGAGAGAATCTTCGACGTGTGCGGACCCCGCAAGCCCGAACTACAGGGCAAGAGGTAAGAGCGATTCCCGCGAGAAACACGGCGGTGTCGAGGGCGGTGTCAAACCAGCCTTTGGAAACGAGGGATTTTATCAACCTACGAGTCGCAACATCCGTTCCGTCTGGACCATCGCAACCCAGCCCTACGCCGAGGCCCACTTCGCCACGTTCCCCGAGGAGCTCCCGGAGAGATGTATAAAGGCTGGCTCGTCGGAAAGGGGTAACTGCCCTGACTGTGGTGCTCCGTGGGTTCGTGCAATTAAACGGAAGAAAACCCCGAGGACCGAACGTACAGACAACCCAAACATTGGTGGTCTCATGCGATGTCCAGCAGAGATTGACCAAGTTACAACAATGGGGTGGAGACCAACATGCTCCCATTATCCACGGACAAACGAATGGGTCGAATACATAGATTTCGAAGACACTAAAAACCCAACGGCCGAGGAACTATCGGAGAACGAACGGCGAGCGAAAGTCCAAGCAGAGCTGTTAGAGTTCTGGAAACCTCTGAAAACAATTCCCGCGCTGATTCTGGACCCATTTGCCGGGTCTGGTACAACGTTATGGGTCGCCCGCAGGCTGGGCCGTCACGCCATCGGGATTGATATTTCCAATCAATACAAGGAGCTCGGAACGAAACGGGCCAAGCTCGACGTGCCCGCAATAGAAAGTTATGGGGATTGACCATGCCGTATCACGAAGATTATCTCTCGCCGGCAGACCGGCGACAGCTCGAACGAATCCGCAAGTACAAGGAATGGAAGGCCGAAGAGGAGGCCAAGAAGAGATTGAGGAAACGACTCTATTCGTCCGCCGGAAAGTGAACGGGCTCCGGTTCCGTTTTAGGTTGGTTCAATAACATAGTCGTTGAAACGGATTTCGTGTTAGAAATGACAGTCTGAAGCTCGCCACAGACCGTGCACTTATAGGTCCGGGACAGTCCATGACCCATGAGATAGGCCCGCTGGAGAAGAAGCTCCCTCTGCTTGCCACATTTCTTGCATCGCATTATCCTGAATTGGTCCTTCTGCATGTCACTACACCACCATACCCTGCACGGCCATCTCGTATTCAATATTTGCACAATTCACTTCCTCACCCTGCCACTGTAGTTGTCCTCGTGCCTCGGGTCATTTGGATTGCGAGTACACGCGGTGCAATAACCCATCGACAATGAATTATTACATACGAGACCGCATGGTCCCTTCGGCCAACCCTTCGGCCAAGCATCCTCCGGTATTTTTATTATATTCTGTTTCATGTTTTTTTATTCCTCTTCCCCTTCTTCGCATGAACCGGATAAACTTTGGTGTTCACGAACGGTCTAACGGCATCCAGGGCCATCTGCGTCTCGGCCTGGCAACCGTCGCACCCGCATTGGGCTGGTTTCGGTCCCAGCACATTGTAGACCCGTTGCAACGCCCGGTCCCTCTCGGCCAATTTCTTCTCGGCCTCGTCCCTCATTACCCAATCTTCACAGAGTTTCATGGCACTATCCTTACCGAACAGCACCACGCACCCCTTCTCTATCGTCTCTCTCCACTCGGCCTTCGGTTTCTTCTTCTTATCGACCGTAGCCACCGCCGTCAGGACTGGACGAAGAACAAGCACTTCTACATTACCGAGACTCTTTTTCTTCGTTCCTGCCATGTTCTCACCCGTGAACTACTTAGAGAGAGGGCGAGACGGCCCCAAGACCGTCCCACCCTCCCTTCCCCCCGTTAACAACGGGCTCTTCTTTTCTTCACCAACTCTCCGAAAGGAAAGCGTTCCCTTCTATTAGTTCATAGTATTTATAGTATATCTTCCGCGTACATAATAATAAAGGACTTAACCGCGACCTCGAAACCTCCTCCCCTTTCCTCATCTAACAGCCCGCCTGCGGAGGCATTTAGGTTCTGAGATTCGTTCAGGCGGTCAAAATATATATAGAGGGCGAGCAATAATTATCCTTATGGGCCTGACCTCGCGATTGTGGATTAATTGCGTACACGCAATCAGGGAACAGAAGGAAAAATGCAGTAAGTGCTTGTTCTTCGTCCAGCAGGTCGGGATTAAAGGCAATTCATTGGTCGTCTGTAGTGCCAATGTCTGTCCTGCAGACCCGAAGCGGTTCGACAAGACACCACCTTAGTCGTGGAAAGTCCACAAGAAACCAGGTGGTGTCCGTGAAAGTTCACAAGAAACCAGCATCGAGTAGCCAACCGGTACAACTCATAGTGGTGTCTTGTTAGGAGGTGTCTTGTTAAGGAATAATGCCAACGTACTGGCCTATGCTTATCCCGATGCTGGCGCAGATAATGGTGACCCACAGATATTCCCGGCGCTCCAATCGCCGGTTCCTGCCCTCCAAGCTTTCCAGGTAACGCAACGTGATTTCCTTCGACGACAGCCCGTCCTTGCGGTGACGCCGCCTGGTCGCTTTATTGTGATAGCCACTTGGCAATTGCACCTCTTCCTGCCTTACCTTCTCCCCATTGACAAGGACGCTCATTCTCACCATTGCCCTGTCCCGTCCCTCGCATTCCCGAAGGGACGAGTTGGCAACGCGTTGACAGAATTCCATCTCGGTTATTTCGTCCTTCCACCGCTTGCCATTCCAGCCCTCGTATTCCAGTATGTCCGCTTCCTTGATACCGTACTTCTTGCACCACTGTGTGCTATCCATCTTGATTTTTCCGAACACCAGTTGCAGCATGGTTGAAATCACCCGGTCGGGGCCTATTTCTTTCCGTTCAGCTTTTTCCTCAAGTCAGCGAGCTCGACGATTTCGTCGAAATCCTCTTCCGTTAATTGCTCAATCGCTTCTTCGAGCTGGGCACGGTCGATAGCTGTGTCAACCCCGTTATCTTTATCTTTAAAAAGTTTACCTGGTATCTTTCCTTCGGACATTTACTCACTCCCCACGGTTCGACTTCTTCCACAGAAGCGCTCCGATTATTCCGAAGCCCACTGTGAGGACCACACCGACCTTGATGCTATCGGACAGTTCCTTTCTCTCGACAGGCGCTTCGTAGCATTCGGCAACGAGCCGGTTGTACGGGTCGACCTGCTCCAACTGGTCATAGAGATACGTCGTGACGTTCCTGAAGCGGGCCTCGGACACCTCGCCCTTGCGGAGATTCTCCTTCCAGCCCATGATTTTGTCCTCGAGCCAGGCAACCCGAGTTTCCTGAGTCACTTCACGGACGTATTCCGGTTCAGCGAGCCCGGCGTTGTATTGTGACGAGAACCACCCGGGGAACGATTTCCATTTGCCTACGGACTTTTTCTCGGACTTGAACCATCCCGGGAACTCCCTCCACTTGCCCGGTGGCGGAACCCTATCCTCGGACGAGAACCAGGTGCGGGTGCCTTCCTCGGGGACCATGGAGGTGGGAGCGTTCCAGCCCGGTGACTGAAAACGTCGCCTGGCCTTGGCCTTCTGGCGTTCCAGCTTGCGACGGAGCTCTACCTCATCGACCACTTCCTCGATTGCCCCGGGGCCCGTAGTATAGGTCTTTCCGACCTGGCCCGGGCCCAGCGGTTCCTGGGTTGCAGACCCGGGAGAGGGGCCCTCTCGAACCCATGGCACAGGCAGGTCTATATCAGGGGAGGCGTATTTTTCCGATTTCAACGCCTTCTCGTGGGCGGGCCAATAGCTGGACCCATTCTTCATGAGGCCCTGTTCCACTATCTCGTGTTTAACGGTCGCCCTGAACTCCTTGCCCTTGAGTTCCTTGGACACAAAAACCTCTCCTTCCTGGGGAAGCGGTTTGAAACCGAACGCCTTTGCAGCCTCACGGTTCATTCCTGCGTAATCTTTGAGAACCTTCTTGCCGACCCGTTTAACCTTCACGTCCTCGACTGGAGCGTTGAATTGGCGGACCGCCTCAAGGTCTGGGTCAACCAAGGCACCGTATTTCTCGGTACCCTCGACGGACGCAATAGGAGTGATTTCCGGGGCCTTCACAACGACTTCGCCCGCGACCTTGCGTCTGTCTATCTCGGATTTAAGTCTCGATACGTGCAACGGGGAGAGGTATGCCCAGTCACCCTTTCTCTCCACGTAGGAATGCCACATCTCCTCGAGGACCTGAAGTGGCGCGGACCCAAACACTGCCTCGGGAAGATAGACAGGGGATTGGGCTCCTATGCCGCGCACTCCACCAACGGACTCCAGGGAGGGGCCCCTCTGCACAACATACCCGAAAGGGGTTCCTGGTTCCGAACGGTCCAGGGATTTCGATGGCTTTGGAGCTGGCGGTATACCGGGTATTTCAGGGGGCTTGACCTTGACTTTCCGTTTCACACGTTCCTTTGTTGTACCGCTCCGCTTAGTAAGGTCCCAAATACCTCTCTCTACCCTATAGAAACGGCTGTCGCGCTGCAGGACGGTTCGGATTGCGGCCTGTTGCATATCGGAGATGGACCACCCGGACAAGGCTCGGACCTTTGCGTAAATCTCGTATGTAGTGGCAGCCTTGCCTATGGATAGGAGCGCCTGCTCAACGTAGTCGGCCAGCGTTGGCATGTCATCATTACCTCACTTGGACTTTGATATGGTCGATAGACCGAACGGTTGCGCCGGGCCGCAGGGCATGTAGGCCAGTTCCTCGGGAGCCTCCGGATACGGGTCGACTGGATAGTCCTGAATGATTGTATCGATGACCTTTGTAACCCCGTATGCCGACAAGGGGCTGTTTTGCGAGTCCTTGCGCGCCCCCTGTCTACCCTCGACGGGTGGAGCCTGGACCGGCTGCGCCCAGAACGGAACGTCGGGCCTCGGGACCATCCTCGGCATTCCCAGAATGGCGTTGCTACGTGCCCTTTCCCACGACGCGGGTGCCATTGTAAGAACCAAGTTATTCGGAGTTGGTGTTGTCGTTCCCTTGACACAATGCTTGCATTCCTCGACGCAATCGCACAGCAACCCTCCGCCACCGGAAATCAATCCGGGGGTAATCGAAGGACGGCAGTTACTTTCCGTGGCGGACGATGGGCATTTCTCTCCCTTGGACTTGTCGATTTGTCCGACCCCGAAGGATTGCTTCTCCACCACGTAACCGGGTGCGCAATCGGGATTGACGGACCCCGGAATCCATTCTCCGGTACAGGACGATGGAGGTAGCACCTTCGGTTGCGGTGTAACTACCGGTTCCTGTATAACATCCGTGGTAGGGGGAACATACACATTCTTTGGTGCGAACAATCCCTTGAACCAGTTCACAATGCTGTCCCAAAGGGATAACGGAGCAACTGCTGCATGAGCGAGCCAGTCAGGGGACCACGGGTCGGCCCTCAACGGGTCTTCCATGGCGAGGATAGGTGCGCCCATTGTAATGATAGGGCCGTGCTCGAAGCTGTGGCTCCAGTTGGGCTCCACCGGGTTCGGGTGCAGTTGGGGTTCCAGGTCCAGCGGAGCAATGACTTGACCTTCGACAGCACCGAAATACGCTGGAAGCTCGTTGATGCCCGGCGCACCAGGGACGCTCCCTTTCAGGTTGCGGACCTGCTCTGCGGGATAGTTGTAACCGTAATCGTAGTACGGCGGGCTCGAAGACTCAATCCCGAACGGCCTGCGGTACGGGGGCCACGGCTTGACGCCCAGTGGCCTTCCCGGAAGGTAAGGCTCAGCCAACGGCAGGTCCCGGAGATGGAAGTCCTCGGGCGCTCCGAGCAAATAATTATCGACGGTAACTCCGCTCGACGGAGTATATTTGGGAGCACCGACGTAGTAGGTCCCCTGAATGTGGCCGGACCATGGCTTGTGTGCATCCTGAATATAGGTCTTGTTCATTTCCTCGAACTCGAACCGCGACATTACTTTCCCTCCACCAGAAGTCGGAACTGATTCCATAACTTCTTATCACAGGACTTGCAAAGCCCTTTCTTACTTCGCTTCGTCTTCACGTAGCAGGGTTTTGTCTTGTGGCAAGCGATACACTTCGCCGCAACTAGTTTTTGTCCCTTCTGCTTCTGTTTTTTCTTCTCGACAACAGAATCAAGCGGATTTTCCTTGGTCATATTATTTCCTCCTCAATAAGATGTAAGCGAACGGGGCGGCCATTATCGCCAGTCCCGCAATCAATCCGGCGTTTCCCTTAACCGCCGCATACTGCTCCCGCATAAAGCTCGTTACCGGCGTGTAGCCCCGGTCCTGTTCCTTCTTCTCGACCTGAGCGCCCGCTTCTCCCATGGCCTCGTCGACAGTACCGTAAGGCTTTACCGATTTCATGTTGGGGGCGTGACTGT
>Ga0315274_10015733_pt1 | contig 10707 bp, 7 predicted proteins | sample YL17G02_20_MG_FD_203700 | JGI IMG/M metagenome (GOLD analysis project Ga0315274, IMG submission 203700) | Sediment microbial communities from Yellowstone Lake, YNP, Wyoming, USA - YL17G02_20 | ecosystem: Environmental > Aquatic > Freshwater > Lake > Sediment | place: USA: Wyoming | collected...
CAGCGACGTGACGGTGCTGACCCGGATCGCGGATGCCTACCGGAAGGTGCTCGATTTCAGCCGCTCGAAGGAGATCTATCACAAGATCCTGGAGATCGACCCGGGCAACCCCTACGCCCTCACCGGGCTGGGCTACCTCCACTTCGATCTCAAGGAGTACCGCGAGGCGCTCGCCTACTGGGAGCGGATGCACGAGAAGGACCCGAAGAACATCTGGGTCCTGACCTCGATCGGCAACTGCTACCGGAAGCTCAAGACCTTCGAGAGGGGGATCCCTTTCTTCAAGAAGGCGCTGGAGATCCAGCCCAACAACTTCTACGCGCTCTTCGGCCTCGCCGACTGCTACCGGGGGATGAACGACCCGCAGGAATCCCTGTTCTACTGGCAGAAGATCCTCGCCGCTGATCCCGACAACAAGGTGATCCTCACGAGGATCGGGGATTCCTACCGCGCGATGAACGACCTGGACACCGCGAAGGACTTCTACAGCAGGGCCCTGAACATCGAATACGACAGCTTCGCGGTCCTCGGCCTCGCCCTGATCAACAAAGAGAGGGGCAACTACCTCGAGGCGATCGAGAGCCTGAGCGGGCTCCTCGTCAACGACGCGAAAAACCCCCGCCTCTACCTCGAGATCGCGCAGAGCTGGCTCGCGCTCGACAAGAAGGAGAAGGCGCTGGAGGTGCTGGGCCGGGCGCAGCGCATGGGCATCAAGAACCTCGGCGTCGCGGAGCTGTTCGAGAAGCTGCAGAAGCCGAAGGAATGACCCCCGGGCCGACGCTCGCCCTTGCCGGCCTGCTCCCCGATCAGATCGTCGAGAATCTCTCGCTGGAGCCCGCCTTCCGCGGGACGCAGATCTTCGGGTGGATACACCGCGGCGCACCGGATTTCTCCCACATGACCGATCTCCCCTCAGAGCTGCGGGCGCGCCTCGCGGGCTCCGCCGCCGTGGCGACGACGGCGGTCGCGCGCCGGCATGATGCCCCGGACGGCTCGACCAAGCTGCGCATCCTCCTGGCGGACGGGGCCTTCGTGGAGACGATGTGCCTTGCGGACCCCAACGGGAGGCGGACAGCCTGCCTGTCCACGCAATCAGGGTGTGCCATGGGCTGCGCCTTTTGCCGGACAGGACTTATGGGACTTGCGCGCGACCTCGAGGCTCACGAGATCGTCGAACAGTTCCTTCACCTCGCCCGCGAGGCCGGGAGCGTCGACAACGTCGTGTTCATGGGGATGGGAGAACCCTTCCGCAACTGGGAAAGCACGGCGCGCGCGATCGAGGTCCTCCGCCACCCCGAGGGGACCGGGATGGGCGTCCGGCGGATCACTGTGTCCACATGCGGGATCCCCGCGGGGATCCTGAGGCTCGCCGAGGAAGGACCCGACGTGAAGCTCGCCGTCTCCCTCGTCACCGCGGACCAGGATTCGCGCGCGTCGCTGATGCCCGTGGCCCGCGCGCACCCGCTCGCAGAGCTCAAGGACGCCCTGATCGCCTACCAGCGCGCGCGGAGGCACAGGATAACCCTCGAGATCGTCCTTCTGGCGGGGCTGACGGACAGGGACCGGGACGCGGACGCGCTGCTGCGATTCATCCCCCCCCTGAGGGCCATGGTGAACCTGATTCCCTGGAACCCTGTCCCCGAGATCGGCTTCTCGGAGCCGTCTCGCGAACGCGTGCTGCGCTTCGAGGAACGCCTCGCCCGGGCAGGCGTCCCCGTCACGAGGAGGGTGGGGAAGGGGCGGGGGATACTCGGCGCCTGCGGGCAGCTAGCGGTCCTCCAGGACCGCGCGGATCCGGCGGACGCCCGCTGAGGACGATTGCTCCTTCTGGATCACGAACCTGCCGAGGGCTCCCGTGCTCTCGACGTGCGGACCGCCGCAGACCTCCTTGGAGAAGTCCCCGATCGAGTAGACCTTGACCTTCTCCTCGTACTTCTGGCCGAAGAGCGCGATCGCGCCGGCGCCTCTCGCCTGCTCGACGGACATCACCTCCATCCGCACGGTCAGGTTCCTTGCGATCTGCTCGTTGACGATCGCCTCGACCCTCCTGACCTGCTCCTCCGTCATCGGCTGGGGGTGGGAGAAATCGAAGCGGAGCCGCTCGACGGTGATGTTGGACCCCTTCTGCGCGACGTCCCCTCCCAGCACTGCGCGCAGCGCCTGGTGGAGGAGGTGGGTCGCGGTGTGGAGCATGGTGGTCATCTCCGAATTGTCGGCCAACCCGCCTTTGAACGCCTTCTCCGCGCCCGCCTTGGACAGCTCCTGGTGCTTCCCGTAGGCCTCGTCGAAGCCGGCGCGGTCGACGGTCATGCCGTGCTCGCGCGCGAGCTCCTCGGTGATCTCGATCGGGAACCCGTAGGTGTCGTACAACCGGAAGGCCACGCGCCCCGGGATGACCTTCTGGGGGTTCTTCATGAGGTTCGGGAGGAGCTTCTCGAACTCGTGCTCGCCCTTCTGCAGCGTCTCCGAGAAGCGCCCTTCCTCCAGGCCCAGCTCGCCGACGATCATCTCGGCGCGGGCTCCCAGCTCGGGGGAGGACCCCTTTGAGATGGCGATCACCTCGGAGGCGAGCGTCCCGAGGAACCCGCCCTCCAGGCCCAGCTTCCGGCCGTGGCGGATGCTGCGGCGGATGAGCCTCCGCAGAATGTATCCCTGGCCCAGGTTCGACGGCTTCACGCCGCGCTCGTCGCCCAGGATGAAGACGGAGGAGCGGAGATGGTCGGCGATGATGCGGAACGACGCGTCGTTCTCACCACCGGCGCCGTAGGCCTTGCCCGCGATCTCCTGCAGGCGCGTGAGGACCGGCCAGAACAGCTCCGTCTCGAAGACCGACCTCTTGCCCTGCATCATCGCGATGGTGCGCTCCACTCCCATGCCCGTGTCGACGGTCTTCTGCGAGAGGGGGAGGTACCTGCCGTCCGCCGTCTTGTTGTACTGCATGAACACGTCGTTCCAGACCTCGAAGTACTTGCCGCAGCCGCACCCGGGCCGGCAGCTCGGGCCGCAGCGGGGAACGCCCGTGTCTATGAACATTTCCGTGTCCGGACCGCAGGGGCCGGTCTGCCCCGCGGGACCCCACCAGTTGTCCTTGCGGGGCAGGAAGTGGATGCGGCTCTCGGGGATGCCGATCTCCCTCCAGACACCGGCAGCCTCGGTGTCGGCCGGCACCTCGGCGTCTCCCGCGAAGACGGTGACGCTGAGGACGTCGGGGGAGAAGCCCAGCCACTTCGCCGAGGTGAGGAACTCGTAGGAAAAGGCGATCGCCTCCTTCTTGAAGTAGTCGCCCAGCGACCAATTTCCCAGCATCTCGAAGAACGTGAGGTGCGAGGGGTCTCCCACCTCCTCGATGTCGTCCATGCGGATGCATTTCTGCACGTCCACAAGGCGCCTGCCCGCCGGGTGCGGCTCGCCGAGGATGTACGGCACCAGCGGGTGCATGCCCGCAGTGGTGAAGAGCACGGTTGGATCGTTCTCGGGGATGAGCGACTTGCCCGAAATCTCCGCGTGGCCTTTCCCCTTGAAGAAATCGATGTACTTGCGCCTCAGTTCGTCGCCGGTCATGGGGGGTAGGGTAAGTGGCGGGCACGAGGATGTCAACCGGAGCATGCTGCGGCTTGGCCGGATGCCGCGGAAATGCTACAAGGAAGCCCGGGTCCTTCATGAAAAGACAGCCCGCACTCGTCGTCGCGTGCTACCTCGTCATCTACCTCGTCTGGGGTTCCACCTATTTCTTCATCAAGGAATCGGTCGCGACGGTGCCCCCGGAGTGGGTCATGGGGGTGCGGTGGACGATCGGCGGCATCCTCCTCCTGGGCGCGGCCTTCGCCCGAGGCGCCTTGCGGAAGCTTCCCCGGCCCCGCGAGGTCCTGTCCGCGCTCGTTCTCGGCACGCTCCTGATCCTGGTCGGAAACGGGGGGATCACCTTCGCGGAGCAGAAGATCGACAGCTACATCGCGGCGCTCCTCACCTCCTCGGCGCCGATCCTTGTGGCAGTCTTCGACGCTCTGTTCCTCCGCAAGCCGCTCACCCTCGCGCGCGTGCTCGGAGTCGTCATCGGCTTCGGGGGCGTGGCCGTCCTCCTGTACAACGGGCATTCGATCCGCTCGACGTTCAGCCTCTCGATGGTCGCGGGGATCGTCGGTGTGGCCTCCTGGGGACTCGCCACGAGTCTCGGTCACCGGTTTCCCGTGAGCGGCGACAACACGACGAACAGCGGCATCCAGATGCTCTTCGTAGGCGTCGTGTCCCTCGCCGCGAGCTTCGCCCTCGGACCTTCCCCCGCATCCGTCCTGTCCGCCGCTTCGGCCCGATCGCTCTTCGGGATCCTGTATCTCGGGGTCGTGGGTTCGATCGCCTTCAGCGCCTACACGTTCCTGGTCGCCGCCGAGCCTGCGGCGCGCGTGGTGAGCTACGCGCTGGTCAACCCCCTCATCGCGCTGGTCATCGGGCTGGGCATCGGGGGCGAGACTCCCACGCCCCTGCTGCCCCTCGGCGTGCCGCTGGTGCTTCTCGGGCTCGCGTTCATGCTCTACGGGGAGAGGTCGCTCGCGTGGCTGAAGTCGCGCGCCGGCAGACGGGGCTGATACCCGCGGGCCGCGCGCCCCTGCGTGCGCTGCTCCTCGTCGGCGTCCCGGCGATCCTCACGGCCGCCGCCCTCCTTCTCCCGTACCCCGCGCTCGACGCCTTTGTCGCGGACCCCTCGGGAACGCGGATCACCGACAGGGACGGAACGCTGCTCTCCACCGTCCCCTCCGGGAACGGAGAGCTCGTCGAGAAAAGGAGCCGGGAGGATCTGCCCGGCGTCTGCCGCGAAATCTTCGTGCGACTCGAGGACGCGCGCTTCGCGTGGCATCCCGGCGTGGACCTGCCCGCCGCCGCGCGCGCCCTTTTCCTGCGGGCGCTGGGCCGGGGACCCCGGTCGGGCGCTTCGACGATCACGATGCAGCTCGCCCGGATCGTCTCCCCCCGGCCGAGGAACGCGGCGGGAAAGGTGCTCGAGGTGCTCCAGGCCTTTCGCATCGAGGCCCGGATCCCGAAAGATGAGATCCTGCGCCTGTACCTCGATTCGGTGCCTTTCGGCAGGAACACGCGCGGCGTCGGGGCCGCCGCCTGGACCTACTTCGGTGCGGATCTCGCGACCCTCGCGCCGGCGCAGCTCCTCGCCCTCGCCGTAATCCCGCGCAACCCGACCGCGTACGATCCCTTCGACCACCCCTTGGTCCTCGCGGCAGAAGCGGGCCGTCTCTCGGCGCGGAAGGGTCTCGGGATCGATCCCGAAGAGATCGCGCACGCGGTCGGGGCTGCCCGGAGCGCGCGGCCCCCCGTGCGGGCCCCGCATTTCACCCGCGCCGTGGCGCGGAAGCTCCTGGAGGGTTCTCTCCAGGCGCCCGAGGGCCAGGCGCGCACATCGCTGGACATCGGGTTGAACGACTTCATCGAGAGGCGCGTGCGCTTCTTCCTGGACCGCTACACATCAGCGCGGGTCACGAACGCCGCGGTCGTGGTCATCGAAAACGCGGACGGGTCGATCCGGGGCTGGGTCGGCTCGCGCGATTTCCAGGATGCCCGGAACTCGGGGCAGCTCGACGGCGTGCGGATCGAGCGGCAGAGCGCCTCCACGCTGAAGCCTTTCCTGTACGCCCTGGCCCTCCAGTCGGGGTGGACCGCGGCCACGCTCCTCCCCGACGCCCCGCTCGAGTTCGGAGCGGGGGACGGCGCCGAGGACGGCGCGCCCGCGCAGGCGGGCACCTACAGGCCCGTGAACTTCGACAGGCGCAGCCGCGGGGTGGTCCGCCTGCGCACGGCTCTCGCAAGCTCCCTGAACGTGCCGGCAGTCTACTTGCTCTCGCGCCTCGGGGTGCCGAGATTCCTCTCCACCCTGGAGGACCTGGGTTTCTCGCTGCCGTCCGATGCGGTCGATCGTTTCGGCCCGGGAGCGGCCGTCGGCAACGTCGAGATATCGCTCCTCGAGCTGGCCCGCGCCTTCTCCTCCTTCCCCCGCGGAGGCTCCCTGCCGGATCTCCGCTATCTCGAGTCCGCGGCGCCTGCCGGTCGCGGGGTCTGGGACCCGGCGACGGCGTGGATGATCTGCGACATTCTCTCCGACCCCTCCGCGCGGTCCTCAGGGTTCGGGACGAGGACGTATTTCGCCACCCCCTTCCCCGCGATGTTCAAGTCGGGGACCTCGAGCGAGTTCACCGACCTGTGGTGCGTCGGCGCGACACCCCTCTACACGGTTGCGGTCTGGGCAGGGAACTTCGACGGTCGCGCGGTGATCAACAAGACGGGGAGCGTCCTGCCGGCGCAGGTCGCCGCGGAGGTGCTCGCGCGGTTGACGAGGGAACCGCGTGGTTTCGCCGCGCCTCCCGGCATGGGGGAAGTGGATGTCTGCAGCCTGACGGGCGGTCGGGCCAGCCCGTCCTGTCCGGCGATCCGCGGGGAGTTCTTCCGCGATGCGGCGGCACTGCCTTCTCCCTGCGTTTTCCATGCCTCCGGATCGTCGCCGACAATCGCCCGCGACGCGCTTCTTCTCGAAAGCCTCCTCGGTCCGGGAGAAGGGCTGCGCATCCTCTTCCCGGTCGCCGGCCAGGTCTTTTACCTGGATGAGACGGTGCGCGCAGCCACGCAGGGTATCCCGGTCGTCGTCGCTTCCCGGCAGGAGGGAAGGCTGTCCCTCACGCTCGACGGGACGGAGGTGTTTCGCGGCTCCCCCCTTGGGTCGATCAGCGTGCCCGCGAGGAGGGGCGCGCATTCAGTCGTGGCGCGGGAAGGGGACCTCGAGGAGGCGGTGAGCTTCGAGGTTCGCTGAAGGGGCCGCGCGGCCGGCTCCGCGTCCTTGTCTTCCCCCGCGTGAGTTCGCTATACTCCCGGCGGCTTTCCAATGGAGGATCGGTTCTTCACGGTCACGAACAACGGGGTGCTCCTCAGGGTGAGGGCGCGGCCGGGTGCGCGCGAGGACGCGGTCCTCGGCGTGCGCGGCGCCGAGCTGAAGGTGACGGTGCGGGCCGCCGCGGAAAAGGGGAAGGCAAATGGGGACATCGCGAGGATCCTCTCACGGGCGCTGGGGATCGCGCGGAACGAGGTCGTGCTGAGGTCGGGAGCAGCGTCGCGCCGGAAGGTCTTCCTCCTGCCGTCAACCGCTGCGCCCGCGCTCGAAAGAATGGAGACCGGTCGATGAAGATCGCGCGCACCTTTCCGCTCCTCCTGCTCGCGGCCGGCGCGTTCGCGGCGCCGATCGCGCCGGACGACGAGCTTCTCTCGACCTGGGAAATCCTCGTCAACGGATCGGCCGCCGGCACGGAGACCGTCACCGCGTCGCCGGGGATGCTCTCCTCGCGCGGGGGGTTTGCGTTCCAGGGCGTGTCGATCGCGACCCGGTACGAGATGAGCTTCGGCGAGGCGCGCGGGCTCCGCGAGTATACGGCCACCGTCGGCGCCGGAGGCACCGAGGCCCAGTTCACGGCCAGCGTGTCGGGCGAGACGGTGAAGGTCACCGTCACGCAGGGCGGCGCCGTTGTCGGCGAAAGGACGTTGCCCTTCACGGACACGACGGTTCTCCTGGACAACAACATCGCCTCGCAGTACCGCACCCTCGCCCGCGTTCTGGATCCTGCCGGCGTGCGCGCGGCGAAGCTTCGGATGCTGACTCCCCAGGCCCTTGCGGAGTTTCCCGTGGACGTGACGCTGAGGGAAGGCACGTGGCGCTGGAAGGCCGGCACGCGGGAGGGCACAGCCGTCCGATGGGAGATCAGCTCCCCCTCGCCCGTGCTGCTCGTGCCCGTGTACCAGGACATCCTGAGCCGGGAGATCGTCTGGGTGGAAATCCCCCAGGCCCGTGTCGTCTACAGGCTCGCGGGCGTGGCGATCACCCGGGAGGCGGCGCCGCCGGCCCCCTCCTACCTCGATGCGAGCCGGGTGCAGGAGAAGGAGGTGAGGATCACCGCGGGGAGCTTTTCCGTCATGGGCACGCTCGCCTGGCCAAAAACGGGCAAGGGCCCGTTCCCCGGGGTTCTCCTGCTCTCCGGATCGGGGCCCAACGACAGGGACGAAACCGTGGGCGGCACGAGACCGCTGAGGGACATCGCGGTCGGGCTGGCAAACCGCGGCTTCGCGGTCCTGCGCTTCGAGAAGCGGACATGGGCGTACAGGATGAACATCGCCGCGCTCGCACCCGATGCCCTGACCTTGAAGGAAGAGTATTTCGACGATGCCGCGGCAGCGCTGAAGGTGCTGGCCGCCGACCCCCTCGTCGACGGGAAAAGGCTCTCGGTCGCCGGGCACAGCCTCGGAGGCTGGGTGCTGCCGTCGCTGTTCGCGGGCCTCGGCGCCGAACGGGACCGCATCCGCCACCTCGTTCTCCTCGCCCCCGGCGGAACGGACCTCGGGGAGACGCTCCTGTCCCAGATCCGTTTCCGCCTGTCGCTCGCCCCGGAGAACGAGTCCATGAAGGCCGCGCTCGCGGAGGCCGAGACCGGCATCTCCGCCTTGAGATCCGGCGGGACCTTCCCGGGGCTCCTTCTCGGCGCGAGCGCCGCGTACTGGAAGGACGTCCTTTCCCGCGACCCCGCCGCCCCCGCCAAGGCCACGGCTGTGGACATGCTTCTCGTGCGGGGGGAGAAGGATTTCCAGTGCTCGGCAGAGGATTTCGCCGGCTGGCAGGCCGCCCTGGGGACGAGGAAGAACACCGCGTTCGTCACGCTCCCGGAGCTCAACCATCTGTTCGTGGAAACCGAGGGGCAGTCCACCGGTGTTGAATACTTCCGCGAGGGGTACGTGTCGCAGGGCCTTGTCGATCTGCTCGCCGAGCGGCTCGCGCGGTAGGAGCGCGAGAGGAGGATCCCGTGATCGAGCTGCAGCAGCTCTCGAAGGCGTACAACAAGGGCCAGGTCCAGGCTGTGAGGAACCTCACGCTTGTGGTCCGCAAGGGCGAGCTTTTCGGGTTTCTCGGTCCCAACGGCGCGGGCAAGACCACGACGATAAAGATGGCGGTGGGCCTGCTCCGCCCCGACACGGGGCGGGTGCTTCTCGACGGGATCGACGCCCGCGCGGATCCGCTGCGCGCGAAGGCCATTCTGGGGTACTGCCCCGACGAACCGGCCCTGTACGACAAGATGACGGGCATCCGGTTCCTCTCCTTCATCGCGGACGTCTTCGGCGTCCCCGGGGAAGCGAGGGCGGCCCGGATCCAACGGCTCGTCGAAACCTTCGAGCTGAAGGAGGCGCTCGGCGAGATCATCGCCTCCTACTCCCACGGCATGCGCCAGAAGCTGTCCGTCATCTCCGCGCTCCTCCACGATCCGGACATCCTGATCCTCGACGAGCCGATCGTAGGGCTCGACCCGCGCGCCGCCTATACGCTGAAGGAAACGATGAGGGACCTCTGCAGGCAGGGGAAGACCGTCTTCTTCTCGACCCACATCATGGAGGTCGCCGAGAGACTGTGCGACAGGGTGGGGATCATAAGCCGCGGCGAGCTCCTCGCGGCGGCGCCTCTGGAGGAGTTGCGGCGGAAGGCGGGCGAAGAGAGCGCCACTCTCGAAAAGCTCTTCCTGGAGATGACCGATGAAAACGCTCACCCTCGCTAGGGCGACCCTCCGGGGCACCACGTGGATCTCCAGCGACGGGCTCCGCGAGCTCTCGCGCAAGGACCGGCTGTGGGTCCTGCCGCTCGCCTCGGCCGGCATCATGTTCGGGCTCGGCGCGGTCCTTTTCCTTCTGGTCGGCACGTACCGCTCCATCCTCGCGGTGGGCGTCGCCACCGGACGGCCGCATCTGGTGATGTTCTACGCGCTCGCGGGGAGCTGGGCGTTCCTGTTCGTCACCGCGATCCCGCTCGCGCTCTCCGTGCTGTACTACTCCCGCGACCTGAAGTTGCTCATCACCCTGCCGGTCCGGCCGATGCAGATCGTCGGCGCCAAGGTCCTCCTGCTGTACCTGTACTGTCTGCCGGTGAATCTCCTCATCGTCGTGCCCGGGCTGTGGCTGTATATCGGACGCGTGGGCGCCCCCCCCGCCGCGATCGTCTCGGGGCTCGTTCACCTCCTCGTATCGCCGCTCTTCCCGCTCTCTCTCTCGATCCTGCTCGTGCTCGCGCTGATGAAGGCGGTCAACCTTTCCCGGTTCCGCGTCGCCCTCGAGGTGGCGGGCATGGCGCTGGGCATCGTGCTCATCATCGGCATGCAGGTCGCTCTCTCCCGCGCCGCGCTCGCCTCGGTGACGGGCGGGAGCTCCGCGGGATTGAGCAGGCTGCCGGACCTCTTCGCGTCCCTCGCGCGGGTGGTGCCGCCCGTCGCGTGGGCCGCGGCGGGGTTCGCGCCGGACAGCGGTGCGATGCCCGTCCTGCGGTCGCTCCTGGTCACGGCCGCCTCGTTCGCCGCCGCCCTCGCGCTCGCGCCGGTCAACTTCCTTCGCGACATACTGGAGAGGCGCGAATCGCGCGGCGAGCGGAAGACGGCCGGCGGCACCGCCGCGACCATCGCGCGCCGCGCCGCGCCGCGCGGGGTGACGCGCAGCCTCGTGAGGCGGGAATGGGCGATCCTGTCGTCCAACTCCACCTTCATTTTCGAGGCGGTCGGCGAGATCCTCATCCTCCCTCTGCTCCTCACCGTCTACGGGATCGTGCTCCCGAAGGAGATCCTCGGGCAGGCCATGCAGTTCATCACCGGGTCGCCCGCCATCAGCCTCGTGCTCATGGCTGTCCTGGTCCTG
>Ga0315274_10015735_pt1 | contig 10706 bp, 9 predicted proteins | sample YL17G02_20_MG_FD_203700 | JGI IMG/M metagenome (GOLD analysis project Ga0315274, IMG submission 203700) | Sediment microbial communities from Yellowstone Lake, YNP, Wyoming, USA - YL17G02_20 | ecosystem: Environmental > Aquatic > Freshwater > Lake > Sediment | place: USA: Wyoming | collected...
TATTGCCATAAGTTATAATTGGATGAACCATCAAATCTTTCAAAACCGGATAAAGGGGTTTCTCCCATTCTGGAAACGTGCCTGCGTATTTGTATTCAAAACGAATCGCATCAAATTCTGTTTTGGATTCGGTAAAATATCTCAAAAGAGATTCGTCATAACTTTCGTTATCTACTCTTGGACTGATTTCAAACTCAATACCATGATAATACTGCCAATGATGACGCCATTCATGAGCTATTGTTGTATGAACCAATTCACATTCTGGGTTGATTACTATTACTCCATACCTCATAAGATATGGCTTTCCATCAACATCATACAACTCATAATTTTCAGGATGATAATATTTTCCTGAACAACCGTCTAATGGATGATACACCACTTCCGGCATAGGAATTGACTTGTCCACTTTTTTGCGAATCCAATTTAGTTCAAGACTCTTCATAGTTCTTATCGAAACTAGCTTTTACCACTTTTTTATTGTATTCGATTCTTTCCTTCCCATCACCAGGAAAACTTTCAATGTGTTTATACGCATACTCTAATAACGTTTTACCATCATCCATAGAGTCCGGCCATATGTTATGCCACGTAAGAAGGTCTAAACTGTCTTTCATGTCCCATATATGTTTCATATTGATAATTTCGCTTTGATTATGTCTGAAAAACTGTATGGTTTTGACTTCTCAATAATTTCTGTGACCGCCTCAAACCCAAGCACAGACGGGTCTTTATCTTCCAACCGTATCAAATGAACATCAATATCGAACGATTGTAAAAAGTCGTAAATCCTTATGGCACCCTTGGTGCCTGCTTCGTCACTATCCAATAAAAGGTTTACTCTCTCAACACCACTCAAGATAATCTTTTCTTTTAACTTATCAGACATGGTTGTTCCAAAGAGAGGAATTGCGTTGTTTCTTACAGCAATTGCGTCAAAAGTTCCTTCGACTAAAGTAATGGGTTCATACCAGTTTATGAATAGCTCGAAACCTATAATATCTTTGGGCCACGATGGAAGTATATATTTATACGTATTACCCTCATGGAAGGCTCTGGCCGCAAAGAAATTGATGTCCCCACCCTTGTCATAGGATGGTATCAAAACCCTCTTCTCATAGTCGCCCCTTTCGCAGTAACCTATGTTGTAACGGAGTATGTCATCCATTGTAATCCCCCTGTCTTTGAGATATGACATTGAGTGCCCATAATCGAAAGATTTTGATGATTTCCAGAGAGGTATGAATTCCTCTGGCAATGAAAGGTTAAGCTTTTGTTCTTCCCTATCTTCACTCTTTACCCAGTGTTTACCAACGATTTTATAAAGTTCCTCAAAATACTGTTCTCTGACTTTGAGTTTATAGAAAAAGGAACGAATGGATTTACCTGCGGAATTACAAATCCAGCAATGCCATTCTTGAGTTCTTACATTGACTTCAAGTTTCTTTTTTCGATGGAAACAGAAGGGACAAAAATAGACCGCTTCCTCACCTTTTCGGATGAAAGCAGTCTGTTTCAAGACTTTATCAAGAAGGGAAAATAGTTGCGACTCCTGTAACATTGTGGGAATGTTACGATATAAAAACTATGGAGTCAATATATTATGGTGATGCGAACGTTAATATTCCATTCACAAAGCTCATCGTAACATAATCTGTGGCACCCGAAGCACTCACAAACCAAAACGTTCTTGTTAGTCCACCAAATACAGAACTGGCAGTCACATATGAGGCACTCACCGATTGTGATGCCCACGAAGCTGATGTAGCAGCGAATGAACGTGAAGCGAATGAAGCAGTGGTACACCACATTGAACGTGAAGCAAACGATGAAGACTCTTCCCAACTTGTCTGAATAGAAGCCGTATGAGAATAAGAAGCAGTTACAGCAAGTAAAGTAATCTGATTACCCAATCCATCCGCAAGTAAATTTCCTGCTATTCCCGCAACCATTGAGGCGGATGTGACTACGGATGCCGTATAGGTGTTTTTCGGCAACTGATTCGTCAATACAAGTGATGATATTACTGGCATACAATGTATAAATATCGGATTACTTGTATTTCTTCCACCCTTTATGACTATTTCTTTTCCCCCTAAATACGTTTATCATATTTATTTATCCATAAAGCGCCGCAACCACGGCGTCATACATATCGCTATTATGAGCATCCCATTCCTCTTTTCTGTTTAGTTTTTCAAACTTTGAAAGATTTGGAACTATTAAGGGAAGCTGTTGTTTGACGTATTCTTTTGGTTTAATACCTTTAACCCTAGCCTTTCCAAATACTTTCTTTCTCATAGTGTTGACATTACAGAGAACAACAGGAATAGAAAATTGTTCTCCTAACATATACTCAAGAATTGCGTTCCACCTTGAAAGAGTAATGATGGTTTGTTGAGAAGTGAGGCCGCCTCCAAAACCTGATAAGGCGGCCTCAAGATTGATACGGCTGATTTTGTGTATTAATGGATGTGCTAAAAGGAAATTGATGACGAAATTTCCTTTTTCCTTATTGGTATCCAGTTTAGAAATATTGAGGAAACCGGCATCCACGACAGAGCCGGTTTCCGCGAAACACCACCCCACAATAGAAGTAGAAGCGTCTAAGCCTAATGTCATATTAGAAGGTGGAAAGTGAATTATTCAAACTGCCAGACGACCAAGAAGCACTCAAAGCATAAGAACCTGGCATCATTGAATACGAACCCGTACAAGAATATACATTGTTGGCATAATTTGTGTTAGTATTTAGGAAAGATTGTCTCCATTGCCATTTATTGCGAACATAACACTCAAACTCATTCGTTTCTAGTTCAATTTCGGGTTCTACACTCAATTCTAGTTTGCGAATAACACCTTGATAATCATCTGAATGGTTTTCAGGGAATGGTTTGGTCATGTAGTAATAACCACTCTTTTTCTTCTGGTCAACCATTTTTAGTTCTTTAGCGACCTGTTTCTTGAGGTCTTTTATCTGCTTTCGATACTGTTTTTTCATTGCTACCAAAGTATCTTTTTGGTATTTTTTGAGAAATTCTTCGGCTTCTAACCAATAACCTGCTTCCGCAGTTTCATAAATTTCGTCGTGTTTTGTCTTGTTTTCTCTTACAATTGTAAGCAACTTTTCATTTGAAACTTTAATTTTTAGTAGGGACATAATAAAACTCCTTTTGTAACCGTTTTCAATACATAGTTACAAAAGGAGTTTTTTAAAAAGTTATTTTAATTAACTTGGAAAAGTAGCGCTATACTTTGTTGTATCCAATCCTTGAACATAAAATGATAGGTCGCCACCCTCATTCTTAAAACCAGATGTTAGAAGTTTCATAGCCATATCAAATCCATTGTACACTTGAAACGTCAGTGATTGATAACTTGCGAATAAAGCATTGAATCCTTCCGTATCAATAGCTTCAGCGTCATATGCTCCGCCAACATGTTGAGTAGCGTATCTCTCAGTCAGTGGCGTTGTTAGTGATTGTCTTTCGATTGGTATTGGCATATTTTATATCTCCATTCCTTATTACTTATAAATAGTTAGAAATCCATCTTTATTACAAAATTTATAGGAAAATCTGGTGTGATTTTTATTGGTGAACCCAATTTAGCTACTGCCACCAAATCACATCCGTTATACAACCCAACCGCAGTCACGGTTGGTGCCATATAAGAACCTGTTGGATCTAACCTAGACAATCGAGCATAATCTAGGAAATTTTGATTAATGGTAGGTGCGTAACCACGCATGGATTTTTGATTCAAATAGTCAAGAATATCACTCAAAAACTTCTTTCTGGAACTAGGAGTAATCCACGTTTCATAATTCTTTTGTGTAAGCCTGTAAATAAAATACTTCCACAAGATACTCATATCATTGTAGTTAATTTTATTATCTTCATTAAAATCTAAAGAACTAAATAACGTATTATTAATCGCAGAGTAACTAGAACTGAATAGTTGGTCAGTCCCCTCCCATTGATTATAATACATGTCATACACAGTTTGTTCTTCATCAGTATCAGTATTAATTATAGAAGAACTCCAATTGGTATCCGGCACACCTGTAGATTCTGTACTCTTGTAGGCCATGTATCGAAGTAATACATCTGCGTCTTGAAAATCAAACATACCATTGTTATTTATATCAAAAGGAGCGCCAGCCAACACCACAGCCGTAGGATTAGTGCTAACATTAAATTCTCCTGGCTCGACCGGGCACACGACCTGTTTTTCAAATATAGTTTGTTTGGATTTGAAAGTCATATCGTATTGATATTCAGTATCCACTACGTTACTTAACTGTAATCCTTCAAAATTTGAACCGGAAGTCATCACAACAATTTTACCGTTTCTATAAAAAACATTACCTACATAGAAACTGTTGCGTAGATTTCTTAGGTTATAGATGTAAGCTTTTCCACTAAGGTCGCCAATCTGAGATTCAAATTTTGGTGTAGGTGTTTTCCATTCCATTTTCAATCCACTTGGTCCAACATGATTATACACCCTAACTTTTAATATATTCCTTCCCTGTATAAACCCAGATGAAAGTGGAAGTTTGAATTTCTGAACGGTTGTAAAATCACTATAAACCGACCCTATAAAAATCCCATTCAACCAAAGGTCTATTTGAGATATGGTATCATGTAAACCATCGTCAGCAGAGAAAGTAACTTCTATGTCTGGACCAGTAATATCAAGTTGGTTAACATCGAATACTGTATAATAATTCCATTTTGTATCATTACCAGCAGTCCTATCAGCATTTACCCCTATCCACTGTGAACCTTGTGTATTCGGTACCCAAGTATCATATCCAGCCGTATATGCGTTTACAACTTTAGCATGTGGAAATGCTGTTGGGTCCGGATTTGGCTCCAGGTCTAAACCGGCATCAATAACATACCAATGGGGGTCATCCAAACCACGAACTACAGGGTCATAGTTAGAATCCAACCCAGTTCCAAATATGGTAATGGTATTACTTGATGTAAGAAATAGATTGATATAATCTGACATAAATTTTAAGCATAATCGGTCACAACAGTCCATCCAGTAACTTTCAACGACTGTGTAAGAGCATTTCCATCTGGGTATCCGCCACCAGGCGTAGTTGGTGGCGCTGGTGGTGTCTGTTTATCAAGATATACAAATCCATTAGGTATATATTCGTAAACAACGCCTTGTAGTATGTAATTAACTTGCATACTTGAGAACAAATTGTGACTAGCACTTATATATGACATAGATGGACAAGAAGTTAAATCGAGTATTGTTAACAAGTTGTTATATACAGACATTGTTACCAACGCTGGCAGATATTGAAGTCCTGAAATTGATTCAAGCGCATCTCCACCACACGACCCACTACCGACATGAATTTCTGTTACACTTGAACTATCGGCGGTTAACCAATATGTAAACAGATTTGACGGTCCATGAATTCCACCCGAATCTCTCCATCTAATGAGTGATGATGACGGTGTATAAGTAAGTTTTCCATAATCGTCGTCTATGAACCATCCTTTAGAAAGTAAGCTTGTTCTTGCAGTCATAACATCGGACCCACTTGGAGGCGAAGTTCCACGTATGTTTAGGGTTCCATTCTCTTTTCCATTTGCATCCAAATCAAGATAAAGTTGATTTATACTTGCTGAACCAGTCGCGGCCATACGATAATCACCACCTAAATACACGTATGATGCTGAATAACTTGCGCTAAAGTGTCTTAGAGCGTAACAGTCGTGAATGCTTATATACGAACAAGAAGTTGGACTCATATCAAGTGCCGTAATATACCCATTGAGACTTGTATCTATCGTATATACGTTCTTACTAGCACTAAAATCAAGTGATGTAAAATTATTGCCATAACTTTGTATCTGCCACATTTCTGGAGATTTAGTGAAATCAAGATTTGTTATATAATTGTTATTACAATATAATGTACTCAACACAGGATATACAGTCAAATCAAACACACCACCAAGAGGATTGTTGTCAATACCCAAAACAACCAAAGAAGAAGAGAAGTGACTAACAAGAATCTTTGGATAACTATTCCATTGCATATTCAACCAACTCAAAGCAGTACAGTTGTCATAATCATTAGCACCTGAAAGTACGTTATGGCTAAGATAAAGGATTTGAACTGTAGAACCACTCAAATTTAATCCTGCCGATGTAATATGATTCCAACTAGCATCTATATACCAAACCGATGTATTCTTGGTCAGGTCTAATGCAGTTAACAAATTGGTATTACAACTAATATACCACAATCCGACATTTTTAGTCAGGTCTAATGAAGTTAATTGATTAACTCCACAAGTTAGACCCCACAAAGCAGAACACGAACTTACATTCAAAGAAGGTAATGAGTTATAATCACAGTATAAAGTCACCAGAGCACTACCAGAATTTAGTGTAAGATTTGTGAGTGAGTTGTGAGAACAATTCAACCAAACCAAATTCCTGTTTGAACTTACATTTAATGAAGTCAAATTATTGTAACTTGCGGTTAATATCGTCAACGACGAACTTACTAAATTGAGTGTAGTTAACAAATTAGTACCTACATCAAGGTGAGTCAAATTAACATTCTTATATCCATAAACACCTTTCCAGGATTGACTGTGTTCATTAATATATCCCGTTGGATTGACGTAATATTTCTCAGAACCACTGAAATACAATATGTTACTAAATGATGCACTATCATTATTAGAATACGAACCTGTTCCATATCCATTATACGGTTGAACTCTATACCAGTAAGTGCTATTTGCATCTATACTTGATGAATCCACGTATGTCCTAAGTGTCGGAACAGCAAAAGTACTAATGTTGATAAATCCAGGCAAAGCAGACGAAGATTTTTCAATATTCCATCCTGTCTGTGTTGTAGCAGCATAAGACCAACTCAAGATTGAAGAGCCGCTACTAAACGATTGTGAAAATACAGAACCAGTAGTTACAGCCAATACGGTTGGACCTGTTGGTACTGGTATAATGTAGAAGATACTAACAATATTAGAGTATGGTGATACTCCAGTGCCATTATAAGCATTCACACGATACCAATATGTATTATTAATGGAGACGGCTGCATCTGAATATGTTCTGGTCGCAGGATTAGCTATAGTGGTGAGAGGACTATAAGTTATTCCGTTGATTGATTTTTCTACATTAAATCCAAGTTGATAATCGTTTGTATAAGTCCAATTCAAAACAGATGGACCTGTCGAAGAACCACTCTGTACCGTTAATACAATTGGATTTGCTGGTGCTGGTGGTGGGAAGAATATACTAGCAACATTTGAAAATGGTGATGACCCTATATCATTGTAAGCATTTACTCTGTACCAATATGTATTATTTACAGATACAGCTACGTCTTCATATGACCTACTGTTTGGATTAGCTAAAGTATAAAGGTCACTGAAAATATTTCCATCAATTGATTTTTCGATGTGGAATCCATCTTGTTCTGAATAATCATATTCGTAAGACCAACTTAAAGCAGCAGAAGCACTTACAACGGTTAAATTAATAGGAGCAAACGGTGCTTCTTTGTAAAATGACATGATTGTGTTCGACCCAGATATTAACATTGGGGCACCTACTATAATAAATTGGTCGGATATATCTATATTCCACCCATAAACACGATATGGAGACAAATATCTCTTTTTAACTTGATAAATATTGGTAATATCCCAATCAATACTTGATAGAGACGATGTATTTTTGTTGTATAAAATAAATTGTCCCTGTAACGAAGATTCATCCGTTGATTCACAAAAATGTTTTTGAAATAACGAACCTCTTAAATAACAAATAGATGAAGATAAAGCTGTAATTTTAGGAATACCAGCAACAGCATATGAGTCATTAATTCCTACTGACCAACCCAACATGTTGTTTTTCATTATCTTCTGATTACCATAGGATTTTCTGACGAAATAATATCCATGATCTCTATTAGGACATCTTTGGAAGAAATAAACAGCCCCCTCATCATAAAACGATGAACCGTTATATTCTTGAATTACTCTATCTTTTGGCGCACCAATAATCACCGAATCTCCAAACATTGATACATCATAACCAAACCAATCAGCACGATTAGGATAACCGCTTATTATTGGTTTGGTTGGATAAAATGGAAGAGGATAAACAGTAGTATTATCTGGATACAAAGTGAAATTGTGTAACCAACCTGTTCCATTAAATTCGTAAATATAAGCCCTCGAATGACTTGCCTTCGAACTACCAACAATCATACTCCAACTCAAAGATGATGTAGCTTTATTAACTTCAACGGACCAACCAAATCCATCACCCACGCCTATATCAGGTGGCAATGGTACACTCTGAGCAAAAGACCAACTGGATATATCATTAGCTACTTTTCTAAACATGAATACAGAACCTCTACTACCAGATTCAAGTGGAGAACCAACAGCCAACCATTCATCATTTACGGATACTGACCACCCAAACGATTCTGTTACTGCCGAGTTTGGGTTGTATATAGTTGATAAGTATGGGTCTGTTCCAACCACCGAAACCACTCTTGTTTCTAATGGTATAAGGTCATAAGGCGAATAGTTTGTTTGTAAATGAAACAATCCACCTTCTGCTGGTGGAATTCCACCAACTATGTTTTGCCAATAATCACCCGGTATATTTACATTTCTTGTTTGAAGATAAACATACCTGTAATCTTGAAATCCAGGAACATTTATACCAACTATAGCTGACCCAGTTCCACCTGGAAAAAACCAATTAGCTATTGCTGATGGAATTCTATTGGCATAGGGGTCAATATCCAATTTTGCTAGATCATAAAGGTCAACATAACCAGAACCGGTATAGAAAAACGACCTAGTAGCAAACGTGAATCTACTCTTAAAATAAGGATTGGTTACTGCTAGTAATGTATCTTTTATGTCCAACGCAAACCCATATCCATCTTCTGATGCACTATAGTATTGACCTGTATCAATTAGTAGGTCTTTATCCGAAGTAACAGGCACAGACCCCGTATATTCCGTGTGAATATACCAATCAGGACCGGTCTGTGGAATAGAAGAAGAATTTTCAAATTCCGTAGAAAGTAACATTACTTCAACAGGAGTTAACGGTCTATAAATAATAGACCTAAAATCGTGAACATCTGTATTGATGTTATATCTGTAAACTTCTATTGACCCTGTTCTAATGACGCTTCCTGTCAATGGATCGTATCGGAATGTACAAGGATTGCCTACGGCTGCCCAGTAACCATCACAAGCAACAGACCACCCGAAGTTTTGATTATATACTTTAGCAATCATTTAGGTTGATAGTATTCTTGACCAATCGGTTCTCCATGTCAGCGTTAATGTTTGTGTATTTGCTTTGGAATGAGTTTGTTCAAACACAGTAACAAATACTTGATTTCCTGGTGCTGCTGGGTAAGAAGATGGATAACTAGTTCTATACCAACCTATACCAACAGAGCCTATATCTGTATAATTTGCTGAAGCTTCTCCAAATGTAATACTATTAAGAACATAATAATTTGAAGACGTATATGGTAATATACCAAACGTTCCGTACGTTGCTCCTGGACTTCTCCTGTCAGGAGTTACTGCCCCAAATGTTACGAGCGACTGAGTGTTCCTAGAAACAAATAGACCACAACCACCATCACCACCGCCAGTACCGCCTCTAGCGGCTGGTTCTAATAAATAATAACCACCGGAACTACCACCAGTATCAACGGTTGAATAGGCATTTGTAAAATTTTGCATTGATTCCGAAGCATTCGTATTGGTAGCAAGTTCCGGATAAGAACCAACTCCCCATCCAGAAATTGGGATGTTTAATCTGGATTGTGAACTGGTAGGTTGAAAAGTTACCTGTAATCCGTAGGATAATCTCAACCTTTGGTTCACATCCACAGATACCGAATTAGGCAAAAGAACTCTACTAAAAAGTGTACCTATACTTGCTCCGGTACCAAATCTTAATCCTATTTCTGTATATTCTCGTAACACAGAAGTTTCTTTTGCGAAGTCGAATGTCCTAAACATACTTACTTTATTAGCTGCAACCGAAGTTCCTGTATATGGCATTCCACTGACCACTGAGGCGTCTGTAATGTTGGATTGGGCAGCGTATTTAATATGAGTTTGAAGAGCCGTTTGTGAAGTTTTCCAAATGATGAATGATTGTGATGGGTCCACAGATGCAGTTGTATTAGCAGTTAAACTCATAGTTACATTACCCGACGCCGACACCATACATACAGTTCCATCAGAAAATTGAATTACATCACCTGCTTCGCATAATCTTGTGTATCCTGTGAGGGATTGTGTAAAACTAATAATAGCATCTGGGTTTGTTCCCACAATCAAAGAAGCAGAGCCACCGCCAGCCATAGCCATACTATCAGAGGAAGTAACGAAATTTACTCTTGTACCAGTCCCAGCATCACCAACATTAAATGCCTGCGCATAGGTGTAATTAACAAGTGCATCCATACCGGTGTTCACTATGAGATTCTTTTCCCAATCTTTTTGTTCCCAAATGACATTATGGTTTTCGTCAACAACACCAACCTTATAAAATCCCTGAAGCGTTTGACTTAGGGAAGGTCCTTTGATTATTTTATTTTCGCTCATATTACATTTTCCTCTACATACATATTT
>Ga0315274_10015737_pt1 | contig 10705 bp, 7 predicted proteins | sample YL17G02_20_MG_FD_203700 | JGI IMG/M metagenome (GOLD analysis project Ga0315274, IMG submission 203700) | Sediment microbial communities from Yellowstone Lake, YNP, Wyoming, USA - YL17G02_20 | ecosystem: Environmental > Aquatic > Freshwater > Lake > Sediment | place: USA: Wyoming | collected...
GTTGCCTCGCTTTCTGTCCAAGAAGCCCCATGCCTCAACTCATGGGGGGAGACAACCCACTTTTTCAGAAAACGCAATGTTCTCAGCGCTTCGACGACCCAAAGAACTGAGAACTTTTGACACTACGGAAAAACTTGAGAGGAGGAGAAACGATGAAAAACCGTGTCGGAAGGAGAGGAGTCGGAATTGAAGTTGGGTTGACCGTGGTGGTGGTGGCGCTGGGATTGGTGGCATGGGGCAAATCGGCGGAATTGCCGGGAGGCAGTGCATCCGCTCCAACCACCGGCTCCTTGACGGCCCTGCCCGCTCAACGCGCCTTTGCGAACTTTCTCGAGGCGCAGACGCGAGCTCGGGTGGCCCGCGTCAGGACGGACATGCGCTCGCTGGCCGTGGCCTGTGAGGCCTACTACGTGGACAACAACATGTATCCGGCGTTTTCGGTCGGGGCCAAGTCGGTGAATGGCCTGCTCGGCACAAGCATTCCGGCGTCGCTGCTGCCGAGCTTCAGCCTTCCCGAGTCGCTTCCGCGGGAGGGCGCGGCGCGGTTGGGGCAATCTCTGCGGTTCATGACCCTTACCACTCCGATCGCGTATATCGTGCGTTATCCGTCCGACCCGTTCACGTCGGGATCGAAAGCGACCTTTGTCTATTGGTCCGTCCGGACAGGCGAGCCTGACCCGGCGGGCAAGACCGTTTCTGCGGCGAAAGCAGGCGGCTGGATTCTCGTCTCCCCTGGTCCCGATGGCGACTACGACCTCGCGGGCGAGTGGGATGCGTACAACCCGGCCGTTTCGCTGGAGAAATCGCGTCTGCTCTCTGGGACCAACAAGAAAGGCTCCGCTCTGACCTATGACCCGACCAATGGCACGGTCAGCGACGGCGATATCTGGCGCATCAGGCAATAGCGATAGGGCCGCAGCGCGCGGCGCTGCTGCGTGATTTGAGAATGCCAAACCGGACGGGAGGAAGAACGATGAAAAAGATTGCCGGAGAGAAACGAGTGGGAATGTGCAAGTGGGCCGCAACGGTTCTGCTTTTCGTGCTGGTGGGGTGCGGCAAACCGGGCGAGCAAGGGCCGGCGAAAGCGCCGACTCCCGCCGCCAAGGCGCTGCCCGCCATTTGGAACGCTCTGCCCGACAGCACGGTCTTCGCCGTCGCGCTGACCGACCTCGACCGCTGGCGTTCGGACCTCAAGAAGACGGCGCTGAACGACGCGTGGGAAGACCCGAATCTCAAGACGTGGCGCGAGACCAGTTGGCCGAAGTTCAAAAAGATTTTCGCCGACAAGACCGGCGTCACGGCCGAGGAGATTGACGGCCTCTTCCACGGCGATGCGCTTTTCGTGGCGGGATTTGTCCTCGAAGCCAACCAACGCGAGCCACAGCCGCGCACGGCCTTTCTGCTTCGCCCTTCCACCAACAAGGCGGCGCTCGAAGCGTTCGTTCAGAAAATGCTCGCGCGCCTGAATACGCCCAAACTCGTGAGCCGGTGGGCGGGCGACGTCCTGATCCTCGCCCAAGATGAGCCTCTGGCGACCGAGTTGGCGGCCAACCTTCAATCGGGCCGCTCGCCGCTCGAAGGAAGCAAGGCGCACGGCGTTCTGAAAACTCGCTATGCGCCCGACGGGTTCGCGCACGTCTGGGTCAATTGCGAAAAACTCATGGGGCTGATCGTTCAGGGGGCGCAAGCCGGCGGGCAGCCCCAGGTCAAGGCAGGCATTGACCAGGCGGGTCTGAACAATCTGCTGGCGATCTACGCGGCAACGTCGGTTCGCCAGAAAGGATTTCTTTCGACGGCGCGCGTGCAGTGCGACGGCCCGCGCCAGGGGATTCTCGCCTGGGTCGGCGAGAGCGCACCGTCGAAGGCCATTCGTCTCGTTCCTGCCGAGACAGCGAACTTCTTCACCCTCCGTCACGCCGGTGTGGACAAAATCCTGAATGGCATTCATTCGATTGCGATGACAACGCCGGGTTACACCGAGCAGCAGTGGCAGCAGGCGCTGGCCCAGGCGGGCGCGCCGCTGGGAATCAACATTCAGTCGGACCTGCCCAAGATGATCGGCAAGGAGCTGGCGGCGAGCTTCGGCGCGGGCATGGGATTGAACGTGCAGATCAACCTCTACGTCGAGACCGCCAATGCGTCCCAACTGATCGCGATGCTCGAACGGGTGTTGACGGCGGCGCAGATTCAGCCGTCGCCCGCCGAGCATCAGGGAACGACGTATAAGTACTTCACGATTCCGCGGGCGCCGCTGCCGTACGAGATTTCCTACGGCCAGGTGGGCGATTTTCTGGTCGTTTCGTCGCAGCAGCAGGGCGTGCGAAGCGCGATCGAGACCTCGAAAAGCAAGAAGTCGCTGGCCGACAGTCCCGACTATGCCACAGCGATGGCCGAAGTGGGAAAGCCGGGTTGGAGCGAGAGTTACACGGGCGTCGCGCGCGGCATGGGCGCGCAGGCGGCGATGTTCGGGCCGCTGCTCGTGCCGCAAATCAACAAGGCGCTCGGGTCCAATCTGGCGTTCGGCGACATTCCGAATCTCCAGGTCTTCAGCGACCACCAAATGCCCGGCGTCGGCCGTGGCCGCGTCGAAACCGACGCAATCGAGTTGCAGAGATACGGGACCTTCGGCGTCGGCGCGAGCGCTCCCATGGCCGGCATCGCGGCGGCCGTTGCCGTTCCCGGTTTCATGCGAGCCAGAGAGGTCAGCCGAGCGACATCGTGCCAGGAGAACCTGATCAGACTCGAGGGCTCGGTGGACCAGTGGGCTGTCGAGAATGACAAGAAAGACGGCGCGACCGTCCGCCTGAGCGATCTGGTGGGCCCGACCAAGTACCTCAAGCGAACACCACGGTGTCGCGCCGGCGGCCACTACCCCGACGTTCTTACGGTCGGCAAGCCGCCGACGTGCGACTACAAGACACCGGGGTGGTTCGACACGAAAGGCAACATGTATAAGCATGCTGTTCCTGATTCCAGCGCGAAGTGAGGTCCGGAGGTTAAGAGCGTGTGCGGGAAGTATGTAGTTCCCACTTCAGTGGGGCTCTTGGAAAACCAACGACCCATTGAAGAAGTATGTAGTTCCCACTTCAGTGGGGCTCTTGGAAAACTAATGACCCACTGAAGTGGGAACTACGAACAGTCGCGCTGGATACTCCCTTAATGCTTCTCACACACGCTCTAAGGCGACGGGAGGAACGCGCCAGCAATACAAATGATAAATCGAGGAGAGGCAACTATGACCGCAGCAACGGACGTGGTCCAACAGACCGAGCGGTTCCGCGAAGATTTCGCCCGGCTTCGCGCCGAGATCGGCAAGGTCATTGTGGGAATGGAGGAGATCGTCGAGGGCGTGCTGATTTGTCTTTTTGCGAGCGGCCATTGTTTGCTCGAAGGCGTGCCGGGTTTGGGCAAAACGCTGCTCGTGCGAACGCTTGCGCAGACGCTCGACCTCGCCTTCTCGCGCATCCAGTTCACGCCCGACTTGATGCCCGCCGACATCATCGGCACCAACATGGTCAACGAATCGGCCGACGGGAAGCGCTATTTCCAGTTCGAGCGCGGGCCGGTGTTCGGCAACGTGATTCTGGCCGACGAGATCAACCGCGCCACGCCAAAAACGCAATCGGCGCTGCTGGAGGCCATGCAGGAACACACCGTGACGGTGTCGGGAACGCGCTACGTCCTCGACGAGCCGTTCTTCGTTCTGGCCACGCAGAACCCGCTCGAAATGGAAGGAACCTATCCGCTGCCCGAAGCGCAGCTCGACCGGTTCTTCTTCAAGATGCTCGTTCGCTCTCCCAATCGCGGCGAGCTGAGCACCATCGTCAGGCGAACGACCGGCGCGGAGGTTCCCGCCGCCGGAAAGGTGATGGACAAGGCGCTGGTGCGCGAGTGGATACAGCTGGCGCGCGAGATCGTCATCGCCCCGCACGTCGAGGACTATGCGGTGCGGCTCGTGCTGGCGACGCAGCCCGAAACGGAGCACGCGACGGAGATGGTGAAGAAATACGTGCGCTACGGCTCGTCGCCGCGCGGGGCCCAGGCGTTGATCCTCTCAGGAAAGATTCACGCGTTGCTGGATGGCCGGTATAATGTCGGTTTCAAAGACATCGCCGACAGTGTTCTGCCGGGACTTCGGCACCGGCTGATCCTCAATTTCGAGGGCCAGGCCGAGGGAATCACAAGTGATGCCATACTCGAGGATGTGGTCGAAACAGTGCCGACGCAGTTCAAGGAGTGAGAAGATAACGGAACCGCTAATAAACGCCGATGAACGCCGACAGAATACAAACAATCGCCGTCCATTGGCGTCCATTCACGTCCATTGGCGTCTATTCACGTCCATCGGCGCTTAAGTAAGGTTTGAAAAGCAATGGCAGACGAACTGCTAAACCCGGATTTCCTGAAGCGGCTGGAAGCACTGCAGCTGACGACGCGCCGGGTGTTCGCGGGGCGAATGCGGGGCGAGCGGCGCAGCCACCGGCGCGGCGTCAGCATCGAGTTCGCCGACTATCGCGACTATTCGCGCGGCGACGATACGCGCTTCATTGACTGGAACATCTACGGCCGCCTCGATCGGCTGTTTCTCAAATTGTTTATAGAGGAACAGGACTTGTATCTTTACCTTCTCGTGGACACGAGCAAATCCATGGCCTTCGGCGAACCGGCAAAGATACACTATGCGAAACAACTCGCCGCCGCGCTCGGCTACATCGGCCTGAGCAATCTCGACAAGGTCGGCGTGCTGGCGTTCGACGACGAGGCGCGCGACTTCTTCGCGCCCACGCGCGGCAAATCGCAAGTGTGGCGCCTGCTGTACTTTCTCAACGGCCTCCAAGCCGACGGCCAGACGTCGCTGCTGAACATCTGCAAGGGCTTTGTCGTCCGCCGCCCGATCAAAGGCATCGTCGTTCTGATTTCCGACTTTCTCGACGGACAGGGCTACGAAGAAGCGCTTAAGTGGTTTCTGCGCGGCAACTATGAGGTCTATGTCATTCATTTGCTTGCGCCCGAAGAGATTGAGCCGACCGCGCGCGGGCATCTCGAGCTGATTGACGCCGAAACACTCCGAGGCATCGAAGTCTCAGTGAACGATCCCTTGCTTCGGCTCTATCGCAAGACAGTGGAGACCTTCTGCGGCGGGATCAAGTCGTTCTGTACACAATATGGAATGAATTACATCCTAGCCCGGACCTCGACGCCGTTTGACCGCTTGATTCTCGACGTGCTGAGGCGGAGGGGACTGCTGAAATGAAAAGGATGAAGGCGGAAGGATGAACGATGAATGAAGAATACGACAATGGCTCGTGGGTAGGAATCGGCGAGGACGGCCGGCACATTGCTCACCGTCAATCCTATGTTTCTCGTTCATCCTTCATCCTTCATCCTTCATCCCTCCGAGGTTTGTGATGCTTTTCCTCGTTCCCGCCGCCGCGATTTTCGCCCTGACGATTCCCGTCGTCATTTTGCTGTATTTTCTGAAACTCAAGCGGCTGCGCACCGAGGTCTCGAGCACGATCCTGTGGCGGCGCAGCATCGAGGACCTGATGGCCAACGCGCCGTTTCAGCGTTTGCGGCGCAACCTGCTTCTTATTCTTCAGATACTCGCCCTCCTTTTCGCCGTCCTCGCGCTGATGCGGCCATTCCTGCACTGGGCCGGAGGCGCCGAGCAGAACTTCATCCTCCTGATTGACCGTTCGGCGAGCATGCAAGCGACCGACGCGGCCCCGTCGCGGCTCGAAGCGGCCAAGCAACACGCTCTCCGGCTGGTCGAGGACATGAGCCGCGGCGACCGAATGGCCGTCCTCGCCTTCAGCGACCACGCCGAGGTCGTCCAGTCGCTGACCGACGACCGCGCGGCGCTCCGCCAGGCCATCGTTGCCATTCGTCCGACCGACGCCCCCACTCGCCTCGCCGAATCGCTCGCGATTGCGCGCGCGCTGGCGCTGGCCAACAAGAATTCAGAAATCTTCCTCATCAGCGACGGCGCGCTCAGCGAGCGCAATCTCTCGCTCGACGATCTTCCCAACGTCGCCTTCATCGGCGTCGGCGAGCGCGGCGACAACATCGGCATCGTTGACCTCGACCTGCGCCAGTCGCTGGGGCGGCAGACGGCCGGCGAGCTGTTCGTCGGCGTGCGCAGCTTCAGCAACCGCGCGCGCAAGACGACGCTGCGCCTGCTGCTCGATGGCCGCCTCACCGACGCCAAAGAGGTCGCGCTCGAACCGCAGGCGAGCCGGTCGGCCGTCTTCCGCAATCTGACGGCCTCAAGCGGGACCGTCGAGGTTCGGCTCGACGGCGACGACGATCTCGCGGTGGACAACGTCGCGCGCGGCGTGCTCGATCTCAAACGCGACACCGACATTCTGCTGGTCACCGAAGGCAACTACTTCCTCGAGCGCTTGCTGGCGCTGCATTCGGATTTCCGCGTCGCAGCCGTCAAACCGTCGGCCTATTCGCCCGAGCGACGCCACGACATCGCGGTGCTGGACGACTGGTCGCCGAACCCGCTGCCGCCGGGCAACTATCTGATGTTCCACACGCCGCCGCCGCTTTCCGGCGTGATCGCGACGACGGGGACGCTGACCAATCCGCTGATCGTGGACTGGCACCGGCTTCATCCGCTCACGCGCTACGTCAACTTCGAGCCGGTGAACATTCAGCGCGCGGCGCGAATCGTGGCGCCCGGCTGGGCGCAGGTGCTGGCCGAAAGCCTCGACGCGCCGATGATCGTTCTCTTCGAGGACCGCCAGGTCAGGTGCTTGTACGTGGCTTTCAATATCCAGGACAGCGACTGGCCGCTGCACATCTCATTTCCGGTTTTCCTGAGCAATGCGGTGCGCTGGCTGGCGGCGCGGTCGGCGGCCGAAACACGCCTGAGCTATCGCACGGGCGAGACGTTGCGGGTGACCGCGCGCGGCGGCCGGCGCGACGTGGTCGTTCAGACTCCCGACGAAACGCAGACGCGCGTCGAGATCGGCCCCGGCGGCGAAGGCTATTTCGCGGCGACCGACCGCGTGGGGCTTTACACGGCGCGCTCGGACGACAAATCGGTCGAGCGTTTCGCGTTCAATCTTCTGTCCGAAACGGAGTCGAACACGTCGCCCACCAAAGTGCTGTCCTTCGCCGGACGAATCCTCGAAAGCCAACCCCAGGGCGTCCGCAGCAATTTCGAGATTTGGTTCTGGCTCGCCCTGGCCGCGCTGATCGTTCTCGTGGTCGAATGGCTGATCTACTGCAAGCGGTCCGCGCTTTGATTTGTGCGTGGCGCAGGTTGGCAACCGGCGCGATCACAAAGACAATGGCAGATTGCCAATCGCAGGCGTCTAACGGTTTTGGCGGGGCGAGTTCTGTTCTGACGGGATGACAGGATCAACCAGATGAAACGAGACAAAGAATCCTGCAAATCCGACCCACAGGGCTTTTCCCGATCCTTGCGAATCGGTCGAAGACAACAACCGACAGAGAGTTTGGCGCGATGGCGGAGGTTTGTCGGTTCTTGGGGATAAGCCCGAAACAGAAAGGAAGATGAACCGGATGGCGCGCAGAGAATTTACTGGATTTCAGAATCCCGTCAATCCTGTCATCCTGTCAAAGCCTGCTGAGCTTTAGAACTTTCCGGGTGGGTTTTGCACCCATCCCGGCAGTTGAAAAAGAGGAGCGGCCATGCGAGGTTCTCTTGACATGAAACTTGCCAATTCCAGTTCAAGAGGCCCCGCAGATGACCGCTCCCGATCCTCTTCTCAAGCTGGCAAAGTGGTTTGTCCAGTGTTTTACGCAACCCGGGTTTGCCCACTTCTGGCATTTCGTATCGGCGCATGCCGCGCTGTGGGGAGCGCCGCACTGTGTGACGGAGACGTTGCGCGTGACGCTGATCAGCCGGCTTCGCAGCAACGCCGCGCTGTACGAGTTGCCGCCGCCGCGACGGCCCGGCCAGCGTGGCCGCAAGGCACTGCGCGGCACGAAAGTTTCGGCGCGGCAGTTGTCCCGGCGACGCAGCCACTGGAAGCGTTTGAAGGCGCACATTTACGGCAAGACCGTCACGATCCAAGCGTTTGTCGGCGTCGTGATGCCCAGTCGGACGTTGTGCGACACACCGGTTCTGGCGATCATCTTCCCGCAACGAAGCGGCAAGAAGATGAACATCCTCTTCACCACCGATTTGGAAATGGCTGCCGTTCGGCTGCTCGAGCGGTATGCGGCGCGATTCAAAATCGAAGATGTTTTCGACGAACTGAAAACCCACGGAGGGTTCGCCGACTGTCGCCAGCGATCGTTTCGCGCCCAACGGCGTCACGTCACACTGTGCATGTTGGCCTACAGCCTGCTGCGCCTGCTTTCGCTGACGCTGCGCAACGCCGAGGAGATCGAAGCCGAACCGTGGTGGCATCCCGCCGGCCCGCCCAGCGTCACGCGTCTGCGACGTGCGGTCGCCAAGCCGATGGGAATTTCCTTCGGTTTGCCGTCCGCCAGCAAACCGACGGAAATTCGCGCCCTCGCACGCGCCGCATAGATCCTTGTCAGGTGGAGTGTCGTGTCTCATGATCGAAAAGTTCTAAAGCTCAGTTCTGTTGACATCCTCTGCGCGAGGTGAATCTGATCTTCACGCGATAGCGCCCTGATCTGCCCGGAGTGGAGGAAAGCATGATTCGCCTGGTGACGCGAGCGATCCTGTTTGCCGCACTGGCGCAAATGGCCGCGGCGGGGGTCGGCGATCCACAACTCAAGACCGACCATCCCTGGTATCCCGGCGAGCTCTCCTGCTCGACGTTCGAACGGCTGTTTCAAACGCAGGCCGACCTGTACGAGCGCGTCACCGGTCGCACGATCGTCTCCGACGAAGACAAGGCGTTGGCCTCGTGGTTTTGGCGCAATCTCAATTACTTCCATTGCACGGGCGGACGGGAAGACTTTGGGGACAAGAGCGTCAAGGAGGGCGAGGAGACGCGCGAATACTGGACCGGCCTGTTTGGTTTCGGCTATGGCCTGTGCTATTCCACACACCACCAATGGCACGGGGAGATGGCGCGCCTGTTGGGACCCTGCCGCGCGCGGTCGGCCGGAGTGGAGGGCCACACGACGTTCGAGGTCTGGTTGACCGGCGGGCCGTATGGGTCGGGCCAGTGGGCGCTTCTGGACCATGACATCTCGACTGTCGTGTTCACGCCGGATGCTGGACGGCTTATGGGCCTGATGGAAATCGCCCAGGACTTTTCGGCCGTGAAAAAGAGCGACAAACGGCGCGGCTTCATCCCCGCCGGACTCTATCCCGACGACCCTGACGGCTATAAGAAGGTGGCGTGGGTGGGCTACACTACCGGTTACGCCGGGCCGCCGCCGATGGTGCATTTGCGGTCGGGCGAGACGTTGCGCCGCTGCCTTCAGCCCGGCCTCGAAGACGGACGTACGTTTGCTTATTGGGGGATCAACTACAACGTGGAAGGCATCCCCGGACCCACGCGCGACCGAACGTGGGTCAACCAGCCCGAGGCGATGTATGCTTCGGGCCGACAGGCGCCTTACAAAGCGGGCCAGGCGCGCTATGCGAATGCCATTTACACATATCGGCCGGATTTTGCTTCGGGAAAATACAGGGAAGGCGTGATCGAGGAGTCGGACCGCCAAGTTACATTTGAATTCTACACGCCATACGTAATTGCCGCGAGTCCGCCCCGCGAAAAAGAGCGCGCCGAATGGGGCATTTACGATCCCGGTTGCACGGGCGGGTTGATTATCAACGGAACGATGACCTGCCCGGTTGAAGTTTCGCTGGACCAGGGAAGAACGTGGCAGAAAGCCGGCGCGGCCCATGATGGAATGGATTTGACCGATCTCGTGAAGGGCCGACGCCAGTACTGGATTCGCTTCGGTGCTGGAGCGAAAGAATTGGCCAATTCCGGCCTGACCATGCGAACCGTGTGCCAATGCGCCCCGACCGTAATTCCGCATCTCCGAAGTGGAATCAACAAGATTACCTATCAGGCCTCGGGGCAGGCGGTTGTTTCGGCCGGGCCTAATCTCGGCCAGGCGACGGCCCATGTGGTGGATGGCGCCATGAACACACCCGCTGTGACGCTGGAACTGGCCCCGCCGCGCAAGAGCCGGGCCACGCGGGTTTACGCGGCGGCGCGGGCGGCAAGCGGCGTCCCTCCGGCCAAATGCGCCTACAATATCGAAAGTTCGACTGATGGCGGAAAGACGTGGCAGCCGGTCGTCAAGGACTGGCAAGTTGTCCAGAGGCCGCCGGAACCCAAAGACTGGTGGAGCCAGACCTTCATTATGGGCGATGCAGCGGTCAATACATCTGGCCCGGTCCGGGTGCGCTTTGCCAATACCGGGGGCCGAACGTTTCTGCGGGCCGAGGCCCATCTTGTTTATGAGGCTGGCTGCTCCGCGCCGCTCACGGCCAAATTCGCCTGGAAGAGCGGCGGCGAAATCAGAACCGCCAGTCACGTGTACAAAACCACCGCCGCCGAGACCGACAACTCATGGTCTTTTGATGCGGGTTTTGATCCAGCAACGCTTTGGGTGGAATGTGCGGCCGAATAAGGCCGTTGTCGTTCGTCGAAATGGAAATACCATTATACTCAACGGATCAACGTCCGGTAGTGTCAAAAGTTCCATGAAAGAATGATGGTTGGGAGAAGAGGGGGCTGGTGGGTAGGAGGGGGATGGATTTATCGCTTTAAGGCAAAAGGCAGGATGG
>Ga0315274_10015738_pt1 | contig 10704 bp, 10 predicted proteins | sample YL17G02_20_MG_FD_203700 | JGI IMG/M metagenome (GOLD analysis project Ga0315274, IMG submission 203700) | Sediment microbial communities from Yellowstone Lake, YNP, Wyoming, USA - YL17G02_20 | ecosystem: Environmental > Aquatic > Freshwater > Lake > Sediment | place: USA: Wyoming | collected...
GTGTTGTAGGCAAACGCCCAGAAGATGTTCCCCTTGATCCGGCCCATCACTTTTTTGGAGAGCTGGATCGCTGCCACCGAATCAAGGATATCATCTTTTATCAGGACAACATCCCCGCTTTCGATTGCCACATCAGTGCCGCTGCCAATGGCAATTCCCACATTCGCCTGCGCAAGTGCGGGAGCATCATTGATCCCGTCACCCACAAATGCCACGATCTCGCCTTTTTCCTGGAGAGCCTTTACTTCTGCAGCCTTGTCCTGCGGGAGCACTTGTGCAACCACCCGCTCAATTCCAATCTGGCGGGCGATGGCATCCGCAGTACGTTTGTTGTCGCCGGTAATCATAACGACATGAATTCCCATTGTTTTAAGCTGCCTGACAGCTTCTACGGATGTTTCCTTGAGGGTATCCGCAATGGCGATCACCCCCGCCAGCCGGGTGCCGGCGGCAATAAGAATTGCCGTTTTACCATCCTGCTCAAAGGCAGTGATCCGTGATTCAGTCTCCTCGGGGATCGGTACCCCTTTCTCCTGCATAAGTATGCGGTTGCCCACAAGGACTGTTTCCCCAAGCACCGTTGCAATGACACCTTTACCGCCAAAGGTGTCAAAGTGATCAGCCTGTTGAATGGCAATTCCTGTGCTCCCGGCTTTACGTACAACTGCCTGAGCGAGCGGGTGCTGTGAGTCCTTCTCGACGCTTGCGGCAAGCCCCAGGAGAGTCTGTTCGGAAATGCCAACCGGGATGATATCAGTCACTTCCGGTTTTCCTTTTGTCAGTGTACCGGTCTTATCAAAAACCACGGTCGTAATTTTTTCGGCAACCTCAAGGGCTTCACCATTTTTAATCAGGATGCCCAGCTCAGCGCCACGGCCAATACCAACCGTCACGGCTGTGGGAGTTGCAAGTCCCAGCGCACAGGGGCACGCGACTACCAGGACTGATATTAAAGCAGTCAGGGCAAAGAGAAGCGGATCCGGCGGGACCGGGAATACGAAGAACCACACGATGAATGCAGTTGCGGCAATGGCGAGTACAGCAGGGATAAAATACGTAACAGCGGTATCAGCAATCCGCTGCACCGGTGGCTTTGAGCCTTGTGCATCCTCGACAAGCTGTATGATCTGGGCGAGGACTGTTTCCCTGCCTACTTTTGTAGCTTTTACCGAAAGTACGCTGTTTGTATTAATCGTCCCGCCAACCACCCGGCTTCCTTTGGCTTTGAGGGGGGGTATCGGCTCACCGGTGATCATGGATTCATCAACATAACTCTCGCCCGCCACAACTTCACCATCAACCGGGACCTTGCTGCCGGGTTTCACCACGACAATATCCCCGGCAACCACATCGTCTATAGGAATTTCCTCTTCCTTGCCATCACGGATAATTGTGGCAGTCTTTGCCCTGAGCCCGGCAAGTTTCCTGATCGCTTCTGAGGTTCTCCCTTTTGCCCGTGCCTCAAGATAGCGCCCGAGCATGAGGAATGAGGCAAGCATGATCGCAGTATCATAGAACATGAACTCGTAGGTCAGGATGATACCAAAGGTACCCATGACACTTGCGACAAACGCGACACCGGTACCCATCGCATACATCACGTCCATGTTGAGTGAACGGTTGCGCAGAGCCATGGATGCAGCACGGAAGATGGGATAGGCCACATAGAAAAAAACCGGCGTCGAGATGACCAGCATCACGTAGGCAAGGGTCTGCATGGGTAGGGGGAGTGGCACCCACATGGCAAGCATAAGCGGGATGCTTACGGCAAATCCGATGGCGAACCGGAGAAATTTATCGTGCAGATCTTTTTCCCGTGCAATCTTCTCGGCTTCCTCACTCACCTCACCTGCGATCCCGAGATACTGGTAACCGGCATCTTCGATGGCTTTTTTCATATCCGGGATTGCTGAAACCGAGGGATTATAGGTGATATATGCCTTTTCGGTACCGAGATTCACGTTTGCTGATGTGACACCGGGGAGTGCCCGGAGCGCTGCCTCGATAGTCTGGACACAGGTGGCACAAACCATACCCCCGATTTTGAGGGTAACTTCACGGTTCACGACGTCATACCCCGCATCCTTCACTGCTTTTTCCATTTCGCCCAGTGAGACTTTTGTGGGATCAAACTCAACGTGCGCAGTATCGGTGCCAAAATTCACCTGAACAGTGGAGACATCCTTGATGTGTGCCAGTGACTCTTCGATGGTAATCGCACAGGTTGCGCAGTGCATTCCTGAAATTTTTAATTCTGCTTTCTTTTTTTCCGGTTCGGCCATGGGGTTCTCCCGATCTTTTTCTTACGGGATCAGAGCAGCCGGGTTTCTTCCGTGGGTTTTGGCACCTTTACTACAAGAACGCGGAACACCGATGAGCTCTCGTTGCTCCAGCGGTGCGGGATCTTCGCCGGACTTTCAACCAGCATGTCTTTTCCAACCGTCTGTTTCTCATCGCCAATTTCAACAACACCGGATCCTTCCAGAACGTAAAAGAATACATCAACCGGGGTCATGTGTTTCTTCAATGCTTCACCGGGATTGAGGGTGATTACAACTGCCATCGCATGCGGGGACTCATATATCCTGCGCGCATCCACATGGTGAGGGTTCGATCCCGATACAACTTTTGCTACATCAGTGATTTTCATAGGATACTCCACTTCCCTGTTCTATGCTGAACGTGTGAGCAGGATAGATAAAAGGGTATCAATGCCAGCCTGCGTATCACTGAAGGATACCATTTCATGTACATTGCAGTTTTCCCTTTGGAGAAAAACCCTGCAGATGGGGGACAACATGCGTAAAGGATTTTTTTACCGGTATTTTGCTGATGCTTCCCAAGTCATATACCCATAAGAGAACGGGCAACGGATGCAGGCGCCATTCCCGATGTCCGATATCTTCCCACCGTGGTTACCCTAATTACTATCTTTTGCCCCTCAGGATCGCCGTTTCTTATATTCCACGAGCAGCGCCGCGGCATACACATCGGTCTTTTTCGTGGGAACGTAATTGAACTCTTTTACCCTTTTTATGAGTTCTTCAGTAATGGCAGTGTCATCGACCAGGGTGAGCTTTTTTACTTCGTCAAAGATCCAGTCCAGGTGGTCAATGCCGGTCTCCTTGCCATCAATCAGGATCCGCTTTGTGGTGATCTTGTCCGGGGGAATTCCCCCGCAGATCGAGCAATAGTATCCATCCTTGTCATCCCCACCCATTTTTTTCTCACTCCTTGATCATGGTCAGTGACATCTTGAATTTCGTGATGGCTGACAGGGCATGGGGGACATTGGCCGGGAAGATGATCGTGTCTCCTTCCTTCATCGGGTAGGTCTGCCCCGATACCCAGACCTCGCACTCCCCGTCGAGAATAGTGACCACCGCATCGAACGGTGCGGTATGCTCGGAGAGCCCCTCGTTCTCGTCAAAGGAAAATATGGTGATGTTTCCCGCCTTGCGCGAGATAATCATCCGGCTTGCAACCGTGCCCTCGTTATAGTTCACGAGATCCTTTAACTGCAGGACTTTGCCTTTCAGCTCTTCCCGCCTCTTGTCGGGGGTATCCGGGTGTTCAAGTTTGTATTCTGCCATACAATCCTTCCGCACGGTGATGTTGGTGCACGATAGTTATATCCCTGGCTTTTTCTCTTTGGACGTGATCCTTCGTTAGACTAGTTCGTCTTTCGGGCACGTTTCAATACACCTCCCGCAAAGAAAAACCCTCTGCCCTGGTGTCGTCCGGTTTCGACTTATCGGTTGGACAGATCACCATTTTTCAGAATTCCGATGTTTTGTTAAAACGGCAGGAGCACCAGTCCTACCCAGTACACCACAAGCTGCAAAACGGTCAGCGGGATACCCACTTTGGCAAACTCAAAGAACGTAAGGGTTTCACCCTGCTTTTCTGCGTTCTGGACGATGATTACATTGCTTGCAGCGCCAAGGATTGTCAGGTTGCCGGCGATCGTGCTCCCCGCCGCAAGGGCCATAAGCTGTGCGGTTGTGCCGCCCGTCTGCATGATCATCGGCTGGAACAGGGCTACAAAGGGAACATTGGAAATGAACTGGCTGATGATAGCGCTGGTCAGAAGAATCATCGGGATGGAAGTAACCATGCTTGGGTCAACAAATGACTGGAAAAACCCGGTCTGCCAGACACTCTCCATCAGCACAAACATAGCGGCAAAGAAGACAAGCGTGAACCAGTCAATGTTTTTCAGCAGTCTCACCCTGTCTGTACCTAACAGGATGACAGGGACCGCAGCGCACAAGGCAATCAACGGGAGTGGTACGAGAAGTTTTCCACCATACAGGGATACGATGATATTTGTGGCACCAAGGATCAGGATGACAGCAAGTGAACATTTCACCGGAATGAACATTTTATTATCCACAGGCAGGATTGGATCGTGGTCAAGGACCCGGGTTGAAAAATCCGTGCGGAAATAAAACCGGAGAAGGATAAACGCGACACCGAGACTGATGAGCGAAGGGATGAGAAGGTACAGGCTAAACGTCACAAACGGGGTTTCCATCCCGCTGTTAACAGCGATAAGCAGGTTCTGCGGGTTGCCGACAGGGCTCATCACGCTGCCGGTAGTGATCGCTATCGCAAGAGAAAGAAGCATCAGTTTTGGTGAAATACGGAATTTTGTGGCGAGCCCCAGTACCAGGGGTGTCCCGATGATCGCCAGCGTATCATTCATCAGAAGAGCGGAAAGGAAACCTATCCCAAAGAGTAGAAAAAAAACCATCTGGCCCGGAGTGCGGGCATAGGAAAAAAACCGGTGAGAGAGCGCGGACAGGTATCCGCTTTCCACCATTGCCTCACCAACAATGAACATGCCAAACAAAAAGAGCATGACTTCGATATTGATCGCATCCAGTGCATCGGGAAGGGTTATCTGACCTGTGACGAGGACAGCGACAGCTCCGCCAAGCATGATCTGCCAGATTTTGAGATTATATCTCCCAACCTGCCGGATAGCTATGAGCACGAACACGGCAGCAAGAACGATAATCGGAATATACGTAAAGACAGTGTTTTTAGTGATGGGTGATGAGCCTTGGCATTCATGCACTCTATTAAAAAGGTATAGTCATCCGCTTTAGAGAGATGTCTCCTATAAATCTGAACGCTCACGATGGTTTCGCCCCGTCCGCTGAGGATCACCCGGAAGCGATAACCTCTCAAAACTGGTACTACATCACCATCGTTATAAGCGCAGGGGCAGCAGCTCCCCTCCTTTATATCTGGGGCAAGGTTAAAATATTCCAGAAAAAATGATTGTGCACGGAATCTGGTTGGTGGCTTACATTGATGAATCACCACAGAATATTCAATTATTGGCTCTGTAGAATTCCTTTTGCTATGATACGAGAAACAAAGTGCTGGTACGATGAAGGAGGGAACAGTGCCCGTCCCCCCATACCGCCCTGCGCTTAGCGATGATGACGTATTTCCTGTTCGGGGTTTATCGCATCGGGGGAGCCACAGCGGCGGGGGTGGAACCCCCTTGAGCGTTTAGCTTGTAATTGAGCATTTCTACAGAGCCCAGTTATTGTTCCTTATGTTCCCTTCTGATCTGGATTCTCAACCTGCCAGTGCAGGAGGATGCCTCTTTCGATCCTGCGTGCTTCCAGAAGCGTGAGACGGGGAAACGCTGATTCCAGAATGAACCCTTCCCCATCGGTAAATGTGGGGGCATCTTTTCCTCCGATTATGATGTTACCTATGAACGTATAGATCTCGTTAACAAGGCCTGCCTCAATCAATCCTGCAATAAGGGTCCCGCCACCTTCAACCATAACGCGATGGATCCCCATTGCTCCAAGTTCGTTCATGAGAGCAAAGAGATCTACTTCATCCTCTCCTGCTACAATTACCGTGGCTTTTTTTTCCAGCAGGGATATCTTCGTGGCATCCGCTCTTTTGGATACCGCAACCACCCGCTTTCCCTCACCCTTATGCAGAATCGATGCATCGGGAGGGATGCGACCTGTACTGTCAACAACAATGCGAACGGGATGGTCGTCCCAACCCTGTTTTCTGCGATAGTTCCGGCACTCTTCTGATTTTACCGTAAGCGAAGGGTCATCTGCCAGTACGGTACCGATACCTACCATGACCGCATCACACCCGGCTTTGAGCCGATCAACCCGGGTAAAGTCCTGCGCACCCGATATCCTGACCTGTCTGCGTTCACGGGTGGAGATCTTGCCATCAGCGCTCATGGCAATGTTGATTACGACATACGGGCGCATAGCGTACCGTTTTTACCCGGCCTGTTATTTCAACCCACTGATCTCTCTTTTTAAAAAATCTGCAAAAACCTCAAAAAAAGCGAGCAAGGGATCCTTAAGGGAAATCCAGAGAACGCGGTGCGGGATTTATTAGGGACCGGACTCTTGAAAGGTTTGTATCCAGCGTTTTGCGCCTGCAATAAAAACTATTCAGTACCCGTTCATGTTCCAGAGGTATTTTTCAGAGGTATATATCTTAAAATAACAAGAAATTCAAATGGCGTAGATAATATGGATAGAATGATCAGTCAGATATACCAGAATAATTTACGCCAAACAGAGAGGACAGTTGATGCGTTGACCTGTCCTGGAGCGCTGTGCTGATGGAATACCGCCCCCTCACCGAAAAATCGCCAACCAGCATCCTGGTTATCAGGAACGGAAATATCCTCTATACAAACCCGGCATTTTCAGTTTTTTCCGGGTATAACAATGCGGAAATTATAGGAAAAAACCTCCTCTCCTTTGTTAATCCCTCAGATCATGAAGAATTCACAAAGTTTACGAAACGATGCACAAATATGACTCCGATAGCAGACCGCGGCGAGTTCCGGTTTGTCACAAAATCCGGAGAGACGCGGGTGGCCTTACTCTTCACAACGCCGATTATGCACCATCGTGAGCCGGCAATCCTGATTAATCTGGTAGACATTTCTGAAAAACAGCGGTTCGAAGATACGATCCAGCTTGACAACGAAAGACGCCGGGGGATTATCATTACCGTTGCCCATGAGCTGCGTACACCACTCCAGCCAATCCTTGGTTACCTCAACTTACTCGTCCAGGACCCAGAGGGATTCGGCATCCTAGACGATACAAAAAAGATTCTCGAGCGCTGCCTGGTGAGTGTGGAACGGGAGCGCCAGATTATCAACCAGATGCTTGAGCTCTCAGTACTCGAAAGTGGCAGGCTGCATCTGAGCTACTCGAAATTCCCTCTCTCAACGCTGGTTAACAGTGTGCTGGATACAAACGGGTATTTCTCGAAAGCTGATATAACCCTGGATATTCCTGATACCCTGGTTATCGCTGCTGATATGGACCGGCTCTTTGGCGTGTTTGACTCCCTTCTCTCAAATGCGATCAATTTCTCCAGACCGCCCCGTGAAATCGCCATTTTTTACCGGTCGGGTGTCGATGACAAAAGTCATCACATTTCTGTCAGGGACAATGGAACCGGAATTTCCGAGAGTGCATTTTCATCAATTTTTGAGCCATTCCAACTCGCAGATGCAGCAAAACTGTCCCGCAGGTATGATCGTATCGGGCTCTCGCTCTCGATAACAAAAAAGATCATGCAGATGCATGGCGGGGATATCACGGTGGAGAGTACCCTGAATACCGGAAGCACGTTTACTCTTCACCTGCCAAAAAGGGAGCAGAACATCCCCTGAGGAATGCTTATCATAGCCGGGTTGCCGATTCCCGGCAGGATGGTCCTCTTGTTACTCGCGCTCAGGTTCGAACCAACCTTTGGAAGGGATGTGCCCGGAACATCTGATCATGATACAACTGTCCATCGGCACACTATCAAGTACCAAATACACTTGAAAAAAGTGCTTTATTTTTCCGATACTGGATTTCTCACCCGGTCCGAACACAGATTACGGTTCTCTCGCATCTTGTGGGTCGCCACAGCGGCGGGGGCAAGCCCAAGGCGCAGCCTAAAGAAGCGTCTTCAGCTGTTTATTGTATTCATCTGCGGTGAAAAAATCAGGGGCTGGATTGGTAATTTACCCAAGATTTAAAAAATTATAATTTTGTTGTTATTTCAAAGGAGTTTATCATGTGGCTGAAAATACCCGATGTGTTCGTCATTTGATCCGCGGGGGAGTAGAACTCAATCGCATAACCCTGTCCTCCTATTCCATAGTCCCACACAGGTCCATCCGCCTTTTCAGCAACCTCAGGGTGATCTGGTACGGTGTAGTTATATCCCTGCATTCTTCCGGAATGCATTATATATACGGTACTCTGACCATAGTATCTATCGTCATAAGATGTGAACACTAATTTGCGAGCCTCAAAGCTTCCTGGTATGATAACAGGATCGTTGCTGTTTAAGACCGGGTGATATAATTTTATTTGAGGTTGTTGGCAGTAATCCCAGACCATCGGATTACCGGCACCGTCAAGGCAATAAGGTTCCGTATAAGATTTGATCGTATTATTTGCCCATTTATTTATCGAATACCAATAATATGCCGATCCACTTGCGTCATTCACATAAATAAATGCATGGGATTTACCATCAGGGCTGGAAAAATTGTACCCTGCTCTCCAATTCCTCGTATGCTCTTGTGCATATGTCCACTCTGTCGGGTAATCCATTTTGAATCCATACGCTGGATTGGTGTTGAGCGTCATTACCAAATCAGCAGTTTTATAATTCTGCGATGGTGTTGTTGATACTACAGTTATTTGCGGGATTGGAGTAACAGATACACTAACTATTGGGGTTGTTGTCTGCACTTCAGGTTTAGTGGTCTGTTGATTTACGCATCCACTCATCAGTAAAAATCCGAGGATCAGGATTATAAGGTATCCTGTAATTTGCCAGTTTTTCATATTTCCCCCTTTAATTTAAACAAGGATATATTTTTCTTATTTTCAAACCATCCAAGGGACTCTCCTCTTTTTGAATTAGTCAATAAACTGAAATTTTTGAATCTTACTGGTGCGAAAAGAAAAATTCGATAGTTCATTGGATTAAAAAATCAGAAGATTTTGATCCCGCACTCACACCATGCATCAAGTCTGAATATGATCGGTGGGATAATAGGGTGTGCTTCTCTATCAGCAAAGTAGGATAACCATAAATAGACATAGAATAATGACAGATTGGTGTAAAAGATGCCATCTTTTGTATGTTTTGCGAAGAACTGTGGGTTTCAGACCTCTGCTCCCACCGAAGCTGAGCTGATGACTAAAATTGCAGAACACGCAAAAACTGCCCATAAAATGGACCCAATTCCGCCAGATGTCATGGTAAAGGTAAAAGCCGCCATTAAAAAGTGAAAATTCCATCATTCGAACGAGAATGGCAGGTGGAACGGAGTACGTAATTTTTTTATTTCCCTGCTATGGTAATTTTATCCTAAAAACAATTTCACACCGTCCCTGGTATTTACTCTTTTATTAAAAGTACAGAACCGGGATCATGGAATCTTACTGGTGTATGAAGAAAAATTCAATAATCGACATGATGAAAAATCCAGAGAATTATAATCCTGCGCTAACACCATGCAACAAGACTGAATGTGATCGATGGAATAACGGTGAGTGCATCTCTATCCGTAAAGGGGGAGATCAACATGCTCGTGTTTGGTTAGCGTTCAGCAGGGGGCAGCGGGTGTTTGTATCCCCCTCATTTTAGAAAATTCCGGGATAGATTTTTCCCAACAAAAATGCAAGATTATACATATCACAATATTTACAAAAAAAATTACGGGATACAATTCCAATTCAGAACGTAACCGAGTGATTGAAATCTAATCTTTATCATGATAATTACCAGCACGGTGTTCAAATGCTCAGTATCAGGGGTCTAACCAAGCAGATCGGTGGCCTGTGTGCAGTCAATGGCGTGGATCTCTCTTTGGGGGAGAACGAGATCATCGGGCTTGTTGGTCCAAACGGGGCGGGAAAAACTACCCTCCTCAATATGATCTCCGGCATCAGTGTCCCAACCGCGGGGACGATCACCTTCTGCGGCGAGGATATTACCGGACTCAAGGCTCACCAGATCTGCAAAAAAGGGATTGCGAAAACGTTCCAGATCGCTGAATCCTTCCCCGGACTTACGGCACTGGAATGCACGATGATTGGTGCATTGTTTGGCAACCACCGGAAGATCAGCATGGGAGAGGCAAAATCTGAAGCGGCACAGGTACTCAATTTTGTAAGTTTCCCAGAGGAAAAACGGGAGACAATCATCAAAAACTTAAACGTGGTTGAATTAAAAAAGGTGCAGCTTGCACGGGCGCTTGCATCAAAACCAAAACTGCTCCTGCTGGATGAGCTTACCACTGGGCTTAACCCAAAGGAGAGCAACGAAGCGGTCGAACTGATCAAAAAGATCCGCGATACTGGCGTTTCCATCCTGATCATCGAGCACGTAATGAGTGTCATCATGGGTGTTTCGAACCGGATTGTTGTGCTGGATCATGGGGAAAAGATAGCGGAAGGACATCCTTATGAAGTGGTAAACAACCAGAAAGTGATTGATACCTACCTCGGTGACATGAATGCCTTCTGAAACAACGGACCCGATGCTGTCAGTTTCAGGACTGAATGTATTTCACGCAAACCTCCAGGTTGTCTGGGATTTTTCCCTTCATGTTGACCAGGGTGAGCTGGTGACCCTTATCGGACCAAACGGCGCCGGGAAAACTTCAAC
>Ga0315274_10015741_pt1 | contig 10704 bp, 15 predicted proteins | sample YL17G02_20_MG_FD_203700 | JGI IMG/M metagenome (GOLD analysis project Ga0315274, IMG submission 203700) | Sediment microbial communities from Yellowstone Lake, YNP, Wyoming, USA - YL17G02_20 | ecosystem: Environmental > Aquatic > Freshwater > Lake > Sediment | place: USA: Wyoming | collected...
GAAGGGCTTACCCATCCTCGCCAAGGAGGTCGAGAACGCCAAGAAGTTCGGCCTCTACCCCGTCGTCTGCATGAACCACTTCCTCAACGACTCCCAGGAGGAGATCGACCTAGTCATGAACTGGGCGAAGGAGAACGGTGTCCCAGCCGCCTTCACCGACACCGTCCTCAAGGGCGGCGCAGGAGGCACCGAACTCGCCAACCTAGTCCTCAAGGAGCTTGAGAAGCCCAATAACTTCCACTACCTCTACCCGCTGGAGATGCCCGTCGAGGAGAAGATCCGCACAATCGCCAAGGAGATCTACGGAGTCGCCGACATCAGCCTCACCGATGAGGCCCGGAAGACGCTGAAGCAGATAGAGAAGCTCGGCTTCGACAAGCTCCCCATCTGCATGGCGAAGACGCCGCTGAGCCTCACCGACAACGAGGACCTGCAGGGGCTACCCCCCGCGGGCTACATCCTCCCCATCGTCAACCTCAAACCCAGCACCGGCGCCGGCTTCATAATCGCCTACTGCGGCGACATAAGCACCATGCCGGGCGAGCCGACGCACCCCGCCAGCGAGGAGATGGACATCGACGAGAACGGCATAATCAAGGGGCTGGCGTGACATGGCAGTCATCCTCGACGGTAAGGAGACATCCGCGAAGATCGTGGAGGAGGTCAGGGCCGAGGTCGAGAAGCTCAAGGCGAAGGGCGTCAACCCGACCCTAGCCCTGATACTCATCGGCGCCGACCCGGGCTCCACCCGATACGTCAACATCAAGGTCAAGCGCGCCGAGGAGATAGGCATCACCGCCCAGCTCCACCACCTAGAAACGGCCACCACCGAGCAGGTGATATCCCTCATCAAGAAGCTCAACGCCGACCCCAAGGTCCACGGCGTCATGGTACAGCTCCCCGCCCCCAAGGAGGTCAACGAGGGCGAGATAGTCGAGACCATCACCCCCGAGAAGGACGTCGACGGATTAAGCCCGGTGACATTCGGCAAGATAGTCCTCGGGGAGAAGTCCTTCCTCCCCGCCGGCGTCGAGGCCATCATGGAGCTACTCAGACGCTACAGCATCGACCCCGAGGGGAAGCACTGGGTCGTCGCCGGCCTCACGAGCTGGCTCGGCAAACCCATGGCCGCCCTCCTCCTCAACAAGAAGGTCGAGGTCACCGCCTTCGCAGCGGGGGACCTACGGCTACCCGAATTCGTCAAGCAGGCGGACGTCCTCTGCATCGAGGTCCACAAGAAGGGCATCGTCACCGCCGAGATGGTGAAGAAGGGCGTCATAGTCATCGACAACGGGAACAGCTACGAGGGGAAGAAGGTCTTCGGCGACGTAGACTACGAGGGCGTGAGCCCACTCGCCTCCGCCATCACCCCAGTCCCCGGCGGAGTCGGCCCAATGCTCATCACAATGCTCCTACGCAACACCGTAAACGCCGCCAGAACCGCGTAGGCTCATTTTTCACCCTCGAATCCAACCATTTTCATCATCCAACGTATAGACAATAAATTCTGTCATGTGTACACTCGCGATCATAACCTCAGTTTTCTGAGATCTAATGCCCTTATTCCTAACGCGCCCTCGTTGGCGATTATGTATTTGTCACTGGTGATCAGGGGCAGGCGATGGTGCGTCGCGGTCGCCACGTGATACGAGTCGAAGTAGTGGAGCTTCCTTGATCCGCCGTGCCTCTCGTATAGTTCTAGGGTCGTCAACGCTATGGCGGGTGTTACCGGGAGGGGGGTGTGGGGGATCGCTGCGATGCCCCTTATCGTTGCCTTCACCTCCCCCAGCGGGACATCCTTCGACCTGAGCGCCGTTATAACATCGTCGTAGAGGGCGCTCGACGCAGAGGCCCTAAGGCGGCCCTCCAACACCGCGTAGACCACCGACTCCGTCCCATCAGCGAACTCGTCGTCCTTCAGGTAGCTGAGGAAGACGTTGGAGTCGAGAAGCGCCTCACCGGGAGCGCTTGAGGATGACAGACTCTGCGGCCTCCTCCAGCTCGTCGTCGCTCCACGGCGCCTTCAGGGACCCCCTCAGCTTCCTGGGGTCGGGCAGGGGCACGAGGTGCAGCCCACCATCATCCACATGCACTATGAACCTCTTGGCGCCAAGAGACTCCCTGATCTCGGGGGGGATCGTCACCCTGCCCCTATCATCCATGGAAACGATACTCATGTGGGTTCAAAAAATAATAAACCCACGCGTGGTAATAAACGCATCTAGTACCCATTTTTATCAAAGGATACCCACACCTGTTGGTGCTCATCACCATGCTCCTACGCAACACCGTAACCGCCGCTAAAACCAAGCTAAGTTTTTCCCTCGAATCCAACCGTTTTCATCCATCTTCTAACAATGAACGGGCGCATCATGGTGCTCCTTCACAAAAAAAAGACGAAATCGTAGGATGCGCCCACTCAGTTCAGAGCGGGACTATAATCCCAACCCATTGCATCTACTTAATATTGGATTAGCTTTCGGCTCGAATCTCAGTAATCGCGCTCTCGGGCAGATACTCAGAGTTCGCGACGAACACCTTCACCCCCTTGAAGTGTTGGAGTAGCGCCATAACCACCAAGGCGTAGGGACAAGTCACGTCGTGGGTGTCGAGTTTTTTATGAATTTTCTTCGCCCACACACAGTTCTCAACATGGAACCGATAATGGTTCTCATCTACCTTCTCCAGTCTCAACTCTGCAAGCCCGAGTGAATGAATGTTCTTTGATATGTCGTTGAAAACCTCGGTGAAGGACTTTTCACGCATGGAAGATTCCTCGAGGTTTAGCGCCCCCGTGAGTTCAACGATCACGTTCAGCATCTCAATATCTGCACGGCCAAGGGTTTCACGCACAGTTTTTTGATAGGCGAACAGGGTACTATGGAAAAGGCTGGCAATGAAGCTCGGATCTGTATCACTCATAAGGTTCTATACTGAATTAACACTTATTTATCTATTCATAAAAAATTGACCTTTCCCGAGGTCGAAAAAGCCTGAATCGTTGTTAACACGTGGGTTAAGGATTTAAAACCCGGGTGCTACCCCCATTCTACAAGGTGTAGCCCTTTGGCCAAGTTAGATTCACGCAACGCCCGCCGCATGATGCAGCGCATGGGCATGCAGATGCAGGAGTTCAGCGGCGTAACCAGGGTCATAATACAGAGCCCCGGCAAGGAGATAGTCATCGAGCAACCCATGGTCACGAGCATCAACGTCCAGGGGCAGAAGATGTACCAGATCACGGGCGGCAAGGTGACGGAGAGGGCGCCGCAGGCCGCCGTCGCCGCCCAGGGTGCAGCACCCGCCGAGAGGCTGCCCGTGCAGGTCCCCGAGGAGGACGTACTGCTCGTCGCACAGCAGGCCAAGGTATCCATGGAGAAGGCGCGCGAGACCCTCGCCAAGTGCGACGGGGACCTAGCCAGGGCCATCCTGACGCTCCAGACGGGTTAGAGGCTTCGCAGTGGCACTTAGGGTAAGGCAGCAGCGCGGCGTCGTCGTCGAGTACAAGGGCTCAGGGGTCGTCTTGGACCCCACGGGGAACGGGCACGGCTACCCAGTCTTCGTCAGCCACGCCCACGCCGACCACGCGGCCGCCTTCAAGTACCCCGACCGGCAGAAGTACGCCACCGAGGAGACCCATCAACTCCTCCACAGCCTCGGCTGGAAACACCTAGACAACTGGCAGCAGATCAAGCTAGGCGACAAGATCAAGGTGGACGACATAGAGGTCCACGTCCACAACGCGGGCCACGTCCTCGGCAGCGTACAGTTCGAAGTAAACACCCCCGAGGGCACCGTCCTCTACACGGGGGACATCGGCCTCGAGGAGTCCTACACGATGCACCCCGCCGAGCCCAGGGAGTGCGACATCCTCGTCATCGAGACCACATTCGGCGCCCCCATGTTCAACTTCCCCAAGCGCCGCGAGGTCGCACTGGAGATGGTGCGCTGGGCAACGATGGAGTCAATCCCCGCGGGGAAGATACCGACCTTCAAGACCGACTCCATCGGCAACGCTCAGGAGGTGATACGCATCTTCAACACACTCACCAAGCTCCCCGTCGTGACTACGAAGAGCGCCACGAAGGTGAGCGACGTCTATAAGGACTTCGGCCACAGCCTCGAGTACTACGACTACAAGTCCCCGGAGGGGGAGGAGCTCCTCGCGGGTGGGAAATGCGCCATCATCTCACCGAAGGGCTCGAAGCTCCCCTATGATAACCTCGACCCAGCACTCGCCTCGGGGTGGGCCGTCCTATTCGGGGGACGTCAGCGCGCCTTCGCCCTTAGTGACCACGCCGACTTCAAGGGCCTCCTCGGATTCATCCGCAGGTGCAAGCCGAAGAGGGTCCTGACGTTCCACGGTGGCACGATGACCAGGGAGTTCCCAGAGTACGTGACGAAGAAGCTCGGCGTCGACGCCCACCCCCTCTCCACGAAGGAGGAGACACTCAACGGCACCATACAGCGCGGAGAAACCCGGATCAAGGCCTGTACAAACCAGCTCCTCCGCACGATCAGGATACCCGGCTTCGAATTCAGCAACGCCTGGCTGGAGAGGGAGATGGCGAAGCAAGGCTACAGCAGCGGGGAGACGGAGGAGACCCTCGACTTCCTCGTTTCGAGGGGCATCCTCGTGAAGACGGAGAAGGGGGTAAAGATGAGCTAGGCCCATCACGGCCTAAGATTCTGATTTGAAGAGAATCAGGTGCTATGAATCGCCCTCAGAACTTGACTATCTGTGCGTGGGGGACGTCGCCGAAGTAGATGATGGCCCTCTTGTGAACCAGCCTCTCCCCGATGGCTGCCTCGACCACCCGCTTCCCAACGAGGTTGCAGATGGTGGCGCGGCGCATCGCCGCTATGGCCTCCTCCACGCTACCAGGGATGCCCTTGTAGAACTCCTCGCTCACCTTGAACGGCACCCTGCCCCCCTGAAGGGTCTGGCCTAGAAGCTCGGCGTCGCACACCGCGACGAGGGTGTCCCTCCCGTGCCTGCTTGTCCGGAGGTAGACCTCACTCATGTTACTCAGCTCGTGCCGATGCTGCTGCGTGCGCCACAGGCCTCGCACTGTAGGAACCAGAGGCGCTTCTCCTTCACAAGCTGGGTGTCTGGGCGACCGCAGACCGGGCAGACCACATATTTCTTCGCGTACGTGTCGATGAGGCCGCGTATGGACTCGGCGTTGTGCTTGCCCTGGAAGAGGGCGCGATTCCCATCGAAGTTGGCCAGCGTCGCCATCTCGCCTGTGAGGAACTTGAGCAGATGATCGGGCTCGCGGCGAAGCTGCTCAGCGATCTCGCGGAAGTTGATGATGACGGTCTTCCTACCCTGTAGGGCGATGTTCCCACGGGGGACGGCGAACCTGTCGACGTAGTTCGTCTGCTCGGGTAGATCCTTGTATGCCCGCTCGAGCATCGCCTTGTAGTCGTTCTCCAAACCTGCTCACATCCTCTGTGGCGCACCGGGGTTATATTCCCTTGGGCGCGTTCAAGAAGGAGGTGCACCGGGTCTTAAAAGGATTCCCGGGGCTAGGGGCGGCGGAAGGCGCCAAAGTAGACGGCGGTCACACCCGCGAATGCGAGTATAAGCCCGCCGAAGAGGAGGCCCCAGCCGACCCAACTCAGGACCGTGACGCGTGCACCCACCTGAGCATTGACATCCACAACCTTAGAGCCATCCGCATTCATAACGACGACCCAGTACTCTCCCGTGGTTGGCGTCCACGTCACAGTCTGGGTCCCTGCTCCGGAGGATTGGGCGACCCAGAAGATCTGGGCGGTGGGTGACGATGAGGGCGCCCCACCGGGTATAGTTTGGTACGTAGGGGTCCCGCTACTCATCGTGCGGTTCGGCACCCACTCGTAGGAGATTAATTTGTCAATGTTGACGTTGTTGAGGTAGCTCTGCGCATACTGCTGAGTAGCTATTCCAACAAAGATGGGCTCATCGTTGTTCGAAGTGGCGGAAATCTTGACGGATACGATGTCCCGGTTCGACGGGTTCATCATCCAACTGCCGTCCATGTGTACGTCGACGCCGCTCTGTACAATAGCGTAGCTGCCGACATTAAGATGGGCTGGACCTGTCATCATGTAGCCGCTCTGATCCGTGATGGCGGTCTGTGTCCAGAGAATCGCACCACCACTCATCAATAAGCCGAAGGCGACGAGTAACATAATCCCCCCGAATATAACTGCGAGCACCCTCCCGACGTGCCAACCAGCCGCGTCTCTACGGTACACGACGCCCGCCGCGTGGACGGGGGTCCCACACTTCGGGCAGAAAACGGCGTCCTCAGACAACTCGACGCCACACTTCGAGCAGAAAGGCAACTCTACACACCACCGAAGAGGAGAATCAAAACCTCGCCTTTAAATGGTTCCATAGGGAGAACCCTAACCGTTTTATCCCCTGAGGCCCAATTCACCTAAACGTGCCCGTCGAAAAAGTGTTCTGCGAGTACCTGAGCTGGGACAGGTTCCTCGAGATATCGGAGAAGACCGCCGAAAAGATGAACGCGGCGAGGTATAGACCCGACTTCATAGTCAGCCTCGCCCGCGGCGGCTGGGTCTTCGGTCGCGTCCTATGCGACTACCTGAACGTCTCCGACCTTGTGAGCCTCAAGGTCGAGCACTGGGGGATGACTGCGACCCCGGACGGTGAGGCGAAGATAAAGTACCCCATCAACATCGACCTCACGGGCAGGAATGTGCTAATCGTCGACGACATATCGGACACGGGGAAGAGCCTCAAGGTCGCCACCGAGTACATCAGGAAGATGAACCCCGCCGACATCAAGACGACGACGCTCTTCTATCTAACCGGCAGCAGCTTCATGCCAGACTACTACGGCGTGGAGATGAAGTGGAGGTGGGTCGTCTTCCCATGGAACTGGGTGGAGGACATGTGCAACCTCGTCGCCAAGGTCTCGGATGACGACCCCGCCCCCGTAACGATTCAGGCGAGGATGAAGGACACGTTCTCCCTCAACATTTCAAAAACGGGTGTCGAGAAGATTCTGAAGGAGATTAAGCGGAGGAAGAAGTAGCCTACTCGTCTTCTTCGTCTTTCTCGTCGACGTCGACCTCTTCGCCCTCATCGAGCTTCTTCTTCGCTGCGGCCTTCTCCTCCTCGGTGGTTAGTCGGTACTTCCTAATGCCGTCGGGGCCGCGGAGCGGGATTATCTCCCCTCTCTCGAAGAGGCTGCGTAGGAAGCGGAAGACGCGCTTCTCCTTTAGCTCCATCGCTGCCGCCAACTCGGTGAGGCTTAGAGGCTTCACCAGCAGGTGTTTGAGGACTTCCTTCTTGAGTTTGGCTGTCGACATCAGACTCTGCTGCCTATATGGGGGTCTACATTAAAAAATCTGACGCCAATGGGACATGGGTTAAATAGAGACTCGTTTTCTGCATAGGCATCATCGGTGGTCAAGCTTTGAAGCGAAGTGACATCAGCACGGTCGCCGTGACGGCGAGCCACGGCGTCATGCACGCGTATCTTGTCATCATGCCGGCCCTCATGCCTCTGATGGCGGGGGAGCTCGGTGGTCTAGCGTTACTCGCGTACCTGGGGAGCCTCGCCAACGCCCTGTATGGCTGGGGGTCGTTCCCGGTAGGGTTCCTCGCCGACATAACTTCGAGGAAGAGGCTCATAATGCTCAGCATGGTTGTCTGCGGTCTCTCCTCGATGATCGTTGGTTTCTCGGGTAACATCTGGTTGACCGGCGCCGGGATGATACTACTCGGCATCGGCGCGAGCTTCTATCATCCCCCCGGCTACAGCCACATGGCGCTCCTCAGCGTCGAGATGAGGGGACGCTTCATGGGCATCCAGGGGCTCGGCGGGGACATGGGCATGGCGATCGCCTACATCACCTCCGCGGCCCTCGGCGTGACACTCGGCTGGAGGTACACATTCGTCCTCTGGGGAGTCGTCGGCCTCCTGATGGCCGCGGGCGACCTCCTGCTCGTCGACGACGTCCCGGTGGAGCCCGAGGACGTGTCCAAGCCGAGGGAGGGCTACATCGCGACCGTGAAGAAGATGTTCACAACAGACCAGCGCACAAACTTGATACTCGTCCTCCTCGTCGTGATGCTTAGCGGCGGCCTCTGGACGGGTGTCAGCCAGTGGATACTCACCTACATCAACAAGACGAAGGGGATCAGCCTCATCATAGCTGGCGGCCTCAGCACGATCCAGTACACCGTCGGCGCCCTCGCCCAGATATTCGGCGGCGAACTCAGCGACAAGATCGGGAGGAAGAGCATACTCGTCGCGGGCTTCGCGGCCTTCGCGGTCTCGTTGATAGCTATGGTCATGGCGCCGGGTGATCTGGTTGTCCTCATCGTCCTCGTGGCTGCTCTGGGCTTCACGTTCTACGTCACCCAGGCGCCCATAACGGCGCTGCTCGCAGACATTACCCCGAAGAACACGGTGGGAGTAACCTACGGCATCAACTTCACGGTCAAGTACGGCATGGGCGCCATGCTCCCATTCGCCGCCGCCTGGATCTCAAGCAACTACGGCCTCGACTACGTCTTCTACTTCTTCGCGGCGCTTAGCGTTGCTGCCCTGCTCATCATCCTCCCCGTGAAGGAGGGGAAGAGGCAGCAGAAGAAGTAGCTAGAGCTTCTTCCCTAATTCCTCGATTCGTCCGTAAAATCTGGTCTTTTTCAGGCCCTCGGGGTTCCCTATGGCGGCCTCGACGGAGGCGTCATAGTCTATGGCGCCCAGGTACCGGGAACCGGTCTTCTCCGTCTCCATCTCGATGTAGCCCGTGTGCTCCATCACCATGTTCTCGACGACACCTATCGTCGGGATACCCTGATCGTTTAGGAGGACGAGGAGCTTCCTCACCGACTCGTAGGCGAGGCGACTGGGGGTAGTCACCACGAGGAACTCTATCCGAGGGATGAGGCGGATCATGTCGAGTGTGGCGTCCCCGATGCCGGGCGGCATGTCGATGATGAGGTGGTCAAGCTCCCCCCAGCGCGTGATGGCGAGCAGCTCGATGATGGCGTTGCTCGCGTCGGCCCCCCGGAGCGGGACGGGCTCGTCCGTGCTGTAGTGGACTATGCTCATGTAGGAGAGGCCGTGGGTCACGGGGGGCTTGATGCCCTTCTCCTCGTCGGGGTAGAGCCCCTCGACGCCGAGGATGACGTGTGTGCTCGGGCTCGTGAAGTCGAGGTCGAGTAGGCCGACCTTGTGGCCGTGGTCCCTGAGGCTGAGGGCGAGGGCGACGGCGACCATGCTCTTCCCGACGCCCCCCTTGCCGCTGCTCACAGCTATGATGCGCTTGACTTCGTCGAATCTGCCCGGGATTATGGCGAGGCGGGGGTCGCTCACTCCTTCTTCCTCCCCTTTATGCTTGCGAGCCAGACGCCGCGGCCCTCGGTGACCTCGAAGTCGGGGCTGCCGCAGCCCGGGCACTTGAGGTAGACGTGCGCCATCTCGGGGATGAAGTGGATGGCCTCGCCGGTCACATCGTCTAGCTTGCCGGTGTCTAGCTGCCACTCGTGGGCGCACTTCCGGCACCTGAAGCGTGCCGGGACGGCCTCGATGACGAACTTGGCGCCCTTCATGCGGTGGGTCCTGAGCTGGTCGAGGGCAAACTCGATTATGTCGTGCTCCACCTGTTGGAGCTCACCGATCATTATCTTGACCTCGGTGACCTCGTCGATGCCCTGATCCTCGGCGAACTTGTCGGCGGTCTTCACCACTCCCTCCGCTAGGGCCCACTCGTGCATGGCTCATGGGAAAGCTAGGAGATTAATGAATATTACGCCCACTCCGAAGCGTATTACCGGTGTTGGGAATAATATTAATCGAAACCGCATCGATAGGCGTTTCATAGGTTCTAGGGGTAGAAAGCTGAACCCATATAGTAAATAAATATTAGAGGATTTCGAAATACCTGCCGTTTAGACGCGTAAAACCCCCTCAAACACGCCATAACAACACAACCAACCCCAAAACACACCCCACCACACCCAAAAACCCACCCAAACCCCACAAACAACCCCCCAAAACCGCCCACCCAACCCCCAGAACCCGCCTCCACCCCACACAGACCCAAGGCTCACGCTACGAACAGACGCCCAGCGTCCCCAACTGCATCAAGTTAAAACAGAGGCAGCTGAACACCATCTTAACCCTGACCCTCGCCACCGAAGCCACAAGCACATGCCCCACATGAAGCGCCCGCTTCAACACCGCGAACACCCGCTCCACAGGCCTCCACTTAGACCCGATCCGCCGATTCCGGCTCCCATCAGACTCACCCAGCGGGTGACCACGAACACCCCTCCTCATCGTCGCATCAAACCCCATCGGCTCCACCCCAAAGTAGCCCTTGTCACGGTACACGACCTCACCCGGCTCCGACAGGTCCACGCAGCTTGCTTGATGACCCCAGATCCGCCTCAATGATCGAGGCATCCTGCGCAGCTTCTCTACCCCCCCAACCCCTTCGCGTCGAGCCGCCTCTGCAGCTCACCCCAGACCTCCAGGTCCCGACCCGTCTCGGCTAGGCGCTCCCGGAAGAGCCAGATCGTGGTGCTGTCCGGCACCGGATCCGGGTACCCGAGGAAACGCTGGAAGCTGATCCTGTCGCATGCCTGCCTCTCCAGCTCATGAGGCCTCGACACTGCTGGAGGACGAGGAGCTTGATCATGACCACCTCGTCGGCGTTGGGGCGTCCTCC
>Ga0315274_10015742_pt1 | contig 10704 bp, 9 predicted proteins | sample YL17G02_20_MG_FD_203700 | JGI IMG/M metagenome (GOLD analysis project Ga0315274, IMG submission 203700) | Sediment microbial communities from Yellowstone Lake, YNP, Wyoming, USA - YL17G02_20 | ecosystem: Environmental > Aquatic > Freshwater > Lake > Sediment | place: USA: Wyoming | collected...
TGCCCAGAAGCTCAACATTAGCCTGGCCGGCAAGTCAATTCAGAATCTCGGATCAATGAGAACGCCGGGAGTGAGCGCCGAGGAGATCAAGGCCCGATTGATAGTTGACGCGCTCAGGAAGAGCATCAAGATTTCTGAGATGGGCCCTGATCTTTTCAAGATCACTGTTTCTCATCCCGACCGGGATGCGGCGTTCCGCCTAACGGACGGTGTTACGGGATCATTTGTCGAGTATGTGACCAAGGGGCAGTTGGCCGATATAAGGGCGGCGGGGACTTTCAGTGAGGATCAGCTTCCAGTCTACGAGGAGAAACTCCGCCAGAGCGAAGCGAAACTGAGACAGTTTCGCGCCAGGAGCGCGACGAGGACTGCCAGCGAGGGTCCACCGGATGACAGAGGCGCAGAATCAGCCAGGGCGGTCCGGAGACAGGCGGGAATCGAGATTGCCGAGCTTGAGGGACACCGCAAGACTTTAAGGGAGAACATGGAGGCGGACTACCCGAATGCGGTGAATCCCGTTACTCTCATAAGGAGCAGCGCCATTAATGCCGCATACGCCGAGCTGGTGAGAGAAGAGCAGCGCGGTGTGCCGTTGCTGGTGGAGGGAGTCTCAACGGGATCTGCAATGGAGATGGTGGGTCTTGCCAGAGAAAAACTCCTGGCGGCGATTGAGGAGACGGTTCGCAATACTCTCCGTGGCTCTCCGGACGGTCTGCTTTTGCTTGTGTCGGAGCAAGTTTATGATGAGTACGTCGTGCGTTCTCTTGAAAAAAGGAGGAGCCTTGCGTCGGGGCTCGTAGCCGAATACGGTAGGACGGCCGGAAGAAAACCGCAGGATGAGATGGAGTTGGCGAGGCTCGAGCAGGAAATGGAAGCCAATAACAACGTACTTCAGTCGCTGAGGCATCAGCTCACTTCGTCACGGATCTCTGAGGCGGCCCAGACCACACGGCTCGGCATAAGAATGGAGATCATAGAACCTGCCACGAGACCCCTCACTCAGGCCGGGCCAGGAAGGCAGAAGATACTAATCCTCGCCTTTCTTCTCGGTCCCTTCCTGGGGATCTCGTTTGTTGTTCTGGCCGAATACATGGACGATTCTGTAAAGTCGGTCGATGACGTCACCAGGAGTCTGGGCATGCCAGTACTCGGCACGATTCCAAGAGTGCCGGGCGCGAATTTCTGGAAGTCAGCCAAGACACGGAGGTGGCCCTACATTGCGATCCTAGCGGCTGTGATACTCACCGCGAGTGTTCAACTCGGCCAGGGACCCCTACACGGCCTTGTCGGGAAGGGAAGCGGGGGGATCGAGTTGGGAGATTTGTCTGGAGCAAGCGGAGGAACCTCAACAGGAAATGAACAAACAGGAGACAGAAAGAGTACTGTGGACCAGCAGTGAGCAAGAGGGTCTTGCCCCGATTGCCGGAAGCATAGGCCGGCTCCCGCTCAACGATGCAGGCGTCGACTCTCCCGTGGCCACGGAGTTCCACAGGCTGTATACAAGGCTGGCCAAGATGGAGACGCAGCGCAAGCTTTCGGTGATCCTCGTGACCAGCGCCAGAAGAGGCGAAGGCAAAACAACTACGTCTGCGTGTCTTGCCCAGGTGGCGGCCGCGCATTCGAAGAAGAAAGTCGTCGTTGTGGATTGTGACCTCAGGAAGCCGCGACTGCACCACCTGTTTGGAGTGAGTCAAAGGGTGGGTTTGGCAGACGCGCTAACCAGCCTCGTGCCGCTCTCTTCAATCGTAAAGAACACCGAGCTTTCTAATCTCAGATTGGTGACAAGCGGCCGGGGGATAGGCGTACCCACAGGACTGTTCGAGTCCTCTGTTTTCAAGGACATTATTGGAGAACTGCGCGCAAACTTCGATTTTGTGATTGTAGATACCGCGCCCGTTCTTCCGGTTTCCGATGCCTTTCTGATATCGGGGCACTGCGACGGAGTCTTGCTGGTCGTCATGGCGGGGAGAACACCCGTCGAAGTTGTCGCCAGAGCAGGCTCATTGCTGAGTGAGGGCGGTGCAAACCTTTTGGGCGCGGTAATAAACAATGCGGACGAGGTACTTCCTTACTACTACGACTATGACTACTACGGGTACAAAGATGAAAAAGAAACAAGGAAAGGCTTCAAGGGCAAAGGCTGAAGTGACGCGTCCGGTGAAGACAAATACCGGGAGCGAGGTGCCGGCAGGAACGGGGACCGTGTTTGAGAGCCTCAAGGCAAGAATCGAGAAGCGCAGTGCGAGAATAGCAGTGATCGGTCTCGGATACGTGGGCCTTCCTCTTGGGGTCGAGTTTGCGCGGTCTGGGTTTCGCGTGACCGGCATCGACACGGAAAGGGAGAAGATAGAGCGCGTCAACAGAGGAGACTCTTATATTCGTGACGTGTCCAGCGAGGAGCTTAAGCGCGAGGTGCGAGCGGGGCGGCTCGAGGCCACGGATGATTTCTCCAAGCTGTTCGAGATGGATTGTGTGAGCATATGTGTTCCGACTCCGCTTCGAAAGACCCGGGATCCGGACGTTTCCAGTATTATTAGCGCCACGAAGGAGATCGCAAAATACCTCCATAGCGGGGAGCTCGTAGTTCTTGAGAGCACGACTTACCCAGGGACTACAGACGAGCTGATTCTGCCCATGCTCGAGGAGACGGGGCTGAAAGTGGGGATCGACTTCTTCCTTGGCTTTTCTCCCGAGAGAGTTGACCCGGGAAACAAGAGATTCATGACGAGGAACATCCCTAAGGTGGTCGGTGGGGTGACCGCAAAGTGTATTGAAGTCGCCGTGGCTCTGTACAAGTGCTCCATGTCTTCGGTGGTGCCAGTGTCTTCCACGAAGGTCGCTGAGATGGTCAAGCTTCTGGAGAACACTTTCCGGAGCGTGAACATCGGGCTGGTCAACGAGATCGCACTGATGTGCGACAAGATGAAGATTGATGTATGGGAAGTAATCGAGGCCGCCGCAAGCAAGCCCTTCGGTTTCATGCCATTCTACCCGGGTCCAGGTCTGGGAGGTCACTGCATACCGATCGATCCCTTCTATCTTTCCTGGAAAGCCAAGTTGAGTGGTTTTGAGGCGAGGTTTATTGAATTGGCGGGGCAAGTCAATAGCAGCATGCCGTATCATGTGGTGAAGAAGGTAGGGGAGGCACTGAATTCGGTCTGCAAGAGCATCAACGGGTCCAGAGTACTTCTTCTGGGTGTTGCGTACAAAGCCGACGTGGATGACGCACGGGAGTCTCCCGCCCTGGACATCTATCAGATGTTGACGGCACTTGGTGCGGAGGCCTCATATTGTGATCCGTACATACCTGAGATACGAACTGACAATCTCAGAATAAAGGCCAAGCCTTTGACTCCGGACCTTCTGGAGAAAGCAGACTGTGTGGTCATAACGACCGCGCACAGTATTTTTGACTACAAGTTGATTGCTTCGAAGGCCAAACTGATCTTTGACTCTCGCAATGTGTTCAAGGGAATCAGATCAGACAAAATCTGGAGACTCTAGGGTGTTGAGGTTCTGTTCGAGGCCATGCGTAAGTATCTAGTGACAGGCGGAGCGGGTTTTATTGGTTCACACATCGTGGAGAGACTCCTCAGGGACGGTTGTGAGGTAAAGACGATCGACGATTTCTCCACCGGGAAAGAAGAAAACATCGAGGCTGCCTTGAGGGGCGCGGGGAATGGGGGTAGGCTTGAGGTCATAAGAGGCGACATTCGGGAAGAGTCGATCTTAAGAAAGGCGCTTGAGGGTGTAACATACGTCTTTCACGAGGCAGCGTTGTGCTCGGTTCAGCGGTCTGTAGTAGATCCGATTCCGACCAACAGCGTCAACGTCAGCGGCACGCTCCTTCTCCTCCAGATCGCTCGCGAGGTGGGAGTGAAAAGGTTCATATATGCGAGTTCTTCCTCCGTGTACGGCAACGGTGCCTGCTTGCCGAATCGTGAGGACATGAGGCCGAACCCGTGCTCTCCCTACGCCCTGACCAAGCTCACGGGTGAGGAATACTGCCGGGTTTTTTCCTCCGTCTACGGGCTGGAGACGGTCTCGCTTCGCTACTTCAACGTCTTTGGTCCGAGGCAGGATCCAGACTCTCAGTATGCCGCAGTAATCCCGATCTTCATTTCACATCTCCTCTCGGACAGGACGCCTGTCGTTTTCGGGGATGGCGAACAGAGCAGGGACTTTACCTTTGTGGAAGACGTGGTAGAGGCTAACCTCCTGGCATGCCACAAGGATGGGATCAGCGGGGGCAGTTTTAATGTCGCCAGGGGAAACCGCAAGACCTTGAACGAGTTGATAGAGACCCTCGGCCGGATCAGCGGGGTCAAGGTCGAGCCCAGGTATGAGGAGCCGCGCCCGGCAGAAGTAAGACACTCCGAGGCTCACACAGAGAAGGCCGAACGTGAGCTCTCTTTTAGGGCGAGAGTGGATTTCGAGGAGGGGCTCCAAAAGACTTTCCGCTGGTTCAAGGGCACAAATTGCTAGATGGGGCGCCGGTTGAGGCAGAAGCTCCGATGAAGAAATAGCGGGTCCTTGACATGGTGAGCCTACGGTATCGGCATTATTCATGAGTCGCGGGAAACACCCAACGGTCAACGCCCTCTCTGTGGATGTGGAGGATTACTTCCAGGTTCGCTCCTTTGAGGGCCGCATCGCCTTCTCGTCATGGGATTCGTTCGAGACGAGGTTCGGCAGGAACACGAGGGCGCTCCTCGAGCTTTACGGGAGGTACAACACCAAGGCCACGTTCTTTGTCCTGGGCTGGAACGCCCAGAAGGACCCCCATCTTGTGAGGGAGATCGAAAAGGCCGGTCACGAGATAGGCTCACACGGATGGAGCCACACGCTTGTCTACAGACTCACTCGTTCCCAGTTTAAGGAAGAAGTAGTGAGGACGAAGTCGTTGCTCGAGGACATCTCGGGCTCACCGGTAAGGGGTTTTAGAGCTCCGAGTTATTCCATCACAAAGGCGAGCTTGTGGGCGCTCGAAGTGCTTGCCGAAGCCGGCCACACTTATGATTCGAGCATCTACCCCATTCGGCGGAAAGTCTACGGAATCGCCTCGGCAGAGAGAAAACCTCATGCGTGGAAGGCAGGCAACAAGGAGATTGCAGAGTTCCCGATGTCGACGGCCAGAGTGGCCGGATGGAACGTTCCTTTTGCGTCGGGCGCATACTTGAGACTCATGCCCCTCTGGATTACGAAACTCCTTGTTGGACATCACAATAGCAAGAATCTCAGTACGATTGTGAGCGTTCACCCGTGGGAGCTGGATCCCGATCAGCCTCGTGTCTGCTCAATTGTTGAACGTCCCAACCACTACCTGCGCCTGCGGTATACTCGTCAGATTTTGGAGGCCCTCCTTCAGTCGTTCCGCTTTGCTCCGGTGGGAGATGTTCTGAGGAACCTGGGTCTTCTTTCGACCTGACGCGTGCAGCTACGGGCTGCCACCGGAGGCACACGCCCTGTCTTTGACCCGCGTTATTACCCGCGTTGCGTTTTTCGGCGAGTGCAAAATCTCGCTTTTCCTGGTGAAAAAGCCACAGAGAAAGGCTGGGTTGAGGAGAGTGACATTCGGACTCCTTGACCGGTAAATCGGCTAACCCACGGATCCACAAGCGATTAAGTTGCCCAAAGTTATCACAGAATCGTGGCACAGGGCTTGCAACTGAAGTAGTTCGAAGGCCTGTCACGCTATGCAGCAGGTACGCCAGGTGTTGAATTCGCTTGACATGAGTCACCCGGCTGGCTAGTGTGCAACAGCAAAAGGCATTTGGCCGCAAGCTCAACCTGGAGGTTGCGGGCCGTTACGAGGGAGGTGATCCTGCAGAGAAGTTTTCGCGTTATTTGGTTAAGTTTTCTGGACATTGCTCCGACTAGTAAAGAAGGGAGAAAAGGGAATGAACTTCCTAAAGAAACTTTTCAAGAACGAGAAGGGTGCAGCGGTTACTGAGTATGCGTTGCTTATCGCGTTGATTGCCATCGCGGTCATAGCAGCGATCATCCTCCTGCGCGACGAGCTGATTCGTGTGTTTACGTTGATAGCCGACGCGCTTAAAGCTACACCCTAAATGTCGTGAATGATATCGCGACTAGCACGAAAGTCCCTTAAGCCGGGTCAGCTCCCGGTGGGGCAGCCCCCGGCTTCAGGGACGGGTGCGGTGACGGGTCTTCAGGTTGTGAAAGTGGGTTCCCCGTGATGAATCTCTTGCTGAAGTATCGATCTCAAAAAGGCGCGGTGGTGGTCGAATTCGCACTTGTCGCGTTGATGCTGTTTATGATTATTGTCGCCATGGCCGAGTTTTCCAGGGCCTGGATGCTTCTGGGCGTCGCGAACGGCGCAGCAAGAGTTGGTGCCCGGTACGCTGCCATTGTGCCCGACGTAGAGAGTAGGGTGGACGAAGTTACGGACAAGGTGAGAGAAGCCCTCCAGGCTTCGCGTGTTCCCGATGAAGACATTGAAGTAGAGGTTACCTTCGACGGTTCTCCCTCCCAGGGCACGCCTGTTACTGTAAGCGTTATAATAGCTTTTCATACCTCTTTTGGAAATCTATTGCCTCAATTGAACGATTTGCGTCTGAGAGCAGCCTGCACTATGCGCAGGGAAATCTGAACTTGAGACGGAGGTTTTTGAAGTGACGAGAATCAGGGTCGTCGTGATTCTTGCTGTAGTCTTCGGACTGCTGGCAAGCGTAGCGATTTATCGCTACCTTGCCCAGTACGACAAGATAATCAGAGAGAAGAAAATTGCTACGCAGCCGGTAGTTGTTGCCTCCAAGGAGTTGGCCTTTGGGACTGTTCTGAGCGGAGACAACATGCAGACGGGTGGCTGGCCCTCGGAGATAGTGCCAGCAGGCGCCCTCGGTTCGAGCGAGGAACTGATAGGGAGAGTGGTCAGGACGCCTGTCGCGGTCGGCGAGCCGATCTTTGAGAGCAAGCTTGCTCCTGTAGGAGCGGACAGAGGCCTGCCCATGCGCGTGCCGCCCGGCATGCGGGCAATGACGGTTCCTGTAAACGTTGTCAGTGGCGTCAGCGGATTCGTGCTCCCCGACAGCAAGGTGGACGTCGTTGTCACGATCCGCCCCGAGACCGAGAAGGAGACGATGGCGAAGCTAGTCTTGCAGAACCTCATCGTGTTGGCTGCAGACCAGAAGCTCGAAGACCAAGACGGTCGCCCCATGAAAGTGCAGTCGGTAACGTTGCTTGTGACTCCGAGCGAAGCAGAGAAGCTTGCTTTGGCCTCTAACAACGGAGAAATTCAACTGGTGCTGAGAAACCCGGCTGATGCAGACTCTGCCGAAACATCGGGTACGACAATTCTCAAGATGCTTGCCTCAAAAGAACCGGTCCAGCGCGCTGCCCCAGTTCCGAGGATGAGGGCGCCGCGCGCGGTCACACAACCCAAGGCCGAGGCCGAAAAGCCTACGAAGAAGCCCATACAGGTCGAAGTGATTCGTGGAAGCAAGCGGACCGAGGAGAAGTTCGAACAGAAGTCCGAGGAGAAGAAATAGCTGGAGAGGGGTAGTTGTTTCAGTAGTTTCCACCCGCAGCTTTCTCTTTAGACGGGAAGCGCGGGGAATGGAGGGGAACGTACGTGATGTTCAAGATGAGAAGTTTCGCCTGGGTCGTGATTTCCGGGCTTCTTCTGATGGCTTGCGGTTTACTTCACGCCGCCGATGCGGCAGTGATTCCTGCAGGACCTCTCCTGAAGATGGAGGTAATAATCGGCAAGTCTCAGGTGCTCGCATTTACCGAGAACATCACCCGGGTTTCTGTAACGGATCCTAACATCGCCGATGTCATGGTCGCGTCACCGAGACAGTTGCTGATCAACGGCAAGGCAGCGGGGACGACGAGCATGGTCGTCTGGGACAGCGAGGACAGACCCACCTTCTATGACCTTGTTGTTCACACCGACACGTCCTTTCAACAGGTAATGCTCAAGGTAAGGTTCGCCGAGGTTAACCGGACGGCACTGAAGAACCTGGGGGTCGATTTCGTCACGACGGACGCTAATCCGGTGCTTTTTGGTGAGAATTTCCGGGAACTCACGGTAGGGAGTTTTTCGGGGCAGGTTGCATCTCCCTCGATACCCTTAAGCCTCAGCTCGGGTGTCTCGATGTTCCTTTCGCTCGTGCACAATTCGTACGATGCCTCCGTCATACTCAAGGCCCTGGAGAAGAAGGGCTACGTGAACACGCTGGCAGAGCCTACCCTGGTGGCTATAAGCGGGCACCAGGCCAAGTTCCATGCAGGCGGTGAGATTCCGGTTCCGATGGCCGATGCGAATGGACGGGTTACAATCGAGTGGAAGAAATTTGGAGTGCGCCTGACATTTACGCCGATTGTCGTGGACTCAGGTGTGGTGAACCTAAAAATCGAGCCTGAAGTGAGCACGCTCGACTGGGACAATGGCGTGATCTTTGCAGGCTACCGCCTGCCTGCCTTGAGGACGCGCAACGCCGAGAGTACAATGGAACTCAGAGACGGTCAGACGCTCGTGATGGCGGGTCTGATTAGCAGTGAGGACATAAAAGGCGTCTCGAAGCTTCCAATCCTGGGAGACATTCCCATACTGGGAGCATTGTTTAGAAGCACCAATTTCATGAAGAACGAATCAGAGCTTGTCTTGCTCGTAACTCCTAAGATTGTCACTTCATTCAGTGCCTCAGAAGTCCCGGCATGGCCCGGGACGGGCAAGGCATCGGGAGAGGAGTAGGGGGAGAAATGAAACGCGTTCCATCCGTAGCAAGCTTTCTGCGCAATCAGAAAGGTGCCGTGATGCCCATGGTGGGCTTTATCATCATCTTGTTGCTCGCCCTGGCCGCCGTTGCCGTGGACATTGGTTACATTGTTGTGACTAAGCAGCAACTTCAGAACGCTGCGGATGCCAGCGCTCTGGCCGCGGCTCCTTCGCTGATACTCGAGGAGCCCGAGAAGACTGCGCAGGTGCAGACTACTGCAATGGACATGGCCGCTCGCCACAGGGCAGGTAACGATGCGTCGGTCGTCCTCGTTCCGGGTGACGATATAGTAATCAATGGAAACAGGGTCACTGTTTATGCCCGGAAGCTGAGGGAGAGGGACACGGGGTTGCCGCTCTTCTTCGCGAGGATACTCGGCATCAGATACGCAGACGTGGCTGCCAAAGCCACTGCCGAGGTCATACCCAGCGCTTCGGCGTGTTGCGTAAAACCCTGGGCCCTACCGGACCGGTGGGACGATACTACCCCGATCATGGGCTACGACAAGGGAAAGGACGCGTGGCAGGGAAACGGGGAATGGAACGGTGAGGAATTTACGGACGGAAACGGAAACGGTTTGTGGGATACGGGTGAGGCGTTTGTCGACGGAAACGTTAATGGTCTCTACGACTCCGAACACTATGATCGGGCCCTCTCGCAGGCGAATCAGGAGGGTTTTATACCCGAGAACCCTCCCGCCGGACAGGTGGGCCAGCAGTTTACGCTAAAGCTAAACTCAAAGGGGAACAGGCCTGCGGCCAGCTATTTCAACCCGGTGATAATCCCGTGGCCGCCGGAGTATGAAGAGGGCCTCCCCAACAAGGGTGCAGACCGTTACAGGGAGAGCATCATCAGGTGTAACCCAACGCTCGTCACGGCAAATCAGAATTTGGACGTCATGAGCGAGCCGGGCAACATGGTCGGGCCTACTACCCAGGGGACCCAGGCCATAATCGACAAGGACCCAAATGCGTTCTGGAACGAGGAACTCAACACTGTGGACCATTACGGCGGGGGGACGCTCGGGGAAAGCCCGAGGATCGTGTTTCTGCCCGTCTACGACCCCAGAATCTGGCCGGGGACAGGGAGAACGACGATCGTAATCACAAAAGTGGTAGCCTTCTTCATCGAGGACGTACAGAACGGCGTGGTCACGGGGAGAATGGCAAAGGCTCCGGTCTCTTGTATGGAGAGTCCAAAGCCAGGTGGTGACGAGAGCTTTACCTACTCCTTTAGACTGGTGGAATAGCGAATGGTTGATGATATAAGCATAGTCATAATCGACAGCGACAAGGACACACGCTTCGCCCTTCGCAGCCTGCTCCGGGAGGTTCCGGGAGCGGCAGTGAAGGCCGAGACCCAGGACCTGCGCATAGGCGTGAATCTCGTGCGGCAGTATCGACCCCACATTGTCCTGCTCGAGGTGAGCTCCCCTGCTGAAGAGTTTCTATCTGCCGCTGCCAAGATAGTCGAGATTTACCCTCAGACGGCGGTGTTCGCCATCTCAGCCGAGACCAAGCCCGAGGTCATCCTGAGGGCCATGCGCTCGGGTGTCCAGGAGTACCTTAAAAGGCCTCCCGACCAGGACGAATTGATCACGGCCGTGAGGAAGGTGATGCGAAAACTCCAGGCTCTGGGCACGGTAGCAGGGCAGATAATCACGGTTTTTAGCAACAAGGGTGGACTGGGTACCACGATGATTTCCGCGAATCTGGCGGTCTTTCTTGCAAAGGACATGAAGAAGTCTTGCGCCATAGTGGATCTGGATCTTCAGTTTGGCGACGTTTCAATGTTCCTCAACGTGCAGCCCAATTACACGATAGCCGACGTCACGCGGAGCTACGAAAAGCTCGATCAAACGCTTCTCAAGGCGCACATGACCCAGCACTCTTCCGGTGTGTACGTGATGGCCGAGCCACACCAGGCCGAGGAGGCAGAGACGATTACTGCCGAGCAGGTA
>Ga0315274_10015743_pt1 | contig 10704 bp, 6 predicted proteins | sample YL17G02_20_MG_FD_203700 | JGI IMG/M metagenome (GOLD analysis project Ga0315274, IMG submission 203700) | Sediment microbial communities from Yellowstone Lake, YNP, Wyoming, USA - YL17G02_20 | ecosystem: Environmental > Aquatic > Freshwater > Lake > Sediment | place: USA: Wyoming | collected...
CCGGGCGGCGCGCCCGAGTCGCTCACACCGCGCCAACCTCCGAGTCGCCGCCGGCTCGCAGCGACCAAAACTACTTCCTGAGGTGGGCCATTCTCTATCCATCAAGCCAAAATGAGAACTGCTGGCTAAACCCATATTGGCCTGACGATTCCAGAGTCAAGGATTCAATGCGTTTGGCGATGCCGGCAAGGGCGGCCTGTACCGAAATCCAGCACCTGTTCGAGAACGGTCTCGACGATGCTACCGTTCGGCACCAACGCCACCGAGAGGTTCACAGCCATTTCGGCCTAGCGCCATAGATGCACGAGATATCCCAGAGCTGCGAGGCATGCCAGGTGCCCTGGCATTGGTAGATGTGCCGACCATTCGGCGACACGCAAAACGGGCCGCCGCCGCCATTTGTGGCCAGATTCCACACCAACGAGCCCGTCCGAACGTCCAAGACGCGCAAAGCACCACCGCAGTTAGCCACCAGCGCCTGCTGATCAGGAGAGAAGTCCAGGGCTCCCTGTGCAATTGATGAGGAACGTATCTGGACAGCCGCATCCGGGCAACTGGCGACGTAGATGGAGCCGGAATCATCATTACCCTCGCGCACCGAGTGTGAGAAGAACGCAAGAAGGTTTCCTTGTGGCCAAAGGGCGGCCGACTGTAGGCCCAGGGGTTCCTGCTCGCACGCAGCCAGGCACGCTCAAGTCGATTCTCGGGCTTCCGGAGTGATCGATGAGGCGTTCGGCCCCACGGTCCTGATCACAGGCTCTTCTTCGGGCGTACAGCCAGGCCGAGTCCAACCAGAACCCGGTCTCTGTGCTTCCCGATCAGATCGAAGTCATTTGCCACGGCTGAGTTCTCGATCGAAATCCGTACCGTCTGTCCCAGCTCCGGCAGTCGCCGTGAGTCAGTCGGATTTCCTGCGCCATCGGAGAATTATCTGCTTGAGGAGGGGCGTGATGGTGGTGCCGCGGGCAGGTGCTGGGCTACACGGTCAGGGTTTCGCCGGGTTCCCAGTTCTACTGCGCCAGCGAGGAATACTCTGCGTGAGGTGGGGTGGAGAGGTTCTGCTCTTTTCTGGCTCTTCGTCTCTGGCGGTGGGGTGGGGTGTGTTGGCTGGTGCGGAGGGCAGGTGCTGGGCGACGCGGTCAGGGCGGTGCCGGGTCTTCGACTGGCCTGCGCCATTGAGGCATTATCTGATGTTCGAGGGGTGGGGTGGGGAGCTTCTGCTCTTCTGGAAACGGCGTTTCAGGCACTGAAGTGTCCATAACCCTCACTGCCTTACCCTCTTCCGAAGAACTCACAAAAAGGCAACGAACCCTGTCGGGTTCATGGCCGCCACGAGCATGAACTGCGACGGGAAAGTCATGGTGCCGGCGGCGCGCGAGATGGTGACGCGGCCCTCCTCGAGCGGCTGGCGCATGGTTTCGAGCCCGACGTCGAACCCTTCCTTCATGCCGAGGTGCTCCTGCACGTCGCGCAGGGTGCGTCCGTTCTTCACGTTAAGGGCAACAACTGTGGTCCCCATGGGCTGGACCACAGCAGCGGCCACGATGCTGATAAGACCGACTCCAGCGATCAGCGCGTCCTCGAGCCAGAGGACGAGGCTTCGTTCTTTTTCTGGCCAGGGCTTTCATAACGTACCTCCAGAGTCAAGGAACAGTATCTTGGCGTCTGCGTGGATCCGGCTACGGCCAGCGCAAGCGGTAAAAACGAAAATCTGCCTCGTCAGACACGGGCACCAGCCACTGGTTAGTTAAACTGGCGACCGGTGTCCAATCCTGCGGCGGAAAAGACGCGGCTTCTTCAAGGGTAAAATCGCTGTAGGGTGCGGGCCAAGTGAGCAGCGCCTGCCCGCCGACTTGCTGAACCATAATCCGCGGTGCAGACGGGGCCGTGATCGGCGTGGTGAACACCATCAGCTTCAGCGGCTGCGGATCACCGTTCGCCGCCAGAATGTAGAGCGTGTCGTTCACCAGGCAAATTTCCGAGCCTTGATCCACGTCGAACGGCAGCGTCTGCAGCATCCACGTCTGCGCCACCAGGTCATAAACCGCGAGCTGGTTCGTGCTCGTGGCCGTCGTCCAGCCGCCGCCGTCGTTATCGCCGGAGCCGGTGCCGCCGCTTAACACATACAAGCGGTCATGGCTATCGGCAGAGAGCGTGGCAGGGATGAACTCGATGGCGCAGCCCATGCCGGGATTGAACGGCATCGCGGCTATGTAGCTCGGACTCGGCGCGCCGGAGTTGTTGATGGCAGCCAGCACCCCGGCGTTGGTGGCGGTGCCGTTGTGCTTCAGCATGTAAGCGTAATCCGGCCCGACACACGCATCCCACGCGTGCGAGGAGCCGCTCCCCAGGTTGCCACTGTAGGAGATCGCCCCGGCCTGCCAGTCGGTGATCATCCTGACGGCGTCCCAGCCGATCCAGCCGCCAAAGATTCTATTCGTCACCACGACCGCGATGGCCGTGTTCGGGCCGTCGCCGGGGAGGTTGGCGCCCTTGGTCCACGCGTTCCCGGCCAGGTCATAGCGGTACACGCAACGAGCACTTTGGGTGTCGTTGCTGCGCGCCAGCGTCCAGAGAGCGCCGCTTAGGAAGGCCAGGTTGCCCACCCCGCTGCTGCCATCCACGGTGGCCGGCAGCGGCACCGCCGCAAGCGTCGTCCAACCCGTCGTGGCCCCTTTCGGGATGCGGTAGAAGCCGGCGTTGGCCGCGGCGCCCCGCGTGAAGAACAGGTTCGTGCCGCCGTCGGTGCCGAGCGCCACATGGCGGTCGCGGGAGCTGGTCTCGGGGAGGACGGCGCTTTGCCAGGACCGCAACAGCGTGAACGTGGCGGAGGCGGCCGAACTGCCCGCTAGGCCCGTCCTGAAGGCCCGCGCCTTCACCACGACGCTGTTCGTCAGGGAAAAACCGCCGCCATACAGAAGCGACGTCTCCTGCGGGCTGCGACCGTCGGTGGTGTAACGAATCTCCGCGCCGACGTTGCTGCACGTCATCGTCACCGTCACCGCATTGGAAAAGACCCCGCCAGCCGGCGTGATGACGGGCGTCGCCGTCTGCGGCAGCGTGCCCGTGAAGGTGGCCGTGGCCACGGCGCTCGAAAGCGCGCCGGACTTGAACGCTTTGGCGTTCACGGTGGCGCTGTAGTCCAGCAGGAACGGCACGGTATAAAGCGACGAGCTGGTCGTCGGCGTGGCCCCGTCCAGCGTGTAACGAATTTGCGCGGCGGGCGTGTCGCAGGCCAGCGTCACCGTCACCGGATCGCTAAAAGAGCCGCCCGGCGGGGTGATCACCGGCGTGGCAACCTGAATGGTGAAACTGGCCTGGACCACCGCGCTGGTGGACACGCCCGACTGGAAGGCGAGCGCCTTCACCGTGGCGCCGTTGGTCAGCAGGAACGGCGCGCTGTAGAGCGGCGAACTGTCATCCGGATCCACGCCCGTCAGCGTGTAGCGGAGGCTGGTGTTCGTGGCGAACGCCGCCAGCGTCACCGTCACGGAATTGGTGAACGTCCCGCCCAGCGGCACGATGGCCGGCGGTGAGAGCACCTGGCGGGTAATCGTGATGGTGTCGCTGCCGACCACGCCGGCACTGTTGGTCCCGATGACGGTAATCAAGGTGACATTGGTGGTGAGCGACACGGTCGCCGACCACACGGTCTTGGCCACGAATGAGCCGCTGGCGCCGGCGCTGGTCCGCCAGATCATCGTGCCCGCCAGCGAGGAGCTCGTGCCCCGGAGAAGCACGGAGGACGCGTCCGCCGGCAGGGCGAGGACCTGGTTGGTGATATTCACCAGCGGCGCGGCGCTCGACCAGGCATAAAACAGGTACCGGTTCCACGTATGGTCCTGAATGATGAGCTGGTCGCGTTCATCGAACGCGGCGATGGCCGCCTGACCTATCATGGTCGTGATGATCTGGGTGGGCTGCGGCGCCAGCCCGACATCCGGCGTCGGATACCAGAACACGAGCTGGCCCCGCGGATTGCCGTAGCTGTCGCACAGCATCACCATGTGGTTCGAGGAATCGAAGGCCACGTATGTGGGCGTGTGCGGGCGATTCGATTCCGACACGTCGCGATTGTCGGTGAAGTTCGTCTTGCAGAAGACGCCCGAGGCGGCGGGATTCGGGAAGAGGTTGCCCGGCACCGGCACGACGTTGCTCGCATCGAACCGGAGCACGCGCAGGTTGCCCGAGTTGTCCACCCGGCCCTCGAAGCCGGAATCCACCGCGTAGAGGTTTCGGTTGCGGTCCAGCGCCAGCGACCACGGCCCGGCCAGGCCCTGCGCGTCCGGGGTGTACAAGCCCAGCCCGTGGTTCTGCATCGAATTCGTTTTGTTGGTCTGCCCGATCACCATGTCCACCCGGGGCGTGGTCGAGGGGTCTCGGATCCGCAACAGGCGGTTGCACTGGTGGTCGGAGACCCACAGCGCATTGGAGATGGCATCGTAGGCCAGGCCGCTGGGGGAAAAGTAGACGCTCGTCGAGTCGTCCGCCCATTTCACGGTGCCGGCGCCGCCGTCCAGAATCTTGTTAGCCGCGTAATTCAGCCCGCCATGGGTAAAGGGGGTTTGAAAGATGAAGATGCTGGAGCCGCAGATCGCGAACAGCCAGTTGCTCCCGGCACTCATCTGATTGACCGACACCCCGTTGAAGGTGCCGCCGGACGTGATGGCGTCGGGCGTGCTTTGGCCAATGACGTAGTCCGCCGCCTGAAAGGTCCCGGCCTTGGCCGCATTGGTCCACACCAGCAGGCGCGAGTTGGAGGCGCCGTAAAGCTGTCCGTCGGCATAGGTCATGCCGTAATGGTCCTGCATCGTCCGCCCGGAGATCTGGTTGAAGCCCGCCTGGAGCATCTGCCCATCCGAGATCACATACCCGCTGGCATCGCGCTGAAGCGGAAACGGAATGCGCGTCACACCGTGCCCAGGGCCGTTCACGGCAAAGTAAAAATTGCCGGCGCTGTCAAAACTGATGGAGCCGTCGCACTGACCCATGTCGTGAATCGTGCCATCCCAGCCGTGGTAATTGTTCCCGCCGGTGTCAGTGAAGTTGTTGAAACCAATCACGTCGAGCATGGCGCCGGTGCGGGTATGGAACTTCAAGATGCGACGATGTCCACCGTCGGCCACCCAGACGGCATTGGTGTCCTGCGGGTCGAAGCAGAACCCGCGCGCGTAGTGCAAGCCGTCCGGACTGTCGTTGGTGCTGGCCTGGCCGAGGATGCGCGCGGCGCTCATCCCGCTGGTAATCGGCGGAGTGAAGATCAGCAAGCGGCCGTTGGAGGCGGCCTCACCGTCGAGGACAAACACTTCGCCGGTGACCGGATGCACCCGCACCCCGGTGCATCGGTTCATCTGGTTGGCTCCGCTGCCCCTATCCGCGGTGGTGAACGATCTCTGGCCCAACACCAGGTCAGCCGTCTTCGAGCCGGCCGGAAAACGCAGCACGCGGCTATTGCCGCTGTCGGCAACCCACAAATTGTTCGCGGCGTCCACCTCCACGCCCGCCGAAAAAACCAGGTTCATGTTCAGAGAGGAGGCCGAAGGCGTGCCCGGGCTGGAGCGGTTCGTAAAGCTGGTCTGGCCCCAGACGTCGTCGGCAATGCAGTCCGTCCCAAAGGGATCGTTGAACTTGAGCACGCGGTTGTTGCACTCGTCGGTCACGTAGAGGTTGCCCTGGGAATCGGTGGCCATCATGGCCGAACGCGGACCCTCGGCGGTGCTGGACACATTGGGAAAGGGCTGGAGCGCCAGAGTCCGGTCGGTCGGCGGTACGTTCGAGCGGGTGTTACAGCCGTTGGCAGCGCCGTGATCCCACCCGTTGGGCTGGCCGATCACGAGGTCGGCCGGGGGAAAGGTGCCGTCCGGATTGGCCGGACGGAAGCCGTAGAAGCCCAGGATGCGGCTGTTGGCCGAGTCGAAAACGTAGAAGCGGTTGGGCGTATGGCTGGTATCCACATGCACGCCGCCCATTTGCGCCCCGGCGTAGGCCACGATGCGGTTGAGCATGACTTCATTCGGACCGGACGTGCCCAGGTATTTGACCACGGCGCAGTTCATTGCGGGCAGGTTAGTAGCCCCGGCGGCCATGAAGCGTGAGAACAAGGCCAGCGCCAGCAAGGAGGGAAGCGAAGCAGTGTTCATCAGAGCACAGTTCTCTCGGTCAAGTCCACCGTGGCAGGTTCCGAGGCGGAGCGCGAGCCCGAATCAGGCGGCAAGGCTGCAGCGTTCAACTCGATGCGGGCTGGCTGCCGCCGACGACCTAGCTGTTTTGCCTGTGACGAATAGGCCCACGGTTGCGTTCTCCAGCCTGACTGAGATCATCTTTGAGAACGAGGGTCTCAACGTGGCGCCGTCTTTGCCCCGAGCCTGGGTCGTTTCGCGGTGGGGTGGAGAGGTTCTGCTCTTTTCTGGTTCTTCGTTTCTGCTGGTGGGGTGGGGCGTGATGAATGGAGGGAGGAGGTGCTGGACGACGCGGTCAGGGCGTTACCGGGTTCATCGTGGGTCTGCGCCAGCGAGGAATTATCTGATGTCTGCGGGGTGGGGGCAGGTGCTGGGCTACGCGGTCGGGGCGGCGCCGGGTTCAGCGTGTGTCTGCGCCAGCGAGGAATTATCTGCAGGAGGTGGGGTGGGGCGTGATGAATGGAAGCGGGCAGGTGCAAGGCTACGCGGTTAGTGCGTTGCCGGGTTCATCGTGTGTCTGCGCCATCGAGGAATTATCTGCATGAGGTGGGGTGGGGCGTGATGGCTGGTGCTCGACTACGCGGTCAGGGCGGTGGCCGGGATCGGCCCAGTGGGTAGCGGGGAGCGAGATCCCCTGCGCCAGCGAGGAATTATCTGCATGAGGTGGGGTTCGGACGCTGAGGGTGGGGCGTGATGGCCGGGGCAGGTGCTGGACTACGCGGTCAGGGCATAACCGGGTTCACGTTTCTCCTACGCCGGCGAGGAATTATCTGTATGAGGCGGAGTAGGGCGTGACGGGTGGTGCGGCAGGCAGGTCCTGGACCACGCGGTCAGGGCCTTTCCAGGCGGGATTAAATCATCGTGAAACCGGCGCCGCTGACGCGGGGCTTTGTATCGACTTGAGCCGGATGGACGCCACTCGCCTGAACGTTAGGATTCTTCGGGAATCATTGTGGGTAGAGATTGAGCTTTCCGCAAAAGAACAGGATGCGAATCCGGTAGTTGCGGAAGTTGCGAAAGCCCCGAGCGGCAGATTTGAGACTTTGGATCTTCGAGTTCAAGCCTTCAGTCACCGCGTTGGTGATGTGATGGTCGAGATATGTCAGCAGGTTGTCCAGATGACGTTTGAGCATCTGAGCCACCTCGACCATCGGCTTGAGGCGACTGCTGCTGACCCAGCCAAACCAATCCTTGAAAAAGCGACGCGCCCAGCCTTCCTCCTGGTAATTCCAGAACTTGGAGAACAGTTCCTTGGCTGCCCAAGCCCGCGCCACTTTCAACTGTAAATCCTTCAGCGCGGAAGCGCTTGGTTCCGGGACATCCCTCGTCGTCACGATACAGCCGCACGGCTCGTTCGGATCGACCGCGCGAGACCAGAACAGGGGCACCACCTTTCTTGCACTCTTCATCTCACGGTGCCAGTTCTACGAGGCCGAACGTCGCGCGGGTATGGAAGTCAGGTTCCGGCAGGTTCGGATCGATCCAGGTAAGCCACTGCGGATCGTCGGGGGCTTCCGAGCGGAAGTCCGCGCGGTAGAGTCCCAGGCGGAATCGGGTGCCGGCCCTCCAGGAGCGAACCCCCATACCGTGCAAAGCTGCCAACGGGACGAAGCCTTCGACTGCGTAGCCGTTGACCGTGCGCCTTGCCGCGAACCGGGCGCCCGCGGGACTCCACAAATCGTCAAAGCGCCGATAGATCCGCGCCGCGTAATCGTGCACAGCGCCGTCCGGCGCGATTTCCAGGCAGAAGTACTGGCGTGAGTGTTCCGACCACAGGAAGAGCTCGACGCGGTCCTGTACATCCACCGCGTGTTCATCGCGCGTCGGCGGATCGGCCACCAGCGTGAAGTCCTGAGCGGCAAACGCAAACCACAGCCCACGCTGGTCCCATTGCAGCCAAGTCCGCGTCGGCGGCGCCTGGGCATCCGGACGAGAGGCGACTTTGAACTCCGTCACCGAGGCGGGGCGCTCGTAGCACCTCTCCTCCAATCGGCCATCCACCTGGATCGGTCCGGCGAGAGGGGCGATGCGCAAGGCAAGCGAAGAGATCTCGGGCTGGCGGGCACATCCAGACAATAGCAATACGACAAGGGGAACGAGGACGCGACCTACGTCGCTGGGACGTGGCCGGCTCATTTCGCCACCTCCCAGAAGCCTCGGCCATACTCCGCGAGGAACGCGGGTTCCCCGAAGCTCCTCACATACTCCGCATCCAACCACACGCCGAACGTAGTCACGTGCCGGATGCCCCGGGCGGCGTAGGTCCGCAAATCGGACGCGAAAACGTCGCCCTTCCAAGGCAGTTGCTTGGCCGGCCGCTTCCAATGGGAGAAGCGGGACACATCGAGCCAGTATTCGAGCACTTGGGCGGTCTCGTGAGGGAACACCGTGAGGTTGCGATCCAGCGCCGGCAAGCCATCGCGCGCCTCGGTGCCAATCTGGCTGGCATAAGGAATATCGTAGCGGCGGTTGATCGACGCGTATTCGAGGAAGACAGCGGGATGCGGTTTCACTTGCCGCGGCGGTTCCAGGGTATTGGCGTAGGCCAAGTGAGCCACGGTAGCCCGCTCGTCCACTTTGCGCAGCGCGGTGGCCAGATGGTTCTCGACCACCAGAGCTTGCTCGGCCTCCGTCAAGCCGCGACACTCCCCGCAACGGCACCAAGGCGCGCCATCGTCTCCCCAAAGGAAATAGCGGCCAGTCATCGGGCGCAGCTTGCCGGCGAGGCGGACCGCATTTTCCGCAAGGACTTCAAGCGCCCGCGCTGAATGCACACAGCAGTTGAAGTCCGCGATGCGCTGGCCTTGGTCGTCCATGCGAAACAAGCTGGTGTCCCGGGCGAACAACTCGCGCGGCAGCAATGCTCCCATGGCGGGCAACTCGTATTCGACCTGCAAGCCCAGGCGCCGGCAGCGTGCGAGCACCACCTGTCCGGTCTCGGACTCGATGAACTGGATGACCCCCTTGGGTGAATTCTGATGATGGACCGCCAACGTGGTCAGTCCGGCACGCGCCGCCCGTTCCGGCCAGTCGTTCAGGGTGAAATCCTCGGGCACCAGGACGATCCCGCGGGTCCGGAATCGAGCTTCCGGCCCCTGCGCCACCGCGACGCTTGTGGACGAGTAGTCCTGGGTCACCAGAATGACCATGCCCTTCGCCACGGTCTCTAGGAAGCGTCGTTGGTTCAGGCGAGCCAGGGCAAGCGTTGCGACCGGGGCGTTGGGCAACCTGGCTTCCACGAGGCGCCGCGGCCCTGCAAAGTAGCGGCCTGATTGCCGGGCTTTGACCGGGGCCAGCAAACTGGCGCGCGGTTCTCCTTGGCGATCAGGAAGCTTCGCTGTCGAGCCGGGCATCATTCCTTGGCGGAGTCAGGAGCCGGGCGCGTCGCCCAGTGGGTTCGCGCTTCCGTGCTGGGCAGTTCCGGAAAGGGTGCGTGCGGTTCCGTTTGATACCAGTAGGCGACGCTGTAGTAGTAGTTGCCGCTGCGAAATGGTGGACCGCCGTTACCCTGCTCGATCAGGAAGCGGATGGACTTGCGGAACGTCACGGGGTCCGGCACATGCCAGCGGTACACGCTGACGAACGGTTCCTCCAGCAGCGTCACCCCGAAGTAAGGGAAGCAGCCTGCCCGCAGCCCGTAGGACTCACAGAAATAATCCTCAGAGCCGGTGCCGTGCATCGCCTCCCGGCCATCGAGGTAAACGATCTCATCGCCTTCGCCCCACCAGCCGCCGTCGTTGTTCTTCACGCTGAGCACGCAACCGACTAAGTGGCCGCGGCCCAGGGCGTCGAGGATGAGATAAGGCCCTGGCGGTGGCGGGGTACCCTGGCGATATTGCGCGTGAAAGTAAGCCCGGTTCTCGGGCAGCCGAAGGTAGGACCGGTAGTTCACCTCGAACCAGTGGCGGCTGGATTCCTTGCCTTCGTTCGTGATCGTGATCCGGGCCGAGCGGGCGAAAGGCATCGGAAGGTAGCAGTTCCGTGCCGCCCCGAAGGCCGCGGGATCCGTGAGGCGCCCTGGCCGTTGGTCGATGCTCATCAGTGCCGAGCTGAATCGCTCCGTGAAACCGAATCCTTCAGCGAAGAAATCGCCCACCGGGACCTCAACGCTGGGCTGCTTTTCACCGTCCCAGTACATACGCAAGACGTGGCATTGCAGGTGATGTGGCTCGCGGCTGGTGATATTGTCGCGGAAGTGCACGATGCAGCCCGGCCCGCGGAGGTCGGCCAGCACGAGGTTCTGGCCCGGCGCCAAGTCACGCCAGTCCTCGTTCCCACCGGTGGGGTCGGAGGAGGTAATCCGATGTGCCTCAAAATCCTTCAGGAGAGGGAGATGCTCCAAGGCAGATCCATCCGCGCGCAGGAAGATCGTACCGATGAACAGAAGGCAGATCACAGCCACTCGTTTCATGCCAAACAGTCTGCCTAGGCTGGCCGCAGGAAACAAGCGTGGCGGTTGTGGTTGCTGTGGGGTGGGGTGGCGGGGGGTTTGGCGCTGGGGGATTTGGGGCGTGATGGCTGGTAA
>Ga0315274_10015745_pt1 | contig 10703 bp, 17 predicted proteins | sample YL17G02_20_MG_FD_203700 | JGI IMG/M metagenome (GOLD analysis project Ga0315274, IMG submission 203700) | Sediment microbial communities from Yellowstone Lake, YNP, Wyoming, USA - YL17G02_20 | ecosystem: Environmental > Aquatic > Freshwater > Lake > Sediment | place: USA: Wyoming | collected...
GTTTTTGACTGGTGTTTTTTTCTTTTTTTGGGCACGTTTTTTAAACAGCAGGCAGTTAACCGTTCAATTTGGACAAGTTAAACACCCCTGGGATATTTATTTAATTTTCAACCCGTTGGGCAAGAAATAAAATAATAGTAAGTACTAGTACAGACTATGTCAAGAGGCACTTTTCACGATTGAGTAGTATTTGTGAACGAACTAGATATTAACAAATGTTTAACAATAGCCTATAATATATTTATTCTTATGGATAAAGAAAAGAACGTCATTAATCCAAATCGCCGATTAGCATTAAAATTTATTTTAGCTACCGGTGCGGCGGTATTGGTCGATATTGGGTTCGGAAAAACAGCCAATCGATATGTGCGATTAAAAGAATTTTTAAGGACAGCCAATTCGATATATGAGAACCAGACATTATCAGAAAATGAAAAGCGAACCGTTAGGGAAATTCTGAAGGCTAAAGAATTTCAAGGCCCCTTTAGGGTAGAAGGTAATAGAATTGCTGATGGTAGCGGACGGGAGGTGCAAAATTTCCTGGGAATAAATATTTTTGATTTAACCCGTTGTTTTGGTGCCAAATTCCGTGATCTTCCTCCTGTATCTGAAGGAAGACTGGATGAAGTCCTGACAGGGATACGTCAGGCAGGTTTTGGTTATGTCCGATTCTTATTCCCCAGAGAAGTTATTGGCGATGATCAGGCAGGCGAGATGTTGTTAAAAATTTTCACTAAACTTAAAGATCACCGGTTATTGGGTTACCCCACGCTGGAAAGTTGGTGGCGTAACCACTACAAACCTGCCCTGCCAGAATTGTCTGCCAACCAACTTGAAGATCCCCAATTTATAAGACAAGCAATTGAATGGGCTCGATTGGTTTCCGGGGTTTTGGTTGGACATAATTTACAGAAGAGTTTAGTTGGAGTGAATATTCTTAATGAACCATCAATGGGAAGAAATTTTCCCCAAATAATTCAGGATTTACTCAGGGGTGAGACACAAGAGAAAATCATTGGTTACATCCAACCGGTGTCCGCAGAGTTAAAACAAACCTTGCCAAATACATTAATTACCAGCAATCTTTTAAAGGATTTTAATGCCGGATTTGGGACAAGGGTTGATTTGTGGCTCGGTTTTACCAGCGCCATTGATACGCTATCATTCAGTTGTTATCCCGATACTTCTTTTCCGGCTTCCCTCATACAATCCATCGGTGAAGAAAATTTTAGCTTAGTGGAAGCTTTATTTAAAAATAAACCAGTTCAAATCGATGAGTTTAGTCTGAGGCGTGATTTTTACCAAGATAAAGGTCCGCAATTTTGTAGGCTTTATGCCCAAGATTTGGGGAAAATGATGCATATGCTGGCCAATCCGGCACTTTTGGGTTTTTGGTCAGTACAATTGGATGAGCATTGTTGGGAACCGGAAGGCGAACGACGTTATAGCCTGACTTTGCCAGAATTGAATGGGGTGATGATTGAATTAGCCAAGCAGTCTCAGATTAACAGCTGGTAGGAAATGAAGTAAAAACCTGATCGAGAAACCGGACAACTTGAGCGGTCTTTTTCATACCCGGGACAATCCAATTGTGATCCGGCTCATTTAATTCTTCCTCTTGGTCAAATTTTCCAGGATCAGTTTTATCCGGTATCGTCAAGCTCCAGCAGCCAAGACCGTTGGTAAGCATTGTTCCGTCTTGAGTCAGGGCCTGAAAAGCTTGTTTTAAAAAAATTGAGGCCAGTTGGTCGTGGGTAAGGCCGGCTACTTGGGCTATCCGGGAAAAATCAAAATTAATTTCTTGCAGGTATAGAGGTTTTATTCTGCTTCGCTGGAAAGCTGATTGCAATGAAAAGGCCATAGCACGATAGAGGGCTCGGTTTAACGCTGGATAATAAAAATGGAAGGGTAAAACAATCTCCGGAATTGATGTCAAGTCTTCGATGCTTTGATTAATATTGCCCTGCTGGCCATAACCAAAAACTAAAATTTTGTCTGGGAATAACTTTCTGGCCAGTTTGGCATTGACAGCAAACCAATCATGGGCTTGTCTGCGGGTCACCCCAGCTTCGGGTATGGCAAAAGGATTTGGTTCATTCATCGGTGATACCGCGACCATCTGCGGATGGTCGGCAAATTTCTCTTTGGTATATTTGCCCCGGTATTGGCTGATAACTTCTAGTCTTTCACCAAAATAACCGATGTAGGTTTTATCGGTAAAAAACATGTTAACCTGGCGAGGATGGTTGGCAACAGAGACAATAGAGCAGAAGGGGCTGGTTAAAGACGGTTCCTTATCTGGTTTTGTGGAAAAGAAACTAGGCGCATGGATAAGGTTGAAAGCATCGCTTAAATCAACTTCAAAGCCAAAGCCAAAGCCGAGGATTTGGGATAGGTAAAACAGACAATCGACTTTATCCAAAACAGTGAAATCATACCGGTCGGAATCATTGGGATTGATGCTATTTTGAAACCCGCTTAAAAACCAGTAGCCGTCTCTTATTTCCGGATTAAGATTGTTAGGAATACGGTGGCGGAAAGCTTCAGCATCGTTTATATATATTCGCAAACGCCTGAAACCTAAGTCTCGGGCGCCGCTAAGAGCCCGATAGAGCGGTTTTTTCTCAATAGCGCTTCGTAATTGTTCGGCGGTGATTTTGTCTTTTTGAAAATCGGACGCCAGGGACTGAATATCCTGGTCTACCCAGCGCCAGAGATTATAAAAGTTGCCAGCCATCCCGGTTAATTCTGCCGGTAATCTTGGTTGGCCAAGCCGCAATTCCTTGGGGTAAAGTTCCCGGGGAGTTGTCCGATCCAATTGGTATAGGTAATTCAAGTCCGGTTCTGTGGCTGCCCTTTCCAGCCCTTGCAAAAAATTAACCGCTTTGTAAACTCCGGCAACTTCAGCGACTAGCAGGCCAGCACCAACTATTCCTAGCCCAGCGGCAATAGCTTCTCTTCTGGAAACTGGTTCCTTCAAAATTTCCATTGATTTTGAGGCAGGACGACTATCTTACCAGATCGTAGAGTTTTTCAGCAACCAAACGGTGCACAAGGGGCGAGGGATGCATGTCGTAAGGTGAGGCCATTAATTTTTTGGCCGGATAATCAGCTAGAAGCGGTGCCAAATTTATCACTTCGATTTTCTTACTGCTAAAAAATTCAGTCAATTTCTGATGGACAAACTCGGCCGGGTAAGGCTTTTGGTTGACCAAATCAAGGTAGGGAAAAATGACAACGATTAATTTCTGTTTGTTCTTTCGGGTATAATCAATAATTTTTGCTAAAGTTTCCTCGTGATTTTTCCAAGATTGTGGGTCTTTGTAAAGAGTCATCTCCCGTTGGTTTATGTCATTGGAGAATGAACTGGAGAAGTTCAAAATATGGACAATAGTAAACTCCAAAAAATACGATTTATCCATAATCGTTTTTATAAGAGGTAGTCTTTTGACATCATCGTAGCGGCGGCTCATAAACGGCAGGTCAAAGCTGCGGTCTTTGTAAATATCATTTAAGAAATAGGAGAGAATGATAGTATCAAAGCCAAACATCCCAGCTCTTTTTTCCAAAAACTCCAATTCGTCTCTTGATTCCCAGCCGGGAACAGAAGTGTTGTAAACCTGGTAGTTGGTTTTACCGCTGGTATTTAACTTTGTTTGTAAGATATCAGAAAACCTGTCTTTGGCATCGACACCCCAGCCCCAGGCAAAAGAGTCACCCAGAACAGCGATCCGGGTAACGCCGGCCCCCTTTGCCGTAGTAAAATCCTGGTCGCGGAAATGGTCGGCGTTGGTGACAACATGTCGGGCAATCCAGCGCTGGCAGGTTTTGATATCGCCAATTGTATCGGCGTAGTCAAAAACAAAACGAAAGTAGGCTTCGCCGACCAAAAAAACCGTATTCAATAAAACTATAAATAAAAGAATGTTAAAGAGAATAACTTTCCGCCAGTATTTGAACATCAAAAACACGCCAATAATTGTTATTGCCAGCCAGAGAAAAATAAATAAGGCAATATTGTTCCAGATATAGACAAACTTGGTCCAGGGGATCAGAAGATTCATGAGGAGTTTAAACTTGAGGAAGTGGATAAGTAGATCGATAAGAACCCTGGTTTAATTGAGCAAATTCAGGTTGGTCATTGGGACCAACCAGGCCACAAGTATGGATTGTGCTTACTGGTAATCTTTGTGGGAAAAGCGGTTCTGTTTCTTGGCCAAAAACTTTCCTTCCATCGATTGTTGCGACCCCTTTAGGAATTCCCGGAGGACATTTAATAATAATATACTCTTTCATAATTTAAACTTAATCTATCACTTTTTTCTGGATAGTCAAGGATATGGTTTTTACTCCCCAAAGGCCATAAAGATTTCCCTAGATTGCGGGTCAACTTTTTGAAAAAAATTTTGCCGTCGGCAGCCAAAGCAGTTTGAACGCCCCAACAGAATTTATATATTGACATTTAATACGCTTTGTCATAGAATAGTAGTGTGAAATATTTTGATTGGGATGAGGAGAAAAACAGGAGATTGAAAGAAGAAAGAGGAATCGGTTTCGAAGATGTACTTTTGGCCTTACAGGAAGAGAGATTAATAACAATTTTTAGACATCCCAATCAAAAAAAATATCCCAATCAGGAAATATTCGTAATAGAAGTTAACAGTTATATTTATATAATTCCCTTTGTGGAAGATCAGGAAAAAATATTTTTAAAAACAATTTTTCCTAGCCGTAAATTAACTAAAAAATATTTAGAATAGGAGGTAGCTATGATAAAACAAACTAATAATCCATTTGCTCACTTAAAATTGGAGAAGGAAGAAAAGTCGATTGAGAATGCTTTGGAGAAGGCGGAATTTGTCCAGATTAAAGACTTAGATAAAAGGAAAAAATTATATAAAGGGTATGCCGCTTATACTTTAACTAAGTTAAAGAATATTAATATAAGAATTAGCCTTAAGGATTTACAGCGATTAAAAGTTAAAGCAGCGGAAAATGGCTTACCTTATCAGACTTTGGTCTCAACGATACTTCATCAATATTCGAATAATAAGGTAAAAGTGCAAATATAAATTAATAAGTGGCAAGTAAAAGTTGATCACTCCCCAAAGGCCATAAAGATTTCCCTAGATTGCGGGTCAACTTTTTGAAAAAAATTTTGCCGTCGGCAGCCAAAGCAGATTGAACGCCCCAACCGACAATGCCGCCAATAATTTGACTTAAATCTGGTTTCAAGTATATTTTGGCCGATCTTCTGGTCCAAGCCATTGGCTTTTGCAAGACCAGCCGACTTTTAAATCAGTATTCTTAAGGTAGGCAGAATAATCATTTTGCGCCGGGGTAGCCAGGATCTATTAGTCTGACTCTATCTTGCCATTCACCGAAGCGAAGAAAACGGATCGTGAACCCGCTTATTGCCTCCAAAACTTCCAATTTAGGAACGGGAGAATACTCAACGGTTTGTGTCAGTTCTAGATAACGTGGCTCTTTTTCCATAAGAAACGCATTATAGCAAAAGGGCAGGGGCGGAGGGAATCGAACCCCCAACCGAGCTTTTGGAGAGCTCTGTTATACCATTTAACTACGCCCCTAACAACTTAATATTATACCTTTTTTAACTTCTTTGACACAAATTGGCTTGACAAGAGAGTTATACTAGATTAAAGGTTTTTAAAAAAATGCAAGAAACAGATATTTCACAAGCTGATGTTGATAATTCATTGATTGCTGCATTTGAAGAAAGGAAAGCGGTAACAGATGTTTTAGAACTTTTTGCCGGAGAAGTTTATAATCTATTAAATCCAACCCAGAGACAAGAACTAACAAGGAATTTGGAAGAAAAGGAGCAGAATCTACTAGCAGGACATCGAGGTTATGCTGGCCGGGAAAAAGTAAAATCGACTATTGCTAGACTAGAATACTTATTGGGTAATGGACACTTACCGGACAATAACCATTTTCGCAAGTTCTAATGTTTAACAAAAAGGAAGTAACTTCGATTATCCAGCAAGCTTTAACGGAAGATATCGGTCCGGGCGATTGGACGACTCTTTGGCTTATTCCACCAGGTCAGAAAAATCGGGCCGCAGTTGTGGTGGGACAGAGTGGAATTATTGCTGGTTTAGAAATAGCCGGAATGTTTTTTGAAGATCACCAGTTCAAAACTTTGGTCAAAGACGGATCGGAAGTAACAAAGGGACAGGCGGTGGCGGAAATTTTCGCGCCGACCAGAGTCATTCTAACAAAGGAAAGAACGATTTTGAATTTTATGCAACGGATGTCCGGGATTGCCACTTTAACCCGGAAATTTGTTGAAGCGGTTGAAGGAACAGGTGTAGTTATTTTGGATACCAGAAAAACCGCGCCGGGACTGCGAATCTTAGATAAATGGGCAGTGAGACTGGGCGGCGGCCAAAATCACCGCTTTGGCCTGTTTGACATGATTTTAGTTAAAGATAATCATATTAAAGCAGCCGGAAGCATCACCAAAGTGGTTGAAAAGCTGAAAAAGCCAGCCCGAGGCTGGTCTCGACCCAGGGCCGATGGGCCGTGGGCCCAGGCCTTGGGCCGAAAAAATTCCAAGAACTTAGATATAGAAATAGAAGTTGAAAATTTAGAACAGTTGAAAGAAGCCTTAAAGTTGAAAGTTAAACGAATTCTTTTGGACAATATGAGTATTAGCCAAATAAGAAAGGCAGTTAGAATTAATGGCGGGCAAGCAAGCTTGGAAGTCTCAGGCGGAGTGAAGTTGGAAAACGTGAGAGAAATTGCCAAAACAGGCGTAGATTTTATTTCGGTTGGCACTATTACTCACTCAGCGCCAGCTTTGGATATTGGGATAGAGATAACAAATGCTTAAAGTTTTTATTTATCTGCTTCTGTTTCTTCTGCCGACCCAACTAGGCAAGCACTTCTGGTTTGATTTCTCCTATAAACTTGGTCAAAGGGTGGACTATTTATCTCCAACCATATACTTTACTGATTTATTAATTTTTCTGATTTTGATAGTTTATGTAATTAAAAAAAGAAATTTCCAGCCCAAGGCTGGTCAGCCTCTGGCTGAAAAAATAAAAAACTTACCTATTTTTTTAATAATTATTACGTCTTTTTTTCTATACTGGATTTTAGTTATTAAAGAGAATCCTTATCTTCTATCATATAACCTAATTAAGTTGATAGAGTTTGTGTTACTTGGATATATTATTGCCAGGACCTTTAAAAAGACGGATTTTCCCCATATAATCAAAGTTTTGAATCTATCTTTAGCTATTCAGGTGTTTTTAGCCTTATATCAGGTAATTGTGGAAAAGTCAGCCGGACTGTGGATAATTGGCGAAAGGCAGTTTAGCATATCCACACCTGGAATTGCTAAGTTTGTAGCACTCGGTGGGCATCAACTGCTAAGAGGCTATGGTACTTTTCCACATCCGAATGTCCTGGCAGGATTTTGTTTACTTTTATTGGTGGCCAATCGGAAAAATCTTATTGGCAGTTTTCTTGCACTTCTTGGTATTTTACTGTCTTTTTCCCTGCTGGCTTGGGGTTTGGCGCTGGTCTTTTTAGCGTATAGGTATCTTAGGTCGCCTAAGTTACTTATGATTCTGCCGCTTTTGCTTGTATTTTTCCGGGGAGAATCGGTCAGTCGCCGAATCGCTTTGCTGTCTATTGCTTGGGAATTGTTTAAAAAGTCGCCAATATTTGGCGTGGGGTTGGGTAATTTTATTCCCTCAATGCCCAATCAAGCTTTTGACAAAATTTACTTCTGGCAGCCGGTCCATAACATATTTGTCCTTGTAGCTGCAGAAACAGGGATAATAGGGTTATTTTTGCTAATATATCTGGTATGGAAATTTTTCCCAAGATCCAAAATTCTTGTGGGGTGGTGGTTAGTCATCTTAATTACCGGTCTGTTTGACCATTACTGGTTAACTTTGCAGCAGGGGAGATTGATGTTGGTTTTGGTTGCCGGTTTGACAGTCGGGTATAATAGAAAGAGTTGAAAATCTACCGGAAAGGACAAGCAAAATTTGTCATGACTGAAAGACCAAGACATCCTCATCGAGGCATACAATTTATTCGAAGAGATAACCAAGAAAGAGCCTTAGGTTTATTATCAGATTTATTAAAAGCACAAAAAGAAGAATTGGGAAAAGACGGAACGATACCTTGGTTAAGAAATAGTAATTTAGACGATATTTTCGGGTTATATATTTATACGAGAAGATTTGCAAGATTAGAACAAGAGGTGAAAAAACTGACTACGATTCAAAAAAAAAGTTTTTTGGGCAAATGCTTTCAGGACATTGCCTATCTAATGCTTTCTCATTTAGTCACTGAAAGAAAAGCGGGTCTTTTGCTTTCGCCAGAGACTACGCTTACTTTATACAGTAGGCTTTATCCTGAAAATTATTCTGAAAGACATAAATTGGGACTTAGTTCGTTAAGAAATGTTTCAGTGCCCGACGGCGTTATTTTAAGTTTGGAACGACCTCCACTAATAACAGCCAGCTGCGAATACACTTTATGTCCAAACGAAGCTTGGGCGTGTAAACTTAGAGGGCTCAAAATTGCTAAGGAAAAATTTCCCAATTTTTTTGCTAAAGATGTTTTTTTAGCAGCGGTTGTGCCATCCGGCTACCAAACCAGAGAGACGAATTTACCAGAGGATATTCAACTATTCAAACTGAATTTTACCGGAGATGCCTTTGGTGCTGCTGCCTTAGACCTTCGGCATTCTTTAACCCAAGCTGTGGCGTAGTAAAGCTGGGTGGAGTGAGAAGACAGATGATTTTTTCTGAAGGAGAAAGATCAATCAGAGTTCATCATAAAAATATTCCCACCAGTTTTCCCTGGGAAGGGCCGGAGAGAAATTTGCCGTAACCGCTCCTGAAGCGGCGGCCTTAAGAACCAGTGAGGACTTATCAGGCGCAGTATTTGTGGTATGGTTGCTTCTGATCAGGAAATGAAAAATTTTCATCTACTTGAAGAACATAGGTTTAATTTGATCGAACCACCTTTAAAATTGCCTAGTTAGAAGTTTAGCTGGCCGCAGGCTAAAGAATAATAGGAAGGTAAGAACTTTCTGTTACAATGATTTCAGATGCAAGGGAAAGTGAGAGTTTACTATTATATTACTCCAAGAGGTGGTAATCCTGTCAAAGATTTTTTGGATAGTTTATCTTTTAAGCAACAAGCAAAAATTTTAAGAATATTTCAATATATTAAAATTTATGGTTTACACTCGGTCTTACCACATGTTAAGAAACTTTTAGGTACACCTTTTTGGGAGATTCGGATTTTAGGCAAGGATAATTTAAGAGTTATTTATGTTGTGCCAAAAAAATCAGAAGTTTTAGTGCTTCATGGGTTTATCAAAAAGACCAAAAAAACTCCCCAAAAAGAAATTAAAACAGCAATTCTGCGTTGGTCTGATTGGCAAAAACAGGCCTTGACAAAATGATATCTTCTACGATATCATTAGTTTATGAGAAATAAACTTTATACTTTCGATCAAGACTTAAAACAAAGACTTAAAAACCCAAAATTTAAAAAAGCTTGGGAGCAAACAGAAGTAGAGTATACCCTGGCAAGGCAACTTATCGAAAAGAGATTGGCCAAAAACCTTTCTCAAAGATCCTTGGCCAGTAAATTACATACAACTCAAGCAGTTATCTCGAGAATTGAGACAATGACCGCAAACCCCTCTTTAGCTTTACTTAAAAGAATTGCCCGAGTTTTGGATACCAAGCTTCAAGTTTGCTTTCGATAAGGCAGTTGAAGAGTGTAGTGGGGAATAATTGGATTTTGCTTTTCCCAGCACCTTCGCCAATCTTCAAGACTATACCATCTATTGTTTTCTAAGATCAACGAACCTTCATCTATCCCAGGATAGACAGGAATTCTTCCCCTTTCTTCTTCTGGCACAGAATCAGATAGTCGATACACAAGATGTCCTACTTCCTGATTCATACCAGACCACATACAGTCATAATATCCGAGCAATGCCTGACAAAAAAAGGTTTCTATTGAAAAAAGATCCGGATGATCTTTATGCCATTGCAGTAAAGACCTGAGATATGCCAGATCGGCAGTTGGCAGTCGATAAAATTCTGGACTGCTCATGTGGTTTAGTTTACTTAAAAAAACAGTGGACCCGAGGAGAATCGGACTCCTTTCTCCTCCATGCCATGGAGGCATACTACCGGTGTACTACGGGCCCGTAATACTAAAATATTTTAATGGAAAAAGGGGAGGGAAGCAATGGGTTAGCTTTTATAAGGGATGGGCTCAAGAAATCTTAAAGCAACCTCAGGTTCCATGGCAATTAATGAATATCTGTACTTGCCAGTAAATTCACCATTTGGCGAGGAGTGGACCGGAAGATCAGGGGCTCTTTCTCTTACAAATTCAGGTTCGATTTTCAAGAGAAGGCCAAGAGTAGAGGTAAAAGCTGTTCGGCGATACTCAGGAGAATTCCTGGGGTTTCCATCATAGTGAGGATTTTCGATTTCTAAAAGCTGGTAATTTTCTGGATTTTCTTCAGGCGACAGCAGATTGATCGCCTCTGGGATTTCGTCCCAAACAACTGGTTTTTGATATACTTCAGGAAACATAATTTTTATTTTACAAACTAAAGCCGAATTGTCAAGGCCATTTTGTTAAATTAATTAAACTAGGTATAATATAACAAGATCATGGAAGGG
>Ga0315274_10015746_pt1 | contig 10702 bp, 5 predicted proteins | sample YL17G02_20_MG_FD_203700 | JGI IMG/M metagenome (GOLD analysis project Ga0315274, IMG submission 203700) | Sediment microbial communities from Yellowstone Lake, YNP, Wyoming, USA - YL17G02_20 | ecosystem: Environmental > Aquatic > Freshwater > Lake > Sediment | place: USA: Wyoming | collected...
CCGCCCGCGCCACCACTGCGGCGGTCAGCAGGTCCCGGGGATAGAGCGGCAGGAAGCTGCCGCGGCTGGTCTCCCCCACCGCGTGGCCGGCGCGCCCGATGCGCTGCACGGCCGATGCGAGCGACGGCGGGGTTTGCACCAGCACCACCTCGTCGAGGGCGCCGATGTCGATGCCGAGCTCGAGGGAGCTCGTGGCCACGATCCCGCGGAGCTCGCCCTTCTTCAGGCGCTCCTCGACCACCGCCCGAACCTCCCTGGAGAGCGAGCCGTGGTGCGAGTAGACCAGCTCGCCGGGCTGCTCCTCGTTTACCAGGCGGGTCACCTTCTCCACCATGCGGCGGCTGTTCGCGAACACGAGCGTCGAGCGGTTGCGCGCGAGGGGCCGCTTGAGCTCCGCAACCAGCCAGGACCACACGCCGTCCGCAGCGACGCCCGCCGCCTCGAGGGTGTCGCCGCCGAAGCGCACCTCGAGGTCGTAGCGCTTGGGGACGCGCGATTCCACGACCGTCACCCTGCGCCGCAGGTACGATGCCCGCTCGCCCTCGCCGCGGACTTCGAGCCCTCCGACCCACTCCGCAACGCGGTCGAGCGGCCGCACAGTGGCGGAGAGCGCGATGCGCTGGAACTCGCCCGAGAAACGGACCAGCCGCTCGACCCCGGTCATCAGGTGCGCCCCGCGCTTGGAGCCCACGACGGCATGGATCTCGTCGAGGATCACGGCGGCGAGCCCCGAGAGCATCGCGCGCCCGCGGCGCGAGGTGAGCAGGATGTTGAGGCTCTCGGGTGTCGTGATGAGGATCTCGGGCGGGCGGCGGGCCATTCGCGCCCGCTCCCCGGTCGGCGTGTCGCCCGAGCGGGTGAGCACGCGAACCTCCGGCATCGGCTCGCCGGCGGCCTCGAAGCGCTCGCGCAACTCCTCGAGCGGCGCGAGCAGGTTGCGCCGGATGTCGTTGTTCAGAGCCCGGAGCGGCGAGACGTACAGCACGCGAACCTGGCCGCCCGGCAGCGCGCCCGAGAGCAGCCGGTTCAGCGCCCACAGGAACGCGGCCAGCGTCTTGCCGCTGCCGGTGGGCGCGGTCGCCAGCACGTGCTCTCCGGCCGCGATCCGCGGCCAGGTGAGGCGCTGAACCTCGGTGGGTTCGCCGATCTGCTCCGCAAACCACTGCCGGATCAAGGGGTGGAAGAGCTCGAGGGCATCGGTGCCGTGTGCCATCGCCGTGGGCGCCCACGCTAGCCGCCCGCTCGCGTCGACGTCAAGCGAGCGCAGCGGGGCAGCGTGGACCGAGCTACCGCGCTGCCCGACGGAAATGCCGAGGCAGTCGCCGTCTCAAGCACCTTGGGTTACGTTGCCTTGACATTCTCAGCTGGACGTCTCAAATTGACGACTGACTAACAACCGGGGCAGCACCCGGAAAGGAGGCCACGATGCGCAGAGCTTCTCTTGCGGTGGCGTTCCTCGCTGTTGCAGCGCTGGTCGCAGCTCAGGCACCACCAAAGGTGAGCGACGAGGCCCTGGGCACCCAGCCGTACGACAAGTACGAGCGGCCACAGGCGTGCGCCACGTGCCACGTGGACATCGCGCGCCAGCACGAGCAGGCGATGATGTCCCAGGCGTTCACTCACGAGTGGGACGAGATCGAGTACTTCGAGCTCGCCGTGCCACACTCGCTCAAGGAGCCGAAGGTGGCCGGCGTCAAAGCGGGTTGCAACGGGTGCCACGCCCCGTTCGCGTTCCTCGCGGGCGACATTCCCCCCAAGCGGCCGAAGGACAACACCCGTGCCAACGAGGCGGTATCCTGCGATCTCTGCCACACCGTGACCGGCTACTCCGGGGACGCGCCCTACAACTTCAACTGGATATCCGTGCCGGGGAAGGTCAAGCAGGGACCGCGCCCGGGCGCGGTGAGCCCACACCACGAGACGAAAGAGAACCCCTTCCTCCGTTCCGCGGACTTCTGCGGGACCTGCCACAACGAGAAGGACCCCTGGGGCCTGTTCGTGAAGTCCACCCACCTGGAGTGGAAGGAGGGCCCCCACGGCAAGGGCGGGATCGTGTGCCAGGACTGCCACATGCCGCCGGCCCCCGGGCGCAGCGCCCGGATGGGGAGCGACCTCCCCGATGTGCGCCAGCACCTCTTCCACGGGGCCCACGACCCCGGCAAGCTCGCCGGGGTGGCCGAGGTCCGCATCCACCCGGAGAACCGCGAGGCGCAACCCGGCGACACGGTCAAGCTCACCGCGGTGTGCGTGAACGCCAAGGCGGGCCACAAGATACCCTCGGGCTCCGCAGAGGAGCGCGTGCTGTGGCTGGACGTCGAGGCTACGGACTCCAAGGGCAAGGTCTACCACCTGACGGTCGACCCGAAGGGGTTCAAGGGCGAGGAGTACACGATCGCCTCCGACAGCGCGATGGCCTACTTCGACATCGGCGAGATCAAGGACATCCCGAACTTCCCGGGCCTCAAGCGGGATGGCGTTGTCCCGGCCGGTGACAGGATCTTCCGCCTCCCCTACTTCGACCCGAAGGGACGCATGACCATCTGCCAGTGGAACACCGCGAGCTTCGGCACGGACTACCGCCTGGCCCCGCTGCAGGCGACCGCCGAGACGCTGACCTGGAAGCTGCCCCAGAACCTGCCCGCCGGTCCGGTCACCGTGACGGCTCGCATGTGGTACTCGCGGCTCGTCGCCTCGGTCGCTGAGTACATGAAGGTGCCTGCGAGCGAGTACGCACCCGTGAAGGTGGCCGAGCACGAAACAGTGTTCACGATTCTCGACTGAGGAGGGGCCATGTCACGCGACCGTCTGATTGTCCTCGGTGTCGTGGGCGCCGTCGCGCTGCTGGCGGCAATGGCTGCCCGAGAGGCCGACGCGATCCCTGCTTTCGCCCGCAAGTATCAGTACTCGTGCTCCACGTGCCACGCACCGTTTCCACGCCTGAAACCGTTCGGCGAGGAGTTCGTAGCGCGCGGCTACCGCATGGAGGACCCGAGCAAGGAGCCCACGCGCGCCACCTACGACGTCGGCGACCCGCTCCTGATGCTGGTGCGTGACGTCCCGCTAGCGCTGCGCCTGGAGGGTTACGCCTCCTGGAAGGAGAACGCGCTCGCCGAGACCGATTTCGAGTGGCCATGGGCGTTCAAGATCCTCTCGGGCGGGCCGATCTCCAATCACATCTCGTATTACTTCTACTTCCTCGAGGAGAACGGAGAGGTGGTGGGTCTCGAGGATGCCTTCCTGCAGTTCAACTCGATCTTCAACCTGCCACTGGACCTGGCGGTGGGCCAGTATCAGGTCTGCGACGTTCTGTTCAAGCGTGAGTCTCGCCTCGAACGCTACGATTACGACATCCTCACCACCACCGTCGGCGTGTCCGACGTCAACCTCACCTACAACCGTGGGCTGGCCCTGACGTGGCACGCCCCGGCGAAGATCGACGCCGTCATCCAGGTGCTCAACGGCAACGGCATGCCCCCCGCAGACGGCGCGGGGAACTTCGACAACGACAACTACAAGGACCTCAGCCTGCGACTCGTCCGCCAGTTCGGCAACGTCCGGGTGGGCCTGTTCGGCTACTCCGGGAAGCAGAGAGCGGACACCGGCGCCGTCAACACCACGAACTATTTTGGACCCGACCTGGTGTCCGACCTCGGGAAGAAATGGAGCCTCAGCCTGGAGTACCTGGAACGCCGGGACGACGACCCGTTCTTCACAGGCTCGGGCGGGGCGAGCTACGTTACCCGTGGCGGTTTCGCCGAGCTGCATTTCTTCCCGACCGGCCAGGACGGCCGCTGGGTGCTCACCGCGCTCTACAGCAAGGTCGACTCCGACGACCCTGGTGCAGAGGCCGAGACCGCCTCACTGACAGCCAACTACCTCCTGGCGCGCAACATCCGCCTGGTGCTCGAGGGTGGTCGGGACCTCGTGGCGGACGCGAGCCGAATCACCGTCGGTCTGGTGACCGCGTTTTAGTGCCAGCAGTGCGCCAGCAGAAAGGCCCCCGCAGCGGCGGGGGCCTTCTTCTCGTGCCGCAAGAGCCAGGTCAACCGGCGACACCGGGGTGCTCGAGGTCCGCGGGCAGCGGCTCCTTGCTCTCCTTCGAAAACGACAGGGCCACGAGCATGAGTGCAAGGACCAAGTACGCCAGGCCGAACTGGTACGGGATTGCGCGCTGCAGCGGGCTCGCCAGCGACCACGGCAGGTAGATGTTCCCGTCCACCGACGACGAGTGGATGACGCCGAAGAACGAGAACACCGCCAGGATCCCGAGGTAGAGCGCCGAGCGCTTGAGCTTCCGGTCGATTAGCTCCGCGAGGAAACCGCCCCACAGCATGGCGGTGAGAATGAAACCGTTGCCCACGGCGACCGTGACCAACACCTCGGGCAGCTCCTTGCCGGCCTTCGCGAGCAGCTCCGCCAGCGTGCCGGCTGCGAGGAACGTTCCGTACTTGATGGCGAGCAGCCGGGCCACCGTCGGGAAGTATGCGAACGCCACCGCGGGGGCGTGCCGGGCCGGGCAGGCCAGGAACGCCTGCACCATGATGTCGAGCGCGACGAAGATCAGGATCGGCGCGAGCACCGCGCGCGGGATCAGCTCCACGATGTATCCCACATAACCGAGGATCCCCCCCAAGCCGATGAAAAGCCCGGTGAGCGCCGTGTAGCCGGCGCGGGCGCCCATCCCCTTGTACGCCGGCTGGCCGATGTACGGCGTGGACTGCGCTACGCCGCCGCACACGCCGGCGATCAGCGTCGCCACCGCCTCGGTGAGCAGGATGTTGCGGGTGTTGAAGTCGTCGCCCGCGACGCGGGCACTCTCGGTCACGTTGATGCCCCCCACGACAGTGAGGAGCGCGAACGGCACCGCGAGCGGCAGGTACTTGAGCGCCGCCACGAACCCGTCGGCGAAAAGCAGCGTCGGCACCGGGAACCCGAGGTGCAACTCGGCCGCCGGGAGCGGTATGTACGTCCCGCCGATCCAGCCGTGCGGTCCCAGGATGTAGTACAGCGCCGTGCCGATCGCGATCGCCGCGAGCACGCCCGGGACGTTCTTCGGGAGCCTGATGCGGGCCACGAGGTTGTACAGGATGAGGCCGAGGGAGATCAGGCCGATGAGCGGCATCCCGAAGATGTCGAGCAGCGGCACGAACCCGATGAGGGCGAGCGCAACGGACGCGAGCGACCCGAGCAGCCCCGCCTGCGGAACCATCCTCTGCACCCAGCGACCGCAGAACGAGAGCACGAGCTTGATGATCCCGATCATTACCATGGTGGCCATGCCGATGTACCAGGTCATCATCGCGGCCTCGCGTGGCTCCATCCCCTGCGCCTTGAGCGAGACGAACGCCGGGCCCAGCACGACGAGCGCGAGGCCGATCGTCGAAGGCGTGTCGAGCCCGAGTGGCATCGCCGTGACCCTCGTGTTCCCGGTCTTCTTCGCGAGCCGGAAGGCCATCCACGTGTAGACGAGGTCCCCGAACAGGACGCCGAACGCGGTTCCGGGGAACATCTTCGTGTACACGATGTCGGCCGGGAAGCCGAACGCGAACACCAGGATCCCGTACAGGAACGACAGCACGGTCACGTTGTCGAACATCAGGCCGAAGAAGCCGTTGATGTCGCCGATGCCGAACCACTCGTACCTGCGGCCGCTCTCGTTCATCGCTCTCTCCTTGTCATCTCGGGACGGGTCCGGAGGAAACCCCGGCCGCCCTCGCTTCCTGCCGTGTGCGGCGGTGAGGTGAGGCGCCGGAGCATCGGCAGATTGTAACAAGACACTCGATATCTGGTGAGGCAAGTCCCCCGTGGCGGGCGGGCGGGACCCACCGTCAGATAACGGCGGATCCCCGCGCCGGGACCATCGGCCCGCAAAGCCCCGCGCTACCTGATCTGGACCGAGAGCGTCGTCGGATCGCCGGTCCGGCTGTCCACGAGGGCTGCGTATGCCCACACGGTGCCACCCGGCGTCTGTACCTCCAGCGTCGCGTACGCGAGTTCCTGGCTGCCTGCACCGGTGTTGGCGAAGATGTCGTACTGCTGGAACCAGCGTGCCGGCGCGACAGTCATGACCTTCGTGGTCCCCACCTGTATCCCCGCCGCGTCGAACAGGCGCACCGCCACGCTGCACGTTGAGGTCCCGAGGTTGGCGACGCCGACGTTCGTCCGGTAGTCAGCGCTCTTGCGCAACGGCAGCAGCACCCCGGTCTGCCCGTAGGAGAGGGCGTCCGCCTGCGTGAGAGCCGGGAACCCCTGCCCATAGGTCCCGGCGTCGGTCTGGTTGTAGTTCCGGGAACTCGCGAACAGCGGGCGGTTCGAGGAGATCTGCAGAGCGCCGCTCGTTTCCGCCGACGGGTCGAGGCCAAAGAGACTCTCCAACACGTTACGCCATTCCAGCGCCGCGCCCGACGGAACCGTTGCGCTGCGCACCAGGGACGTGGCGTCGGTTGCGAACGTCGCCGTGATCGCCGACGGTTGATCGGTAAGGTTGGCGACCGCCACGTCGGTGCGCCAAAACGTGCCGTTCGCGCCGTGGTTGTGAGCAACCGCCGGGATCAGGTAGATCTGGGTTCCAGGCGCCGGTGGGACCGTGACGACCGCGGTCGCGGAGTCGGCGGAGCCGCACAGGTTCGTCACCCGCACCCAGAAGCTTGCTGATGCTGCCAGCGCCGCGGTGGTGTAGGTGCTGGAGGTTGCCCCGGTGATCGGGCTGCCGGTGTCGCCGCTCGACCCCTGGTACCACTGATAGGTCAGCGGCGCCGTGCCGGACGCGGTCACGCTCAGGCTGGCGGTCCCACCGCTCGCGACCGTCTGGCTCGAGGGCTGCGAGGCGATAGCCGGCGGCGCGCAGGAGCCCAGGACGTCGATCGACCCCGTCCCCGTCGCTGAGGCGCCGGCCATCGAGAGCGTCAACTTCCACGTGTACGGGCCGGCCACGGTGTAGGTGTGCGAGGGGCTGGCGAGACTCGAGTGTGGCGTGCCGTCACCAAAGTCCCAGTCGTACACCAGGGCGCCGCCGCAGCCTGCGGACGTGGAGACCGAGACCGAGAACGTGACCGCCTGGCCTACGAGCACGGCAGTGGGAGCCGCGGTGGCGGTGATGTTGATGGTGCAGCTCGCAGCTGTGACAGCCACCGAGACCGTGGCCAGGTTCGAGTCCGTGGAACCGTCCCAGGCCGCAAACGTGAACGTGTCGTTGCCTGCAAAGCCGGTTTCGGGAAAGTAGGTCGCCTGGGTGCCGGCAAGGCCTGCGGTGCCGTGTGCCGGCTGGGACACGATCCGCAGCGTCAGCGGGTTGTGGTCGGCGTCGCTCGCCGACAGCGCGATGGTCACAGGGGTGCCGCCAGTCGTGCTCGCGCTGGCGTTGCTCGCCTGCGGCGGGCGGTTGGGGTTGGCGTTCTCGCTGCCCGGACCGTTGTGGCAGGTGTAGCAGCCCACCTGGAACCCCCTCCAGAGCTGCTTGGTTCCGAACGCCGAAAGCGCCCGGTCACCTTGAGCGCGCGAGAGCGCGGTGCCGCGGTAGTCAGCGCCGTGGCACGCCTGGCACTGCGCGGCGTTGCCCTCGGCGGCGCTGGTGTGCCGGCTCACCCAGTCCTGCCCGACCGGGTGCATGCCGTGCGGGCCGCCGTTCACGGTCGCGGGCTGGGACCCGTGGCACGCGGCGCACTCCAACAGCATCCCCACGTGGCCCTGCCTCTGCAGGCTCTGCACGTTGTCGTTGACGTGGGACGACGGGTACTCGGCGTGGGTGGATCCATGGCACGCCTCGCACTTCAGGCCTCCATGCCCGGTGGAGAAGCGGTAGAGCGAGAGACCGGCGGCAGGAGCGTTGGGAGTAGTGGCGTAGGTCTGGTTCACCGCAACCCTCCGCTGGCCCGAGGAGTCGAACACAGACGTGTAGCGGAGCTGGCCGTTATTTTGGACCGCTGTGCCGGTGTGACAGCTCTGGCAACCGGGCTCGTCGAGCCAGCCCTGTCGTGACGACGCACCCACCGCGCTCATCGCTCCGTGACAGCTCTGGCACTGCATCGCCATCGAGCCGTCCGGCGCCACCGCGCGGCCCATCGCGCCGCGCAGGCACCTGGTCGTGGACCCGGGGTGGCACCGGTAGCAGGCCGAGCGGTTGTCGGTGCTCTCCAGCGTCAGCCCCGTCGTCGGGTCCATGACGTGTGCGTGATAGTAGTGGACCGAGACCGTGAGCTGGGGGACCCCTGTGTAGCCTTTGGTCCCGAGGGCGTTGGAGGCGTGGCAGGTCGCGCACAGGATCGGCTTACCCGCGGTCGCAGTGGCGAACAACCCGGCAGAGGAATAGCCTGCGGCGGTCAGGGCGCCCGCGTACGTCGGGCTCGCCCCGTTTCTGTCGTCGTGCAGGTGCAGGATGTTGAGCCTGTAGTCGCGGTCCGCGTCGGGGTCGTTGACCCAGCCGGCGGCCGGCCGCGCAGCGCTCGAACTGCCAGAGGCGTGGCAGGCGCGGCAGTCCATCTCGTCGGAGACCGGGAGCACGATGTCGGTGGTCGCGAGCACGTTGCCCGAGCCGTCCTTCGCGACCAGCCGCATCATCGGGTAGGCGTTCTTCGACTTTGTGTCGTCGTACGGGGTGATCGGGATCCCCTCGGCGATGAACCAGCCGCTCGCCGGATCGAAGGTCATCGGTTGCGGTTGGTTGCTACCTCCCGGCATGGCGAGGCCCGTGAGACCTACGTCGGCCGCGAGCGGCTGCGAGAGCCCGAACAGGGAGTGAGCGAACTGCCAGAAGTTGCTCTTGCCCTGCGATGTCGTGTTGATCGAGCCTGCCGGATCGGCGACCGCCTGGTAGGTGAGGGTGACCCCGGATGTGACGACCCTGCCGGAGGAGTCAAGCAGTTGGGCGTGGATGGTGTTGTAGGGCGGCAGGATCGAGAACACCGAGTAGTCGGCGTCCATGCAATGCATCCCGAGGTTGTTCCACCCAACCAGCGTCCAGCCGGCCCCGGACGCGAGCGCCGGGAAAGCCAGGGCACACGCCACTCCAAGCACGGCAAGGGCTTTCCCCGAGAGGTTCGTTTTCATGGGTCCTCCTCGGCGCTGCGAGAGCGCCCGAAACGTGATGGTGCTGCCCGACGCCGCTGGTTCGCGGCAATCGTCATCCGGCCCGCGTGAAGGCATCGTCACCTAGGCCACCGATCTTGAGAACATGCCGGCATTCTAGTCGAGTCTTGTGAGCACAGGAGGGTCATCGGCTCCCGGCGCATGCCGGAGCTCGCAATGTATCCAGATCCGAAAAACTATCTATCGTCCGAGCTGACCTTCACCGCCAGCACGCGTGCCACTGGGGCCTGCGCCAGCAGCCCCTCGAGAGCCTCGCGGGCACACGTCGGGTCCACGACGCCCGCGGGCAGGTAGGCGACAAGCCACGCGCGCCGGGTCTCCTCCCCCACCTTCACCCGCTCGCTGTCCGTGATCGGCGTCCCGAACGGGCCCTCCGGGTCGGCGAGCAACGGCTTGCCGTGGAGCTCGTACGGTCCGCGCATTGAGAGCATGGACTCACCATCGCGGCCGGCTCGGAGCACGAACGGCGGCGTGGCCGAGCCGAGCGCCATCACGCACCCCGGCACGACCAGCTCCACGGAGAGGCAGTTGTTGAGGTCCACCAGCGGGTGGATTGCGGGAAGCTCCTCCCCCTTGAGGACCCGTCGCAGCAGAGCCTCCGAAGAGGGGCGGTGGCGGGTCGGGTCGCACCCGGCCTGCCGGAACAGCTTTCGCACCGCGGCCGCAGCGGGGTGGGCGGAGAGCGCCTCCAGCGTGTGGCTCGCCCGGGCGCGAGCGCCCACTTCGGCGCGCAGCGAAGCCAGCGCTGCCTGCGGCGCGGCCTGCAACTCGAGATCGGCCCAGAACAACGCCCAACCGGGCAATTTATGGCGAACGGTGGGAGCGAAGTCGGCCATGGCACAATCCTGCCATAATCGCCACGGAAAACGGTCGCATGGCAGCTTGCTTCTTCGTCTCGGATCTCCACGGAAACCGCGCTCGGTACCAGGCGCTCTTTTCGCGGATCGTCCAGGAGGTGCCGGCCGCGGTGTTCATGGGCGGGGATCTGCTCCCCTCGGGGATACTTGCCGGTGCCCCGTTCGGATTCGACCACGTTGATTTCGTAACTGAATTTCTCGCGCTTAACTTCGCTACCCTGCGTGGACGCATGGGCGAAAGCTACCCACGCGTGTTCCTCATCCTGGGCAATGACGATCCACGCGCCGCCGAGGTCGTGGTCGAGGAAGCTGGCCGAAACGGGCTCTGGGAGTACGTGCACAAGCGCAAGGCCGGATTTGCCGGATTCGAGGTCGTCGGCTACGCGTGCGTACCGCCCACGCCTTTCCTGCTCAAGGACTGGGAACGCTATGACATCTCGCGCTACGTCGATCCAGGCTCCGTCTCACCTGAAGAAGGGTACCGCACTGTGCCCGTTTCTCCGCGAGAGATAACCTTTGCCACCATCGCCAAGGACCTCGCGGCGCTCTTTGGCGATGGTGATCTGAGCAACGTGTTGTGTCTTTTTCATGCCCCGCCTTACCAGACCTTGCTCGACCGCAGCGCCCTCGATGGCCACATGGTGGATGGCGTCCCGGTCGACGTGCACATCGGCAGCATCGCGGTGCGGCGCTTCATCGAGGAACGTCAGCCGTACTTGACGCTCCACGGGCACGCGCACGAATCGGCGCGCATCCTCGGA
>Ga0315274_10015747_pt1 | contig 10702 bp, 15 predicted proteins | sample YL17G02_20_MG_FD_203700 | JGI IMG/M metagenome (GOLD analysis project Ga0315274, IMG submission 203700) | Sediment microbial communities from Yellowstone Lake, YNP, Wyoming, USA - YL17G02_20 | ecosystem: Environmental > Aquatic > Freshwater > Lake > Sediment | place: USA: Wyoming | collected...
TGACTGCACCAGACGGTCCAGCAGATGCGGAGGCATGATGCAATTGAGTCCGCGAGACATGCACATGGGCTCGCTCCAATCCTGTTGCCTTGGTCCTCGGGTTGGCCTTGATATTTCCGGCCACAATTACTTTAAGGCCCGTCCCCGCTGTTGGCGTGAGTACTGCACTACTCGATTCAGGCGAGCGGCCATCATCGGCACCGGTGCGAGTACGCGACGCACTGATGAACGGACAATTCCGCCGGTCCGTGTATTCGGCAAGGCAGTGGCCTTCGGCCCACCGAAAGGGCGAGACCACCAAATGCGCGCACACCGGTGGTGCTACGGACGCGTCAGCGGCGGTGCTCGGCCGGCTCTACTGCGACCATCTCGGTGCCGCACGAGCACCGAGACCACCGGCCTCAGTGGTCGCGCACCCAGTCGCGCAGTTCGGCGAACGCCTGCGGTACGCCGCCGTCGGTCGCCTCCAGCGTCACTGATTTGCCATGGTCCTCGATCTTGATCTCATAAGTCTGCGCATCGCGTAGCTGCTCGGTTGCCTGAGGGCAGGCCGGGGTTGCCGCCGCGGCCGCCACGAGCCTGCGCAGCTCCAGCTTGTCATTGTCATCGAGCTCGGCGTCGTCGATCACGCGCGCCGGTTGACCCAGACCGCCCATCAGTCCGCCGTAGGTCCTCAGAGAAACCTTCATTTGCGCTCCAATACGCATCTGTGTAATGGCAGTATGCCGGAGGGTCGGGGGGGGCGTCCGCGCCCGGCGTAGGGGGCCCTCTGCGGCGCTGCATCAGCGTTGTAGGCGCCCGCGACGGGTTTCGTCCACCTCGACGACATCCCGGAATGCTCGACCTGGCCCAGCGGGCCGTCGCGCTGGCCAGCGAGCACGGCAGCGCACAGGGCCGCCGGTTTCGCCGCTCGACCAGACGTGATCAGCGTCCGCTCCGGAGACTTCACCGCCGGCATCCCGATGCGGTGTGTATTCGCCACAACGGCATTGGGATTCCTGCCGCAGTCCCGGATGTCGCCGGCGATTTCTCGCCGGACTCGGTGGCGGCAGACGAAGTCGTGCGGGTGCGGGTGATGCCGACGTGGCTGCGCATCGACGCGCGCTTCGGGTCGGTCTACCGTCGCCGCGATAACCCGTCGGTGGTGCTGCGCTGAGGTGATTGCCGGGCGGCCACCATCAAAGCGGACCGTGATCAGCCCAACGTGCCGAGTACGATGCAGCTATGCCGTCGGAGCGGACGTCGGGCGGACCGCAGCGTCGGCCGGATGCTCCTCGGCGCGTTAGCACAACGACCCGCAGCCTGACGATCAAACCGCGGCACGAACCGGACGCTGCGGCGCCGGTGGCGACACCACACGAAGCCGATGCACCCGGGGCCGCGTCCATCGTGCGATCAGCGTTGTCCGTGATCACCACCGTGGGCACGCCGCTGACAATCATCACGGCGCTGATGCTTTACTTCGGCTGGGCGCGAAGCAGCGCGCAATCCAGTTGGATGGGCATCGACGTCAGCCTGTTCCACTTCTCCGCGCAGGATTACGTGCTCCGCAGCATCAGCACGCTGTTCGTGCCGTTGCTTGTCGCAGGCGTTGTCGGAATCGTCTGGCTCGAACTTCATCGGCGCGCCGCAGTCGCGGCCGGCGACACCAGACGGAGCCGGGTTGTGCGCGCGGCGGGCATGATGACGATGTATGTCGGCATCGCGACCGCCAGTATCAGTGTGGCGCTTGCCGCAATGAAACTGCAGTGGCCGTTGGGGACCGTAGTGTTCCCGCTATTGCTCGCTGGGGGAACGGCTTTGGCCACATACGGTCGACAGCTCAAGCGGCTCGGCAGCGGACCGGCCGCGTCGCAGAGTTCCGTTCCGCGCTGGCAGGTCGTCCTTCAGAACCTGCTCATCGGTGTGATCATCGCGTTGGCGGTGTTCTGGGCCGTTGGTGAGTACGCCGGAATCGTTGGACGTGGGTTCGGCCAGGAGATCGAAGGGAAGATTTCGAGTCTTCCTGAGGCGACGGCGATCAGCGAAGCCCCGCTCGGTATCGACGCGCCGAACGTGGCGACCAGTGAAATCGCCGTGGGGTCCAAAACCCTCTACCGCACGACCGGCCTGCGGTTACTGGGCGAGTCGGGCGGCCGGCTCTTCCTGCTCAACGACGGTTGGAGCCGACGCACCGGCAGCATCATCGTGCTGGAGGGCGACAAGTCCGTGCACTGGCAGTTCGCCCGCTGAACTCCGCTCAGCCGCCGGGACCGGCAGTGGTCGACGCGGGGGCCGTCGTCGTGGGTGTGGTCGTCGTCGACGACGTGGTGGATTCCGTCGACGACGACGCCGTTGTGGAATCGGTGGTGGACTCGGTGGTCGAATCCGGAGTCGGACCCGCGATGCTGTTGTTGTCGCGTGAGCAGACTGTTCGGCCGTCGGCGGTGTTCGGGAACGTCAGGGACGGTTGTTTGCCGGGATGTTGGTCCTGCCATGTCAACAGTGTCTGGATCATGCTGGATACCGTCTCGTCCACGCAGCTCGCCGGGCCGATGGCAGCGCCTGCGCCGCGATCGGCGAACGCCGCCGACGCAACGCTCCACTGATCAAGTTCGCCATCGACCGCCGCCCGACACACGGCCACCGCCGCCTTGTAGAGGCTGCTGAACCCGGCGTCGGGCGTCTGCACGTCGTTCTGCAGGGACTGGCAGTTGTGCTGCAGGAAGTAGTAGTACACGTCCCAGCCTGGGGTTGGGAACTTCGGATCGTCGGGCCCGAACGGCGCCCATGCCAGCCCGCTGTCGGGTGATTCCGAGGAGCCGGAACCAGACCCGACGTGAGACGAACCGGACGTCGTGCCGGACGACACCGTGGACGTGCGCACCGTGTTGGTCACCGTGCCCGTCGTACTCGCGGTACCGGTCTCGTCCGGCGAAGTCTCATCCGCCGCACCGCATCCGGTTACGACCAGGCCGGTCAGCAGCCCGGCTGCGGTCAGTCCCCGAACCGCTCCCAATGCGGGGCCTCGCCAACCCGGGCGTAGTCCGATGCGCATGCCATCTCCTCTGAGGAGTTGCAGATGAAACTACCGCAGACCGCATCCGATGAATGGAGTAATTCGCTAACGCCGATTTTCACTCAGCGAATTGACCCACATTTTGTTGCTCCCAGTGGATGCCGCGGCGTGAGGGTGAGATGCGAGTTGGCGGGGCGCTCGGAAACTGAAGTAGTCGACTACTTACGCTCCCTCGCCCGGCGCGGCTGAGACTGACTCCAGAACCATCCGTACCGGTGCCCAACGCCGGTGGTGAAGCAGGAGAGATGCCATGGCCGACGCACGGTTTTCTCTGTTGAAGATTCTGGCGAGAATCCGGCCAGAAATTTGGGAGTTCATTGGGGGAGGACCGCAGGGAGAGATCTTCGGTCCGGTTCCAGACCCGTGGAGCTGGGGCAAAGGCCCATTTTCGGAGCCTTGGCGCGTCGACCAGGTCGATGTGTGGCGACTGCAGTCGCAATATGCGGCGGTTCAACTCACCCGCCGGCTCGTCGATGCCGCGTCGTTAACCTAGGCGCAGGGCGGCGATGGACGCGGGCTCCTGCGCAAGATCACCGACGAGTGGGGGATCGAAGGACGGCCTGTCCAGGTCCACCTCCCTCCGGGATGGTGGAAGTTGATACCGCCACCTCCGCCGCCGCCCCGAACGAGATCGATGTGATCGCCATTCTCGGCGCGGCGGGGATGTCCTTCGCGGGCCTGAGCGAACAGATCGAAGGTGCCGTCCGACGCGACGCGGTCGCAGAAGCCGGATTACTCACGTCAGCGGCGAACTGGAGCGCAATGCTATGGGGATGAGGCGCAGTTACACGCCCGCGGCGCATCCACGGGTATCAGGTCACCCATGGCGCGTCGTTGCTGCTGCACTGGGGTCGGCGAGCCTGGTGACGATGGCGGCGCTCACCGGGGGATTGGCGCACGCTGACCAGCCGCCGACATCCCCATCGCCGACGCCGAGCCCGGCTATAACCACCGCGAGTGTGTCGGAAACTCCATCGGAGAGCACGTCCAACCCGCCGACGAGCACCAGCGAGTCGACCTCGACGGGGCATTCGCCATCCTCAGCCCCCACCTTGGACCTAGCGCCGTCGCAAGGGTCGCCGGGCGATACCTTCACCGCTACCGTCACGCAATTCGTCTTCTGCGACGACCAACGGGTGTCGTTCAGTTGGGACAACAAGACAACGCTCGGTTCGGCGCCGACGACCGATGGGACCGCCTCGGCCAACCTCACCGTGCCCGCGGATAGGTCTGGGCAGCACACGGTTGTCGCGGTGTGTGATGGGCAGGCTGTTCTGCGGCAGCCATTCACCGTCGCCGAGCCGGCCTCAGCGTTAACGCTGACACCCGATTCGGGCGGTCTCGACTCTCAGGTCACCGGTACCCTTACTAACACCCGGAACTGCGTTGCGGGCAACTATGTCGCAGGGGACGTGCAGGCGGTCACCACCGGGCTCGCGCCGCAGTGGGATGGTGACGATCTGACAATCTCGCGCGTGCGACTTGCGGACAATCGCGCCGATGCGCAGTTCGATTTTCAGGTGCCGTCGGGCAGCGCCGCCGGCCGGCACACCGTCACTGTGGTGTGCGGGTCCACTGAGTTGTCCACACCGTTCGAAGTCATCGCGCCGGATCTCACGCTGCAACCCGCCAAGGGGCCGCCCGGGACCAGCGTGACGGCCACCGCAACGGGATTCGGCGATTGTCATCCGCTGTCGTTTTACTGGGATCGCGGGCCACTGAACGGAGCCATCGGCGGGGCGGGCAGCACACTCGGGTTCGAAGTGCCCGCGGAAGCGGAGAGCGGTGACTATAAGATCACTGTAAACTGCGGAACCTACAGCGCTAGTGCGTCATTCAAAGTGGCGGTTGCCGTCGAACCCACCCTGAATCTGCACCCCGGACATGGCCTGCCGGGTTCCACCGTGACCGCCTCGGGTGCCGGCTTTGCCTGCAGGGACGGCGATGTCGACCTGCGCTGGGACGGTGTGGACTCATTGCGGGCCGCTCCGGCCGGTAGCTTCGAAGTTTCGCTGACTGTCCCCGAGGCGGCCGTCGGTGATCACCGGGTGGTTGCGTCCTGCCGCACCAACCCTGAGGTCACCTCCAGCCGGGCGTTCACCGTGCCAAGCGAAACAGACTCGACGGCAGGGCCTTCCACACTGACGCTTCAGCCCGCCAGCGGTCATTCCGGGGATGTCGTGCGGGCCACCGGCGATGGGTTGACGTGCACGACACCAACAGGTCCGGTGAGACTAGCTTGGGATGACGGCACCCCGTTGCCCGACGCAGTCCAAGGCCCGTCCGGGCATTTCGAGTCGGGCGTGTTGGTGCCGGAACACGTTGGCGGTGAACGTCTGACGCTGCGGGCCAGCTGCCCGGGCGGTGTCCTGCTGGCTGCCGACTTCACCTTGCTCGCCGAGCCGGAGCCGCCGCCACCGCCACTGCCGCCGTCGACGATCCCGTGGGTGCTGATCGCGGTGCTTGTCGTCGCAGCGCTGGGCGCCGCGAAGATCGTTCGCCGTCGCCGGCCGAAACAACACCAACCCCTCCCGGACGTCAAGGCCGTCCCGCGGGAGGACACCAGCCCGATCAACTCCTTGCTCGAGGAGTCAGAGCCCGGTGGAGAAACGCATGCCATCCGGGTGGAAACACATCCGGGCCAAAGTTCGCTGTCTGTCACGGAAGGTCGATGATGACCACAGCACTGAATGAATCTGCCACCCTGCGAGACCTGCTCTTCGCTGACACCGACGGCACATCGGTCGACGCGGTGGCCGGATCATTGAGAGACCACGGAACGGTTGGACCATTCCTCGCCGTCGGACCCGCACGTACTGCGGCCGAGGACGAAATAGCCAGCGCCACAGACAAACTCCTGGGATTGAGCCTCGTCGATCTGCTGTCTGCCGGCTGGAGGAAGTACGACGCCCTCAAACAAGCTGCCCAGCGGACGCTTGCTGCACCGACGAGCGATGAGAAGGTGGTGCTGGCGACGCACCAGATCAGGTCAGCACACCACCCTTCGGTCGAGCTGTACGTGGACGGCCGTTCAATGGGCACGATCGAGGTGAATGTCTGCGTCGCCTTCACGGTTACCGGGGTTCGCGCCGTCATCAGCCGAGGCCGGCTCACCAAAATTGAAACCGGCAGCTGCACGGCCCTGGGATCGCTCGCAGTCGCGGGCGTCGAGGTCGCCAAACGACAGCGTAGCCTGGACCTGCCGGGCGCTGTCCGGCTGCGCGGCGGCATCCCCCTGGCCCACGGTGCAGCGAACACCGCTCCAACAGAGGCATTGGTAACTGGCGGACAGCCAGATTCCAGAACTGGCAACTGGCATCCCGACCCGACGGGCCGGTATGAATTCCGCTGGTGGGACGGGTCGCACTGGACCGAACGGGTCGCCGCAAACGGCCGCACATCGACGGATCCGCTTGCCGGCCCACTTGCCATGACGGGCTACGTGGAAGAAGACGTTCGGCCATCACCCGTTGCTGGTGTTCTTGGACCGCCCCGAGATCGCCGGCGGTGAAGCGCTGGCCGGGCTGCTGCGCCCGGGCAACGCCGGGTCCAACACCGCCGCTGATCACGTCACCGTGCTGCGGTGGGCCCTTGAGTCGCTACCCGCGGGCTACCGGCCCACCCCCGAGGATGCCGGCGGGCCCAAGGTTGTGGTGCGCTGCGATTCCGCCGGTGCTACCCACAGCTTCGCCGCGGCCTGCCGGACCGCCGGGGTGGGGTTCTCCTTCGGCTACGCCGTGGACATCCGGGTCTGCGAGGCCGCGGAAACCCTCACCGAGGGCGACTGCTGGTACCCGGCGATCGAATCCGGCGGCGGCCTGCGCGAGGGCGGACGATCCGCAGTGTCCTGAAGAACGACAGGCGGAGCGGGTCGAGTTGTTCGGGGTCGGCGACCTCGTACATCAGGGTGCGGATCGCGTAGTGGGTCAACAGCAGCGCCCAGATCTCTTGGCACACCATCTCGGGGCTGTGTGAGCGTAGGACTCGGTAGCTGCCGCGCGGGCGGGTTTGGATCGTGGCGAGGCTCGATGCGAATTCTCACCGTTGTTGATAGAGCGCGGCGAGCTGGCAAGCGCCAGAGCCGGATCGAGGATGGTAGTCAAACCCACAGCTGATCGAGCCGGCGCTCACAACGTAGTTTTGATCGGCGCGGGTGTGGACGCGATCTCGGCGAGCACCTGAATGTTCCGGATAACGTCGCGGCTTTCCTCTTCGGCGATCTCGCGAACCGTTGCCTGGATTACGCCGATGATGCCGGGCGGGTGGTAGATGAGATCCGCCTGTGCCGCCACTTTCCGATCGTGCGCCCAGATAGTCAGAGGCCGGGTGAATCCAGGTACCACTGCAAGGAAGATCGCGAACCGCCATGCGTTGTCACGCATCGCAGCGACGGCTTGGTTGATCAGAAAGATCTCGTTGTCGGCCAGTACCTGGTAGAGCTCGGCCAGTTCTGGCGACAGTTGATTGATGTCGTCGAGCACACCGTTGACCTGGCTTGCCAAAACTGCGTTGATGGTGTTGAAGTCGTCGTGCAGCTTCGGCAGTTTCATTGCCGGAGCGATGTTCTGGGCCGTGATCCCAAGATCCAGATCGATATGGGCGTTCACGCCGGCCAGCATGTGCTGCAAGATGATCGGGTCAGGACGATCGGCGGCATCGAAAGTCTGTTGCCATGACCGTGTCGGCCGCGGGAATTGCTTCGGGTGAAAGTAGCCGTTCAGCGCGTCGAAGTATCGGCATGCAAATGCGGCGTCGAACCGCTCCATCCGGGGCCCGTCCTGGAACGCACCGTTATTCACCGCAGCACGGACGGCGATCGTTATCCGCTTGTACAGCGCAGCGAAGTAGCCCAGCCGGCTGGACGCGGCGATTGACCACTCGATGACCGAGTCGAGCGCCGACACCACCGCATCGAGTGTCGACATGGGCGGTATCGGCGCCGGCGGCGGCGGCGTGGCAGGCATGGGCAAAGTATGACGCCAATGTCCAAGTGCCGTGGCGCAAGTAGCCATCCCAGCCGCATTGCGGCAGTCAGAGGTGGCCGCGATGGTCGTGCGGCGGGAGTCCGGGTCATACGCTCAGCTGATGCATCTCGACGAGTACATGGCCCACGACGCGACTGCTCTGGCTGAGCTTGTCGCCCGCAAAGAAGTCACCCCCGCCGAACTCCTTGCTCTGGCGCGGCAACGCGCCGAGGCCGTCAACCCCACTTTGAACGCGATCGTGCGGCGCCTCGACGACGTCGCCGACATGCAAGCCGCCGACGCCGACCTCTCCGGAGCTTTCGCCGGTGTCCCCTTCCTGATCAAAGACCTCTACCAGGAGTACAGAGGCTTTCCCACCTCATACGGATCGCGGTCACTGGCCCATGACGTGGCGGACGAACACGCGCTCGTCACGCACCGCTTCCTCGACGCAGGCCTGGTGATCTTCGGCAAGACCAACACCTCCGAGTTCGGCGCCAAGGGCGTGACCGAACCCGAGTATTGGGGACCCGCCCGCAATCCGTGGAGCACCGCCCACACTCCCGGCGGCTCGTCGGGCGGATCCGGTGCCGCCGTTGCGGCGGGGATAGTTCCGGCAGCAGGCGCCAACGACGGTGGCGGATCCATCCGCGTCCCCGCCGCCTGCAACGGACTCGTCGGCCTGAAAGCCAGTCGTGGCCTGACCCCCTACGGCCCGCGAACCGGCGAGATCATGTTCGGCATGGCCACCCAGGGCGTCGTCTCCCGCACCGTCCGCGACAGCGCCGCCCTTTACGACGCAATCATCGGGCCCAATCCGCGCGCCGGATATCAGGTCGCGGGCCCCGATGGCCCGTTCGCCGAGCACATCAGGAGCCGACCCGGCACCCTCAAGATTGGGTACTCCGCCTCTTCCGCGATCAACCCCAGTCCCGACCGGGAGGCCGTCGCCGCAGTCGAGGGTGCTGCGACGCTCCTCAGCGAGTTAGGTCACCAGGTCGAGGAAGTCCGCCCGCCCTACAACGATGCAGCATTGGCTCGCGATTTCCTCACCATTTGGTTCGCAGTGCTTTACCGACAGGTCGCCGAGATTAAACAGCGACTCGGTGCCCGCGACAGCGACTTCGAAGCCGACACCCTGGCCGTCGGCGAACTGGCTCGATCGGCTGGCGTGCTCGCGCCGATGCTCGCGCTGCAGAACACCAACAGCTACATCCAATCCCTGGCGACGTTCCACGAGAGCTACGACTACTTCCTCACCCCCACCCTCGCTACACCGCCACTGCCGGTGGGTGCGACCACGACATCGGGCCGCCTGCAGACGGCATCCCGGGTGATCAGCAAGCTGCACGCCGGAAAGGTGTTGGCCCTCAGTGGGATTCTCGATGACCTCATCCAGGAGAGCCTCGGCTGGATACCCTACACACAGCTCGCCAACCTTACTGGACGGCCCGCCATCAGTGTGCCGCTGCATTGGACCGACACCGGGCTTCCACTGGGCGTCCAGTTCGTCGGACGGCTCGGCGCAGACGGCGACCTCTTACAGTTGGCAGCGCAACTCGAAGAAGCCCATCCCTGGTGCCACCTGCATCCGGCCCCCGCCCTACCCGTGAATTAGCCCATCCCGCTCCACGGGCACTCCAGTCCGGCAGGGCGCCCGACACCCAGAACAGCCGGATGGGCGATCAGGTTGTCGTACCAGCCGGGGTGCCGCGCACCGCCGTAGTTCGACGCCGTCAGGATCACGTCCTCACCGTCGGTGAAATACACCAGAGGAGTAGCGCTGCTGGCCACCGACCTGAACCGCCCCGCCTGGCGAATCCGTTGTACCTCGCTGGACTTTGACCGCGCAGGTTCTGCGCAGCTGGCGGCAGAGTAACCGCAGTTCCGGGACTTGAGTGGCCGGGTTCTGGCTCCCAGATGAGGGGCTGTTGGTTTGCACCTGGGGCCTGCAATTCGCCCCTGATTTGCACATGAATGTGCAGCAGGTGCCTACCTTCCGGCACCAATTGCTACGCATTGCAGGAGGTTTGGACAATGCCAGTAGAGCCGACCGCTACAGCCGCGCTGGGTCTGCAGCCGAGCTACTCCGCCCAGGAAGCGGCAGCGATGCTCGGGAGGTCGTACAGCTGGCTTGATCAGGGGTTGCGGGCAGGGCAGTTCGTCGCGCCGGACGGCAACACCGTCCAACCGCTGCGGACGCCGGGGGGTTACCGGAGATTCACCCCCGAGATGCTGCGCGACATCATCGTGGCCAGCACCCGCCAGGGCTGGTTCTCGGTCGAGGACATCCGATTCGCCCTTCGGGCCGTGATCGAGGAGAGTTACCGGGAGACCGGCCGGTACGAGCCTTCAAGAGTCGTGGGGCGCTGAAGCCGGGGACCCGCCAGTATTGTCCGGCCATCCACCGGGCCTGAGCGCCTGTCCTCTGGTCAAGTTGGTCAAGGCCCGCGAATTGCTCCTTGTTCGGTTGGTGTTTCGTCGGTCGGGTCTGCTCGCTGGTGTGGATAGCGTGGATAGCAACGCGGATAGCAACGGCAGTCAATTTGTGGGTGTTCGGCACTGTTCGCCGATAGACGGAAACCAGCACTGAGCAGTCCGAACAGATCACCGACGAACGCCCACAAACGCCGAAATTGAGACTGGGGGTCAAGTGGTCGCAGGTTCAAATCCTGTCAGC
>Ga0315274_10015748_pt1 | contig 10702 bp, 11 predicted proteins | sample YL17G02_20_MG_FD_203700 | JGI IMG/M metagenome (GOLD analysis project Ga0315274, IMG submission 203700) | Sediment microbial communities from Yellowstone Lake, YNP, Wyoming, USA - YL17G02_20 | ecosystem: Environmental > Aquatic > Freshwater > Lake > Sediment | place: USA: Wyoming | collected...
CCCCCTTGCAACTCGCCGATCCAGAAGCCCTTGCGGCCGGCCCCGTAGCCGGCCGAGCGCGCGAAATCGAGCAGCGCCCCGCGGAACTCCGCGTCGCGGCCCACCGGGTAGGAGTGCTTGGGGTAGAACGAAGTGCCGTAGTAGTCCACCTGGCGGCTCATGATCCAGTCGTCGGGACTGCCGTCGCCGCTCAAGGGTGAGGTGAACAGGTTGGGTGAAGCGGCGTGCGCGGTGGCCACGCGGTCCGGGGCCGCGCGCTTGACCGCCTGGTAGCGGGCGCGGAGGTCCTCGCCCAGCTTCTCGCGGATGAACAGGCGCCCGTGTAGGAGAGGATGGTGCTCAGGCGGTTGGGTTCGACCTCCTCCCAACTGGCCAAGCGCCGGTACCAGGCCCGGTTGAGCGCCTCCAGCGTGCCGTACTTCCGCCCCAGCCAGGCGCGGAAGCGCCGCACCGAGGCCGGGCAGTAGCAGAACTCCGCGTTCGGCATGTAGCTGGCCGTGGCCCAGTTGATAACGTGCGGCTCGCTCCATAGGTCCCAACCCAGGAAGGCGGGGCTGCGGCGCGCCCGCTCGGCCAGCGCCCCGTAGAAGTCGAGCACCGCTTGGCGCACCCCCGGGTGATCCGTGCAATAGCCGGGAGCGGATTCGGGATGCATCACCTGGCCGCTGGCGGCCACGAACTTCGCCTCCGGGAACTTCCGGCCCACCCACTCCGGCGCGGCATCCATGTACACCTGGATGATGACCTTCAAGCCCTCGCGCTCGGCCAGTTCGAGCAAGACCTCCACGCTGTCGAAGCGGTACTGCCTCTCGGCGGGCTCCCCGCTGGCCCAGTCCATCCAGCCGCGGATGGCGTTGAAGCCGAGGCTCTTGATCTGGCGCAAGTCGCGCCGCCAAGCCTCCATCTTGGCGCGAGGTTCCGGCTCGAGCATGGGCGCCCGGGCCTTGCCCCCGCCGTACCACACGGCCATGGGGAAGAAGTCCTGGGCCGCCAGCGCGCTGCCAAGGAGGAGCAATCCGGCCACCAGTCTCATGTTCAGCCCTCCATCGGCTTGGCCGCCGTCACCTCGACCGGTGCGCCGGAGGCGGTGAGCGCGACCCCAGGCAGCAGCGCTTCGGGCCGGAGATAGCCCAAGGCGACCACCTTGCCCAAAGCCGGCGAGAAGGCCGCCGAGCTGATCTCCCCGGCTTCCGCGTCGCCTGCCAGGATCCTGGTTCCTGGCGGCGGCGGCGCGACCGCTTCCACGGCCAGCCTCACCAGCGCCCAATGCACGTGCCCGCGCGAGCGGACGCGCTCGACGATCTCCTGGCCCAGGTAGCAGCCCTTGCTGAAGTGCATGGCGTGGAGCAACTGCGTTTCCTGGGGCAGGTGCTTCTCGCTCAGGTCCTCGCCATAGCGCGGCTTGCCGTTTTCCAGACGCACGGTGCGGATGGCGTCCGGGTCGGCGGCCACGGCGCCAGCCTGCTCCAGCCGGCCGGCAAGCGCCTCCTCCTCCGAGGCCGGCGCGAAGATGCGCCAGCCCGGCGCGCCCGTGAAGCTGAGCCGGGCCACCCCCCCCTCGCCCCATCTGGCGTGCTGGCAGAGCGCCTCCGGCCGCGGCGCGCCCAGCGTTGCCAGCACCTCTGCCGCGCGCGGCCCTTCCACGCCGAGCACCGCGGTCTGGGCGGTGAGGTCTTCCAGCGTCACGTCGTCGGCGATGATGTGCTTCTCGAGGTGCCCGCAGACGAAGCGGGCCCTCTCCGGCTCGGTGTCCAGCAGGAAATGATTCGCGCGGCGGAGGATGTTCACGTCGGCCAGGATGCGGCCCTGCGCGTTCAGGAAGAACGCATAGCAGCCCTCCCCCGCCTGGAGCTGCTCGACGTGGTTCGAGCTGAGCGCGTGCAGCAACCGGGCACAATCCTCTCCCGTGACGCGGATGAGCCCGCGGCCGGTGAGATCCAGCCACGCCGCGCTCTCACGCAGCGCCCGGTAGCCTGGGTCGTCACTGCTCATCGGGAAGATGGGGATACTGAGAGTATATGATTCACGAGATCCTGCCGGTGGGCCTGCTGGCCTGCAACTGCTCGATCCTCGGCGACGAGGCGAGCGGCGAGGCGCTGGTCATCGACCCCGGCGACCAGGCCGACGAGCTCCTCGCCATCCTGGCCCGCCACCGGCTGCGGGTGGTGGCCATCGTGGTGACGCACGCGCACCTCGACCACATCGGCGGGGCTTACGAGCTGAAAGCCTCTACCGGCGCGCCTGTCCTGCTGCATCCCAACGATCTGGAGCTCTACGCCCAGCTCGAGGTCCAGGCCGCCTGGCTGGGCCTGGAGACGCCCCGGCGCGCCGCCATCGACCTGGCGGCCTCGGAGGGCCAGAAACTGCGCGTCGGCGTTACGGAACTGGAGATCCTGCACACGCCCGGCCACACCCAGGGCAGCATCAGCCTCTGGATCCCCGCCGAGAAGAAGCTGATCGCCGGCGATACGCTGTTCCAGGACAGCATCGGCAGAACCGATCTGCCCGGCGGCGACCACCGCCAGATCCTGCGCTCCATCCGCGACAAGTATTTCCCTCTGCCCGACGAGACCATCGTGATTCCGGGCCACGGCCCCGCCACCACGCTGGGCCGCGAGAAGGAGTTCAACTTCTTCCTGCAGCGCCTGTAGCGCGTGCGGCGAGCGCACCGCGGCGGCGGCCTCATGCTACACTTCTCATCGGGAGTTGAGCCTTGCCGGAAGCTGACACAACCAAGACGAAAGCCACGCGATCTTTCCCCGGCCCGGTGGTCATCGTAGTCGGGCTGGCTGCGGTGGGTTTGGCGCTGGGGTGGCACCTGTTCTTCCGCGGAGGCCCGGCCGGGCCCCAGGCGCCGGCGCTGACCCCCGAGGCCAAGGCCTACGTCCGCCACCTCCAACTCGGCGACGTGGACATGAAGGCCAAGGAAAGCTACTTCAGGCAGCAGGTGGTCGAGATCACCGGCAAAATCACCAACGCGGGCAGCCGCCCGCTGAAGGTGATCGAGATCAACTGCGTGTTCTTCGATCCCTACGGGCAGTTGGTGCTGCGCGAGCGCCTGCCCATCGTCAGCGATAAGATGGGCGGATTGAGCCCCGGCCAGACCAAGGGCTTCCGGCTGCCCTTCGACAACATCCCGGAGAGCTGGAACCAGGCCTTGCCGCAACTGGTCATCGCGCGTATCATCTTCGGTTGAGCCTTCCTCCCATGCTTCTGGCGCTGCTGGTGCTCTGGGCTTCCCTGAGTGTGGCCGCCGAGCGGTTCCCGCTTCCATTGGAGCGGGCGGCCGAGGTGGTGGCCGAACTCCGCATGAGTTCCCCCGGTTCGGACTGGGGCGAGACGGGGCGCGAGGCGGCGGTGGCGGCGGTTCGGCTGGACGGCGTCCACCGCGCCAGCGTCATGCTCTACGCGGGCCAGCAGCCCTACCGCTACTCGGTGTTTCTGGGGCGCCTGCCGGCCGGCGAGCACCGGCTCGAGATCGAGCGCGACGCGCAACACTCCGCGCCCGGCTCCGCCCTGAAGGTGCTCGAGGCCCGGTTCCGCGGCTTCGACCGCGGCGATCCCTACTACCCGGTGCTCGCCCACGCGCCGGTGCTCTACGCCCGCGCCAACACCATCGGCGCGTTCACCGATGTGCCCATGCTCGTATACTGCGAGCGGCTGGAAGAGGACGGCCAGCCCCTGCTGCAATACACGGCGATCTACTCGAACGAGGACGGGGGCACTTCCACCCGGGCGCTGGTGGCCCGCTGGGGCCGCACCACCGATATCGACTACGTCTACAAGGTCTGGCTGAGCGCCGGCGGCCAATTGCTGCGCGCCACCTACCAGGGAAAGGACCACAAGGAAACCCCCTTCCGCGGCGCGCGCGAGGACGCCCATCCGCTGCTCATCGTCGCCACCGACAACAACATGGTCTCCGACCAGGGCCGCTCGGCGATCCGCTATCAGATCGCGCCAGTGCTGGTGGACCTCTCGGACGCTTCGCGCGAGCAGGTGATGGACGACCATCCGGTGACCTGGCAGGTGATGGCCCGGGAGTTGCACCGGGAGGGCAAGCTGCGGCCCTTCGGCACGCTCGAGGGCGAAAGCATTAGCGACCCGCGCAACTACCTCTGCTTCGATCTGAAGCTGGCCAACCGGGACTCCGGCGTGGCCGTGCTGGTGCGCCGTCACGGCGAAGATCTCTGGTGGAGCTCCCACCTGGGGCGCATGGATTACGCCGTCTCACGGAACGGATGGGCACGCACGGGCGTCGAGCTGCCCCCGCACACCACGCCGCAGCAGATCGCCGAGATCGCCCTCGAGTGCCTGGTGGTGCGGCCGGAGCGCGGCAAGTGGCCGCACTCGGGCGCCTGCCTCATCGAATCGGTGAAGAAGGCGTTTTTCCTAGGCCCGGACTACGCGCCCGGCCCCAGCGTCTGGAGCCTGCCGCCGGGCACGCCAGCCATGGCTCTCCCCAGCGGCATGGTGCGCCGGTTCGCGCTAGACAATCAAGGCACAAAGGAAAAGCCCCGAGCGGGGAACTCGGGGCTTCACTCAGAGGGGCTAGCGACGGGCTGGGACCCGTCGCCGGGGATGCTATGTGTATTAGCGACTACCGATAATATAACACAAAGGAACCCGTTTGTCTCATTTGTGAATGAATTTTAATGTTTCAGGCCCGCAAGCCTCCTTCTCCGCCCCCTCAGGGGCCCTTCAGCTTGCGAGCCCGCTCGAAGTCCGCCAGCATTTGCCGGGTGATCTTGTCAGCCACCTCGGCGCTCGCCCCCCGGAACTTGCCGCCCTGGCTCTCCTGGGTGGTGGACCAGATCACATCGCCGTCCTTGTTGACCAGCCGCACGGCGGCGGAGGCTTCGTGCTTGCGCTCGGCGATCCGCACCGACTCCTGGTCGCCCACGCTGGCCCCCACGGATCCATAACGGCGGTTCGAGGAGCTGCCGCTAGAGCCGGTCCCCGCAGATGCGGACCCCCGGGCGCTCACCCCCTCGCTGGACGAGAAGGTGTCGGTGAAGACCAAGTCTTCGGCCGAACCCCGCAGGAAAGCGTCAGCGCGGTCCGGGTTCTCGGTGACGACGAAGAGCCGGGCTGCCTGGAGGCTGCTCAGGATCATGTCCCGAATCTGGACCGCGGTCTCGCCGCCGCTGAGGCGGTCCACGTAGACCCGCCGGAACGTGAGCAACTGGGCCAGGCTTTCGCGCTCGAGGGCCGTCTGCCGCACGGGCAGTTCCTCCGCGGGCCGGGCGGGGACGCCATCCTGCGGTACGGCCAGTAACAAGGTCACCAGGGCCGCCATCGAGAGCATCATCCTTTCCCGGCTTTGCGGGCCTCCTCGTCCTGGTAGGCGACCTTCAGCCCGGTCTTGACCTCGAGGCCCACCAGCACGGAGCGGATATCACCCTTATCCACTTGAAAAACAATGGCTTGCTGGTGGCCCTCGTCGTCCGTGTAGCCGACGGTAAGGTAGTGCTTTCGCTTCTTGCTCAGCAGCAGGACCGGCGAGATCAGTATGGCCATGGCGTAGCGGCGACCCACCTGCTGCCCATACTCGAGCAGATTGATCTTGGCGTAAGGCACCCGGATGGCGAGGCCCTTGGCCTGGAAGAGAAAGTACTGCGGGTCGGTGGTGTGGACGGAGCCGCCAGGGCGGCTGGAAGCCGCGGCGACCGTGCCACCGATGCAGGTGACCCGGCCGCCGCGTCCTCTCGCGAGGAGAGGCGACGAGACGTGGGTGCCGCTCGCCATCACGATGAGGGCGAATAAAACCGCGCGCATGCGCCGTGGAGCCCGCCTCACACCCCAGTAAGTTAGTCGCTGGCCCCCCGAGGAGTTCTCAGCCCAACTGCGGTTCGAGTGCGGCCGCGTGGTAGGAACTGCGCACCAGGGGACCCGCTGCCACGTGCGCAAAGCCGAGGTCGCGGCCGCAGCGGGCCAACTCCTCGAACTCTTCCGGCGGGACCCAGCGGCTCACCGGGAGGTGCGCCGGGGAGGGTCGCAAATACTGGCCCAGCGTGAGGATAGCGACGTCGCGGGCCCGCAGGTCGCTCATCACCCCGAGGATCTCCTCCCAGGTTTCTCCCACGCCCAGCATCAGACCCGACTTGGTGGGCGTCTCCGGCCGGAGGCGTCTGCCCGCGGCCAGCAGAGCCAGGGAGCGCTCATAGGAGGCCCCGGGCCGTACCTGTCGGTACCGCCGGGGGACGGTTTCGAGGTTGTGGTTGAGCACGTTCGGTGCGGCGGCCAGCACCGCGGCGAGCGCTTCCTCGGAACCCAGGAAATCGGGGATCAGCGCCTCGACCCCGCAGCCGGGCACCCGCTCGCGGATCGCCCGGATGGTCCGGGCAAATAGGCTGGCGCCACCGTCATCCAGGTCGTCCCGGGTGACGCTGGTCAGGACGGCGTAACGCAGCCCCAGCGCCCCAACCGCCTCGGCTACCCGGCCCGGCTCGCCATAGTCAACCGGGCTGGGCGTGCCTTTACGCACGCCGCAGAACCCGCATCGGCGCGTACAGACGTTACCCAGGATCAGGAACGTGGCGGTACGGCGGTTCCAGCAGTGGCCTAGGTTGGGGCAAGCGGCGCTCTGGCAGACCGTGTGCAGCCCGAGACGCTCCACCAGGGCCTTCAGTTCCCGGTACCCGTCTCCTGCCGGGGCCGGCGCCCGCAGCCACGGCGGGCGGCACGATTCTCCTCGCGGCGTCACCAGCACTACTCGGATTCTAGCGCGCCCATGCGCTCGAGCATCTGCTCGAGGAACCCGGGGTCGCCGACGCCTTCCACGTGGCGGCCCACGCCGGCCAGCGCCGCGGTCTTGGCCGCCCCGGCCAGCGCCCTGGCGGCGGCCAAGTCGGCGGAGAACCGGGCGGGCAACTCGTGCTCGAGCTCTTCCAGCCGGACCACCAAGTGGTAGGCGCGCTCGGCCACCTCCAGAGCCAGGGTCGCCGCGTGCTTGAGGGCTTCCTGAAGACGCTCTTCGCCCTCCGGTGGGGGCAGCTTTCCAGCGGCTGCCACCACCTCGAGCGCCTCCCGCTGGCGCTCGATGGCCTCACCGAGGTGTCGGCGATAAGTCTCGAAGTCCGGCTCCGGCTGTTGAGCCAGGGCCGCGATGCCCGTGCCGAGAGCTGCCGCCAGGGCGCCGGCCACGGCGGCGGCGGTGGCGGCCTGCGTTCCGTGTTCCGGCGCCGCCAGCGCCTCCAACAGCTCAGGCCACCCGCCCTCCTGCCGCTCCTTCGCCAAGCGATCCTCGAGGACGGCATCCGGCGTGAAGTTCTCGCAACGCAGGTAGGACTCGGCAGCCATCTCGAGGGCCCTCCTGGGGATGAGTCCCACGATCTCGCTGCCCGCGATCCCGACACCGTAGCGGGCGGCCTCCGCCCGGACGGCCTCGAAGACGCGGTGCACGGGGGTCTGCTCGAAATCGGTGAGGTTCATCGAGACCTGGGCCAGGTGACGCGAGGCCAGGGGCACCCCGATGGCTTTCACGTACCGAAACCCGCCCGAGGAGAAGCGGACGGCGCGGGCGATCTTCTTGGCCACCTCGACGTCCGGGGTGCTGAGGTTGATGTTGAACGCAATCAGGACCTTGCGGGCCCCGACGGCCGCGGCTCCGGCCGTGGGATGGAGGCGCGGATCGCCCACGTCGGGCGCCCGCTCCGAATCCGTGAGCACCTCCTCGCGCAGGCCCTCGAACTGCCCCCGCCGGACGTCCTCGAGGTTGACGCGTTCCGGGCGCAGGGCGGCCGCCTCATAGAAGTACACGGGCACCTGGAAGCGCCGCCAGATCTCCAGGCCGGCCTGGTGGGCCAGGTGCGCGCAGTCTTCCAAAGTCAGGCCCTCGATGGGCACGAAGGGGATGACGTCGGCGGCCCCGATGCGCGGGTGGACGCCGGAGTGCTCGTTCAGGTCGATCAGCTCGACCGCCTTGCCCACCGCGCGCAGAGCCGCTTCGACGACCGCTTCCGGAACCCCCGCGAAGGTCAGCACCGAGCGGTTATGGTCGGCGTCCAGTTCTTGTCCCAGGAAGACTACCCCGGGGACCGAGCGCACCGCCGCCACCAGCGCATGGACCTTCTCCGGGTCCCGCCCTTCGGAGAAATTGGGAACGCACTCGATCAGTCTGCGGGCCACTTGACCTCCCCCTGCTGGTAGAGGACCTCGCCCTGCTTGAGCGTCATGGCCACCAGGTTCACCCCGAAATGATACGGTATCTCGCGGTAGTCCGGGGCATCCAGGACAATCAGGTCGGCTTGCTTGCCGGCTTCCAGCGACCCCACCCGATCAGCCAGGCCCAGGGCGTGCGCGCCGTTGATGGTGGCGGCCGAGACCGCCTCCGCGGGCGTCAGGCGCATCTCCGAGCAGGCCAAAGCCGCCACCATCTGCATGCTGTGGGTCGAGGCGCCGCCGGGGATGAAGTCCGTGGCCAAAGCGACGGCGGCGCCGGCCTCGATCAGTGCCCGGGCGGGCGGGAAGCGATCCGCTCCGGGCTGATAGGCCGCTCCCGGCAGCAGGGTGGCGATGGTGGAGGAAGCCGCCAGCCGCACCACATCGTCTTCGTCGGCGTAAGCCAGGTGGTCCGCGCTCACCGCTCCCAACTCCACCGCCAGCCGCGCTGTGCCGTCGTGCCCGGACTGCTCGGCGTGGACCTTCAGCAAGAAGCCCAGCCCCCGGGCGGCGGTCAAATGCCGGCGGGTCTGGTCAACGGTAAGGCCGTCCGGCCCCGGGCAGGCGTCCACGAACCGAGCGAGGCGGCGGCGGCGGATCTTGGGCATCAACTGGGTGTGCACCCACTCCAGGTAATCGTCCGCCCGGCCTGAGTACTCCAGGGGTATGACCTGCGTTCCCAGGTAGGTGGCGAGCACGTCCAGCGGTCGCTGCCTCAGCGCCGCCAGCACCCGCAGAATCTTCAGCTCCCCGGTTTGGTCCAGCCCGCACCCGGACTTGCCCTCGACGGTGGTGGTCCCGTGGCGGATCAAGGCTTCCAGGTGGTGGCGCGCCTGCATCCGCAGCCGCGAGGCCGGCAGCGCCCGCACCGCCCGAGCGCCGGAGAGCAGGGCGCTATGGTCGGCGGCCGCCGGCCTGGCGCCACTCACCTGCGTTTCGTAGCCGGCCAGCCGCCCCGGCCCGCCCACCAGGTGCGTGTGGCTGTCTACGAAGCCGGGCATGACCACGCGCCCGGAGGCGTCGATTTCGCGGGCCGAGCGCGCCTCGGAGAGGTTCTCGACCCGGCGGCTGGGGCCGACCGAGACAACCACGCCGTCGCGGATCAGCAGAGCGCCGTCTTGAATCATGCCCAGATCGCGCAGCGCCCAGCCGCGGCGTGGGCCGGAGGGACCGCGCAGCGTAAGCAACTGCCGCGCCCCCCGCACCAGCAGGTACCCGCTCACTGGGCCATTGTGCCATGCCCTGGAATACTCGTTTCAACCGGGACGGCGCAGGGCGCCCGCAGTGGAGGGGCCGGCCCCGCGAGGCGCCCGCTATTTCTTCGGCGCAAAGCTGACTTCCTTGAAGTAGATGATGGCCCGGTCGTCGTGGCCTTGCAGGCCGATGTAGCCGGTCTCGGGGCGGGGGCCCCGCTCGGGCTCGTAGGACAGCCGGCGGGGCGGCGCCTCGGAGACGCCGTCGTAGTCGGTCACCAGCACGCCGTTCAGGTGCACGATCGTGCGCAGGCCGTCCAGGGTGATCTCCATGAGGTTCCACTCGCCGGCCGGCTTATAGGGGCGGGCCTTGGCCAGGGTCATCGAGTAGAGCACGCCGGTCGAGTGCCAGTCGTTGTCGTTGTTGTCGATCTGCACCTCGATGCCCTTGTGGATGGCGTCCCGCTCCGCCTTCGGGACTTCCGGGATGCGGATGAACACGCCGGAGTTGCCTTTTTCGTTGGACATCTTGTAGACCACGCGCAGCGTGCCGTGGCCCAGCTTCTCGCGGGTGTAGGCGATCATGCCCTTGGCGCCGGTGCTCCGCATGATGCCGTCCTCGACTACGAAGGTGTCGCGGCCCTGGGAGCGAATCATCTCCCAACCCTCCAGGTCCTTCCCGTTAAACAACGCGCCGGGGCCGTCCGCGGCGTACGCGGCAGCGACCAGCAAACTCCAGAGCAGGGTTTTCCGCATGGTGGCAGTATCTCGGTGGCAGCAGCGATTCTATCACGCGGCGGGCGGAGAGGGGCTCTTGCGCTCCGGCTCCATCCCGAACTTCCGCAGCAGGAGGAACTCGCTCAGGTTCTCCGCCGTCAGCAGGCCCAGCAGGTCGTCGCCCTCCATGACCAGGGCGCAGGAGCCGGAGCGCAGCGCCCCGGGCAACATGCGGGAGAGGTCGTCGTTCGGAGCCAGGCGTACGAAGTCGCGGTCCATGGCGCTGGCCACATACGCGTCGGGGCCCTCGGCGGCCAGGGCTCTGAGCAACGCGACGCGGCTCAGCAGTCCCACCACCACCCCGGCGTGCACCACCGGAAAATCCTGCTGCGTAGTGGATAGCAGCAGGTTGGCGGCGTCCCGGATGGTGTCGCCGTGCGCTAGCGTCCGATACTCGGTGACCATGGCGGCGCGCACGGCGACGCCTTGCGTAAGAAAGCGGCCGGTGGCGGCGGCGCTTTCCTGCACCGCGCCCAGGTAAACAAAGAACGCGACAAAGATGAGCAGGAAGTTCGTGGACAGCATGCCGTAGAGGCCCACTAGAATGGCCAGCCAGCGGCCGGTGGCCGCGG
>Ga0315274_10015750_pt1 | contig 10701 bp, 7 predicted proteins | sample YL17G02_20_MG_FD_203700 | JGI IMG/M metagenome (GOLD analysis project Ga0315274, IMG submission 203700) | Sediment microbial communities from Yellowstone Lake, YNP, Wyoming, USA - YL17G02_20 | ecosystem: Environmental > Aquatic > Freshwater > Lake > Sediment | place: USA: Wyoming | collected...
CCTTCGCGCGGGTCTCAACCGACGACGTCACGGGCAGAATAAAGGCGTACGTGGGCGAGGGCGCGTTCACCGAGGACCCGATGGAGACATTCGGAGGCTACGGCGTGCTTGAGGTGCCTGACCTGCAGGGGCTTCTGCGGTACATCTGCGAGGAAGGCTACGAGCACCACGTCGCGGTCAACCTGTCACAGGTCGCCGGCGCGGTCGCAGACGCCTTCGGCACGTACCTCGGCTGGGACGTTTACCAGCACGCTATGCCGACAAAGTGAGACTGGAGCCTCGGCCCAGACTGACGCGGGTCTGGAATTGAACGACGGTCGCTCCGGCCTGCGCCTTACAGATTGCGGAGACGGCCCGGCCATCTCTCTTTGCGGAAACACTCCTGGCTTTTGAACCTGCAAGGCGCAGGGACTGCAAGTCCAAAGTCCCCCGCACAACGTCGAGTTGGCAGGAGCGTTTGGCTCCCCCGAACGTGACATACCCCCAGGCCGAGGGTGTATTCCAGAGAAACCGGCCTTTGCCCTTCGGGACGCCGAGCGTGATCTGGCCGGTTGAAGCGTTCCAGGCAAACCCGGTCAGGGCCAGGTAGGGCGCCCAGGCGCTCATCGCGCGGTAGTAATGGGAGCCGCACTCGATGTGGTTATAGCGCATTCCGAAACGGTCATAACGCTCATAAACGCCTCGCAGGATTTCGCGGGCCTGGCGCCACAGGCCCAAGAGCATCATTTCGGCTGCGACGGCGTGTTCGACTCCGGTCCAGGGGCAATTGGCCTGGTCGCTTGTCTCCCGGCGTATTTTGACGCGGCCGCCCTTTGGCCAATCGCAGTTGGCGAGAAAGCTGTCGTCGCGCATACAATACCTGAAAACGCACTCCAGCGCCCTCGCGGCCTTCGCATCGTCCACAAGGCCCCTGCCGGTTGTCTGGCGCACGAACCAGTCGCCGCAGAGTTGGTCGGCCATGCAGCCGGCGTTGCCCGTGCCGGGTTTGCTGTCGTAACTGAGGTTGTAGTAGGCGCCGTTCCAGAGTTGCTTTTCAAGCGTTTCGAGCGCGGGGCGCACCTTTGCGGAGAGTTCTTCGGCCCTGGCCGCAAGGCCGATCATTCCGGCAAGTTCCGACGCGGCCAAAAGCGCGCCGGCGTATTGGAATCCCACATATGCCGACGTGCCGAACAGCGGGAACTGGTCGTACGACTGGTCCACGCCGGCGTTGTTCGGGAGGCCGTCGCCGTCTGTGTCCATTGACCACATATCCTTGAGGTAGATCTCGACCGCCGGCCACATCTTCCGCACGTAGTCCCGGTCGCCCGTCCAGACCGCGTCGCGCCAGACGAGGAGGATAAACTGTATCGAGTTGTCGATCCGGTTATTGCGGGGGGCGCCCTTTGCGCAGAGCGACCCGTGGAAAAGGTGCGGCGGGCGGCCGCACTCCTGCGCGGTCACGGACACCAATTCCATCTGGCTCTTTTGCTGGTCGGGGAAGAAAAGGATTATCGGGAACGACCCGTAGAGCGTTATGTCGAGCGTCTGCAGGCCGCAGCAGCCGAGCCCCTCCCAGACGGCGAAGCGCCCCGACTTATCCCACCAGGTGCTCTTGCTGAAGGAGGTCAACTGCGCGTTGGCGAGGTCGAGCAGCCATCTGTCCACGGTGGAGCCATAGAATGCGTCGACGAACTCCCTGGACCGCGCCCTGAGGTCCGAAAAATTCCGCGCACCGTAAGTGACGACCTCGGACGCCGACGAAAACCAGTTTTCGTAGTAGTGCCCGATTTTCTCGGTGGCGGGTTCGCGCCAGCGGACAGGCTGAAGCAGGTTCGGGAAGTGCCAGGCCAACGCGAAGGTTATCTCGACGGTTTCGCCGGGCTTCATGCTGACGGTCTTGCACAGGAGGCCGCGCGAGAACCCCACGTCGGCCTTGCGAACGCGCGCATAGCCGAGGTCATTGCCCACGCTGCCTCGGAACACGCTCCTGTCGAGGTTCTCAAGACAACCTGTTTCCATCACGGGGTCGTAGAGGTCCCGCGGATGAACCGCGTGGAGGACATACGTCACGCGCCCGGCCTTGGCGGACCAGACGCCAAGTGCCATTGTACCGTCAGACTGGCAGAGCCGAGGGAGGTCGCGCCGGCTGAACTCGAGGTGCGAGACCTTTCCGGTCTCATGGTGAGTGATTACGGACTCGTTCTGGGGGCAGTCGTACCCGACACAATTCTTGAGCGCGCCGAAAAGAGATACGCGCTGGGTTGCTTTCGACGTGTTGGCGAGCGTAAACGTCAGGAAAGCGACCGGAAGCCCGGAGTTCTTCGAGTCGAGGGGTATGAAGGGGCTGAACGCCTCAAGTGCAGCCCTGACGGGGAAGTTCCTGTTGCGGTAATCGAGATTTGCGAAGGGGAAGCGGCCGTCATAATCTATCGTCTCCGGGAAGTTGTTCCACGGCATATGGTAGGGGTCGAGCATCCAGCGCAGGTCTTCCCACGAGAAGCCCGGTGAGCTGTCCCCCCAGCGGCCCTTTGCCAGTATCATTACCTTGCTTTGGCCTTTTGACGCCGCGGCGATGCCGAAGAATAGCCCCTCATCATCCATTTCCGCCGTGGCGGGGCCGTTGCCCCAGGGCTCGTTGTTCATTATCTGCCACTGGTGGAAATGCCCGTCGCCGCGTATCTCGACGCTGCCCGTACCGAGGCCGCCCAGAGGTATGCCGCAGAATTCGAAAGGTGACGACGCTCCGCCCTTGACCATGAACGCGCTCCTTGATTGCGGTTAATTGTGAACAGCCGGAGAGGTAATTATAGGCCGGCGCTGGCGATTTGCACGGTCCGACTCACGGGGTCCTCAACGCTTTGTCTGTGCGTACGCGTTTATCACTGATATCCGCGACTTGCCCGTGGCTGCTTCGATTGACTTGAGCGCGATCGACACCCTGTTCTCCGCGTTGAGCGCGCCCCAGATGGTCTCCAGTACCTTCTGTGGACCGCCGACGAGCGGTAGAAGATACGGCTCCCCCTCAAAGCGGGGCAGGGGGTCGCCGTCGCCGGTGTACGTCGTTATCGTATAACCCGCTCCCCGCGGCAGCGCTTCGTACTGGAAGAACTGTCGTTCGGGGGCGTCAGAGCAGGCGGACTTTTTCACCACCGATAATTCGGTCACCGCCTGGCCTGACCGCAGGTCGCACACGCAGGAGATTCGTGCCGTGCTGTTGGGGGCGTCCGGTTCGTAGGTCCTCGTGTTGAGGGCCTCGACGAACGTGCCGCCCGCGGCAATGGCGTCGTATATCGTGTCGGTGTGGTTGCCGTTGGTGACGACGTATACCTGTCCGAGTTCCCTCATTGCATTGTAGATTACGTTGGTCGGGTCCTTCAACTTCGACGGATCGGCCGCCGCTGTGCGCAGGCTCCCGCCCTCCGCGACAAAAACGCGGTTGCGCGAATTCTCGCTGCGCCCCATTATCCAGTATACCTGGAGGATGTGCGCGCCGTTCTCGTCGAGGCCGACGCATATGCCGCGGCCGGGGTAGGGGTTGGCCCTCAGGGCCGCAAGGTTTTGTGCTGGCGTCATTGTTGCAGGCTCCCGAGCGATTCTATGTGCGATGTTCCATAGGGACGTACTTGAGGTCCATCGGGCCGATGTAATTCGACTCGGGCCTGATGATCCGGTTGTTGGCCCACTGTTCGAGGATGTGGGCGGTCCAGCCGACGACGCGGCTCATGGCGAAGATGGGGGTGAATAGTTCGGTGGGGATGCCTATAAGGCTGTAGCACGTGCCGGTATAGAAGTCGACGTTGGCATAGACCCTGGTGTTTGCCCGCATCGCCTGTTCGACGATCCGGCAGATCTCGAACCAGCGCATCTCGTTGCGGTGTTTGCTCAGGGCTTCCGCGTACTTGCGCAGGACCATCACCCTCGGGTCCTCGGTCTTGTACACGCGGTGGCCGAAGCCGGGGATCTTGTCCTTCATCGCCAGGCGTTCCTTCACATAGGCTTCGGCCCGCGAGGGCTGGCCTATTTCCTCGAGCATGAACATCACTGCCTCGCTGGCGCCGCCGTGGAGGGGCCCCTTGAGCGCGCCAATCCCGGAGACGACGCTTGAGTACATGTCGGACATGGTGGCCGCGGTGACGCGGGCGGCGAACGTCGAGGCGTTGAGTCCGTGGTCCGCGTGGAGTATGAGCGCGACGTCCAGCGCCTTCACGCAGATGGGGTCGGGCTCGGCGCCAGTAAGGGTGTAAAGGAAATTGTACGCGATGGATTGCCCCGGCACCGGGTGTATCGGTTCCTTGCCGCTTCGGATGCGCTGATGCGCGGTGATGAGCATCGGGATGCGCGTCGTAAGACGGATGGCCTTGCGCAGCACGGCGTCGCGCCTCGTCACGCCGGAGTCCGGGTCCCAATGCCCGAGGGAGGAAACGCCGGTGCGCAGGACTTCCATCGGCGTAGCGGCGTTGGGGAACATGCGGAGGATCATCACGGTTTCTATCGGGAGGTCCATGCTGCCCGTGAAACTGTCGAGGAACGCCTCGAACTCGGTCTTGCCCGGGAGCCTGCCGTACCACAGGAGGTAGGCGACCTCGGCGAATGTGGAGTTCTCCGCGAGGTCCTCGATGTCGTAGCCGTGATAGATAAGCCTCCCGCGCTCGCCCCTGCTTTCCACGCTGCTAATCATCGTGTCGGCGGCGACGACGCCTTCGAGGCCGGCCTTGGCGCGAACCACGTCCCCTTTGCCTTCTGTGCACATCCTCTTCTCCTTGTACAAGATGCCGTCAACTTCCGTGCGGGCCAGACAATTAAACCAACAGGGGCTTCGACTTTCAACCTCTCGCGCCGGAAAAGGAGCGTCAAATTCACCTGGAGCGTCTCGACACGCGCTGGAGGAAGGCGACCCAGGCGTCAATGCCCTGGCCCGTCGTGCAGGACAGGGGGAAGACCTCCGCGCGATGGTTGACCTTGCGGCAGTCGGCGGTTGCCCGTTCCAGCGAATAGTCGACGTGGGGCAGGAGGTCGATCTTGTTTATGACGACGGCCGCGGCGCGTATGAAGAGCGCCGGGTACTTCGCCGGTTTCTCGTCGCCCTCGGGCACGGAGGTCACGGCGACCTTGATGTCTTCGCCGAGGTCAACCCCCGCGGGGCAGACGAGGTTCCCGACGTTCTCGATGAAAAGCACATCGAGCGCCGAAAGGTCCAATTGCGCGACGGCCCTGGCGACCATCGCCGGGTCGAGGTGGCAGGCGCCGCCGGTCTCAATCTGAACGGCAGGCGTACCCGTTGCCCTGATGCGCTCGGCATCAAGGGAGGTCCTTATGTCTCCCTCGATTACCGCGGCCCGGAGCGCAAGTTTCCTGAGCGTCGCCTCAAGGAGCGCCGTTTTTCCGCAGCCCGGGGAGCCGATGAGATTGGCGACATAAACGGCGCGCTTGTGGAATTCGCTGCGGTTGCTCTCGGCGCTGGCGGCGGTCCAGGGGACGACCCTGCGGCTGACTCGCGCGGTCCTGTGCTTAGCGGTCATTGCGTCCCGTCCTCATATTCGATCTCACGGATCACGATATCGGCTCCCGACACAAGGTCGCGCTCGTAGCCGCCGCACGAGGGGCAGGGGGCTGTAATGTCCGCGGCCTCGTATTCGCGCCCGCACGCGCACCTGAAGACGGCAGGTGATTCCCGGATTGTCACAACCGGCTCGCCGAGGCCCGTTTCAATCGCAACCTGGGTCATGCAGAAATCAAGCGCATCGCACGAAACACCGGCGAGCGCGCCGACTTCTACCGTCATCGACGTTATCCTGCGGCCGCGCACCTCGCGCGCGGCGGCCACGCATATGTCCCTTGCTATGCCCAGTTCGTGCACTGAGGCTTTCTCTTGAACGTCCATACAACAAACGCCCGCGCAGGAAGAGGCATTTTACGCGTGCGCCCGTACTGCGTCAATCGCGGTATGCCGCGTCGTTGCATGACCGCAATTGCACTGGCAATTCCTGCCGTGCCATGCTATGTGCCACTGACGGCTTGTCCGCCAGTGCACAATCCCCTCTACCTCCGGGAGAGGGGCAGGGGTGAGGGCGAACACCATTTCACTGGCGTTCCCCGCGCGCGAGCGACTGGCGCCTCTACGGGGACCGCCAGGCGAGTACATCCCCAGGCCACTTGAACCGCCCGTCGCCTAACTCTCACTTCGGCGCTGCGGCGCCGGCATATTCGTATGCGCCGATGTCGATCTTGCCGTCCCGCGGCCGCGGCCGGCCGCTTTGATGCTTTACGTACTGGCTCGTCACGTCGTTGTCGGGCAGGGCCCTCGGGGGTATGTTCCTGCCGGCGTCTATGCAGGCGGACCCGGGGGCAAGGTGATAGTCCTGTCCGGCTTCGTCCGCAAAACCGGGCGATTCGCCGGCTATATTCGTGCCGTCGTCGTTGAGTTCGCCCGCGAAGTCGGCGCCCTGGTGGCTGGCGACCCAGCCCGACCTGATCCAGTTATGGCTCAGGTATACGGAGCCGTTCCACATCGTGATTGCCAGGGTTTTTCCCGGCGCGGTCGTGTAGAAGATGTTGTTGCGGGCGTCGCAGGTTTCGTCGTTCGTCTTGAGTTTGAATATCGACGTAGTATCGGTCCGTTTCGAGATGACGGTGTTATTGTAGAAATAGAGAGTGCCCTTGCGGTAGTAGCGCGGTTCGCCCATGTCCCCGCCATAGGTAATCATTTCCGGGTTGCCGTCGCCTTCGGGTTCTATCAGGACGTTGCCGTAAATGAACGTCGCGCGGTAGCGGTAATCGAAATCGATGAAATCGTTGACGGCCGAGGCGTCGCCGCGCTTGGCGGCCTCTATTCGCGCCGTGCCCGTGTCATAGAGGTCGGGGAGGTCGATCTGCTTGTTGCCGCCTTCTATCCAGTTGTAGCGGATGACGTTGCCCGCGGAACGGTCCTTGAGGTTCGTGCCGGTGCAGTCCTTCCTGAGGTGCGAGAAATGGTTGTACTGGTAGAGCATCCCGAGCGTCTCCGTGTAACTCTGATGCACGTAGGCGCCCTCGGGGCTTTCCATGCCGTTGTCGACGTAGTAGCAGTTCTCGATGGTGATGTTCCTCGTGTTGGCGCTCGATATGGTGCCCATCCCTCCGTCGCGTATGGCGCAATTCCGAAGCACTACGCCGTCGCAGGCCATGAAGCGGACCGGGCCGGAGTCTTCTCTGTACGGTTGCTTCTTGCCGGCGGAGTCCGTGAACGTATAAGGGGCGCGGCAACTGCGTACTTCCAGGTTCTCGATAACTATGTTCGACGGCGTCCTGGCGTTCTCCGAGAAAAGCCCTCCGAGTTGGATGATGCTGCGGTACTCGTTGCTGTACCTCAAGCCCGGGCGCGTGACGGCATCGCGCGCGTCGATGACGGGCAGTTGGCCGTTTGGCCCGGGGACGCCGCGCACCGTGATGGGGGCATCTTTTGTCCCGGCGACGCCGATGACGAACTTTTCGCGGTATGCCTCGGGCCTGTAGTGGATGAGCACCGTATCGCCGGCGGCAAGCGACTCCCACGGGACAGCCCCGATTGAGGAGTACTCCTTTGCGTCCCCAACCTCGTATGTCTTTGCGCAGGCCAGGCCCGCCGCGCACACGAGGATTATCGCCGGTATACAAACTGATTCCCTCAACCTCATGCTTGGTCCTCCGTTCTATCGCACAGTTGTGATTTCCGCCTGCCGAGGGTTTGCAGTCCTCTTGCGGGAAACTTCGCGCTCAGGCAAGACAATCGTACAATGCCCCCGGATCGCGCACAAGGGGAGCCTGTGGCGGAAGGCGGCCTGGACAGCATGGGCGCAAAAAAACTTGGGCTCAGGCGGGCGACGCAGGCGCATGCGGCCATGGCGCGGGCCGCTTTGAAAAGAACCCGGGCCCGCTTGGAGTCGCGGGCCCGGGCGAGCGTCAATGCAACGCCGCTGTCAGCGTTAAAGCGGCAATGCCACGAAGTGGACGTTCTTGACCTTTGCGGTGCCTCCCGCGCCGTTGGTCTTGAAATCGACATCCACTTTCCTGGTTCCGGCAGCGAGGTTCCTGAGGTCTATGCCGCCGGCGTTCATGTAGTCGGTCGTGTTTACCGGACGGCGTCCGGACTCGTTGGATACCGTGGCGTCGTCGATCTGGACCTGGGTCCAGCAGTTGTAACTGGTGCTGGAGTTGGTCGGCCGCCAACTCGTCAGGAGCAGCCAGTCGCCGGCCGCGCCGACGCTCCAGGACTTCGTGAGTTTGAGGATGTAGGAAGTCGAAGTCGTTGTCGACTCCGTGTCGTCCACGGCGGTCTGATACCCGCTGTAACGGCCGCCCGTGAGCCTGATGGCGACCACGCGCGCCCTGCGGATCTGGTGCGAGGCGGTGCCGCCGGCCTTGGCGGCCGCTATCGTCAACGTCTGCTGGCTTGCAGCGCAATTGGCCGTGAGGAAACTCACGAACGGATACCAGTTGGTGGTATCCTTTGTCCTGATGACAGACTCATCCTTCACGGCGTCGTTGAGTTTGGCCTGCACCTGGTTGGAGTAGGTGGTCGAATTGGCATATAACTCGGCGCTCCAGACGAGGAGATAATCACCCGTCGATGCGGGCGTGAAGTTGAGCGTGACGTAATTGGTCAGGGTCGTCGTGAGGGTCTGCGCGGTATCGGCCGCGGCAGAGGACATGACCAGCGCCGCCTTCCTTATCGTGACGATGCGGGCGTTTCGTATGTAGTTGTTGGCCTTGGTGTTAGAAGTGCAGTAGTCGATGTTGATCGTGTGCGCAGCCGCGGAGAGGTTGACGAACTTCGCCGCGTCGAAGGTCGTGTACTGGGTGTTACTCTGCGGTTCCATTATCACCTCGGCCTCGGTCGTCCCGTCAATGGTCATGCGGACCTTTCCGGAGTAACTCGTGCTCATCGCCTTGAACTCGGCAATGCCGAGGACGAGATAGTCGTCCGCAGCCGACGGCGTAAAAGCGAGACTCACCTTGTTCTGGTAAGCGGTGGATGAAGTGCTGCTCTCGCTGTCCGCGGCCGCCACCCGGTAGGTCGGCTCGCTGACGATCGCTATACTGAGCGCCTGGTCGTCCGTGGCGCTCACCGCGTCGGTGACACGCGCGGTGAAGTTGGAGGTACCGATTGCCGTAGGCGTGCCGGAAATGACGCCGGTTGACTGAGTCAAGGACAGCCCGCTGGGCAGGCTGCCCGACGGAATCGACCACGTGTACGGCGTCGTGCCGCCAGTGGCCTGAAGCGTCTGGGAGTAGGCAACCCCGATGGCGCCGTTGGGCAGGCTCGTAGTCGTGATATTGAGGGGCTGCGGTCCGGCGTTGTACTCGAACGCGCCGATGTCAAGGGAGCCGTCGTCGGGCCGGGTTTCATGCCCCTGGTGCTTGACGTACTGTTCGACTACGTCGTAGTCAGGCAGGACCTCCGACGGGAGCGCCCCCGCGGCGTCCCTGCACGGGGAACTGGAAGTCAGGTGGAAGTCGCCGTTGGCGTAGTCGACAAAGCCGGGGGCGGTGCCGGAGATGTTCGTGCCGTCCTCAGTCGCGCCGCTCAGGTTGTAGCCGGACTGGAACCAGTTGTGGCTGGTTGAGCAGGTGCCTATCGAGGAACTGAGGATTATGCACGTTCCGGTCGGAACGTGATAGATGTTGTTGACCATGTTTGCGCTCTGGGCGGCGGTTTTGAGCCTTATGAGGCGGCTCTGGTCGGTGCGCTTGGAGATGACGGTGTTGTTGTACGCCTGGAGGGGCCCGATCCTGTAGTACTGCTCGTAAGCGGTGCCCATGTCTCCACCGAAGAGGAAGGTCTCGTTGCCCTGCGAATTGGCGAGCATAATGAGGACGTTGCCATAGACGCGGTCGTGGCCGTAACGGGGGTCGTCGCGGATTTCGGCGTAGTCATAGGACTCGACGAGGTTGACCTGCCGGACGCCGCCCTCTATCCAGTTGTAGCGGACGATGGTCCCGGCGGAGCGGTCCTTGAGGTTGATGCCTTCGCTCGACGTGCCGGTGGTGCGCAGGGGCCCCTGGTGGTTGTACTGGAAAGTAATGCCCTTCGACTCCGTGTAGTTGTTGTGCTCGGCGACGGAGTAACCGCCGTCATAGTTGTAGGACCCTTCTACAAGGATTTCGCTTGAGGTGCCCGACGTGAGGAAGTTGTTTGCGGAGTCGTGAAGGATACAGTTGCGGATGGTTATGTAGTTTCCGGCCTCGACGCGGATCGAGGAGGCGTTGGTCGTGTAGGTCTGTAGGACGTTGTTCTTGTCGTAGAAGGTGTAAGGGTCTCTGCCGGATTTGACCTCGAGATTCTCGATAATGATGTACTCGGGCCTGTTGGTGCCGTCGGACGGAGGCGTGGTGGAGCCGCCGACCTTTACAACCTGGCGGGTCTCGCTCCAGTAATCAAGATAAGTGATGCTGCGCGAGATGGCGGTGTTGCCGTCGATTATGGGCAGGTTGCCGCCCCCGTCGGGAACGCCGTGAATGGTGATAGGATTCGACGCCGTCCCCTTGGTGAAAACTCCGAATTTCTCCTGGTAACCGCCGGACTTGTAATAGATGTTGACGGTGTCCCCCGCGGCGAGGCTTTCCCACGGGACGTCGACCAGCCTGGTGTAGGTCTGTCCGGGCCCGACGTTGTAGACTGTCGCCTGAGTGAGGCTTGCCATCGCGGCAAGCAGGATTACTGCAAGAATGGTTGCCCTGGTTTTCATCACACTTGCCCTCCAACAA
>Ga0315274_10015751_pt1 | contig 10700 bp, 12 predicted proteins | sample YL17G02_20_MG_FD_203700 | JGI IMG/M metagenome (GOLD analysis project Ga0315274, IMG submission 203700) | Sediment microbial communities from Yellowstone Lake, YNP, Wyoming, USA - YL17G02_20 | ecosystem: Environmental > Aquatic > Freshwater > Lake > Sediment | place: USA: Wyoming | collected...
CACGGCGCTCTCAGGCGACGGTATTCTGATCCGCACTCCTACCGGGCGCAATCTGCTGATCGATGGCGGCCCTTCTGCTACGCGCTTATCGGAGGCGCTCGGTCGGAGGCTGCCGCCCACGAACCTCGGCCTGGACTGGCTGGTGGTGGCTGCGCCCGGCGATGAGCAAACGACTTCCCTGCCCCAGGTGCTGGATCGTTTCCACCCTGCCAGCGTGCTGTGGGCTGGCCCTACCCACGGCACGCGTGGGGCGCGGGAGTTGCAGGCCGCGCTGGTACGGGCGGGGATCTCACAGGTGCTGGTCAGGCCAGGGCAATCGCTCGATCTGGGTAGAGGGGCTGTCTTGCGGGTTCTCACCGTCGGCAAGCGCGGGGCGACCCTGCTGCTCGAATGGGATCGCTTCCGGCTGCTGCTGCCGCTGGGCATCAATTTAGAAGATATGGCAGCCCTTGAGAATGGCCGATCCATCGGAAACGTCACCGCTGTGCTGCTGGCCGATTCCGGTTATGCCCCCTCCAACCCGCCTGAATGGATCGCAGCCCTGCAGCCGCAGGTGGCCTTGATCAGCGTGTCCCCTGCCGATTTGCAGGACCTGCCCTCTCCCGAGACGCTGGATCTGCTGCAGGGCTACACCGTGCTGCGCACCGACCGTCATGGCTGGATCGAGCTGACGACGGATGGGGAGCACATGTGGGTGGAGGTTGAGAAAAAGTAACTTGACTAGAAGTCAAAAAACGTCAATCACCACCAGTTCACCGGCTTCAGGCTTATTCTTCGGTAGATTCTTCTATCAGCACCCAGGCTTTCAGGGATATGGGTAGGAATTTGTAATCGGGATCGGCGTCGATGTGATAGGGGTGGGGGTAGGTCGCACATATGGGACATCTGGATTCTCGATCTGCCAGATGATGTCAGCCAATGGCTGACCCGGAAAGTATTGATCGACACTACTCCAATAATCCTCGGCCATTACGTAGTCTGGATTCGTAAGAGGAAACATCCAGGGGTGCATAGAACAAGCGTAATATTGCTTTTCGGGAGGGTAGCCGTCGGGTGATTTTAAAAATAGCAGGTATCGAGTTCCTGGATACATCGGCTGACAGCGCGTATCGCAGCCTAGCCGGGCGCGCTGCTGATCGATATCCGCCTGAGTGATAGACGCGGCGGGCGCATCTATCACTCCTTCAAAAACTAAAATATTGAGGGTTGCGTTATCCGAGAGATCTCCCTTACCCTTTAAAAATTGCTCGACTTGGAATTTGTATATTTGCCCTATAACAATACCTTCGCCAATTAAGCGGTAGAAATGGCTGGTTGAGCAGGATGAATCCTGCCTAGACAGGCCACTTGGAGAAATATAGCGGATAATAAAACCGGATCAGGTTTTTGTGGAAGCATTTTGATTGTTTCGTCCACATAACGGCAGCCTCGATAGCGAGCTTTCAAGTCCAACATGCTGAAAGCAGGATCGTCCAGACGGTAACGATCCAGAAGGAGTTGTGAAAGATTGACCATCAACAGCGATAGGTTGGCTGCATTGGTCACCGGCGTTCGTTCCACATTCATAAAGTCTTCCAGACCCCAATACTGTTTGGCATCGCGGAAGTTGAACTCGATTTGGAACCTTAACTTGTAGTAGTCGATCAGCTTGTCGAAAGACAGCTCCAGGTCGGTGCTGAACAGGACGACATGGGCGACCGCCTGGGTTTTCAGGTTGGTTTTGTGAAGGATGACCACATTCAACGGGATGAGGAACTCCTTGTTCCACATCTTGGCCTGGTAGATGTCGGTTCGCATGCCATCTCCGATGATAGATTGCTTGAGATACTCGTCGGGTAAGTTGTCATAGTGGATCTTCTGACCATACTTGGGATATGGCCCACGCTTCGGTTTGGGTCCAGCGTAAGGTAAGTACAGGCCAGCATCGTGACGGAGCTTGGAAATCAGATGAAGTCCACTTTGCCTGACCATCCAGGTGGCAGGGTAATTGCCAAAATGCCCATCCAGAACCAGGTATTTGAGCGGGAACAAGCCACCGATGCGCTTTAGGAGGGCTTGCAGCATGGCCTGGATGCGGTTTAGCTCGGGATTCAACTCAACAGGTTGCTTGGCCTTGTTCTTGCTCCCTTTGGGTCGTCCTGGTTTGCGCTTCTCGGCGGGTTTCTTAGCTTTCCATTCTTGGCGCTTAGCGTTACAAACCGCTTTTTCTGCTTCGCTGCGAACGATCTGCTCGACTTGGACTGGGCTAGAGCGCCGCAAGCGCACATTGATCAAGGAAAAGGCAAAGAAAGCTAACCCAGGAATAGCTCGTTGTGCCAAACTGGAGAACAGGCAATCTTTTCCAAACGTCGCCTCGCCGGCTTTACTCACCACGACTTCATCGCCGGCCAGGAGATATTCATCGGTGGTTTGTAAAAGGAGCTTGTGAAAGAGGACCCATAAGATCTCTGCCCAAGGAAGGGTGGTGTTGTATAGCCGCTGGACGGTGCGATAACTGCCACCTTTGCCTGCCCAGCGGGAGATGCCCAACATGGTGACCCACCCGGTCAACGCCAGCATTCCGAAGATCACCCGGCTCAACTGGCGCAAGGTTGTTTTCGAAATCAGAGGTGCGATGGGTTGTAAAAATGCTAAAATGTAGTTCATGGGCTTTTTGTGGTGAGTTTTGGTCTTGGCCGACTTCAACTTTACAGCAAAAACCCTATCTGCTTATCTCATTTTTAGCGAAGGTATATAAGTGGAGAATGTTTTATGGCAGACTGCATTGTTATTGACACATATCCGGATTTTATTGAATACTGGGATGAGTTTTGCCAGATGCCAATCGAACAACAAATCGAGGGATGGGCTTCGATGTATATGGCACATTGGCCTGAACTTTTGGATAAGCAGATCAAAGAATATGCAAACGAAAATGTAGATTGGCAACAAGTAGCACGGGATAAAATATTCCCATTTTTGAAGGAACGACAACCTGGCATTCAATTGGCTCATGAATTTCTGCTGATGAGTTGTCAGCCAATCTATATGACCACTCGACAGATGTTCAAATATGATGTTCCTCTCGTCTTTGTTCTTTATGTCGGCATTGGACTGGGCGCTGGTTGGGCGACCACTTATCAACATTCATCCGCGCTTCTTTTTGGGCTAGAGAACATTGCAGAGGAGGGTTGGTGCAAGCCTGAGGCAATCGAGGGGTTAATTGCCCATGAGATAGGCCATCTGGTTCACCTCCATTATCGGGTCCAGGCTGGAAAAGCGATAGGTTCAGGCCCATGGTGGGATCTATACACAGAAGGTTTGGCACAGAGGTGTGAACACAGGTTGTTGGGGAAAGATAGCTGGCATATGGCGCTTGGGACAGGTTATCATAGCTGGTTGAAGTGGTGCAAGGAGAATAAAAGATGGTTAGCAGCGGAATTCTTGAGACGAGTAAAGTGCGGGGAAGACGTCCGCCCCTTTTTCGGTTCTTGGTTTGAGGTGCGAGGTCAAAAACAAAGTGGTTACTTCTTGGGACATGAACTGGTTAAGAGGCTGGAAGCCCACAATTCGTTTGAGGAGATCGCTGTAATCGATAAAATTGATGATCGCTTTGAACAGCTTGTCATTGAAATGGCAAGTGAAGATACCTGATAAGCGAATGTACCGGACAAAAAAGCTATGCTTTAACGTTCTATCCATCAGATAAGGATAAATGGCGATAGCGTTCAAGCATGAATTCATATCAATAATTAGGCTATATCTTGATTTTCTCATAGGAATAGAAAAGTTCAGTTTTTGGCGAAGGTATTGTTCTTGTTATGACCATAGAGTTTTCACCACCTAATGAGGCAAAATGGATACATCACCACACAAAAGCCACTTTGTATCGGTGATGTGCGTCCGCCTGCAGTACCTGGATTGGGGCGGCAGCGGACCAGTGCTCCTGTTTTTGGCAGGTATCAACACGAATGCGCACATCTTCGACGGACTTGCGCCGCGTTTTACGAATAAATTTCATACGCTTGCCCTAACCCGCCGCGGCGATGGCGAGTCAGACTCTCCTGAGACTGGCTACGATCTGGACACTTTGACGGATGACATCCGCGGGTTCCTGGATAGTTTACAGATCGATCGAGCCATCCTGATCCAGCACACGAATGAAGGCATCGAGCTTCCCCGCTTTGCTGCCCGTTTTCCGGAGCGGGTGCTCAAATTGGTTTTTCTCGAACCACCTTACGACCGTAATGCGCCCGGATTCAAGGACATGATCGAAAAGTGGCCAGATATCAAATTTCCGCAGGAGCCCGAATTTGACAACATCCCTGACTACCTGGAATACCAGAGAAAGACAGTCGGCCCCTATGCCTCCTGCTGGTATGAGGCTCAGGCTACGGAAATGGCACACCAATTGGCCCTCAACTCGGAAGGGAAAGTGGTCTACAAAGGGAACCAAGCCCACTGGGACGCTATCCGGGAAACCAGGGAGAGTTATTCGCCAAATCTCGATTTCGTGAAAATAACCGCGCCAACATTGAGCATCTTCCCCATCCGGGATAACACCTATTATGTATGGCCTTTTATGAATGAAGCGGAACGAAAACAGATGGTTGAATACTTCGAAACTGTCCAGGGGCCCTGGCTCCGGCGCTGCATCGAGCAATTCCGGCGTGATATGCCCCACGCTAAAATTGTGGAGCTGCCTCACTCCCATACATACTTCATCCTTACCCAGGAAGAACTTGTGTATAACGAGATGAAGTCGTTTTTACTGGATTATTAGTGCCCAAGTATACAGAACGCTATCGAGGGTAAAGCAGATCAGTGAATATCTATTCGCATCTCGTGTTAGCTAACGAAATAAAGCCATATATTCGACCGGAAAATGATGAGGAGTATTATTGGGGAGCCATCATTCCGGATATTCGCAACCTGGTTGGAATGCGCAGAAGCCAGACTCACCTTTCCTCGGAGCAAATCTTGAGCTATCTGTCTCGATATCCAGAACTCCATTCTTTTCTGCAAGGCTATCTTGTTCATTGCCTGACCGACGAACTGGATCTGGTAAGTATCTTCGCCACCAAATTTCCTTTTTTTCTAGTCAAGAAAAAGCTTACCGCGCAGCACTATCCCATGATCTTGGAATTATTCTATCTCGAGCAAAAAAGCATCGCAACACACACAATCTCTGGCAGACATAACCCTATGCTGGACGCGTTGAGGATAACTCCGGAACAATCACTAATGTACTACCAATTGGTTAGCGAGTATCTGGCTAATCCATCTTTCGAAGCAGCCATCCTGCTGATACAGAACCTTGGGAATATCAGTAGTCAGAGGATCGATCGCTACCTGGTAAGCGCCAGACATTTCCAGGCGAATCGGGTGCTGAAGGGTCTGCTTTTTCTGGGTATCCGAGCCGGGAAAATCCATACCCAACTTGTTGAAGCGGTGCTGTCAGCTAGCCAATCATCTTTTGGGAGTAGAATGCAAGTTATAAAACCATGAAACCAGAACGATTATCACGAATCACTATCTACCAAAGTCCCTGGGTGAATCTATACCTCGATGAAGTGAAATTTCCAAATGGCGTTGTGATCGAGAAGTTTCATTTGCTGGATTTCCCTCATGCGTCGGTAATTGCAGTTGTGGAAAATGATTTAGGAAACATCGTATTTGTCCGCATTTGTCGCTACACCTCTGGCCTCACGGAGTGGGAATTACCTGCAGGAGGGCTTGAAACCGGAGAAACGGTAATCGATGCCGCCAAACGCGAAATATTGGAGGAAACAGGATATACCTCCGATAATCACCAGTTGATCTACTCCTATTACCCGATGAATGCCAATAAGCTTTTCCATGTGGTTTTTTGCAAAGCAAGGGATAAAACACAAGAATTCGACACAAATGAAGTCAGCGATATTCGCTGGTTCACGCGAGAGGAAATCCAGCGAATGGTAAAAGAAAAAACTATTACAGATGGCTTCACCTTAACCGCTTTGTTATTATGGCTACAGAGTTGATAACCATGGAAGATAAACTAATCAGAATTCGGGCTTGTCTTGCAGTCATCCATGAAGGACGTATTCTGTTAGTACCCTATTATGATACAGACGCCGGCCCTATCCAGTGGAATTTACCTGGTGGAAAGGTTGAGTTTGGGGAGAGTATCCAACTGTGTGCCATTCGAGAGCTAAAAGAAGAAACAGGCATTATCGCCAATATCGTGCGTTTGCTGGATGTCAGCGAAGTAATCATACCGGAAAGACCCTGGCATAGCATCACTATCTCCTACTTAGGTGAGTTTGCCGGCGGTGAGTTAAAATCCGAAGCAGGGCATTCTCACGGGCAGAAATACACGCAATGGTTTTCTGTCGAACAGCTACGGCAGGTAAAGTACCATCCGGTTTCTCCGATCAATAAAGCGATGGGCATTATTCTTCCATCGAGGGCGTCATTCAATGACAGAATACCATAAAACTGTAGTAGCTGCTTTTGTCTTTATCCGAAAAGAGGAAACCATCTTGCTGGTCAAGCAGGGTTATGGCGAGCAGTATTGGTCCTTACCTGGCGGCGTGATGGAAGCAGGCGAGTCCATCGACCAGACTGCTATCCGAGAAGTAAAGGAAGAGACAGGGCTTGATATTCGCCTGGGCAAACTCATTGGGGTATACTCGAAACCGGGAGAAGATGCATTGGCAATGACATTTGTAGGGAATATCAAAGGTGGAGATCTCAAGGCGTATAACGAAGTAATCGATGTTGGTTACTTTCCACTTGCCAAACTGCCAGACAATATCCGCCCCCACCTGCGCAAACGCGTCGCGGATTTCCAGGCCGATCTTCCATATGCCGTGATCCGCACTCAGTAACAAAGCAAATTGTAGTCGTTAATATGACCTGATAGAAGGCTGAAAACTAAGGAGAGGGCAATTCGATGGCATGGCTAATTCTTGTAACAGGACTGCCGGCAGCAGGAAAGACGACACTATCTGCCTGGCTTAGTAAGCAGCTTGCAATTCCTTTCATACACAAAGATGCGATCAAAGAAATCCTGTATGATGTGTTGGGATGGAGCGATCACGAGTGGTCAAAAAAAGTTGGAGCGGCCGGCATCGAATTGATGTACTACTTTGCCCAGGCTTCGCTCATTGAAGACAGATCGATCATTTTGGATAATCCCTTCCACCCCGACCTGGCAACGGCTAAGATTTCAGCCCTAGCTCGCCAGGCAAATGCAGGTACGATCCAGATTATCTGTCATGTCAGCCCGGAGGTAGCATACCAGCGTTTCAAGCAACGGGCGGAGGCGGGCCTGAGGCACCCAGGGCATTTAGACGCGCAGTTAATGAGTGGCGCAAAGGCCGGCCTGGAACGATACGGCCCATTTCGCCTAGACATTGACGGTGAGGTGATTGAAGTGGACACAAATGACTTTTCGGCAGTGTGTTACGAGTCGATATTGGCGCAAGTTAAGACCATTATCGGAAATCATCAACCATGAATAACCAGTCTTCCTCACAATACATTCAAGCCACGGTTGTGAACCACAACACCTCAAAATACACGGAGCTGATGCTGCGATCCCTGTTCACTCGGCATCCTTCTGACCTGGATTTATCCATTACGGTACTCGATAACAACTCCCAGGATAGCATGAGAGAATTAGAAGCATATACCAGGGAAAAAGGAATACCAATCAGACCGTCCGGGTATGAGCTAAAAACGAAATGGAACTCGCATGGTGAGATCCTGCGTAAGTTTGTATTGGAACATCCGGATTGCAACTATTACCTCTTTTTGGATACCGATGTCTGTTTTCTTCAAGAGGATACCCTCCCTGTAATGGTGCAGGAGTTAGAGCAGGCTCCAACCGCCTTTGGCATTGCTCCCCGCATCTCATCCAATGGGGAATCCGAGATCGAAGAAAAATACTGGGAGGTCATATACAAATCTCGGCTGCACCCGTGCTGCGCGTTGGTACGGAACACGCCGGTGTTCCGTCGGGTAACAGAGGAATTAGGGTTGTCGTGCGTTCAGTATCTGTGGGCAGCCGGCGAAGAGTATCTGGATACGTTTAAACTGATGACGATGGTGATGAGTACTCACGGTTTGAGTCACATCCTGTCTGCCAAAATGATCCTGCATTTTTTCAGCGTCTCGTATGATTGGGAGCCTCCGCACGTGATGGCATACAAGGCGGAGCTAAGGGACAGGCTCCTGGAGGAATATCGCAAGCTGCAGGTTTTTTAGCCTCGGATTGATTGATGTTTACCCCCATGCTCTAATTTTTTATCGGAGAAATTACTTTTGAAACATCAATATTTACCATTTCTAGAAAAAGTTCTTACGCCAAGAAGATTGGAACATTCTTTGGGAGCAATGGAAGTAATGGGTGAATTATCAGAAATATATGGATTGGAAAAAGAAAAAGCTCAAATCATTGGCATACTGCATGATGCTGGCAAGGATTTGCCTGAAGAAAAAATCAAAGAGTTAATGGAGGCTGGGAACATTCAAATCAACCACGAATGTGAAATGAATTATGTGCTGTATCTACATGGGCCAGTTGGCGCGTATTTCGTTCAAAAAGAGTTGGGTATAACAGATGAATTAATCTTAGATGCCATAAAAACCCATACCTTTTGTGGGACGAGCAAGTATTTTGATGATCCGATGGTTTGGTGTTTGAGATTTTCGGATTTACTTGAGCCATCTAGAGACTTTGGACAGGAGCAGATAATAATAGAGCGTATTAAACGTATCCGAGAATTTGTCTATTCAGGCAGGATGAAGGAAGGAGCGTTCTTACAAACCGGTTTTTTGATAATTTTTTTTGCAGAAAAAGAAATGCCGATTCATCCTACAATAAGGCGAATCCATCACGAACTTGGGATAGAAATGCATCTCGTTGAACAAGAAGATAATCACCCAGCAAGTGGAAGCGACTGGATGGATCCGGGAGCGCTTTCAAAAGATGCTGTACGATGAGCATAGCTGATGCATTGATGATGCATAAGCGATCATAAACTCAAATAGGCAAATATAACCGATCCGATAATTATTAAGTATGGAGAGCTTTATATGTCGATGAATTTAGCATCCAAGATTGCATTGTAGGCCGACCGGCTGCGCGATGTCTCAGCTCAAGGGCTGCGGTTCGCGGAAAACAACTATGACAAAATCCGCTATCGAGCAATCTTTCGAAGCTAGATGCGGGATACCTGCGAATTGGATTGGGAATCCTGACAGCTAGAATGTGACTCTCCCGGTTCAGGTAGTAAAATACATAGATCTTCTTCACAAAAAAGATTACTAAGGATTCAAAATAAGATGGATTGTCTGAATATTACGAAGCAATATTACACAGAATGGCTTGGATTGGAAACAAACTTTTTCGACAAAAAAGGAATATTCACTACATATACTTCCAGGCGAGATGGGAAGCAAATCGGATATGAGCAACCATTTCACCTGTTTGCGTTATGTTCTGGGGAAACAACTATTATTTCGTATGGGACATACATGCAGCAAAGGATTGATCAGGTTGAGGCCATCTTTTATAGAGAGAGCAATTTAGAAAGGGTGAAAATCGCGCTCAATAATCTTCTGGGGAGCTACCCTGGTCATGCATTCAAATACTATTTTGAGTCTTTGCCGGATGGATTGAACTCATCTACTGCAAAGCAACTCACGCGAGACGATTACGCAGACTATCTCTTGTTCCGGCAACAACTGTATCCAAACAGTGATCAAGAGATCTGGCTGCAAGATTTCTTCAATGGATGTGCCGATCAAGGGTTCATATTTGGCATCTACTCTAATGAGCACCTAACCTGCGCAACAGAAACGCCAGATGTTCCCTATATGAACGACCTTGTAGTAGAGATTGGTATCAACACATTACCTGAATATCAGAGGAGGGGACAAGCCAAAGCCGTTTGCGGTGCCTTGATAAAATACCTGATCGAAAACAGGAAAACGCCGATCTGGTCTTGCAGCTACGACAATATTGCTTCACAAAAACTAGCGGACAGTTTGGGGTACAGAAAAATTGCCGATGTCATTACGCTTACTTTACCAAGAGGATGAAACTGTGACATGTAAGTAGTCCCAAGGTATAGCATGGTGCCAGATAATAATGCAGGTAGCCCCATAGTGCAAGATAGCCGATTATTAGTGTCTTGAGTGTAGTTTCTGAGATTATCCTGACCCTTTGTTGGTGTTGCTGAATGTGACATTGTCAAACCACGATAAAACCCGCTACCGGGCTATCCAGAATATAGCAATGGAAATGTATGCCCTTTTCTCCGGTGAAACCATAGATAAAATTTAGCCATGACTAGTATTACAGCGCAATGTCGGTAGAAAGGAATGGGTAACCCCCAAAAAGCAAAGGCATGGTATCTTTCTCCCACTATCACCAAACAGAAGGAGAAAAAATGCCATACCGGAATGAACACAGGTCCACTGCCTTCTTTTGGGCGGACATTATCATCGACGTCCAGGGTAAATTGGGCTATCTCTCCACAGACACGCGCACCCCCGCTTGCTTCGCCCTTACCGGGTATACGCGTGCGCGGTGGGGGTGAAATAATGATAAAATTCCGTATCATTTAGCGCAAATTCCGTTTATAAATCACCTCCATAGGAGAATGCAATGACCCAACAATATAGGTATGCGCGTGCCCTGACCGCTTTGGTGCTGGTCGGGCTGTTGT
>Ga0315274_10015753_pt1 | contig 10700 bp, 8 predicted proteins | sample YL17G02_20_MG_FD_203700 | JGI IMG/M metagenome (GOLD analysis project Ga0315274, IMG submission 203700) | Sediment microbial communities from Yellowstone Lake, YNP, Wyoming, USA - YL17G02_20 | ecosystem: Environmental > Aquatic > Freshwater > Lake > Sediment | place: USA: Wyoming | collected...
TCAGGACCTCCTCGAACCGCGCGACCGCATGCTCATATTGTTTCTTGTCGAATAGTGCCTTGCCGATGTCGAACCGCACCTCGGCCATGGCCGGGTATTCCGGCTCGGCCTTCTCGAGGGCCCCGAGGGTCCCGAGCGCGTCGTCCGTCCGCCCCAGGAGCAACTGGGCCTCGCCCAGGCGGAACCGGGCGTCGGCCGCGTGGGCGAAGCCCTTGTACGCGTCGCCGAGGACCTTCTCGAACCGGGCGATGGCGTCGGCCGGCTTCCCCGCCCTGAGGTACGCCTCGCCCGCCTGGAGGAGCGACTCGGCCACGAGGTCGCTCTTCGGCGCCTCCGCCGCCAGGCGGTCGAAGAGGCCCGCCGCCGCCTCCCACTTCCCCTCCGACCAGCGGCACCAGCCCAGGCGGTACAGGGCCCGGTCCTTCAGGCGGTCGTCCTTGGCGGCCCCGAGGGCCTTGTCGTAGAGGCCGACGGCCTCGGCGTACTGCTTATCGCGATATTTCGCTTCGGCCATCTGGAACCAGCCGTCGGCCGCCAGGCCGCTCCCCGGGAACTTCTCGGCCAGGTTCCGCCAGGCCGCCAGCGCCTCGGCCGCCTTGCCCGCCTCCTGGAGCGACCAGGCCAACTCGTAGGCCGCCTGCTCGCGCACCTTCTCGTCCTTGCTCGTCTCCAGCAGGCGCGCGAGCGCCTTGGCCGCCTCCTCGTACTGTTTCTCCTTCTGGAGGCAGACGGCGAGGCCCAGCAGGGCCGACGCCTCCAGGTCGTGGTGCGGGAACTTCTCGAGCATCGCCTGGTAGGCCGCCCGCGCCTCGGCCGTCTTGCCCGCCTTCTGGAGCGCGACGCCCTGCTGGTAGGCCGCCTGCGGCCCGACGGCCGCGCCGCCGTACTTGGCGCCCACGCGGCCGAAGGCGGCCGCCGCCTCGTCCGCCTTGCCCGTCTCCAGGCGGCAGAGGCCGAGGCCGTACAGGGCGTACGGCGCCAGGGCGTGCTCGCCGGACTTCTCGGCCACCGCGCGGTAATGCTCGGCGGCCTCGTCGAACTTCTTGGCGGCCCGGAGGAGTTCCGCCATCTCGTACTCGGCGTGCGGGCGCAGGGGGCTCTCGCCGTGCTCGCGCACGAGTTCCCCGAGCCGCCCGATCGCCTCGGCCGCCTTCCCGGACCGCGCCAGCGCCAGGCCCGCCCTCAGCAGCGCGTCGTCCCGATACCGCTTCCCGCCCGGCCGCCCGAGGTAATCGCCCAGCACCGCCGCCGCCTGCGGATACTGCTGCTTCTCGTAGAGGCACGCGCCCTTCAGGTACTGGGCCTCGTCGCGCGTCGGCTCGGCCGCCTTCTTCGGGTCGATCCGGTCCAGTTCCCCCAGCGCGCCGTCGTAGTCTTTCTTAAAATACTTGATGTATCCAAGCCGGAGGTGCGCCAGGGCCGCGTCGGCCGCCTCGGCGTGCTTCTCGGCCAGGGCCGCGTACCGCTCGGCCGCCGCGTCGTACTGCTTCTGGAGGAACCGGTTCTCGCCCGAGATGAAGAGGACCTGCGGCTCCAGGGGGCCCCCCGGCGCCTTCTGGAGGTACCGGGCGCACAGCGCCTCCGACTCGGCGTACTTGCCCGCGCGGTGCAGGGTCGCCGCGGCCGCGTGGAGCGCGCGGCCGGCCTCGGCGTGCTCGGCGTACTTCTCCGCGAACGCCTGGTAGATCTTCGCCGCCTCGGCGTCCTTGCCCTCGGCCAGCAGGGCGTCGGCCCGGCCGACCGTCGCGTCGGCGGCGCGCGGCCCGTCGGGCTGGGCGGCCAGGGACCGCTCGAACGCCTCGCGCGCCTCGCCCGGCCGCTTCGCCTTCCCGAGCGCCAGGCCCAGCCAGTAGGCCGCCTCGGCGTCCTTCGGGTCCTTCTCCGATTGCCGCGCCAGCCGCCCCGCCGCCCCCTCGGCGTCGCCCACCAGGTACAGGCACATCCCCGCGTAGAGGAGCGCCTTGCCCGCCTGCGGCGCGTCGGGGAAGCGGCTAGAGCACTGCTCGAACGCCGCCGCCGCCTCGCGGTACTTCTTCGCCTGGTAGAGGGCCAGCGGCCCCTCGAACGCCGCCGCCGGCGCCAGGTCGCCCTTCCCCTTCGCCACCTCGCGGTACCGCTCGGCCGCCTTCTCGAACTGGCCCGACTGGTACAGGCTCTGCGCCAGGTAGAACCGCGCCGTGTCCGCCGCCGCGCTCTTCGGCGCCAGGGCCAGGAACTCCTCGAACGTCGCCCGCGCCTCGTCGTACTTGGCCGCGCCGAACTCGGCCATCCCCAGGTCCAGGTGCGCCCGCTCTACGAGGGCCGCCAGGCCCGACGCCAGCGCCGGCGCCTCCTTTTCGAGCCGCGCCTTCTCCTCCTTGAGGTGCGCGGGGGCGTCCTTGCCCGTCAGGAACCGCTCGACCATCGGGCCCAGGACTTCCCGCGCCTCGGCGTACGCCTTCTCGGCCAGGAGCGCCTCGCCCAGCCGCGCCGCCGCCCACTCGGCCAGGAAGTGGTCCCGGTGGTTCGCCAGCACCTCGCGGTACGCCTCGGCCGCCTCCTTCGTCTTGGCGCGCCCCGTCTCGATCTCGCCCAACTGAAAGAGCGCCTCGGCCATGCCCGGGAACTTCGGGAACCGCTTCCGGAGGTCCGCCAGGAGCGTCGCCGCGTCGTCCTTCTTCTCCAGGAGCAGGAGGGCCCGCGCCCGGCCGAGCATGGCGTCGGGCACCTTCTCGTGCTTGGGATACTTCTTGAGGAAGTCCGCGAACTCGTCGGCCGCCAGGTCGTACTTCTTCCCGGCGTAGAGCCAGACGGCCATGTTGTAGTCTTCGGCCGCCTTGTCGGCCGCCGCGTCGGCGGCCCGGGCCGCGCCGGCGGCCGCCGCGAGCGCCAGCGCCGCGCACAAGAGGCCCGCCGTGGCGCCGCCGAGCAGCCCCGCCGCCAGGATTTGCCGTTCTTTGCGTCTTTGCTTGAGCCGCCTTGGCTGTTGTTCCTCAGCCGTGCCGTTCTTTGCGCTCTTTGCGTCCTTTGCGGTTAGAACGGTCGTGCGCGCCGCCGAGGCCGCCGCCTCCCGCGCGTCCGTGCGCCCCCCGCCCGGGATGTTCGTGAGTGATGGGTCCATGGCCTCGCGATCGGCTCCCCCGGCACCCGCGCCGCCCCGTTCGCGCTCGGAGGGCCGACGTGGGCGACACGCTCCCCGAGCGCCACTAGCCTGAACCCCTTCCCCCCGGCGGAGTTTCCCCTAAAACGCGTCCCGCCCGGGCCCGGCCCCGCCTCCTTCGCGCGGGTGCCCCGCGCCCGTCATCCCGAGCGAGCGCAGCGAGTCGAGGGCCTGCCCCGAGCGGAGCCGAGGGGGATCTCGCCGTGGACTTCCACGCTGTGGCCAGCCGTTGCCGTTCACGTGCCACGGGTTGCTTTGTCGAAGCGAAGCGAAGACCCGTCGCCGTACCCAGGGCCAACCCGTGGTCCTCAGCCGCCTCGCCGGGGCCGTTGTTCCTCGGCCCTGCCGTTCTTTGCGCTCTTTGCGTCCTTTGCGGTTGAAACAGTCGTGCGAGCCGCCTTGCCGTGGCCGTGGCCGCCCAATCCGAAATCCGAAATCCGCAATCCGAAATGCCTCGCCTCCCCTTGCCCCGCGCGCCAGGCCCGTGTATCGTGTGTGTCGAGCGGTCCGCGGCCGTCGCGGGCCCGGTTTTCGCGTGCCGCACGTCCGTCTGAAGTGGGAGACCCCGCCATGCGTCGTCCCGTCCGACTTGCCGCCGTTGCCGCCGTCGCCTGCGCCCTGGTGGCGTGCGCGGCCGTCTTCGTCCCGGCCCAGGAACCGGCCGCCGGGAAGATCCGCCTCCACTTCGTCCAGGGTGGCGGCCACGACTGGAAGGCCAACTTCGCCCTCCTCGAGGCCGTCCTCGAGAAGACCGGCGACTTCACGATCACCCGGTCCGAGGACCTCGACGCCCTCAAGGCCGAGAACATCAAGCAGTACGACGTCGTGCTCTTCTACGGGTCGGGCCTGGAGTTCACCGATCCCGCCCAGGAACAGGGCCTGTGCGACTTCGTCAAGGGCGGCGGCGCGTACGCCGGCATCCATTCCGCGAGCGACGCCTTCAAGAAGTCCGACGCCTACTGGGAACTCCTCGGCGGCCGCTTCGCCGGCCACGGCGGCGGCACGTTCAAGGTCTACGTCCACGACACCGACCACCCCATCACGAAGGGCCTCCCGGCCGTGTTCGAGATCCAGGACGAGACCTATTCGCACGCCTATCATAAGAATATCTGCATGCGCAGCCTCGTCCGGATGAACCAGGGCGACGAGCGGCAGAGCATGGGCTGGGTGCAGGATTATGGGAAGGGCCGCGTGTTCTACACCTCGCTCGGCCACGGCCGCGAGGCCTGGTCGAACCCCGCCTTCCAGCGCCTGGCCCTGCGCGGCATCTACTGGGCCGTCGGCCGCGCGCCCAAGGACCCGTAGGCCCTGAGAGGGGGGCTAGAGCGCCGGCTCCGAGCGGCGAGCGACGGGCCGCGAGCCCCGCGCCTGTCTCCCTTGTTGCTCTGCGCCGCTCGCAAAGGGCTTGCGAAGCGAGCGGCCAGGCATTAAGATGTCCGCATGGCCGCCGTCGGCCGTGAGTGGGGCTGGAATGACTGACACACGAACACCGTTGTTTGGAGGAGACTGGACCGAGCGGAAACTTGACATGCTGAGGCAGTGCCTCGTGAAGTATACCACGGCCCTGAAGAACACGAGGTTTCGCTTGGCATATATAGACGCGTTCGCGGGTGCAGGCTACCGGCAACTCAAGGCGCAAAGCGCGGACCAACAGCCGCTCTTTGAGGAGATTGCCGCAGAGGAGTCTCAGGGGTTTCTGGACGGGTCGGCACGTATCGCGCTTAAGGTGGAGCCGGCCTTCACATGCTACGTTTTCATCGAGAGGCACAGCCGGCGGTTTCGAGAACTGGAGAGGCTGAAGCAGGAGTTTCCTGGTCGGTCCCGCGCGATCATCCTGAGGCGGGCCGATGCAAACGAATACCTTCAAGAGTACTGTGCCAAGGTGGACTGGGGGCAATGGCGGGCCGTGCTCTTTCTGGACCCGTTCGGCATGCAGATCGACTGGGCGACCATGGAAGCGATTGCTGGGACGCGGGCGATGGATGTCTGGATCCTCTTCCCGCTTGGGGTGGCGGTCAACCGCCTGCTGACGAGGGACCCCGGCAAGATCGCACCAAGCTGGCGGCGTCGCTTGAACAGAATGTTCGGGTCCGATGACTGGTTCGATACGTTCTACAGGACGGAGGTGTCCCCGGGTCTGTTGGGCGAACAGGAGCGGGTCGAGAAGGTGGGGACGTTTCAGACGATCTCCGCGTACTACCTCGAGAAACTCAGGGGCCTTTTCCCCAAGGTTGCCGACAATCCGCGTATGCTCCGCAACTCGACCAACACTCCGATCTTCCAGGTGTTCTTCGCGGCAGCTGAACCTGGTCGCGGTGGCGACATCGCCATCAAGATCGCGCAGTACATTCTGAAGGAGAAGTGACATCGGCGCCCGATCGGCCATCGAGTGGACCGAATCCACGTGGAACCCGGTCACGGGTTGCACCAAGGTCAGTCTCGGCTGCCAGCGCTGCTACGCCGAGCGCATGGCCCTGCGCCTGCGGGGCATGGGCGTGCGAAACTACGCGCGCGGGTTCAAGGTCACGCTGCACCGGCGCGCCCTCGGGCTGCCCCTTCAGTGGACGAGACCGCAGATGATTTTTGTCAACTCCATGAGCGACCTCTTCCACGAGGAAGTGCCCGCGGAGTTCATCCGAGACGTTTTCGACGTGATGCGCCGAGCAGATCGGCACCAGTACCAGATTCTAACCAAACGATCGGAGCGACTCCTGAAACTCGACTCCGACCTCGATTGGCCGGCACACGTGTGGATGGGCGTGACGGTCGAGAGACGCGAGTACGCCTATCGCATCGACCACCTTCGGCGCACGAACGCCGGCGTCAAATTCCTCTCCCTTGAGCCTCTGCTCGGGCCCATGCCTGGCCTGGACCTGAAAGGCATCCACTGGGTCGTCGTGGGCGGCGAATCGGGGCCCGGCGCCCGCCCGATGGAGTCCGAGTGGGCGACCGAGGTCCGCGACCAGTGCCTCGGGGCAGAGGTCCCGTTCTTCTTCAAGCAATGGGGCGGCGTGAACAAGAAGAAAGCCGGCCGACTGCTTCACGGACGCACCTGGAACCAGATGCCTGACCGCTTACAGCCCGCCGGGCGATCGGCGCCCATGTGAGCAGCGCACCGCCGACAACTCTGCCTTCGGCTGCCCCTTCGGCAGCGTTCAGGGCAGGCTCTCGATTCGCTCCGCTCGCTCGGAATGACCCTTCGCGCGCCGTGGCCGCTGTCCTTCCTTGCCGTCCGCTCTCCGCGCCCTCGGCGGCGAAAAACACTCTCCCGAGCGGCGGGCCGTGGCCGCCCGATCCGCAATCGCCCCAGTCCCCCCGTCCCCCGCCTTTCGTCCCCGTTCCCCCGTCCCGCCTTTGCCTTCGCCTCTGTTGTGCCTTCCCAGTCCCCATTCCCCGGTCCCCAGTCCCGGTTCTCAAAATACGTGCCGGCCACACCTCTTCTGGCGCTATTTCGGACAGGGCGAGTCCGCTATGAACGTAAGTGTTATGGACACATTCCCACCCATCAGGCGCAAAAACCCGGTCAAAAGCGCCGGAAAACCGACTAAAAGCGTCAGAGTTCGTGCGCAAACCGTCAGAAAACGATCGAAAAACGACACGGTTTGCCTTGCCCATCTTCACATTCCGGAGGGCCGACCCCCCTGGCGCTAGCGCCAGGGGCGATTTGGCCGGCCGCAGGGCCCAAAAACCGGCAAATTCCGCGCGCGCCGACCCGTTTTTCGGCCCCCAAGAATGTGACTTACAGCAATTTCGGGGCGCCGGATCGCGGATGGGAAGCACTGGCGGGCAAGCCGCCAGTGGCACCCGGCGAAGGCAACCCGCCCTTGCCGCGGCGGGCTCGAACGGCACAACGGCACCCGGCCCTTGGGAACCGTCTCGGAACCCAAGATCACGGCTTGCAAGCAAGCCGTGGCACGTGAGAGGGGTGAGTTCAGGCGCCGGCGGGGCCGAGGCGGCGGCGGGCCTCGTCGGCCGACAGGCCCCGGGCCAGCACGGATTTGCGGGCCCGCCCTGCCCCGCGAAGCACCTGGACGTCGGCCGGCCGGAGGCCCAGGGCGTCCGCCAGGAGGGCGCAGACGGCCTTGTTGGCCTCACCCCGCTCCGGGGGCTTGCGGACCGCGACCTTGAGGGCGTCACCCAGGGGGCCGACGATCCGCTCGCGGGACGCCCCCGGCACCACCTTGACGGCCAGGACGGCCCCGTCCGGCGTCTCCTGGATCGCGATCATGTCCCCCGCCCCGCCCCCCGGCCTCAGTATCCCACGTCCTCCAGGTCCGGGTCGCTCAGGCCGAAATGGTGGCCGATCTCGTGCAGGACCGTGTCGCGGGCGACCCGGCGGATGGCGTCGTCGAGGGTCTCCCCCGGCCGCCGGTCGGCGCGGGCCTCGGCCAGGACGGGGTCGCGGTAGACGACGATCCGGTCGGGCAGGACGTTGCCGTAGTCGCTCGTCCGGCGGGTCTGCGGAACGCCCTGGTAGAGGCCGAGCAGGGTCCCGTGGCCCAGGAGGCCCATTTCCCGCAGAACGCGGGCCGACGGCCGCCGCTCGGAGACCACGTCGATGTTGTCCAGGCGGTCCGCGAACTCGTCGGGCAGGTCCTCGAGCGCCTCGTCCACGAGGTCGTCGAACTCCTCGGGATCCACCGGGCCCCTCCTCCGTCTGGCGCGGACATCGTAGCCTCGGCCGCCCGCCCGTGCAAGCCGGCGCCGGGGTAAGAGCCTATCCGAATAACCCTCTGGCTTCGGCCAGCTGCGGCGGCCGCATGCGGCGTCGGGCTCCATCGCCGGCCCGACAGGGGCCGCCTGCTTCGCCCTCCTTGCCTGCGGCCGCCTCGCATGGCCTCGGGCCGACGAGGGGTCATTCGGATAGGCTCTATGCCCGGCCGATTTTTGGGTTGCATGGCGCCCGGGGGGCGAGTAGTATTCTTCATTTCCGAACGGCAAGGACTTCAGAACTGGACCGGCAGATGCCGGAAAGGAGTGGATCGCGTGGCCGTGTGTCTCCGCCTTAAACGGCATGGTCGGACGAATCGGGCCTTCTGGCGCCTGTGCGCGACGGACCGGCTGAAGGCGCGGGACGGGCGCGTGCTCGAGGAACTGGGGCACTACGACCCGGAGGCCAAGAACCCGGACAAGATCAAGATCGACCGCGAGCGCGTGCGCTACTGGCTGAGCGTCGGCGCCCAGCCGTCCCCCACGGTGGAGCAGTTGCTGCGGCACATCGGCATGGACCGCAAGGGGAACGAGGTCCAGCCGCGACCGTGGAAGAAGAGGCGGCCGAAGCGCAAGCCGGCCGCCGGCGAGGCCCCCGCCGAAGGGGCCGCCCCGGCCGCGCCCAAGGAGGGCCAGGCGACCTAGCGGGCGCCGGGCGGACCCCACGTGCCGCGAGCCGCTTGAACCGCTCCGGGAGGCGGCGCCTTGGCCCTTCGCGTCGACATCATCACGCTGTTCCCCGACGCGTTCGGCTGCGTCCTCGGGGCGAGCATCCTGGGCCGGGCCCTGCGGGAAGGCCGCGTCGAGGTCGTGCTGACGGACCTGCGCGGGTTCGCGGGGGACGCGCGCGGCACGGTGGACGACAAGCCGTTCGGCGGCGGGCCGGGGATGGTCCTGATGTGCGAGCCGCTGTTCCGCGCGGTGGAACACGTGCGGGGCCTGGCGGCGGGGCGGGGGCCGGTGATCCTCCTGACGCCGCAGGGCGAGCGCCTGGCGCAGGCGCGCGTCCGGGCGTTGGCGGCCGAGGAGCGCCTGATCCTCGTCGCGGGCCACTACGAGGGCTTTGACGAGCGGGTCCGGACGCTGGCGGACCTGGAGGTCTCGATCGGCGACTACGTGCTGACGGGCGGCGAGTTGCCCGCCATGGTGGTGCTGGACGCGGTGGTGCGGCTCTTGCCGGGCGTCCTCGGGGCCGACGACGGGACGCGGGAGGAGAGTTTCGAGGGGGGGCTGCTCGAGTACCCGCAGTACACGCGGCCGCGCGTCTTCCGCGGCATGGCCGTGCCCGACGTGCTCCTCTCGGGCAACCATGCCGAGATCGCCCGGTGGCGTGCCGAGCAGGCCCGGGAGCGGACGCGCGGGCGCCGGAGCGACCTGCTGGACGAAGGGGAAAAGGGAACGGCGTGACCGGCCCGCCGGGCGGCGGGGCGGCTCTCGAAGGAAGGGCGGGACGATGCGAAAAGCGGCAATCGAACGCGTGGAAGCGGCGTACCTGGTGGAGGGCCGCGCCGAGTTCCACGTCGGCGACACGGTGGACGTCGGCGTCAAGATCATCGAGGGCGACAAGGAACGCATCCAGGTGTTCACGGGCGTCGTGATCGGGCGGCGAGGCGGCGGCGTGACCGAGACGTTCACCGTGCGGCGCCTGGTGGCGGGGGAAGGCGTGGAGCGCGTGTTCGTCCTCCATTCGCCCCACCTGGCGTTCATCCGGCCCGTCCGCTCGGCCAAGGTCCGCCGCGCCAAACTCCACTATCTGCGCAAGCGCGTCGGCAAGGCGACCCGGCTGGTCGAGCGCCGGCGCGGGGCCGAGGCGGTCGAGGTGCCCGGGGACGGGCCGCCCGGGGCGGCCGACAGCGCCCCGTAAGTCGCCGGCGCGCCTGAGGCGTGTGAGCGAGGCCCGGGGCCCGCCCGGAGGGGTGCGGGTCCCGGGCCCTTCTTGCGCGGCGTGCCGCAGCGGAGCGCGTCGCGGGGGCGGCCGGCGTTTCTGCTTCAACGGGCCGGCCGCGGGCGGCTATAATGGCCGGTCCGCACCCCATGGGACGGGCGGGCACCCGATGAAGTCGTTCCTGAAAGCCCTGCGATACGCGTGGCCCTACCGCGGCCGCATCCTCCTGGCGTGGCTCTGCGCCTTCGTGGGCGCGGGCCTCTGGGCGGGATCGCTGGGCGCCGTGGGGCCCATCTTCAGCCTGCTCTTCCAGGAGCCCGCGCGGGGGGTCCGGTACTACCAGCGCCCGATCGCGCCGGGCCACGACGAGAAGGAGTGGGCGCTGGAGGTCTCCGGCGGCTGGCAGACCGTCGAAGACCCGTCGGCGGACCCGTTCCGCGTCGAGGGCGAGCGGGTCTTCGTGCGGCCGGGGATCCCGATCGTCCGTCCGGCGCGGGGCCTGCGGGCCGCGGCCCAGGAAGCCGAGCAGAACAAGACGTTCTACGCCCCCGTGGCGGCCTGGCTGGCCGACCGCCTGCCCGAAAAGCCCTACCACAGCCTCCTGGTTGTCATGGCCGCCGTCGTGGCGATGACCATCCTGCGCGGGGCGCTGACCTACACCAACGATTCCCTCGTGGGCCACGCCGTCAACCGGGCCATGCTGGCGCTTCGCCTGCGGGTGTACGACCACGTCCTGCGGGCGCCCCTGGCCCTCTTTGCGCAGATCGGCCCCAGCGACATCATGAGCCGCTTCCAGCAGGACTGCTTCCTCGTCCAGGAGGGGATGAAGACCCTCCTCGGGAAGGTCCTCAGCGAGCCGATCCGGATGGTGGTGTGCCTGGGCCTGGCGATCCGGATGGGGATCGCGGTGGACCCGTGGCTGCCGGTGATCGTGCTGGTGGCGGCGCCGCTGATCGGGTACCTGGT
>Ga0315274_10015756_pt1 | contig 10699 bp, 10 predicted proteins | sample YL17G02_20_MG_FD_203700 | JGI IMG/M metagenome (GOLD analysis project Ga0315274, IMG submission 203700) | Sediment microbial communities from Yellowstone Lake, YNP, Wyoming, USA - YL17G02_20 | ecosystem: Environmental > Aquatic > Freshwater > Lake > Sediment | place: USA: Wyoming | collected...
TCTGGCGCACCAAGGCCGGTGGCGTTTCGCAGGTGCCAGAGTATCTCAAGCTCACGGAAGAAATCGGCAAGTGGGGCGGCGACATCACCAAGGTTCAACTGCCCGACTTCTTCGAGGTTGATTACGTTCGGGTGTACGAGATGAGCAAGTGATGGCGCGGTCTGCGTTTGGAGAGGATCGAGAAACGAGTATGATGATGTCGGAACCACATCCTCCAATTCAGGACCAGATGCCCCAGTGCGGAAGCGCCAGCATGAAGGCGGTGCTCCCGGCACTGACCGGGCGCGGCTACGAGCATCTGGAGATTCAGGAAGGCGGCGCGGCCAGTCTGGAGTTCCTGCGAGTAACCTTCACGGACATTCCCGACGCCGAGCGTCAGAAAGTACGGCTGCAATTGGAGGAGTACTGCGGTCTGGATACCAAGGGGATGATCTGGATCGTCGATGTCGAGCCAGCCAGGGCAACTCAATGCCCGCCTGCGACCGTGTACCCGGCCCGGCCTGGCGTCAGGCCCGACATCCCAACGTAAACGCAGGGCTTTTTTGGATCACGATCGGGATTGGCGGCGCGGACTTTTCGGAGCCTGGCCACGGCAGGGTCGAGCAAGACCACGTACACGTTGTGGTGATGTTCGGGCGGCTGGACCTGGCAGACCACCTGTTCCGACAGCAACAACACCGGTCTGCACCGGCAGAGCGGCTCGGTGGAAGTCCAGCCGTATCCGGGTGCCAACCCGCTCTACCGGCACGGTTATCTGCGAGTGGCGGCGAACCACCGGCACCTGACGCACGCCGATGGCACTCCGTTTCATGTGCTGGTCATCCCCCTGTTCGGCATCGCGTCATTCTGGGAGTTTTTGAGTCCGTGGAATCGCTGACACCCACCGCGCCAGTGCCGTCCACGCCAGGCTCAACACCACGGTCACCCCTCATCGTCGCGTCCAGCGGCGGATGTGGAGGATCAGCTCACCTGGGCTGCATCGCGGCTGTTCCAGGTCGGCACGGGTCTGCGGGCAAACTTGGCGGTTAACCACGATGACCCCGGAGCGACGGTTTGGCTGCTTCGGCTGGCTAATCCCTGCAAAGGGTGCTATGAATCTGGTATGAAACCATTCGTTCGCCCGGCTCTCTGTTGGATCTCTTGCCTCTGCTGGATGGGATGCGGGCCGACCACCCCGTCGATCACGCTGCATCAGGCCGTGGAGCAAGGAAATCTCAAGGCTGTTCAACAGCACATCGCCGCGAAGACCGACTTGAACAAAACAGACACGGCTGGTTGGACGCCGCTTCACCTGGCGGCGATGAAAGGGGATTTGGCGATTGTCCAGGCCTTGAGCGCGGCTGGGGCCGATGTGAAACGGAAAGGAAAGGCGGGTAAGACCGCTCTGGACATGGCGCGTGAAAAAGGCCAGACGGTGATTGTTCAGTTCCTGCAACAGCGCAACGAGAAGCGCGGGCGCGCCTTGGTTGACGGCGGTGTGGGGGTGTCGGAAGTGCTCGACAACCCGTGAGTTGCCGACCCTGAAGCGGCATTGTGGTGAGTGCCAGCATTTTCACTCAGCTCGTAGCAACCTTGTGCCAATGACGTGATGCCCGGCATGGTTTCCTCTCAGAGCAGCCGAGCCCGCGCAGGGCGTCTTCCCGGCGAACGAAACGCGCAGCCTGAGCGGGGTCTCCCCAAGCCGCGCCTTATATTTCTGTCCATGCCCCCGGCACCGGCGCGGGGTAGCGACCCTCGGCGTTCGCCTGCACGGGCGCCGGGCTGGAGGTCGTCAGGCTGTCCACCTTCGAGCAGAACTGGAAACTCGACGCGATCGCTTCTTCCCACGTGACTATCTTACCGGTGTGCACGGCGGCCCGGCCCATGATCGCGCCGAGGTTCGAGAGCGCCGCGCGCCGGGCCTCGTTGTGGGGCCGATCATTGCGGATCGCACTCAAGAGCACGTCCCACTCGGCCTGCCAGGGATTGACGGTTTCCTTGGGCGCTCTCCACGCGAGGTTGGACTGCTCGGTGCGCTGATCCCTGTAAAGCCAGGAGGTCGGCGCATGAATATCACCCGAGAATTTCGCCGCGCACTTTGTCCCGTGGATGAACGTGGCAAAATCGGTGTGGCATTTCGGAATGTAACGGCCGGTCACCAACGCCTTCGTGCCGTCGGCAAAGGTGTATTCGATCGAGTAGCTGTCGAGGTTTTGACTGGCGTCGGTGCTCCCGGCAAACCGCCCGCCCACTCCGTGCGCCGACACGGGCCAGGAATCCTTGATCCAGAAGCACTCGTCGATTTGATGGATCATCAACTCGATGAAGATCCCCCCGGACGACCACAGGAACTGGTACGGATGCCCCGGGCTGAGTTGCCAGAGCAGTTCGTTCTCGCCGCGCGTGAAGGGAGCCATGAAATAGCCCGGATCCATGCGATAGGCACGGATGAGCTGGACCTCGCCCATGGCGCCCTCGCGAATCTTCTGGATCAGGGCCTGGCGCGCCGACGAATGGCGGGCCATGAGTCCGGCGGCAATCTTGAGGTTCTTCTGCTCTGCGGCTTCACCCGCCCGGAGGATGCGCTTGATACCACCCGGGTCCGCCGCAAAATCCTTCTCCATGAAAACGTTCACGCCTTTCTCCACCGCATACTCGAGGTGCGGCGCGCGGAACGCGGCGTGCGTGGTCAGCATCGCCACGTCGCCTGGCCGCAGGCAATCGATGGCGTGCCGATAGGCATCGAAGCCCAGGAACCGACGGTCTGGAGGCACGTCGATCCGCTCGCCCAACACCTGGCTCAACGCGCTGTGCGATTGATTGAGGCGATCCTGGCGCAGATCCGCCATCGCGATGAGCTTGATGGGCCCGCCGGCGCCGGTGCCTGCGGCCCGCTTCGTGCCGGAGTCGTCCCCCAGCACCAGTCCTCCGGCCGACATCGCATTGGCCACCGCGCCGCTTCCGCGGCCACCGCAGCCGATCAAGGCGAGACGAATGGTGTTATCCTCTGCGGCATGGACGTACGGAATGGCCACTCCTGCCAGCGCCGACGCAGCGGCAATGTGGCTGGTGGCTTTGATGAAATCACGACGCGAGGCAAGCTGGTTTTGGATGGCGTTCATACGCGCCATGCTCGTTCGGATGGCGAAACCCTGTCAATCAGAGAGTCGCCACGTGCCGCAGGTCAAAGGCCGAGTGCGTCCAACAAGCTCTGCTTTTGGGATGTGCGGATGGGCTCGGTTCATATTCCCTGGGATTCCACTGCTTCGCCAGTGCACATGCAATTGGCCCGGGGACCTTGTTTCGCGGCGGAATGTCACCAGCACCTGACAGTCACGCCCCCATCGATCTTATCCTCGTCTTGTTCCGCGCATACCGCAGGCGTAACTCACGGCGCACCCTCCACCCGTAGCGCATCGATCAGCCCCCCGGAGAGCATCAGGACGCAAGGCGGAGCACGCTGGTGCCGCCGGATTGCTTTTCCACGATGATCTGCGTGGCGATCCGTTCCTTCAACAGATCGACATGGGAGATCACGCCCACGGTCTTGTTGTCCTGCCGGAGTGTCTCCAACGCAGAAATGGCCAGGTCCAACGTGTCGGAGTCCAGGGAACCGAAGCCCTCATCGATGAACAGCGACTCGATGCGCACGTTCCGGCCGGCGATGTCGGATAGGCCGAGGGCGAGCGCGAGGCTGACGAGAAAGCTTTCGCCTCCCGACAGGCTGGCCATCGGGCGGACGGCCCCCGCCTGGTGCAGGTCTTCGATTTCCAGCTCCAGCTCCTCTCCCACGCGGCGCCGCAGCCGGTAACGGTCGCTGAGGCGGAGCAAGTGGCGATTGGCGTAATGAACCAGGACGTCGAGAGAAATGCCCTGGGCAAATCGTCGGAATGTCCGTCCATCGTAAGAACCGATCAGACCACGAAGTCGCCGCCAGATCTCCAGCTTCTGGCGGTCGGCCTCCAACTCCTTCCGCTTGTCGGCGACGGTCTGGTGATTGGTGTCGTCCTGGGCGAGTTCTTTCTTCCAGATGGTCAAGTCGCGGATCAGTTGATCGTGCTGGCTCTGGAGCTCCTGTTGACGGGCTCTCAACTTCTCTACCGCTTCGCCTTCGGGGGCCGCTTCCATCCGCCATTTCTCGATGGATGCACGGGCGGCGCGAAGGTCGGCGTCGAGTTGGTTCGCGCTTCGCGTCAAAGTGTTTTCAAGAGTCTCGGTGCGTGTAGCATCCACCGGGGCCAGCCGGGCGGCCTTGAGATCGTCAATCCCGGCGAAAACGGAACCCGCCAGTCTGGCAGACATGCCCGAGAGCAACTCGGAAAGTTCTGTCTGTGCCCGTGCCTGGTCTTTCCCGCGGTTTTCGAGCGTCGCACCTTTGGCGGTCAGATCGTTCCTGGCGTCAGCCCAATCCTTGGCCGCCGCCCCAACGGATGGCCAGCAGGGCAGCGCCTCCGTCGCCTCCGCGGCGGTACCCTCACCCTCGGGCAACCCGGGAAGAGACTCACTCGCGAGCGCGGATTGCTTGTCGCTGAAGTTAGTCAGCCCGGCTTCAAGACGCTTCTGGTCCGCCGTGGCTTCCGCCCGATCCCGCTCCGCTGCCTCGGCTTCGTTCGCCTGCTTTCGATAGGCCGCGGCGCGCTGCTGCAGGTTGGACTTGGTTTCGTCCTCCTTGCCCGCGGGCGGAACGGCCATAGCAAATTGACTTAGGGTTTTGGCGAGCCGATCGACGATCCCACTGCGATCACCAACAGCGGCCTGCAAGCTCACACCGTTTTCCTTGAGGTTGGCCAGCAACTGCTCCAGGTCATCACACTCCTTTTCGCGCTTCCGGCAGGCTTCCTTCGCCTCCATCACCCGGCGCTCGAGATCCTTGAACGGGAACGACGGCTCTGCGCCCTCGGCAAAAGGATGGTCCAGGGCACCGCAAAGAGGACAGGGCTCGCCCGTCTTGAGGCTTGATCGGTGGTCTTCAAAACTGGCGATTAGCCGGGCCTTGGCCAGGTGGTCTTCGCGCAGTTGAAGTTCTTGCTCAGCCTGCTTCTTCGCCGCGGAAGCTTCGGCCTGTTTCTTCTTGAGCAACTCACTGAATCGAGCCGGAATTCTCCTTAGCCGGGCTTTGGTGATCTCCTCTGCGGACTGCGGAAGCTCTTCAGCCTCCTTGCGGTCAATCGTGGTGACCAGCTTGCGGAGCGTGGCCCATTCGCGTTCCAGGTCTTTCCGGGTATTTTTCAAGCCGGCCAAGTCTGAAACCAGGTCGGCCAGTCCCTCGGCGAGGTCTTCGTCGGACTTATGTTCCTTGAACCACGCCTCGGCTGTCGCCTTCCGCTCGCCAGCTATCCGGATCTTTTCACCGCAGCGTCCGATGTCGATCCTGGATGCCTTGACTTGGTCATCGAGCACCCGGCGGTATCCGCGGAGACAAAGACGTGCCTTCAACAGCACCCGCGAGTGCTCCCGGCTTGCCTGGTCCAGCACCGTTCGCGCGGTCGTGGCCGTTTTCTCGACGGCCTCCAGCCGCCCGATGTCGCCGTGGAACGGAAGGGTCAGCCGATGCCGCGACAACCGCTGGAGAATTGGTTCTGCCGCATCGCGTTCCTTGGCCAAGGTCCGTTGGTTTTCCAAGGCCTTCTTCTCCTGTTCGAGCGCCCCGGTGAGGTTGGTGGCCTTGTTCAGGAGTTCGTTGGCCTGCTGCAACTCCCGTTTCACCTCGCTAAAGCGGGCCGCCGCCGCCGGGATGTCCGCGGCGAGCTTCTGCCGCTGCTCCTCGGACAGCAGTTGGATTTGCTGCAGACCGGCTTCCGTGGCCGCGAGGTCGTTCTCGCGACGGACGGTCTCCGTGTGGGCCAGCGCGCCGAGTTCGGAGTAGATGGAGGTGCCCGTCAGGCTTTCCAGGAGTGCGGCCCGGTCGTCCGGTCGGGCCTTGAGGAATTGGGCGAACTCCCCTTGGGCAAGCAGAGCGGAACGCAGGAACCGCTGGTAATCCAACCCGACCAGTTTCTCGATCAGCTCTTCTGTGTCGCGGATGTTCTGGGCCAGCGGCTGGTTTGCCGAGTCATAGACGTAGCGTTTTGGCGGCTGGATGGCGCCGCTGGCCTTGCTTCGAGCACGACGGAGCTGCCACTCGGCCCGGTATGTGCCGGACGGGACCCGGAACTCAACCTCGGCGGCGCACTCGCCGCAGTGGCGGCTCATCATGTCCTCGGGGCTGGGGGTGGAGCCGTAGCGCGCCGCCTTGCCATAAAGCGCGAGGGTGATCGCGTCGAGCAGCGTGGACTTGCCAGCGCCGGTCGGCCCGGTGATGGCAAACAGCCCGGCGCCCGCGAGCGGGTCCTTCTCAAAATCGACCTCGTGCTGGCCGCGCAGCGAGTTGAGGCTCGTGAGTCTGACGCGCAGGATCTTCATCCCTCGCCTCCGGACTTGCCTTGGCCAGCGCCCGGGGCCTCACCCTGCCGCGCCTGCTCGGCGTGCAGGTCGAGCAACTCCTGGAAAACCGTCGCTAGACCCGCCCGCTCCTCATCGGTCAGGGCGGGTTCAACCGCCATGCGGTGGGCGAAGACCTTGGCCGGCTCAGCCAGCAGGTCGCCGATGTCCTCAATGTCCGCCGCATCCGGAGCCGTCATCCCTGAAGGCGCCCCGGTGCGCTTGCCCACCACGCGGATGACATCGAACCCTTTGCCCCGCGCAAGTTCCTGTACGCGGTCGTAGAGGTTCTCGCCCGGCACGGGGTCCTCGACCACCACCTCCACCCAGGGCTTCAGTTCGCTGGGAGGCGGCTGGAACTTCGCCAGGTCGGACTCCAGCGACTCCCGCTTTGTGCAAACCTGCGCCAAGGGACGGGACAGGGGGACCTCCAAGTCCACCTGAGCAACCAGTTTCCCCTCGGCAAAATCCAATATCCGCACCGCCTTGCGGTCGTCGGCCTCACTGAAACTCAGCGGGATGGGCGAACCCGAATAGCGCACCGTTTCTCGTCCGCCGGCGGCTTGTGGGCGGTGCAGGTGCCCCAGCGCCACATAACCGAACACTTCCGGAAAACAGTCGGCACCCACGGCGCCAAGCCCGCCCACGTGGATCTCGCGCTCGCTGTCCGAGAGTTTCGAGCCGACAAACGTGAGGTGGCCGGTTGCCAGCAAAGCCATGCCTTGATCGGTCCAGGGTTTCGCCGCGTCCGCAACCTCCGCATAGCGGCGCTTGATCCCTTCGACCAATGCTCGCTGGATGTCCGCCGCGCTTTGGCCGGACTGCCCGGTGCGCAAATCACGGTCGCGCAGGAAAGGGACTGCCGCTACCAGCAAACGCGGGGATTTCGCGTCGGGAACCGGCATCAGCGCCTCCGCAGCGGACTGAGGAAACGCGCCGACCACATGGGCGCCGAAGGCCTTCAAGACTTGCTTGGGCGCTTCAAGATGCGCCGGTGAATCGTGGTTGCCGGCAACTATGACCACCGAACAGCCGCCCTGGCGGAAGAGGGCTGAAAGAAAGTTGTAGTACTCGGCCTCGGCCGTTTGTGGTGGGTTGGCGGAGTCAAACACATCCCCCGCAACCACCAGCAGATCCACGTATTGCTCGCGGATGGCCTGCAGGAGGAAGGCCAGGAAACGCCGATGCTCCTCTTCCCGGGAACGCTCCCCAAGCATTTCGCCCAAGTGCCAATCCGCCGTGTGCAAAACGCGAAAATGGCCGTGTGGTTTGGCTTTAAGGCTTTTAGGGTTGGAAGAGTTTGCCATGAATAGGAAGCCGTGCCACTCCACGAATATGCCTTCGTTGAGGCACCACAGACTCCGCGACGACCGGCGGGAACCCCGCCATGGGCTGCCAGCCAGCGGTGTGAAGGAGTCTCATCGGGACTTGGAGTGATTAGTGGTATTCCGGGACATTGTGGCAAGGTTTTTCACAACTGACTCCAGGCCGTTATCATCGAGCGGCTTCGCAGGCGCGGCGTATCGCTCCAGGAGTGCTGTCGCAGCAGCCGCTACCAGGTCCGCCAGCGCCTTCGGTCGCGCCACGGTGGCGTGGGCACCCCAACCTAAGACCCACGGCTCCACCTCCTCGAGGTTGTCCAGGCGGAAGGCGATCCGCAGTTCTTCCAGGCCGCTCACCCGGATGTCCATCGCCTCGCCGAGGTTCTCCAGGTGAAGGACGACCTTGGGATCCAAGCCCGTCGTCAGTTTCTCAAAGGCCGTCTGCAACGGCCTGTAGAACGGCGTTCCCTTGTAGTGGGCCACCGCCTTCCGGGCCACCAGCAGGGCGAACAACTCGGATTCACTGACCACAACGCCAGGAAAATTCTCCACCGGCCGGGTGTAGTAATACCCGTGACGCCGCGGATCGTATTCGATCGGGAGCAGCAACTGATCCCGCATGAATTCGAGGTCACGAAGGATCGGGCGGAAGGCGCGCTGGGGCGCGGAAGATTCGGGTTGCCGGGCTGAGTGTCACAGGGCATCTTGCGCCTGATGACCTTGCTCCAAAAACGTGATGCCACCCGCCGGCAGCGTCGGCTGGAGGTTTATGCGGACACGCGCTGTCGCCTCCGCGCTGTTTTGACCGAGCTGATCCCAGGACGTAAAGTGATCGTCTTCGGCTCGCTGACCAAGCCCGGGATCTTCAACGATCACTCGGATGTGGACCTGGCCTTGGCAGAGCCGTCCCCGCCCTTGGATGCGTGGCGGCTCACCTCCGAGTTGATGGTTCGGCTGGAGCGACCGGTGGATGTTGTGCTGCTGGACAAGTGCAGGTTCCGGGAGAAAATCCTGCGAGAGGGGGAGGCATGGATGACGTAGCCCTCCAGACGCTTCGCGAAGAGCTGCTGGACGACTGCCGGGTCGTGCTTGACGCCTTTCACAAGGCGGGAGCTCGCTTCGAGCGCCGGGAAGAGGTGGCCTACGAGGGCTGTGCCCATCAACTTTGCCGGATGTATAACGCCTTTGAGCAAAGTGGCTTGCGCGTGGCCAAGGCCTTCGAGAACAACCTCGACGACGAACAGGGCTGGCACAGCGCCTTGCTGAACCGGTTGGCGATCAAGATCGAAGGGATACGTCCAGCCCTGATCCCCCAGGAGTTGAAACTGCCATTGCAGGAGTTGAAGGCCTTCCGCCATGTCTTTGTGCAGGCCTACGAACTGGAGCTCGATCCCGAAAAGCTCACGCTCCTCCTGAAATACGCTCGCCAGGTGGTGGATCGCCTGCCCGCACTGGTGGAGGAATTCGTCCGCAAGGTCGCCAGCGAACAACAGATCGACCTTGATGGTGGCAGGGTCCGGCCCACATAAACCACTCGGTTCTTCCGAGCCCCGACCTGTGAAAGCTCTCGGCGACTGGCTCGTGCGAATCCAAGGCCCCGCAAATCATTGCGCTTCGCCCTTGAGAGGCCGACCGAGCTGTCGTACCGTCGGTCCAGTATGAAACCCGCGAACACTGAGCGGGTATAATCTATCGCGACCTTTAACCTGGTATGCGCAAGCCCGGACAGCAGTCAAACCCATCGTCCGCAGGCACGCCCCGTCGCCAATTCCTGGCGCGTTCTCTCACCCTGGCCGCGCTGGCCACTGCCCCGGCTCGTGCCGCCGAAGCGCTCGTGGGTGCTGGACGAACATTCCGCGCCGCCATGATCGGCCATACCGGCCACGGAAATTACGGCCACGAACACGACGTCATCTTCAACGGGCGGGAGACTGTTACGATGGTAGTAGTCGCTGATCCTGATGCCGCTGGTCGAGCCCAAGCTGCCGCTCGGTCGCACGCACTGCGGCAATATGGAGACTACCGTGAGATGCTGGCGAAGGAGAAGCCCGACCTTGTTTGCGTAGCGCCGCGCTGCACGGATGAGCACCACGCCATGGCCCTGGCCGCCCTCCGTATCGGCGCTCATATTTACCTGGAAAAGCCGATCACACAGACATTGGCCGAGGCCGACGAGTTGCTGGAGCTGGCCGATCGGACCAGGTTGAAAATCGTCGTCGCCCACCAAATGCGTTTGGCCCCGAACATCCTGGCGCTCAAAACAGCTATCGAGCATGGCCTCCTGGGCGACCTGCTGGAGATTCGGTCGCACGGCAAACAGGACCATCGCGCCGGAGGCGAAGATTTGGTCGTGCTGGGAGTCCACCTGTTCGACCTGATGAGGTTCTTTGCCGGTGACCCGCTCTGGTGCGCCGCCCGGATTTCGCAGGCTGGCCACGAGATCACGCTGAAAGATGCGCACCCTGCCACGGAAGACATCGGCCCAGTGGCTGGGGATGAAATCCTGGCGGAGTTTGCCTTTGCCAAAGGGATTCACGCGGGCTTCGTCAGCCGGGCAAAGAACCGAGAACCCGCAGGGCCTTGGGGGATGGAGCTGATCGGGAGCAAAGCCTCGGTCAAAATACTGATGGAGATGGTCCCCAGGATATACACCCTGAACGAAGGGAACTGGACGGCACAGGGTAAGACCATTGAATGGCGTCTGTGGGAGCAAGACCCAACATTGAACTGGGACGAATCCGAACGGGGCCTTGCTCGTGCGAACGAGCGCGTGGCAAAGGATTGGCTGGCGGCGATCACCCAGGATCGGGAGCCGGTGTGCAGCGGGTATGCCGGGATGAGGGCGCTGGAGATGGCGCTGGCCGTGTTTGCGGCTGGGCTGGCGCGGGGTCGAGTTGCGTTTCCTGTGAAGAACCGGCAGCACCCGTTGAGTGCGAATCGGTAGTTCTGGGGCCGCTTGCGATGGCACGAGCGCCGCC
>Ga0315274_10015757_pt1 | contig 10699 bp, 17 predicted proteins | sample YL17G02_20_MG_FD_203700 | JGI IMG/M metagenome (GOLD analysis project Ga0315274, IMG submission 203700) | Sediment microbial communities from Yellowstone Lake, YNP, Wyoming, USA - YL17G02_20 | ecosystem: Environmental > Aquatic > Freshwater > Lake > Sediment | place: USA: Wyoming | collected...
CCCTCAGCACCATTGGTGCTTAGGGTTTTCTTGCCCGCTAACATTCGCCCCTTCGCCTCTTCCCGATAGATCGGCTCAAATTCCAATTTATTCCTTGAGCCTTTTTGGTTTTCATGTTTCATCTCTCCTTGAAACGTTTAATGATGGCGATAATGTGCCCCCTAAAGCCCGTTGTAAAAGTGAGACACATATATAACTCTTTATATGCTTTTCTCGGGATTTCCAGGACTTCGAATTGAAGGTATTTCATTTTGAGCCCCGCGCTTTTCAAAAACGGCTTTGACGACGTTGAAAACAGAAGCCCGGTCACTTATTTGGGCCTCTAGAGCTTGCCCGAATTCTCCGGGTTTAAGGACGTTTCTAACGGCGTCATCGAAGCCCTCGACGGCCCTTCCTTCATAGAGGATGGCTTCATCTTGCCGAGCCCAGGGCCAGGTCATTTTGATGGGCTTTGAGAATTTGCCGACTTGATAAGGACGGCCGCGCCGAACTATTCCTCGGGCTCCTAGTTCGGCCAAATATCGGTTATAGGTTTTCCATGAGCTCCAAGCCATGAGCTTGTCCCTTGAAACGCCGACACTCAAGCGATAGCGTCTAGGATTCATAAAGCGGACAAGGGAATGAAGGAAGCGTGAACGCGGTAAATTCCCGTGAGTCGCTTTGATGACTTCGAGAATGTCCGGCTTCGTTATATAGCCTTCATGGGCCAGGGCCGGGGCGTCAGGCAGGACGCGGCCGAAGTCATAGCGTCCCCAAATTTGAGTCGCTTGCCGGGTGAGCTCCGAGCGGACAGCCTTCGGATGACGGCCGATGTCCTTTGAAAAGCCGTTATGTTTTCGCCGTATCCAAGCCCAAGTGACGGCTTCGGCTTGCTCCTGGGGGACGTTATGACGCCATAGCCAAAGTAAAACTTGGAATTGAGCTGCGTTCCTTGTCCCTGGGGCTTGAAGTCCATGCTCGAAGAGCTCTTGAGCCTCCCCGACTTTGGGGACGGGGGGACGGCCTATAATGGGAAGGTTCAATTCTAATTGAGCTCGCCGGACGTTCGTTAAATTGTATTCGTCCAGCTTGCCGAACCAATAAACGGCGTCCTCCCATGAGCCGAGCCCCCTATACTCTTCATCGGCCGGCGTTTGCTTTGGGCCGAAGGGCAAGCGGACGGCATGGCGCCATTGAGGATAAACTTCAACGCGGTTCGCCCGCGCGAAGTCTCGAAACATAGTTCCGAGAAGCCGGATAGAAGGGGGACGGCCGTTATACTCGGGCTTGAAAATGACGTGGTAGCTGTTCGCGCTTTCGCTCTGGAAGGCCATTGACGTTCCCTTGTCCATGCCCAGGGCGTCGCGGACGCGCTCGACTTCGCCCTTGTCCCGGTCATCAATATCAAGGACGCCATAAAGGGGATAAGCCGAGCCCAGGACGCCGACGGCGTATTGTCCTTCAAGGTGTGCCTGTATAGGAAGATCCGCGAGCGGCTTTGACTTCGTTGTCCAGAAGCCGCCGGGAAGTTTAACGGCATAGCGGGGGACGCGCTGAACGAACGTCCCCAGGTATTCCGTCCAGGCTTCGGCCTTCAATACGTTCATTTGCTTGTTTTCTTTCGCTTCGTCCATCCCGGCGTCGCCATGAGCTCGGCCGTTTCACGGTAAGCCTCCGGCCAAAGTTCTTTGAAGCTGAGCCCCAATGCGTCCGCAATTTTATGGCGTGTCATAAAGGCCGGAGACTTAATAGCGTCAACTTCAATTTGCCGGATAGTGCCGGGCGAGACTCCGGCTTTGGCCGCGAGCTGTTCAATGGTAAGGCGGAGTTCCTTTCGCCTTTCCCTCATATCAATTTTTTTCATCTTACCTCCATGAAAAACTGAATTGTCCATATCTCCTTACATTCCCAGACTAACATAAAAACATCCCATTGTCAATAGTAGCCCCCTACTTTTATTATAACCCCCCTAACGACAATAATGAGTAAAAACAGCATTTTCAAAACACCTAAATCGTTGATTCCATTCGAGAAAAAATCTTCAATATCACCCTTGACAGGTTTTCCTCAAGCCTCCCTTTTGGCCCCGTCCTCACCAGGATTCCGGCCCCGATATTCGTCCATTGATTTCTCATAATGAATCTTGAAAAGACGGCCGCCTGCTATTCCCGTTCCCGCGATTTCTTCCAACCTTCGCAGTCGCTCGTCCAGCTCTTCGCCCTCGTGGATTCTCAGCGCAAAATCCAGAACGGCGATTGACGCATGACGCCGGGTCGTCTCTTTTTTGCTTTCCAACAGTTCCAATAGAACCCGCGCCGCCCTTTCCGTTCCAGCCTTTAACGAACCGATAGCCCCCGCGAACGTCTCGGCCCTGGCCCGCGCGAGCTCGTCTCTGAATGCATCCTCTTTCAGCCAAAGAAACAACGTTGCCCTTGATATCCCGGCCGCTTTTGCAGCTCCCTCAATCGTCGGACTCGACAGCATCGCCAGGACCGCCGCCGTCTTTTTCGCCGTCTGCAGCTTATTCGTTTTTGGATGATTCTCTTTTTTCATGGCTCACCTCTTCCATCTTGCGTTTCAGCCGACAATATTTCTCACGCAAGGTTTCTTTCACGGGGTCGGGTCTGGACTCGGATTCGGCTTCAGGTTCTACCGCCGGGGTCGGCGTGTTCGTCGTAAGGATTTTGATTTTCTTTCCTGGTTTCACGGCTCCGGTCAAATCATCATGTAACCGCCGCCGATGTTCGGCCAGGATGAAGTCATAGTCATCCTCTTGGATGTGAATTTTAGTCATCCTTAACTCCCGCCAGCTTTCGCTCAAGCTCCGCGATCGCGTCTTCAAGATGTGCATCATCGGGCTCAGCCTCGTTGCCATTGGATACAGGACTATCCTGACCGCCCTTGGTGTCAACAACCGTGATTGTTAGGGTGTCCTGGTCCGTATCCTTCACCTTCTCACCCGGCCTTGACATAACCATAATGGGGATAGGTCGGCCGTCCTCGTCCGTAACATTTCCTTTTATATCCTCATAGCGGGTGACGACCTTCAGCATGGCCCTGGGTTTCGGTTTTGGCAGCATAGCAGCCTCAAGCCGTTCTATCCGTTTTTTCGTGTTAATCAGCAAAATTCACCCCTTGTAAACCCCTGGATTTAAACAAGATGCAAAAACGTCCTTTTCAATGAGAGAATTATTTTCGTAAGTTATTGATATCAAAGCAAATATCCTCTTTTCGTAGTTGACATAATAGCTATTATTCGACCCACAATTATCACCCGTTTATTTACGTTCACCCGCCGCCCTCAGCCCGGCCAAGTAATATTTCAGCGTCCGCTCATGTATATGCCATCGCTTCGCCGTCTTGCGAACACCTACCTCTGCTATGGATGCGAAGAGATGGGCCTGGTTCAAGTGTCTCAGCCGTGAACGTCGCGCATTTGAGCGCATGGTCGTGCCCGCCTTATGCAGCCGCCGGCGGATCGTCGCGTCACCCATCCCCATAATCGCCGCAACTTCGCGGACGCTCTTTTTTCCTTCGACATACAGCCGGATGATTCTCAATGTTTCATCCATATTTCACCTCGCCGTCCTCCATAGAGAAGGCCGCCCCTGTCACCGGGGGAATCGGACCCGGACCTTGGGAGGAAGGCAGCAGGAGCGGCCCGTTGTATCATTTGAGATTGTCCGGGGTAAGGTCGTCCGCCGCAACCTTCCGAAATGACTTCTTAATATCAGCCGTCTCTTGCTCAAGCATCTTTTTTTCTTCCGCGAAAAGGTCATCCCGCTTCATGGCCCACTCCGCCAGACTCACCTTAATCCCTTTCAAGTCTTCCAGCGTTTGCTCGGTCGGCGTCTTGGCCTTGGTCGGCAGCTCAAGCTCTGCATCATCTTCCGGCGTCCTGAGCGCATCGGGAATAAGTTCCCCTAGCGTCCCCGCGAGCGGATCAACGACGTCGAGGAGCTCGGGCGGGGTCAAGAGTGCGTCCAGGTCTTTTGAAATCTTCGGCGTGGTCATTTCTTCAGCCCCGCCGTCGTGGTCGTTATGGGACAACCATCGGGAACCACCAGCGAATATTCAAGTTGAGCTTTGCCCTGGGTCTGAAGGCCACTCAGCAAATGGACGTTCACCCGTTCGCCTGGTTTTATCTCGCTGATGATTTTTTCCAGGTCCGGCAGAAACACATCCGCGATTTCACAATTGAAACGAAGGGCGCGCAAGCCTTCCAGGTCCAGGTCTTTCCAGGTTTTCCCTGTGATGAATTTTCCGTTTGCGCGGGCCAGGGCATTCTGTTTCTCTTCCTTCTGGGATCGGGCGTGGGGTCCACCTTCCATTACAAGGCTAATGCCTCTATCCAAGGTTTCAATTTCGGCCCGCAGCTTCAGGGTTTGATTTCGGGCCGGTTCGACTTGAAAATAGTATATATTCAGCAGCTCGTCCCACTCGTCCTTTTCCAATTGCAGGATCGCCCGCGATTGATCACGGATGACAGCCAGGCCCGCCGTCAATTTCCCGGCAGCCTCACCCGCCGCTTTTTTCTGCAGGGCGTCATCGTTAAGGCCCGTTTCGAGAAAATCTTTTAACGATGCTTGCTTGTCCTTGACTTTGGTCAAGGTCATTTCGGATTCCTGCAGTTTGGCCGCGGACTTCATCGTCTCCGCATTTTCAACGGCCATGTAGTCAGCGATCATCACCTCATAATTCTCTCGCGCCGCCGTCAGCTTGGACCGGATGTCCTTTACCCGCTTTTCGGATTTCTCCAGCTGGAGAACAGCCGCCTTGTCGCGCTCCGCCGCCTCTTTTTTGATTTCCTTCTCGCGTTCCTTGAACTGCTCAAGGATAGTCTGTGTGATTGTCATTTTATAACCTCCTGAAATTGTAACCGTTCATGTCTGCCCTCTTCATCGGACCCCCTGGCGATCGCCCGTCCTGGGGCATCCTGAGAGGCCGTTTTTCCCCATATAAGGCAGAAACGCCATTTTCTGAATATTGTCCCCCTTACCGGGGCATGGACAAGCTTCGATTGATTCAAAGTATGGCCTCCTGGTGCGTGCTGTAGCCCAAATTCGGCATGTTCAGGAACCTTCCCGCATCCATATGCAGTCCGCCGTAAATCAACATCATTATTTAGATCTCGGTCCCTTCAAGAATTCCCGGAAAGCGAAATCACGTTCAGCCGGGGGAAGACTCTTAAGATACCCCTCAATGCGCTTCATCACCTCGTCCACGGCCTTTGAGACGGCCGCCCTGATCTTGCTATCCATCTCTTGGCTCACCCCCTCCGGCCGTTCGATGGTTTGCCTTGCCTTTGCTTTTTTGTTCATATCGCTCCTTTTAAATTTGAGTTCGGGATTCCATTTCCGTTATCCGGTCTTTGTGGAGATACATCATTTCCTCAGCTCCTCAAGCGCGGCTTCAAGCCGTCCCCGCCAACTCTCCTCAAATTCTCGCGCTTCATCCTCAGCCTCTTCGATCAAGTCCAGGTCGAGATATTTCTGGACGGCCGCACCGATAATCTCTTCGGCCGCTTTATGCGAGAGGGCCTCCCATTGATAACCCTTGCCTTCAATGCTCATGGGCACGTTATATTTTTTGACTTGCGCTTCTGTTAGACCGCACCAGATAAGTTTAAAATCTGCCCGTGTCCATCCCCTTACATCTTTTTCAATGGTCTGTTGGATCACGTGGCCGCTTTTATCTTCGTCCCCAAAATAGAGAATGATGATCGGCTTCTCGTATTTCCCGACCGCGAGATTCAATCTCTGAGCCAACTCCCATTTAAAGGGGATCGAGGCCGTCCCGCCCATAGGGACAAGATCGATCTCCCGAGTGAGATGTTCAAATTGTCCAGCCATCGCCCGGGCCTCAAACCATAATTCGACATAGTTTTTTTGTTTATAAAAATGATCGAGAGAAATAACTGCCGCGTTCAAAATATTATCAGCCATCTCTCGCGCCGCCCCGTCGACGTCCTCATGGCCATATACCCGGCGAATGACTTTTCTTGTTTCATCCTCGAGCGTATCCGGCCGCCATTCTTTAAAAAACGTATGCCTTGCCCGGCTAAAGAGTTTAGCGAAGCGGTTTTTATAATCAACCTTTCCCCTGTAAAAGCCTTCCTGCAAAAGTCTATAAAAAATCCATCGAAGGCTCACCTTGTAGGGGACGGATTGAACATGGAAAAAGCCCCGGTCTAAAATAACCTCTTCCTTTGGCTTGAGGCGAGTCCACGGCCGCCGCTCTTGATTCGGTTTTTTTCTTCGCTTTATATGCGCCATGCCGCATCCTAAAAATTGACATACCTTTCAGCCGCGTTCTCAATCCGGTCAAGGTTGTGGAGATATCGCTGAGTTGTCTCAATAGAAGCGTGTCTCATGCTCTCCTGGACTTGGAGGAGGGGAGCTCCGGCCTTTAGGCTTTGTGTGGCGAAGAAATGCCGGAAGGAATGAGCCGAGAGCTGTTTTTTATTGAGTCCGATCTCCCTAAAATAGACTTTTGAGACGCCCCGGACCGTCCGCGTGGTCAACCCTTCGCCAGGGTTTCTGTCGCTATGGGAGACAAAGAGGGGGGCCGCCGGATCAGTCTTTCCGCGGGCCTCGAGATATGTCAGGATCGGCTGGAGAGCCTTCTCTGTCAATAGGACGAATTCGTCTTTGCTATCCCGGCCCTTACCCTGGACAAAGAGAAGAGCCTCCCCCGCCTGCTGCCGGATATCCTCGATATTCGCCCGGGTGAGCTCGCATGTCCTGAGTCCGGTCCGCAGCATAAGGTTAATCATGGCGAAGTCCCTCTTTCCCGGAAGGCTCGCCGTATCAATCCGGGAGAGGATCTCTTGGGCCTGGGAAAGCGTCGGGGCTTCTCGCAATTGACCCGCCGGCTGTTTCATCCCCTTGATTGTCTTCGCTACGTCCGGATAACGCCTCAAGCCCTCCAGGAAGGCAAAGAAGCGGCGGACGCCGATCAGATAACTGTTGACGGTATTCGCCGAAAGTCCGGCTTCTTGGAGAAAGACCTTGAAATTTAGGATTGATTGACGGTCCGGCTGAGTGATGCCGTTCGTCGCGAGCCAGGTTAAAAGTCGCTCGAGGCCCTTCCGATAAACCTCTTTGCTAATGGCCCGGATATCCTGGGAGGCCAGGAATTCCCCGATAAGTCCGGAGAAGTCGAGCCTTCGCGCGATCGCGCCGCTCCCCGGTTCAACCCTTACGATTGCCTTCCCTATCTTTTTTGTCATATCTGTCTCCTCTATCATGTTCTAATGTTAGAACTTTTTTAGAGCCTTGTCAATACTTTTTCAAAAGTTTTTTTAACTTGTCTTGCCCTCTACTTTCAGTATAAAGAGGGGGTAATTGACAAAACGCCGGAATGGAGTAATTTTGGGGGGATAATGAGGTAAAAACCACCTCGAAATGGGGGGGAACTGACTCTTGACATGATTTCCGATATTAATGGTTTCCGGCAATGGAGCCGGTATTCACTTTATAATATACCGGGTTTGCTTTTGGTATATCTTTTTTGATATACCTATCCCATGAATTACATAAGGGCACTTGAGAGCTTTGAGAAATATTTTTATTGGACCGCCCTGGACCGGCGAAATTGGAATGCCCCGGCCGCTGCCGCCGACATCGGAATGACCCGCCAGGGCGTTTATAACATCATAAGGCGATATCGTCTAAAGCCGGAATCGAGACCTCCCGGTCCTTCGGCCTTTCTCGTCCCCGAGGGCATTAAGCAGAAACCCGTCCGCCGTGTTGTCCTATTTGACTCGCTGGATTTCGCTTGGCTGAAATCAAAGGGACATATCGGCTCCCTCTCTCAGCTCGTCCGCGCCGGGCTTCGGGGATTAAAGAAAATGCCGGAGTCCAGGATCCGCGGGCTTCTTTGAAATGGTTCCCTGCTATATAGCCGAATTTCCCGGTATGGATTCCGAGAGACGAGCCTTTCCCGGCCGTTTTGTGGCCCTGGTTAGCCCCTGGACGTGCCTGACGGCCTTTTAATGTTAGACCGCGGACGCCGAATTGCCGCCCCACCTGGGCCATCCTGGACGTTTTTCGGTTTTCGGCAAAAAATAGATTCACTATTTGACCTAGAATCAATTTTCTTCTGCCGGTCCAATAGAACGGCCGCATAAATTTAGTCTAACTCGTCAGCCCGGTCCGGCCGGTCAATTTCTCTTCAAGCTCAGAGAGCCGCGCCGAGAATTCGCCGACCTCTTGACCCTTGAAACAAAGTTCGAGAATTTGAGAAGCCGCCAGCCGCCGCTCTGTCAAATTCTTACTATCGAGGGCGTCAATCATTCTCTCAACAGCTAACCTTGCCGCCCCCTGCAGCCGGGCCAGGGCTCCGGCGAAAACGGCTCTTTGTCCCCGCTCGAGTTCGAGCTGAAAGGCCGGGATCTCAAGCCATCGGTAAAGTGTGGCCCTTCCAATTCCTGCCTTCGCCGCGGCCTTCTCCATAGATGGTTGCTCCAGGATCGCCGCGATCGCTTTCAAGTGTTTCGGCGTCAAACCCTTCTCAGGGCTCGCCTCTTCCTGTCTTAATTCATTTTTCATGCTTTGCCTCTCGTTGTTTAACCTCAGCCTTCAACCGTCGATATTTTTCCCTTAGTGATTCTCTCGCGGGTTCGGGTCTGGGTTCGGGGTCCGGGTCTACGGCCTGGGGCGTATTCGTGGTGATGACTTTGATTTTCTTTCCCTCTTTCATGGCCCCGGTCAAGTCATCATGCAGCCGCCGCTTGTGCTCGGCCAGGACGAAATCATAGTCATCTTCCTGGATGAAAATTTTAGTCATCTTTAACTCCCACTAGCTTTCGCTCAAGCTCCGCGATCGCGTCTTCAAGATGCGCATCATCGGGCTCGGGGTCCAGGTCCGGCTTGATCGCATCCGCATGGGCCCGGTTCGGATCCACGATGGTAATGGTGAAGTTATCCCGACTCAGATCCTTCACCCTTTCGCCCGGCCTCGACATTATCATCGTCGGCCGCTTATCCCCGTCCTCAGGCTTTTCATATTTGACGATGATCCTCAGCGGAGGCTTATCCGGCTTCGGCAATAGCATATCAATCCGCTTTTGGAGCTCCCGGAGCCGCTTTTTTAAGTCTGCCTTTGTCATTTTTCCTCTATTTCCGATATGCGGGATTTGTGGAAATACCGGGCCTTTTTATGGACTCCGAAAACTCCGGATCTCCAGCCTCCTCTCTGGCCCCCTCCTCCCTGTCCCCTTCCCGAGAATGTCTCAATTTGCCTCATTTTCCGATCGTTATTTGTCATTAAATGGCCGTTTTTGTGCAATAACTGACAATATAATTTCACCCTCTACATGGGGAAAACAGCCCGAATTATGGGAAGCATGGCTTCCCCGCGTCGGCGTCTGCCTATTGTGCCTATTCATGGCCTTTTCCTCTCTTTGAGAGAGCCGGGTCCGTCAAGGATCCCGGCCTCTTTCTTGATACTATCGAGAGTATCAAGAGTATCTAGCCACATTTCCCGCCTTATGGCGCGCGGTTTAAGCCACGCTTTTCGGCGGTTTAAGCCACGCTTCTGCGCGGTTTGTGCCACGCTTCTAATTCTCCCCCTCCCCGGAGCTTTCCTTCCCCTGGGGAAGGGCCTTCCGGAGATACTTGAATCGGGCCGGGTTTAGGTGGATAACTTCCTTTGTCCCCACAAGTGCCGGCTGGTCCTCCTGGACGTTGAGGATATAACCCAGGGCCTTGGCCGTCTCATAACAACGGGAGAGGATCGACCGGACCTCTTTGGGACGAAAGAGTCTTTTTACTTTGAGTTTTTTAGCGAGTTTGAAGGCGTTTATTTCGATCACCTCCCGACTCTCTGTGAAAAGGTATTCGATGAAATTGATCTCGGCCGCCTCCGCTTTCCCGCCCAAAGAGAGTCGAAAATCTGAAATGTTTTTTGCCAACAACCTGGGGACATACCGGAAATAATGTTCGATCTCGCCGACCGCATTTTGATTGAACCGGATCCGGTAGTGAGAAAACCGCTTTTCTCCCGCCGTTTGTTGCCGGGCGATACCCGGGATTTCTATTTGCTTAACATCCTCATAGATCTTACCGACCTTGACGATCGGCGCGCGGGTCAAGGCGACGGTCCAAAGCGGCTCAGCCGTTTTCTTGTCGAGTTTTCCGCTCTTCATTTTGAAGATGAACGGGAAGGGCTTGTCTGAAAGGGCCAAAAGCGTCCTGTCGATTCGCCGCCGTTGATAGCCTAGCCCTTCGGCCCGATACCGGGATCCGTCCGGGCGTGGCCGCCATTCGACGCCCATATGATCGTATAACTTTGCCCTGGTCAAATTTATTACATCGGGATATTTTCCATCTTCCATCGCGTCCGAGAAAGCGGCCTCAATCGCATGGAGGACTTTCTTTTCCTCAAAGGTCAAGTCGATCGAGTTTAAACCGCCCTGAATGGCGATTTCGATTTCCTGGCGCGCGGTCCCCGGCGTTATCGGGAGCCGAAGATCCTCTTTCTCTAACGGCCGGAGGATGATATCCAGGAGCTGCTTGGAGCCCTTGAAATATCCCGGCTCAAAGGGATCGCCGACAATGAGTTTTTCATAAAGAAACTTAACATTAAGATCATCTTTATGGTCCGGATATCGGGATCCGTCCGGCAAGGGCTCCTCTCCGGATTCAATCTTCTTTATCCGGGCCTCCATTTCTTTCTCGGTTAATTTCCCGGCCCAAATGATGACTTCCCGGAGTTT